>JGI25914J50564_10000608_pt1 | contig 12036 bp, 15 predicted proteins | sample LauGreSuBDMM15SN_2_FD_50564 | JGI IMG/M metagenome (IMG submission 50564) | reverse complement strand
CAAGGTTATATTCTTGAGTACCGCGGAAGTGCGATAAGAGCTCTCTCAATGGAGGCTCGGATGACTATTTGTAATATGTCAATTGAAGCAGGTGCTAGGGCTGGATTAATTGCACCAGATCAAATTACCTTTGATTATGTGCAGAATAAGGCACATGCACCAGTTGGCGCTGATTGGGATAGTGCGCTAACTTATTGGAAAACATTAACAACTGATGCTGATGCAAAGTTTGATAAAGAGNTTAATTTAAACGCTGATGAATTAGCACCATTTGTAACCTGGGGAACTAATCCTGGCCAAGGACTGCCACTTACCGCCTCTGTGCCAAACCCTGCTGATTTAAGTAATGCCGAAGATCGAGGGGCTGCAGAGCGAGCCCTTGAATATATGGGTTTAAAACCTGGGACACCTCTTAAATCAATTGCGGTCGATACAGTTTTCTTAGGCTCTTGTACCAACGGCAGAATTGAAGATCTTAGATCTGCTGCCCAGGTTTTAAAGGGTAAGAAGATTGCTAGTAGCTTTGCGGTTATTAGTTGTGCCTGGCTCTGCCAGAGTTAGATTACAAGCAGAGGCTGAAGGTTTAGATAAAGTATTTTTAGATGCCGGAGCAGAATGGCGAAGTGCAGGCTGCTCGATGTGCTTAGGAATGAATCCTGATCAACTAAAACCAGGTGAGCGAGCAGCATCTACGAGCAATCGAAACTTTGAAGGCCGCCAAGGTAAGGGCGGGCGAACCCACCTAGTAAGTCCACTAGTAGCAGCAGCAACAGCGTTAAAGGGCACTCTAGCCTCACCGGCGGATTTGTAATATGGAAAAGTTTGTAAAGCACACTGGAAGTGCACTACCGCTGCGTCGTAGCAATGTTGATACCGATCAGATAATTCCAGCGGTTTATCTAAAGCGAATTACGAAAAATGGCTTTGAGGATGGGCTATTTGCTGCCTGGCGCAGTGACCCAGCTTTTGAGTTAAATCAAAGTCAATACAAAGCGGCAACAGTTTTAGTAGCAGGCCCTGATTTTGGTACCGGCTCCTCCCGTGAACATGCAGTTTGGGCGCTACAAAATTACGGATTTAAGGTGGTCTTATCTAGCCGCTTTGCTGACATATTCCGAGGCAACTCGCAAAAGATGGGGCTGTTAACAGTTATCTTGACACAGGATGAGATTGAGAAAATTTGGCAAAGAGTTGAAAGTAAGCCAGATACACAATTCACTGTGGATCTAGCGGCAAAGACAGTTACATATGAGGCAAATACCCTTAGCTTTGCGATAGATGATTACACCCGCTGGCGCCTTATGGAGGGCCTTGATGACATTGGCCTAACCTTTACAAAAATTGATGAGGTTACAAAGTTTGAGGAAAAACGAATGAGTTTTAAGCCTAAAACACTACCTATTCGATAATTTAAAACTCTAAAGTAATTATTTAGAGTTTGACTAAATCGTTAAAACCCTTGAATTTAACTAATAATTTGATTGCGACACACCGATTCAGTTAATCAGTTATCTTAGATTTACCCAATAGATTTATTCATAGTTAAGCAAATGCTTAATGTTTACGCTTAAATAAGGGGATATGATGAATAAAGGACAATTTATCGCCTACCTCGCACCACAATTTGGCGATAGCAAGAAGGAAGCAGCTCGCGCAGTTGAGGTGGTATTTGATGCGATTGTTCGCAATATCTCAAAGGGCGACGATGTAATGATCAATGATTTCGGTAAGTTTAAGAAGGTTGACCGTCCAGCACGTAAGGGCCGTAATCCATTTACTGGTGAATCAATTCAAATTAAAGCCAGCAAAAAGGTTCGCTTTTTAGCTGCAAAGGGTTTGAAAGAGGTTATCTCTGGCGCCCGTAAATTAGGTCCAGCACCAACACCACCTGCAAAGGCTGTTGCTTCAAAAGCAGCACCAAAGGCAAAGAAGGGTGCTAAGAAATCAACAAAGAAGGCTGCCAAGAAATCACCAAAGAAGGCAAAGCGTCGTAAGTAAGATATTAATTAAATTAGCGGGATCTCACCATGAGATCCCGCTTTTTTACGCTCATTTATGGCCAAGATCATGATTAGTCGTAGAATTAAGCAGTGTCTACCGATCTGAAGATCTCCTATGCCCCACCGAGCGGCAAACCATTAGGAACCACAAATTGGTTTCGATTTGGCGCAGGATTAATAAAACCACTCTTAAATTTAATTGCTAAGCGTGATTGGCGTGGCGTAGAGAATCTACCGAAGAGCGGAGCGGCGATTGCCGTCTGCAATCACATCTCATATGTGGATCCACTGCTCTTTACCCATTTTCTTTATGACAATGGCAGAGCTGTTAGGTATTTAGGCAAGGCATCCCTTTTTAAGATGCCAATAATTGGTCGAGTATTACTTGGTGCTGGACAGATTCCAGTCGAACGGGAGAGCAGTGTTGCCTCTCACTCATTGCAACATGCAATCGCATTCTTAAAATCTGGCCACCTATTAGGAGTTTATCCAGAGGGAACATTGACGCGAGATGCCAATTACTGGCCGATGAAGGCTAAAACAGGAATTGCTCGTCTTGCCATCTTGACCCAAGTACCGGTAATTCCATGTGCGCAGTGGGGAGCGCAAGAGATTCTTCCGGCATATAGTAAAAAGCCAAAACTATTTCCAAGAACTAAGGTTGTTGTTGTAGCTGGTGCGCCACTTGATTTTTCAAAGTGGTATGGCAGGGCTGAGGATCCGGTTGCCCTTGAGGAGGCAACAGCATATGTAATGAGTGCAATTACTAGATTACTTGAAGAGATACGGGGTGAGAAAGCACCTGCTGAAATTTTTGATCCAAGAAAATCAGAGCTGCCTCGAACTGGAAATTTTAAGCGGGAGCAAAAATGAAAAAGATTGCAGTCTTAGGATCTGGTGCGTGGGGAACAACCCTTGGTCAGGTAATGGTTGATTCTGGGCAACAGGTTTTAATTTGGGGTAGAAATAAAAAAGTAGTACGAGAGATTAATCGCCGTCATTCCAACCGTCGGTTTTTAAAAGGTATTGATCTACCGAAAGAATTAAAGGCAACAACTGATATTAAAGCGGTTTTAGAGTTTGCTGAGGTAATAGTGCTAGCAATTCCTGCTCAAACCCTGCGGGAGAACTTAGAAAATTGGAAAGGCTTTTTTCCAAAGGATCTACCAATAATTAGCACCTTAAAAGGAATTGAGGTGCAAACTCAATTTAGAATGACAGAGGTTACCCAGCAGGTACTTGGGGTTGATAAATCAAGATTAGGTTTGATTACTGGTCCAAATTTAGCAAGTGAGATAATTACTAGGCAGCCAGCCGGTGCGGTTGTAGCATCTGAAAATCCTGAGTTAATAACGCTTATGGAGCAGATATTTTCCACTAATTACTTTCGAATCTATCCATCTGTTGATCTAACTGGGTGTGAGTTTGCTGGCGCTGCTAAAAGTGTTATTGCAATAGCAGTTGGCATTGCAGTTGGTATGGGTTATGGCGAAAATACCCAAGGATTATTGATTACCCGTGGATTATCTGAGGTTGCCCGGCTTGGTGAAGCCTATGGCGCAAATCCCCTTACCTTCTTAGGCCTTGCTGGAATTGGCGACTTAGTTGCAAGTGCGCAATCACCACTTTCTCGAAATAGAAGTTTTGGTGAGGTATTAGGCAAATCTGGATCAATCGCAAAAGCTAGAACGCAAGTAGTAAAGACGGTTGAAGGTGTTTACTCAGCAGGTGCAATGTTAGAGATTGCACATCGAGTTGGTGTTGAGGTGCCAATTATTGAAGCTGTTTCAGATGTTGTAGCGGGTACATTAAATCCAAAGGATGCGGTAGAGCGGCTAATGAAAGTAAGTATTAAGGCTGAGATCTAGTGAGTAAAACTAGGATTGCAATTATTTGTGGTGGGAAAAGTAGTGAACATGAGATCTCATGTGTTTCAGCAAATGGGGTTCTAGGCTCAATTGATCGAAGCAAATTTGAGCCGATATTAATTGGAATTACCAAATCGGGTAAGTGGTTGTTGCTGCCAGCTGATACTAGTTTCATTATTCAAAATGGCGCACTTCCTACAGTACCGGAGTCAGGAATTGAGGTGAGTGTTACCAGCCAAGGATTAATCTCGGGCGGTAAGAATTTAGCGATTGATATTGCATTTCCAATTTTGCATGGCCCATATGGCGAAGATGGCACTATTCAAGGAGTACTTGAGATGGTCGGCATTAAATATGTGGGCTCTGGTGTTTTGGCAAGTGCGGTATGTATGGATAAGTCATATGCCAAACCAATCTTTGCCTCAGCTGGGTTAAAAATTGCAGCTGGTACAGTTGTAACATCAACAAAATTTGATCTACCAAGTAATTTAACCTATCCCTTATTTGTTAAACCTGCTCGCAGTGGCTCAAGCCGTGGTACAACTAAAGTTAAGCAGGAATCTGAACTAAAGAGCGCAGTTGAGTTTGCACTTAGTTTTGACACAAAGGTAATTATTGAACAAGCTGTTGTTGGGCGTGAGATTGAGTGCGCTGTCCTGCAAGCAGATGGTAAGACCATAGTTTCAGATGTGGGCCAGATTGTGATTGCAGATAAGTATGAGTTTTATGATTTCCAGGCCAAGTACCTTGATGACTCAATGAAACTAGTTTTTCCAAATGATCTACCAGCAGGAGCTGAAGGAAAGATTCAAGCAGCAGCACTTACGGCATTTGGCGCAGCAGGTTGTGAGGGTTTAGCCCGTGTCGACTTCTTCTACTCCAATGAGGGTGAGATTGTAATTAATGAGATAAACACAATGCCTGGCTTTACTCCAACCTCGGTCTATCCAAAGTTAATTGAAAAGAGTGGAATCTCCTATCAACAATTGATCACTAATTTAATTGAATCAGCAAAAAACCGTTCTGCAAGTGTTACTCGCTAATTCAATGGATGGCGTATTAGAAAAAAGCGCTGTAAAGCGGGTAATAGCAGCAATGGTAAAAAATGAGGTTAAGGGTGAGATAAAGGTTTTAACTCAAACAGCTAAAAGTGCTGCTGAAGCTGCCGCTGGATTAGGAATTGAGGTTGGCCAGATCGCATCCTCAATTATTTTTAAATTACCAGATGGCAATCCACTACTTGTTATTACCTCAGGCCGCCATCGTGTTGATACGCAGTTAGTGGCAAAAGAATTAAATGTTGGGGAGTTAGATCGAGTTGATGCTGATTATGTTAAGGAAAAATCTGGGTTTTCAATAGGTGGGGTTGCACCTATNGGTTGGGTCAATCAGCCTGCAATTACCTTAATTGATAAAGCGTTAAATGATTATGANGTTGTTTGGGCNGCNGCCGGTCATCCTCACGCAGTTTTTCCAACAACTTATGAAGAATTAATGAAATCAACCAATGCAAAAGCGATGANGGTAGGAGATAACTANGTGAAGGTGACTAAGGCAAATATATTTGAGTGGCTAGGAGTGGTGACTGCAATTGTTTACTCACTTCTTGTNGCAGTTAATATTGGCGCAGAGTTCATTGGCTTTACGCTTTTATTAGCATCTTCCGGATTTATTGGAATATGGGCATATCTTGGTAAGCATAAAGGAATTCTCTTCCTGCAATTCTTTTATGCAACAGCTGGAATCATCGGAATGATTCGCTGGTTTTAAAGATTTAAAAAGTAGTAACTGGGCAGGTAAGAGTTCTAGTTATTCCAGGTACTGCCTGCACCTTTGCCAAAACAGTACGACCTAAATCCTCCATGCTTGCAGACTCTGCTCGCATAATCACATCGTATGGACCGGTTACGCCTTCGGCGATAGTTACACCAGGTATGACAGAGATTGCTTTGGCAACACTGGAGGCCTTACCAACTTCAGTTTGAATAAGAATGTAAGCCTGAACTGACATTTGAAGCCTTTCAATTTATATCTTCGTGCTCAGCAATGAACCGAAGTGATATTAAAGGGTAGCCTATAGCGAGTTAATTGGGGAGTGCCATTGATTGAATCTGAAGCAACGCTGATAGCTAGGTTACGCGAGCTATTTAACACCTCTTTTCAAAGTGGGGTTGAACTGGGCATTGGCGATGACGCCGCAGTCCTTTCCGCCTCAAATAACAAATTAGTTGCAACCGTAGATATGGCGGTTGAAGGTGTTCACTTCCGGTGTGATTGGTCATCACAATTTCAAATTGGCGCAAAGCTAACTACGGCAAATCTTGCAGATATTTTTGCAATGGGGGCAAAACCAAAGTATTTATTAGTTGCTGCTGCAATTAGCCAAGTAAATAACTCAGAGGTAATAACTGAGTTAGCAAAGGGAATTAGATCGGTAGCAGATAATTTTAAGGTTACTGTGATTGGTGGAGATTTAAGTAAAGCAGAGATAATGAGTTTAAGTATCACAGCCCTTGGTGAGTTATCAGGTAATCCGATATTACGAAGTAATGCACAGGTTGGTGATTTACTTTACCTCTCAGCATTACCTGGATTATCTGCTGCCGGGCTTGCAATTTTAAATCGTGGATTAGATAGGCCAAGATATGTAGTAGATGCTCACCTAAATCCAAAGCTAGTTGCACCAGATAAATTAATTAAAGTAGCAACATCGATGTGTGATATTAGTGATGGATTGGTAACAGATGCTGGAAATATTACTAAAGCTTCTGGAGTTGCTATTAATTTAAATAAAGAGCTGATTACAAGTGCACCTGATTTTAAAGATTTAGCTGAGCTTGCAAATGAGTTAGGTGAAGATGTTTTTGATTGGATTCTTACTGGAGGTGAGGATCATTTCTTTCTAGCAACAGTTAATCCAAGTAATGCTAGTGAGGAGTTGGGTATAAGAGTTGGAGTTGTAACAACAGGTGTGGTGAGATTTCACTAGATGGTGCAGTAATTAAAAAGAGTGGATACCAGCACTTTTAAATTAGCGAAGTGCTTTACCAGCTTTCAAGCATGATGCGCAGACATTTTTGCGCTTGGTCTGGCCATTGATAATTGTACGAATTTTTTGAATATTTGGATTCCAGCGGCGTCGGGTAGCACGCTTTGAGTGGGAGACATTGTTGCCAAAGCTAGGGGCTTTGCCACATAGATCGCAGACTGATGACACTGTATTACTCCCTTTATTTTTGCCGATTTAACTTAAGTAGAGGCGAAAGATTACCTTGCAGGGGTATTAAATGGCTAATCCGGTGGGTAATTACGCGCAGTTGCGTAGCCGGCGTTAGATACTTCAACTATGGCAAGCCTAGATACCCGCTTACAAAACATCCTTGGGGATCGCACTGCGCAGGTTTTGGAAAAATCATTTGGTATGACAACAGTTAATGAATTACTGCGCCACTATCCAAGAAGGTATGTAGTTCGAGGTGAATTAACTGATATTTCAAAATTGTTGGCAGATGATGAGGTAACAATTTTAGCTCAGATCGAAGCGGTCAATTTAAGACGAGCAAATGGCAAAAATATATTAGAGGTAGTTGTAACCGATGGTAGCGCCAATTTATCTCTTACATTTTTTAATCAAGCATGGCGGGAGAAAGATTTAAAGGCAGGCCGAGTTGGCCTCTTCGCTGGCAAGGTTGGAGTATTTAAAGGCAAGCGGCAGTTATCTCACCCAGATTATCAATTGATTCCAGATGGCGATGATGTTGATGCTGCAGTTGCTGAGTTTGCTGGAAAGTTTTTGCCAGTTTATCCAGCTACCGCAAAGTTGCCATCTTGGAAAGTAATGCAGTGCGTAAAGTTAGCTTTGGACTCCTTAGATGAGTTACCAGATTATTTACCAGCTAAGATTGCCGAAAAATATAAGTATCCAAATTTAAAGAAAGCATTTGCAGATATTCATCAGCCACCTGATTTAGATTCAGCCGAAAATGCCAGGCAGCGGCTTACCTTTGATGAGGCGTTACTACTGCAATTACTTCTTGGCCAACGGCGCAATGAAATTGTTAAATTAAGCACAAAATCTCGCACACCAAATACCCCAGTTTTAGTTGCTGCTTTTGAAGAAAGACTTCCCTTTAAATACACCGCCGGCCAAGTTGAGGTTAATGCTGAGATCGAAAAAGATTTATCTAATAAGTACCCAATGCATAGATTGTTACAAGGTGAGGTTGGATCTGGTAAAACTGTTGTTGCGCTAAGAGCTATGTTGTCAGTTGTTGATTCATCTGGTCAGGCAGCATTATTGGCGCCTACCGAGGTACTTGCTCAGCAACACTTTCGNACNATTACTAAGTTATTAGCAGAGTTAGCCCAATCNGGCACCTTNCAAGGTGGAGCTATTGGTACTCAGGTGGAGTTACTTACGGGCTCACTACCTGCNGCAAGTAAAAAAGCTATACATGCAAAGCTTGCAAGTGGTGAAACTGGAATAGTAATTGGCACACACGCTCTAATCTCAGATGGTGTGGCATTTGATGATCTTGGTTTAGTTGTTGTTGATGAGCAACATCGATTTGGTGTTGAGCAACGAGATGCACTGCGAATGAAGGCAAAGCAACCACCACATCTATTAGTTATGACTGCCACGCCAATTCCTAGAACTGTGGCAATGACTATNTTTGGNGANTTAGATATCTCAACCTTACGAGAGCTACCAAGCGGGCGAGTAGCAATCACCACCCATTTAATTCCAGTATTAGAAAAACCTCACTTTTTAAATCGAGCATGGGAGAGGGTTAAAGAGGAGGCGGCAAAAGGGCATCAGATTTATATTGTTGCCCCACGAATCGCTAATCCAAATAAGAAATTAACTGAGCGGGAGATGGTTGCTGCGCAATTGTTAGGAGAGGAGTATTTAGATAATGAGCAGATGAGCGCAGTTGAGGAGTTAGCACCAGAGCTTGCAAAGGGTGCTCTTAAAGGTTTAAAGATAGCTATGTTGCATGGTCGCCAATCTAGTGAGGTCAAAGAGCAAACTATGAGTGCATTTGCAAAGGGTGAAATCGATGTATTAATCGCTACAACTGTTATCGAGGTTGGTGTGGATGTAGCAAATGCATCGATGATGGTAATTATGGATGCTGATCGCTTTGGTGTTTCCCAATTACATCAATTAAGAGGTCGAGTAGGTAGAGGAAGTGTGCCGGGGCTTTGTCTATTAGTAAGTAATGCGCAAGAAGATTCGCAAAGTATGACTAGGTTAGCTGCAGTTGCAGCCACCTTAGATGGTTTTGAATTAGCACGTCTTGATCTTGAGCAACGTAAAGAGGGAGATGTACTTGGCTCCTCACAATCTGGTGGCAGATCCCATTTACGGCTACTGCGAGTTTTACGAGATGAGGATTTAATTGAGCGAGCTCGGGAGGCTGCACTTAAAATCTTAGCTACCGACCCAGAAATAAATCATTTTCCACAATTAAAAAATGAGGTAGAGAAATTGCAAAGTGATGAAGCGGCCAGATTTATGGATAAATCATGAGCATGCGAATTATTGCTGGCAGCGGTAAGGGACGAAAACTTTTTTCACCACCTTCAATTACTAGGCCAACCTCTGACCGTGCGCGCGAAGGTTTATTTTCATCTTTGATTTCAACCTTTTCAACTTTAGAAGGATTGCATTTCCTAGATCTATTTGCAGGCTCTGGTGCGGTAGGAGTTGAGGCACTCTCTCGAGGAGCGGCATTAGTTGAAGCGGTAGAGAGTAATGCAGTAAGTGCAATGTGTGTGAACAAAATTTTGCATTGCTGGCTAATCTGCCTGAGATTGGAAATTTTAAAGTTTATCCAAAAACTGCTTTTGAATTTTTAAATCACACCGCAAGTAAGCCTTATGAGATTATTTTTATGGATCCACCATATGAGCTTGCTAACTCAGAGATCGAGAAGATACTAAAGAAGATATTGACACTTAAATTATTAAATAAATTTGGTGTAGTGGCAATTGAGCGAGATGGTAAAGCTAAATCTTTTGCATGGCCTGAAGGATTAATGGAATCAAAGGTGCGCTCATATGGTGCTGGCAGCATTCACTATGGGGTAGTAAGTAACGCCCAAATTAGTGATTAAATGGCTAACTTAGCAATTACTTGCTACCGTTTTATCCATGAGACGTGTTGTTTGTCCAGGCTCCTTTGATCCAATCACTAATGGCCACCTCGATATTATTGCGCGGGCATGTTCATTATTTGATGAGGTAGTAATTGCAGTTTTGGTTAATCAAACCAAGAGCTCACTCTTTACAGTGCCAGAGCGAATTGAGATGATTAAAGAGGTAACTGCGCGATATAAGAATATAAAGATTGATTCCTGGTCTGGCTTACTAGTTGATTACTGCAANGCTAACCAGATACCGACAATTGTTAAGGGATTGCGAGCAGTTAGTGATTTTGATTATGAACTACAGATGAGTCANGTTAATTTGCAACTGCAAGGTGTTGAGACATTATTTATGTCCACCGCCCCCTCTAACTCATTTTTATCATCATCTTTAGTTAAAGAGATTGCAAGCTATGGCGGGGATGTCTCCGGCTATATGCCTGCAGCAATCGTTGATAAGTTAAGATCTCGCTTAGATCGGAAAGGGTAGGCAATGGATGTAATAGATAGTTTAGAGGCGGCTATTGCCGCAGTTGAGGAAGCACGCTCTGTTCCACTTTCTGCTTCTTGTGTAGTAAATCGAAGTGAGATGCTTAAGTTGCTTGACAGCATCAAGGTTGCCTTTCCAAATGATTTAGCTAAAGCAATCTCAATTCAGCGCAGACAAGAAGAGATTTTAGAAGATGCTAATCAACAGGCAGATGCAATTATTGAGCAAGCAAGACAGGAGGTTGCTCGTCTTGTTGAGCAAACTACCATTGTCTCATCTGCTCGCAAAGAGGCAAACCGAATCCTGGCTGATGCAAACAGTGAGAGCAAGAAAGATCGAGAAGAGATTGAGGCGTATATAGATTCTCGCCTAGCCACCTTAGAGGTTATTTTAAATAAAACTTTAGATGTAATTAGTAAAGGTCGAGATCAATTAGGTGGTTTTGAAACCAAGCACGCTCTCTCTGACTTAACTAAGTAGTTTTATGGCACGCTCAATTTTTATCTTCAATACCCATGATCTACCGCACCGCGCTGGTGAGATGCGCGAGTATGAGCTAGATCTGCTACTTACTGAGTCGGTCGGGGTTGACCTACTTTCAGTAAAACCTGGGCAAGTAATTGAGTTAGATCTGAGAATTCAGTCAGTTGATGAGGGCGTACTAGCAACTGGTGATTTAGTAGCAACTGCAACTGGTGAGTGCACTAGATGTCTTGAACCAATCATTTGGCCACTTACTGAGAGTTTTACCGAGCTTTATTACTATGAGAGCGCAGCNAGTAAAAACTCCAGTAAGAAAAAAGGAAAAGAAAGATCACGCAAAGATGAAGAGATTGATTTGGAAGAGGATGATTTAAGCTTTATGGATGGGGATGAAATAGATCTAGAGTTAGCAATTAGAGATGCAATAATTTTAAATCTAGATGTAAATCCACTTTGCCGCGAGGATTGCTCTGGGCTTTGTCAGGTTTGTGGTCAGATGTGGATCAATTTGCCAGCAGATCATGCCCATACCCCAGATGATCCAAGGTGGGCAGCTTTGAAGGATTTTCCGCTCAAAAGTTAAGCCGTTTTTACAAGTCGCAACTTTTCCTAGATAATTCTCACCTTGCACAAAGTGCATCTATAAAGGAGTAATGATCATGCCAGTACCAAAGCGAAAAATGTCGCGAGCACGCACTCGCTCTCGCCGAAGCATGTGGAAGACAACTCCTGCCCACCTTGCAACATGTGAGCAATGCCAACAACCAAAGTTGCAACATACAGCTTGTCCAACTTGCGGAACATACAACCGTCGCCAGGTTCTAGAGGTCTGATTTGTACGCCCGCCTTACCGAGCAAATCGGTATATCGGTTAAGGATGAGTTACTCGAACTTGCATTAACTCACCGCTCATTTTCATATGAAGCAGGTGGCATTCCAACTAATGAGCGCCTTGAGTTTTTAGGTGATTCTGTTCTTGGTTTAATTGTTACCGATGAGCTATATAAAAAGTTTCCAGATTTAGATGAGAGCAGATTAAGTCCACT
>JGI25914J50564_10000606_pt1 | contig 12057 bp, 7 predicted proteins | sample LauGreSuBDMM15SN_2_FD_50564 | JGI IMG/M metagenome (IMG submission 50564) | reverse complement strand
AGGCCGCGTTGTGGTCTCCTGGCACAGGCATTATTGACAGTCATGCCTTGATGCTGAGTTACTTGGGCGATTTTGAAAATGCAGGCGGCATGTTGGCGCTCAATTCTCAATTTTTGTCAGCCCAGGTTGTGCACGAGGCGGGGCAAACGCAGTTCATCGTTCGCACTGCGGATGGCACTGAACTTTTAGCCGACCAAGTGATTAATTCAACAGGCCTGATAGCCCCCCAGGTCGCGCGTCAGTTTGCGGGATCCAATTTGGCGCAACTGCCACTGGCTTATTACGCCAAGGGCAACTACTTCAGCCTCACGGGAAGATCGCCCTTTTCAAGATTGATTTACCCGGTTCCTGAGGCGGCAGGTTTGGGGGTGCACTTAACTTTGGACATGGCAGGCCAAGCCAAGTTTGGACCCGACGTGGAGTGGGTCGAATCGCCCGATGATTTGGATGTCAACCCCAGCCGAGGTGATGCTTTTTATGCCGAGGTTCGCAAATATTGGCCAGGCCTCAAAGATGGCGCTCTGATGCCTTCTTATGCTGGCATTCGTCCCAAAATCAATGCGCCCCATGAGAAGGCTGCCGACTTTTGCATCATGGGGCCAGCGTCACATGGCGTGCCGGGTTTGGTTCACTTGCTGGGCATTGAATCTCCGGGTCTGACCAGTTCATTGGCCATTGCCCATGAAGTTTCGCAGGCCCTGAAACACTGAGTTTGCCCGGTCCTTAATTGTGAGAGGTCTGCTTCAGGGCCTTGGCCACTTCATGAACCAAAGCAGGTCCTTTGTAAATGAGGCCTGTGTAAATTTGCACGACATCAGCGCCCGCTTCAATTTTGCTGACGGCATCGTAGCCACTCAAAATGCCGCCCACGCCAATGATGGGAAACTGTGTGCCTAGGTGCTGACGCAACAAGCGAATGACGCGGTTGCTTCCTGCCAAAACAGGNGAGCCCGACAAGCCACCTGCTTCNTCACAGTGCGGCATGCCTTTCACAGCATCTCTAGACAAAGTGGTGTTGGTTGCAATCACGCCATCCATTTGGTGTTTGACAAGACTTTGGGCAATGACGGCCACCTGCGCATCGTCTAAGTCGGGGGCTATTTTGAGAAAGACAGGCACGCGTTTTTGATGGGTGTCTGCTAAGGCCATTTTGCGTTCGTTCAAGGCTGACAAGAGTTGATCCAGCGCTTCATCGGTTTGCAAGGAGCGCAGGTTTTTGGTGTTGGGGCTTGAGATGTTCACTGTCACATAATCGGCATGCTCGTACACACCACTCAATCCAATGAGATAGTCGTCGGTGGCTCGCTCAATGGGGGTGCTTGCATTCTTGCCAATGTTCAAGCCCAGCAATCGACCTTGACTTCTGAACTTAGACTTTTTCACATTGGCCACAAACGCTTCTAGCCCTTGGTTGTTAAAACCCAGTCGGTTGATCAAAGCCTTGGCTTCGGGCAGTCTGAACATGCGGGGTTTCTCGTTACCGGGTTGCGGCAAAGGCGTGACTGTGCCCACCTCAACAAAACCAAAGCCCATGGCACCCAGACCATCAATGCACCTTGCATTTTTATCAAGTCCTGCCGCCATGCCAACGCGATTGGGAAAAGTCAGGCCAGCCAATTGAATGGGGTCGGCAATCCAAGGCTGTCGGTAGGCCCTGTCCAGAAATGTATTCTGCGTTTGTGCCAACTGATTCAAGGTGAGATCGTGGGCAGTCTCAGGATCTAAGTTGAATAAAAAGGTGCGCGCCAGTGGGTAAAGGTTCAGGGACATTGGATAATCTCATTCAATCCAAGCATTGTCTCAAATAAACCCTATGAATCAAGACGAACTCAAAGCCCTGGTTGGCCAGGCCGCGCTTCAATATGTGGTGCCCGGCCAAATTGTGGGCGTTGGCACAGGCTCTACAGTGAATAAATTCATCGAGGCGCTGGCTTCGATGAAAGATCAAATCAAAGGGGCAGTGTCCAGTTCTGAAGNCTCCACAGCGCGTTTAAAGGCCTTGGGCATTCCCGTTTTTGACAGCAATGAGGTGGCCGAGTTGGCTNTNTACATTGATGGCGCCGATGAAATNAATGGCCAAGGTCATATGGTGAAGGGCGGCGGCGCAGCGCTGACGCGNGAAAAAATTGTAGCGGCGCAGTCTAAGGTATTTGTTTGCATTGCCGACGAATCCAAATTGGTTTCAGTGCTAGGCGTTTTTCCTTTGCCTGTGGAGGTCATCCCCATGTCCAGCGCTCGCATCATGGCGCAGTTTGCAAGCATGGGCGGGCAAGCCCAAGTGCGCATGAAGGACGGACAGGCATTGGTCACAGACAATGGACAGCACATCATGGATGTGAAGGGCCTGCAAATCACTGATCCTGTGGCTTTTGAAGCCGAAGTAAGTCAATGGCCTGGTGTGGTCACTGTGGGCGTTTTTGCATACCAAAAAGCCCACGTATGTTTGTTGGGCACTTCAGCGGGCGTGAAGACGCTGAAGTTTTAGGTCATCCTTTGGCTGCCATGCCTTGGTGCCTCAGCAAGGCATTGATGGAAGGCTCACGACCTCTGAAAGCAATGAAGGATTCCAAAGCAGGGCGGCTACCACCGGCCTCCAAAATGGCTTCTCGGTAGCGCCTGCCTGTTTCTAGGCTGGGAGAGCCATCTGCCTGTGCTGTTTCTTCAAAGGCNGCGTAGGCATCGGCGGACAACACTTCAGCCCACTTGTAGCTGTAATAACCCGCAGCATAGCCGCCTGCAAAGATGTGGCTGAAGGTGTGTGCCCAGCGGTTGAAGGCAGGGGCCTGAATGACGGCAACTTCGGCCCGGACTTTTTCCAAAACGGGCATCAATGTTTCTGCGGGCTTGTGTTCACTGTGCAGCAACATGTCAAGCAAAGCCAGCTCAATTTGCCGCAGCGTTTGCAAGCCGCTTTGGAAGTTTTTGGCGGCCACCATTTTGTCAAACAATTCACGCGGCAAGGATGCGCCTGTTGTGACATGAGAGGTCATGTGCTTCAACACAGACCATTCCCAACAAAAGTTTTCCATGAATTGGCTGGGCAACTCAACGGCATCCCATTCCACACCACTGATGCCCGACACATCGCGCTCATTCACTTGTGTGAGCATGTGATGCAGGCCATGTCCAAATTCATGGAACAGCGTAATGACATCGTCGTGCGTCAGCAAGGCGGGGTTGCCATCGACACCTTCTGCAAAGTTGCAGACCAAGTGGGCCACTGGGGTTTGCAGTTGCCCGTTGTCTGGTCTTAGCCAACGTGCGCGAACATCATCCATCCATGCGCCACCGCGTTTGCCTGCACGCGCGGGTTGGTCAAGGTAGAACTGACCCACCAATTGGCCATTTCTTTCGATGCGATAAAAACTGACAGCCGGGTGCCACACAGGGGCTTTGTCTGCGTGGATGCTGACCTCAAACAAGGTTTCAATGATCTTGAACAGGCCTTGCAGAACTTTAGGCGCTGTGAAATATTGCTTCACTTCTTGTTCGCTGAAGCTGTATCGGGCTTCCTTCAGTTTTTCGCCAATGTAGGGCCAATCCCAAGCTTGTGGATTTTGTAAATTCAAATGCTCGCTTGCGAATTGCCGCATGTCTGCCAAGTCTTTTTCAGCAAAGGGGCGGGCTCTTTGGGACAAATCTCGAAGAAAAGAAATGACCTTGGCAGGCGAGTCAGCCATCTTGGTGGCCACCGAAATTTCAGCATAATTTTGATAACCCAGTAACAGCGCTTCTTCTTGGCGAAGTTGCAAGATTTCTTGGATCAGTTCGCTGTTGTCTAGGCTTGCAAATTCGGCATCGGTTTGATCGGAGGCACGAGTGACGTAGGCCCTGTAAAGTTTTTGTCTTAAATCACTGCTGGTTGCAAACTGCATCACAGGCAAGTAGCAGGGCATTTTCAAACTGAGTTTGTAGCCTTCTTTACCGTCTTTCTCTGCGGCTGCGCGCGCTGTGTGAATGACGTCGTCGGGAACACCCGCTAAATCTGCTTCCGAGACGAAAAGTGAAAATCGATCTGTTGCATCCAAAGCGTTCTCACTGAATTTCTGACTTAGTTCGGCCATGCGCTCTTGAATGGCTGCATAGCGAGTTTTGGCTTCGCCTTGGAGATCAGCGCCGCCAAGCACAAAGTTGCGAAGTGCATTTTTCAAAGCTTGCTTTTGGGGTGCATCGAGTTGCTCTGAGTTGACCGCTTTGTATTTGGCATAAAGCCTTTCGTCTGCGCCCAGTCGTGTCCAGAATTCTGTGACCTTTGGAAGCGCATCGTTGTAGGCTGCACGCAACTCAGGCGAGTCTGCCACATGGTTCAAATGACTGACAGCGCCCCAAGACATGCTTAATTGTTCGGTGCAAACATCTAAAACTTTGGCAATGGCATGCCAGTCAGATGGGAAGTCNGNTGCNGTCACAAGCTCTAATGCTTTTGAAGTTGAAATCAGCAGCTCCTCCATGGCCTGGTTGACATGTTCAGGTTTGATCTGATCAAACAAGGGCAAGCCTCCTGTTTGAAGCAAGGGGTTGGACAATAGAGGGTTCATAAATGATGGCCTGATTAATTTTTAAAAAGAAAAGTCGAAGGCTTAAATGCGCTCGGCGGCTTCTAGTGTGTTGACCAGCAGCATGGTAATGGTCATGGGGCCAACACCGCCAGGTACGGGTGTGATGTAGCCNGCCACTTGTTCAACACCGGCAAAATCTACATCACCGCAAAGCTTGCCTTCTTCATTGCGGTTCATGCCGACATCTANCACCACGGCGCCTGGCTTCACCATGTCCGCCGTTAGGATGTTTCGCTTGCCAACGGCCGCCACAATGACATCGGCTTGTAGCGTGATGGCTTTCAAGTCCTGAGTGGCGCTGTGACAGATGGTGACAGTGGCATTCTTTTGCAAAAGCATCAAGGCCATGGGCTTGCCAACAATGTTGCTTCGGCCAATCACGACGGCATACTTGCCTTTCAGTTCATACCCAATGCTGTCCAGCATCTTCATGCACCCATAGGGTGTGCACGGCCAAAAACCAGGCATGCCCGTCATCAATGCGCCTGCGCTTGCAATGTGGAAGCCATCGACGTCTTTGGCGGGCGAAATGGCTTCAATNACTTTTTGTGCATCAATGTGTTTTGGCAAGGGCAGTTGAACCAAGATGCCGTGAATGCTTGTGTCTTGATTGAGTNCGCNGATTCGATCAAGCAATGCTTCTTGCGTGAGGGAGTCTGGNTGTTTTTCTAAAAGGGAGTGAAGGCCACTGTCATGACAGNCCTTCACCTTGTTGCGGACATAGACTTGGCTGGCAGGATTTTCGCCGACCAAAATGACGGCCAAGCCGGGTGTGATGCNCNTGGCTTTCAGCGCAGTGGCTCGCTTTGTGACATCTGCTCGCAATATTTGGGAGAGGGCGTTGCCGTCAATTCTTTGGGCTGTCATGGGTTGCTAGTTTTCAAGGTCATTGAAATGATATCGTCAAGTAAAAACGCCCGCGAGTTGGTGTGTCACGGGCGTTCAGATGGGCCTGCTAAAGGCTAAACAGTCTTTAGCCCTTGGGGGCGTTTTGACCCAAAGCAATTTTGAGTAAATCGGCAACGGTATTGGCGTTGAGTTTTTCCATGATGTTGGCACGGTGAGCTTCAACGGTTTTGATGCTGATGCCCAAATCGTCGGCAATTTGTTTGTTCAAGCGACCGGCCACGATGCGCTCAAGCACTTGTGCTTCACGGCCTGTGAGCTTGGACAGCAAGGCATCGCGGTTGGCAGCATTTTGATGATCTGAAAAAGACTCGCGGGCATTGTCGAGCATGCGCTCGACCAGGCTGACCAAATCATCTTCTTTGAAGGGCTTTTGGATAAAGTCCATGGCCCCTTTTTTCATGGTGTCAACAGCCATGGGCACATCGCCGTGGCCAGTGATAAAGACAATGGGAAGAGGTGAGCGGCGCTCAACCAATTTGTCCTGAAGTTCTAGGCCCGTCATACCGCCCATCCGGATGTCGACGATCAAGCAAGCCACCTCACGCGGATCGTAACGGCTGAGGAATGACTCCGCTGAGTCAAAGCATCTGACGCGGTAGTCTTTGCCCTCTAAGAGCCACTGCAGAGAGTCGCGAACAGCTTCATCGTCATCGACAACGTAAACAGTTCCTTTTTTGGGTATCAAACTCATGGTGGTTCCCAGTTTTACTTGCAAATTCAATGTTTTCAGTTGGCCGTGACGGGTATCCAGAAGGAGAAGCAACAACCAACAACTTCGTCGGCATTGTAGAGGTTCTCAGCCGTGATTCTGCCTAGGTGCGATTCGACGATGGTTCGGCACAGGTTAAGTCCAATGCCCATGCCCTCGTCTTTGGTGGAAAAGAAAGCCTCATAAAGGCGTTCCATGACCTGTGGTGGCAAGCCTTTTCCTGTGTCAGTGACCGAAAAATGAACTGTATTTTGGGTGTCCAAGACCTTGGGAACGACCCTCAATTCCACATGTCGACGGCCAATTGGGCGTTCCGCGTTGTCTATCGACTCTGCTGCATTTTTCATCAAATTGATTAAAACTTGTTCAATCAAGATGGGGTCCACGCTAAGTTGAGGCAATCGCGCTGCGACGTAATGCGACAGGCGAACATTGCGGCGCCGGAGTTCAATTTCTGCCAATTCAACCGCTTCATTGACCATGTTGACAACTGAGGAGGGCGTCCGATTGGGCTCGCTGCGTTTCACAAATGAGCGAATTCGGTGAATGATTTGACCTGCGCGCTGGGCTTGGTGCGATGTTTTTTCCAAGGCCCAAATCAGATCGGCTTCTTCAATTTGCTTTCCTTTGATTCGGGACAACAAGCCATTGCAATAGTTGGTAATGGCCGTCAGTGGTTGGTTGAGTTCGTGCGCCACGCTCGAGGCCATTTCGCCCATGGTGATAAGTCGACTGGCGTTTTGCGCTCGTTCTGCTTGTTGGGATGACAATTCTTCAGCCTGCCTGCGTGCTGTGATGTCTGTGGCAATGACCAATTGGGCAAGTCGGCCATCGGCCCAATTGATATAACGGGTGCGAATTTCTAGCCATTTGGACAGATGCGCCAAATAAATTTCAGCGCGTTCAGCAGGGGCAACCGTGAGACTTTCTGTAGGCAAGCCCGCCAAAGCATCGACATCGTCCATTTCGGTTTCTGAGTTTCTGATGTCCAGCATGCCAGCTGTTTCAACCAAATTCAAATGGCCCAAGGTGTCAGTGCCAAACCATTGGCGATACAACTTGTTGGCAAATAACAATTCGGCGCTGCCCAATGGCGCGACTGAAACAGATGCATCCAAAGCTTCTAGCACGATGGTGAAGCGTTCATAGGAGGCAGCCAATTGCTCCCTGACGCGATTGGGCTCTGTGATGTCCGTCATAGAGGTCATCCAGCCGGTTTGTTTGCCATTGGCATCAATCAGGGGAGAGACGTAAAGTCGGGCATCAAAAATGCTGCCGTTTTTGCGTTTGACCCTGACTTGGAAGCCGCCCGCTGTTTGTTTGCCGCTAAGCTCTTCTTCCAAGCGAGTCATCAAGGATTCTTTGTCTTCTTCTGGCCAGTAAGGATATGGCGCAACGGCACCTATCAATTCTTGCTCTTGCCAACCCGTCATTTGGCAGAACGCTAAATTGACATAACTGATTCGCCCTTCCAAGTCCAAAGCACGCATGCCAGTCAAAATGGAGTTTTCCATCGCGCGTCGGAAATTGGTTTCGGCAATCAACTCTTTTTGAGTTTGTTGTCGCTTGCGTGTGTGTCGCCAATTGGCAATCAGCATCCACGCTGTCAGCAAACTGAGTGAACCGATGACCCAAAAAAATCCGTTGCCAACAAGGTCTTGTGAAGTACGCCAAGCCTGAGCTCTGAGAATGAGGCCATTGCCGACAGGCGATACGGGCACTTCGAATTCATTGTTTTGCATCGAAAAGCCAGGGATGAAACTCCTTAAGCTGTTGCGTTTTGGAATGGACTGTCCCGCAACCAGGTTGCCATCACTGTCTAGCAATGAAACCGCATACTTGGCAGATATCTCACTTGGGACGCCGTAACGCAACAAGCTTTCAACAGCATATTCAGCCATGATCACGCCATTGAAACGCCCTTGCGCATTGGTAATGGGTGTGTGCAGTTGAAGTACAACGTTCTTGGCGTAATTTTCTTGTCCTGTTGAGTTGATGCCGATTGACAAACTGCCATCATCCTCTTGGGAATAAATGGGTTGCATCAAGTCTCGAGCAAGGGTGTAGCTGTTTTCAGATTCGCCCCACTTTAAAACTTCGCCGACGCGCCATTTTTGACTGGCCAAAACACTCGGGGCTGTTTGGCTGGCCAATACTTTGCGCCGCTCATCGATCCATGCGATGGTTTTAACTTCCGGATTTTTGAGGACCAATGCTTCTGCACGCCTTGAAAACTCCTTCTGGTCGACGTCTTTGTTAGAGACATCACGCGCCAAGCGCATGATTTGTTCTTGACGCTCCAACAAGCGGAGCCTTAATCTTTGTTGGCTGTATTCGACGTCACGTTTAACGGCTTCTTGTTCTCGATCAGCCTCTTCGATTTTTAAGTACCAAAATGAAAAAGCAATGGCGCTGAAAAACAAAAGCACAGCAGCAATGGGTGCAAGTGTGGCAAACCTGTCTTGTTTGATTGGGTTTTGACGTTTCCACCAACGACGCCACAAAGACACCGGCTTGATGGCTTTGATGACTTTCGTGACGTTTTGAGACTTCATGCCCTTAAGTTTAGGGTAAACACCTTACATTTAATTTCGTAATATGAAATCAATGATCGCCATTTGAAATAATGTAAATATTGTGAGAGAATTTAGGAAATTAGATAAATCATGGCCTTCATAGGAGACAAACATGTCAGCTGTACAGCCTAATCACATCCTCTCAGACTTGGATGCCATCGAAACCCGCGAATGGATGGACGCACTGTCCGCCGTCATTGAAAAAGAGGGTGGAGAGCGCGCGCACTTCTTGTTAGAGCAGCTTTTAGAGCACGCTCGTCAGAGCAGCATTGACCTGCCGTTTTCCGCCAACACGGGCTATGTGAACACCATCGAGCCGGATCAGGAAGCTCATTGCCCTGGCAACATCGAAATAGAAGAGCGGCTTCGTTCTTACATGCGATGGAACGCCATGGCCATGGTGGTCAAGGCCAATCGCCACAATCCTGAAGACGGTGGCGATTTGGGCGGTCACATTGGCTCCTTTGCCTCATTGGCCCACATGTTTGGTGCTGGCTTCAATCACTTTTGGCATGCAGAAAGTGAAAATCATGGCGGAGACTGTTTGTACATCCAAGGTCACGTTTCGCCCGGTGTTTATGCACGTGCCTACCTTGAAGGCAGACTGACAGAAGAGCAGTTGCTCAACTTCCGCCAAGAAGTCGATGGCAAAGGTTTGTCCAGCTATCCTCACCCCAAATTAATGCCTGAGTTTTGGCAGTTTCCTACGGTCTCCATGGGCCTTGGCCCTTTGATGGCCATTTACCAAGCGCGCTTCTTAAAGTACTTGCATGCGCGAGGCATTGCCAATACCGAAAACCGCAAAGTCTGGGTTTTCTGCGGCGATGGCGAAATGGACGAAGTGGAATCTTTGGGTGCCATTGGATTGGCCGCTCGCGAGAATCTTGATAACTTGATCTTCGTCGTCAACTGTAATCTACAGCGTTTGGATGGGCCCGTTCGCGGCAACGGCAAGATTGTTCAAGAACTCGAGAGTGAATTCCGCGGTTCTGGTTGGAATGTGATCAAGCTCATTTGGGGCAGCGAATGGGACAAACTCTTGGCCCGAGACAAAGACGGCGCCCTGCGCAAGATCATGATGGACACCTTGGACGGCGACTTCCAAGCTTTCAAAGCCAATGATGGCGCCTACGTTCGCAAGCATTTCTTTGGTCGCGATCCGCGCACCCTAGAGATGGTTTCGCACATGAGTGATGACGAAATTTGGTCTTTAAAGCGTGGCGGTCATGATCCCCAAAAAGTGTATGCGGCTTACCACCAAGCTGTTAACACCAAGGATCAACCGACTGTCTTGCTCATCAAAACTGTTAAAGGTTTTGGCATGGGCAAAGTGGGCGAAGGCAAGAACAACGTGCACCAAACCAAGAAGCTTTCGGACGAAGACGTTCGCTACATGCGCGATCGCTTTAATATTCCTGTGCCCGACAGTGAGTTGGCCAATGTGCCTTTCTACAAGCCAGCGGACGATACGCCAGAAATGCGTTACCTGCATGAGCGCCGCAAGGCCTTGGGCGGTTACTTGCCACACCGCCGCACCAAAGCCGATGAAAGCTTTACCGTCCCCACATTGGACGTGTTTAAGTCTGTGATGGAGCCTACTGCTGAAGGCCGTGAAATTTCAACCACACAAGCGTATGTGCGTTTCCTCACACAACTGTTGCGTGACCAAGCCTTAGGCCCCCGCGTTGTCCCTATTTTGGTGGACGAAGCACGTACCTTTGGTATGGAAGGCCTGTTTCGCCAAGTCGGCATTTACAACCCTGCGGGACAGCAATACACACCGGTCGACAAAGACCAAGTGATGTACTACAAAGAAGACAAAGCGGGCCAGATATTGCAAGAGGGCATCAATGAAGCAGGCGGCATGTCAAGCTGGATTGCTGCGGCTACCAGCTACTCCACAAGCAACCGCATCATGGTGCCTTTCTATGTGTACTACTCCATGTTTGGTTTCCAGCGCATTGGCGATTTGGCTTGGGCTGCTGGCGACATGCAAGCGCGTGGTTTCTTGTTGGGAGGCACTTCCGGTCGCACCACATTGAATGGCGAGGGTTTGCAACACGAAGACGGACACAGCCATATTTTGGCGGGCACCATTCCAAATTGCATCAGCTACGACCCCACTTTTGCACACGAAGTAGGCGTCATCTTGCATCACGGCTTGAAACGCATGGTGGAAAAACAAGACAATGTGTATTACTACATCACCCTGTTGAATGAAAACTACCCCATGCCAGGTTTAACGCCTGGCACGGAAGAGCAAATCATCAAGGGCATGTACTTGTGCAAGGCCGGTGGCAAAAACAAAACACGCGTTCAACTCATGGGCTCTGGCACCATTCTGCGAGAGTCTTTGGCTGCGCAGGAATTGCTCGCCAAAGACTGGGGCATTGCTGCCGACGTTTGGAGCTGCCCGAGTTTCAACGAGTTGACACGCGACGGTCAAGACGCAGAGCGCTTTAACATGCTGCACCCCTTGGAAGTACCGCGTGTGCCGTTTGTGTCGCAGCAATTGGCCAAATTCGATGGCCCCGTCATTGCATCCACCGACTACATGAAGAACTATGCGGAACAAATTCGCTCTTTCATTCCAAAAGGCCGCACTTTCAAAGTGTTAGGGACAGATGGTTTTGGCCGAAGCGATTTCCGCAGTAAATTGCGTGAGCACTTTGAAATCAACCGCCATTACATCGTTGTGGCCGCACTCAAAGCATTGAGCGAAGAGGGCGCCGTGCCTGTGGCAAAAGTCGCCGAGGCTTTGAAGCAATACGGCATCAAGACCGACAAGGTCAATCCTTTGTACGCTTGATCAAAAGAATTGGAGACACACATGGCATTGGTAGAAGTCAAAGTTCCAGACATCGGTGATTTCGATGAAGTCGCGGTCATTGAATTGATGGTCAAGGTGGGTGACACCATCAAGGCCGAGCAATCATTGATCACGGTTGAGTCGGACAAAGCAGCGATGGAAATTCCATCTTCAACAGCTGGCGTGGTGAAAGAACTGCGCGTGAAGTTGGGTGACAAAGTTAAACAAGGTTCGGTGGTCTTGGTGTTGGAAGCCAGTGGGGCTGTATCTGTACCTGCTGAGGTGCCAGCTGCTGCTGCACCAGCGGCCGCGCCGGCAGTTCAATCTGTGCCCGTTGCAGCACCAGCAACTGATGCTGCGGTGCCAATGACATCTTCGATCGTCGCTGCTGCACCTGCACCTGCACCTGCACACAACCCCGGCGCTCCAACACTTGGCTTGCCTCATGCGTCACCTTCTGTTCGCAAATTTGCACGCGAATTGGGTGTGCCTTTG
>JGI25914J50564_10000605_pt1 | contig 12069 bp, 9 predicted proteins | sample LauGreSuBDMM15SN_2_FD_50564 | JGI IMG/M metagenome (IMG submission 50564) | reverse complement strand
GTAACTACTAACTAAGGCAGGTGAAAGCAGATGGCAAGTAAAAAGGGTGTCTCCTCCACACGTAATGGTCGCGACTCAAATGCTCAATACCTTGGCATCAAACGCTTTGCTGGACAGGTAGTTAAAGGTGGGGAGATTTTGGTTCGCCAACGCGGCACCTACTTCCACCCAGGAAAAAATGTTGGCATTGGAAAAGATGACACATTATTTGCGCTAGAAGGTGGCAGTGTTGAGTTCGGTCGCGCTCGCGGTCGTCGAGTAGTTAACATCGTTCCGGCCTCTTAAACCCAGCGGATATTTTTAATGTGGGTCCGCTAACTGCGGGCCCATTTTTTATTGATCTAGATATTTAGCGAAAGGAGTTCACATGGCAACCTTTGTTGATCGCGTAACTCTGCATGCTAGTGCTGGAAAAGGTGGAGATGGTTGCGTCTCTGTGCACCGAGAAAAATTTAAACCATTAGGTGGCCCAGATGGTGGCAATGGTGGCAGGGGTGGAGATGTAGTTTTAGTAGTAGATCCAGATGCAACCACACTTTTAGATTTTCACCACTCACCACATCGTAATTCAACTGATGGTAAAAAAGGTGCTGGAGATTTTAATAATGGTGCTGAGGGTAAAGATTTAATTCTCTCTGTTCCAAATGGCACAGTTGTTAAAGATGTTAATGGTGATGTAATTGCTGATTTAGTTGGCTTTGGTACCAGATTTATGGCAGCCCAAGGTGGTAAGGGTGGCTTAGGAAATGCTGGTCTTGCTAACTCAAAACGACGAGCACCAGGCTTTGCTCTATTAGGTGAGCCAGGTGATGGCCGGACATTATTTCTAGAGTTAAAAAGCGTTGCTGATATTGGTTTAGTTGGTTACCCAAGTGCGGGTAAATCCTCATTAATTGCAGCTATGTCTGCAGCTAGGCCAAAGATTGCTGATTATCCATTTACTACATTGGTACCAAACTTAGGAGTTGTGCAGGCGGGTGAAACTAGATTTACCGCAGCTGATGTACCAGGTTTAATACCAGGGGCAAGTCAAGGCAAAGGTTTAGGGCATGAGTTCTTGCGCCATATTGAGCGGTGCGCAGCATTAGTGCATGTTTTAGATTCTGCCACCTTAGAAAGTGATAGAGATCCAGTTAAGGATTTTGATATTATCGAAGAGGAGTTAAAAGAGTATGGCGGCTTATCTGATCGACCAAGAATTATTGCCTTAAATAAGATCGATCTGCCAGATGGTAAAGCGATGGCAGATATGGTGCAAAAAACTTTAGAGGCCCGTGGTTTTCCAGTATTTCAAGTATCTGCTGCTAGCCGCGAAGGTATGCAGGAGTTAATTTATGCAATGGCGCAGATAATTCAAAAGGTACGAAAAGCACAAAAAGAGGAACAGGTTACTCGGATTGTACTTAGGCCAATTGCAGTTGATGACGCTGGCTTTATTGTGACTGCAAATGATGATGGCACATTTAATGTGGTTGGTGATAAGCCACAGCGTTGGGTTATGCAAACAGATTTTGCAAACGCTGAAGCAATTGGTTATCTAGCAGATCGGCTTGCCTCATATGGCGTTGAGAAAGAGTTGTTTAAGAAGGGTGCGAAGGCAGGTGATGAGGTAAGAATTGGTATAGGCGATGAGGCGGTTATCTTTGATTGGGAGCCAAGTATTGAAGCAGGGGCTGAGTTGTTAGCCGGAGGTCCTAGAGGAGAAGATCTTCGTCTTTCTACGCCATGGCGAATGGATCTACTAGAAGATGATATTGATCAACTAAGTGATGATGAGATTGAGATGCAATGGGAGTACAACACCGCAAATCCAAGAAATCCAAGAGTTGATGAAGATGTCCGTTAATTTAAGTAATACTAAAAGAATTGTTATAAAGGTCGGCTCATCAACACTTACTGGACAAGCTGGGGCTAATTTAGATCCAGCAGCAATTGATAAGTTAGTAGATGTAGTTGGAAAACTTAAAGCAGATGGCAAAGAGGTAATCATCGTCTCATCAGGTGCTATTGCAGCAGGGCTTGCACCCCTTGGATTAACTGCTCGGCCAACTGATTTAACATCCCAGCAAGCAGCAGCTTCGGTTGGTCAAGGCTTACTTATGGCTAAATACACCCAATCATTTAATAGATTTAAAATTACTACCTCACAACTATTAATTACTTTAGATGATATTAATAAAGCAAATCATGTTGAAAATATTAAGGGAGTCTTAAACTCATTATTAAAGCAGGGTGTAGTACCAATTATTAATGAAAATGATACGGTTGGAACTGAGGAGATTAAGTTTGGGGATAATGATGGCTTAGCAGCACTTGTTACCAAGTTAATAAATGCAAATTTACTTGTACTNATCACCGATATTGATGGCTTATATGATGCAAACCCAACGCAGCAAGGGGCAAAAGCAATTAATCAGGTAGCAGATATTTCAAAGATTGATACTGCAACATTAGGTGGTGCTGGCTCAGCTGGGGTTGGCAGTGGTGGCATGGTGACAAAGATTGAAGCAGCAAAGGTAGTAACAAGTGCTGGAATTGGTATGGTGTTAACTAAGTTATCTGATCTAGATGATGCACTCTCTGGCGTGCAGGTAGGAACCTACTTTTTACCTAATTAACTCTTAAGGTTAGAGATTTCAAACAAAGCTTTTGCGGTATCAGACTCATGATCTGAATCAGTTGGATTATCACTTAGCTTAACAATCACAGTTCTTGTTGCTGGATTTATAAATACAAACTGACCATGCAATCCCAACATCAAACTTGTATTTGGATAAGGATGCCAAACTTGAGCGCCATAACCCCAATTACGATCTAATGTTGTAACTGGTGTTGTAAGTCGATTTAGCCAAGCCTTATCGATTACTCTATTTGGACCAGAATAACCACCATTTAGAAATAACATACCAACTTTGGCATAATCAATAGCTGATGCGTTAAAGCAGCAGAAGGTTTTTTCAGTTCCACCAATTCGATCCACATTCCAGGTCGCTTGGTACTTTGCGCCAACTACCTGCCATACATTTTTACTAAAGTAATCGGAGATTTTCTCACCGGTTACCTTCTTAATAATCATTCCCAGCATCTGAGTATCAACACTCATGTACTCAGATTTTGACCCCGGCTCAAATGCCATCTTTCGATTGTTTTTTAAAAACCACTCAATATCAGTTGATGCATACATCTGGGCAATCGCTAAGCCCCAACCAGTAGGTCCAGATGGATAGTTATCACTAACCCCTACACCAGCTTGCATATCAAGTAAATGCTTAATTGTTACTAAATCAAAAGTTGTGCCAGCCTTTAAATCTGGGAAGTAATCAACAAACTTATCGCTCTCTTTTATTTTGCCCTGCGATACTAATTGACCAATCATGATTGAGGTCATTGTTTTTCCAACTGAATAAGAAGGAAGTTGAGTACTTTGTGTTACACCATCTTTATACCATTCATAACTCATTACGCCATTTCTTATAACAATAAATGCATTGGTATCGGTTTTCTTTAAAAACTTATTAAATGAAAGAGATGTTCCCTGATACATAATCTCAGCCGGCATTTTCTCAGCGGAGACTGGTAGTGCTATCGGATTACTCGCTGGATTAATTACATGCCAGGGCATCAAAGTTGGAGTCTTTGAGGCGGGAGCTAATCCCAATTTAATAACTGAAATTGGCTCGGGGTAGTGAATCACTTTGGTTAGTACAAAGAGTGCAAGATATAAGAGCCCGAGTGAAATCACCGTATTACGAAGGATCCTAATTATCCGCATCACGGCTTTAGCATAATTGACCGTAGACTAACTCCTTATGAGTGACACCACCGTAATCTCTGATATCGCAATTGCTGCTCGCCTAGCTGCTCGCACACTAGCTATATCCTCAAATGAGGAGCGTAATAAAGTTTTAATAAATATTGCCAGTGAATTAGAGAAAAATCTAGATTTAATCTTAAAAGCAAATGAGATTGATATGGCAGCGGCAAAAAAAGCTGGTATTAACCAATCACTACAAGATCGCCTGCTTTTAAATGAGAAAAGGGTTAAGCAGATGGCAGATGCAGCTAGAGATATTGCAAAGCTGGCAGATCCATTAGGAAAAATCTTAGTTGAACGTAATCTTGAGAATGGCTTAAATCTTAAGCAAAAAACAGTTGCCTTTGGCGTAGTTGGAATAGTTTATGAAGCCAGGCCAAATGTCACAGTAGATGCGGCAGTAATATTAATTAAATCTGGTAACGCCGCCTTACTTCGTGGTTCATCCCAAGCTGCTGAAAGCAATAAGGTGCTAATTGATGTAATGAAAAAAGCATTCCTAGGCAGCTCAATCTCTAGTGAGGTAATTCAATTAGTTCCTGCCACCGACCGCACCACAGTTACCGCACTACTTACCGCCCGCGGCCTAGTTGATTTAGTAATTCCAAGGGGAAGTGCGGAGTTAATTAGGGCAGTTGTTGATGAGGCAACTGTGCCAACCATTGAAACCGGTGCTGGGGTATGCCATGTTTATGTTGATAAATCCGCAGATCTTGCAAAAGCGATACCAATTTTAATTAACTCAAAATGTGATCGTCCAAGTGTTTGTAATGCTGCTGAGACATTACTTGTTCACCAAAGCATTGCTGAACAATTTTTACCTCTTGCCTTAAAAGCATTATCACAGGCTGGGGTAGTGATTAATGCTGATGCAAAGAGCAAAGTGATAGCCGATAAGTTAGGTATCACCGCTAAATTAGCAACTGATAAATCCTATGCAACTGAGTATGGAACCCTTGAGATAAATCTGGCTCAAGTAAGTGATGTAGTTGGGGCAATTGAACATATTGCAAAATATGGAACAAACCACACCGAAGCGATTGTGGCAGAGGATAAAGATGTGATTACTACCTTTACTGCATTAAATGATTGCGCTGCAATTATGGTGAACGCCTCAACAAGATTTACCGATGGTGGGCAAATGGGATTTGGTGCTGAGATTGGAATTTCTAATCAAAAATTACACGCCCGCGGTCCAATGGGACTAGAGGCGATGACTACAACAACTTGGATTGTTAGCGGAAACGGGCAAATTCGCCAGTGAATTAACACCAGTTATACTCACCAATTATGGCCGCAATCTCCCGCGATGAAGTCGCAAACTTAGCCCGGTTAGCTCGAATAACTATGAGTGATGCCGAGTTAGATCATTTAGCAGGTGAGATGGATGTAATTTTAGGTGCGGTAGCTCGAGTGCAAGAGGTGGCAGGGGCAGATGTGCCAGCGACCTCTCATCCACTTGCAGTAAATAATGTAAGCCGTGAAGATGTTGTAACACCAAGCCTTACGCCAGCAGAAACATTATCTGGTGCACCTGCATCTGAGGATCAAAGGTTTAAAGTGCCACAGATATTAGGTGAAGAGTAAATGAGTATTAGAGANAACGCNTGGGCAATGGCGCANGCACTTGAAAAGAAAGAGATCAGCGCAGTTGAGTTAGCAAATCAACATTATGAGCAGATTGCATCGGTTGATAAAGATGTNCATGCATTTTTATATTTAGATAAAGAGGGTGCACTTTCTCAAGCAAAAGAGGTTGATAAGAAGCGTGCCGCTGGTGAGAAGTTATCCCCATTAGCTGGTGTACCACTTGCACTTAAAGATGTAATGACNCAAAAAGGTGTGCCAACTACCTGTGGCTCTAAGATGCTTGAGGGATGGCGGCCGCCCTATGACTCAACTGTTGTTACAAAACTAAAGAGTGCTGGCATTGTTATTTTAGGCAAAACTAATATGGATGAGTTTGCAATGGGTTCATCAACTGAAAACTCTGCCTTTGGACCAACTCATAATCCTTGGGATCTAACTCGTATTCCTGGTGGTTCAGGTGGTGGCTCATCCGCATCACTTGCCGCATTTGAAGCACCACTTGCAATTGGTACAGATACTGGTGGATCAATTCGCCAACCTGCTGCAGTAACTGGAACTGTTGGAGTTAAGCCAACTTATGGCGGTGTTTCTCGTTATGGATTAGTTGCATTCTCATCCTCACTTGATCAAGCAGGTCCATGTGCAAGGACAGTTTTAGATGCAGCACTTTTGCACCAAGTAATCGCTGGGTTTGATCCAAAGGATTCCACCAGTATTAATCNAGCAGTACCAGATGTTGTAGCTGCTGCTAAAAAGAAAGATATTAAAGGTATGAAGATTGGTGTTGTTAAACAATTAGCTGGAGATGGCTATCAAAAGGGTGTGGAAAATAAGTTTAAAGAGGCGGTTGCTGAGTTAGTAAAACTAGGAGCTGAAATTATCGAAGTATCATGTCCAAACTTTGAGTACGCCTTAGCTGCCTACTATTTAATTGCGCCAAGTGAGTGCTCATCAAATCTTGCTCGATTTGATTCAATGCGATTTGGTTTACGCATTGGCGATGATGGAGTTAAAGGTGCTGAAGAGGTAATGAACTTAACAAGGCAGGCAGGGTTTGGGCGTGAGGTTAAACGGCGAATTATTCTAGGAACATACGCGCTTTCTTCTGGATATTACGATGCTTATTACGGCTCAGCGCAAAAGGTGCGCACATTAATTAAACGCGACTTTGATGCCGCCTTTGAAAAATGTGATGTATTAATTTCACCTACTGCGCCAACCACCGCATTTAAAATTGGCGAGAAGAGTAATGATCCACTTGCGATGTATTTAAATGATATTGCCACAATTCCAGTAAATATGGCTGGTATTGGTGGAATGAGTCTGCCTTGTGGATTAGCTGAGGAAGATAATCTGCCGGTTGGTTTTCAAATTATGTCACCTGCGATGAAGGATGATCGGATGTATTTAGTTGGTGGAGCCCTTGAAGCAGCGCTACTTTCTAAATGGGGCAAACCTATATTAGATTTTGCGCCAAAGCTTGCAGGTTCAAAATGAGTTTAAATTACGATCAAGCAATTGAGAAGTATGAGCCAACACTTGGTCTTGAGGTTCATGTTGAGTTAAATACCAAATCAAAGATGTTTTGTGGATGTGCTACTGAGTTTGGGGCGCAGCCAAATACTCAAACCTGCCCAGTATGTCTTGGCTTGCCAGGTGCGCTACCAGTTGTTAATAAGAAGGCGATCGAAAGTAGCATATTGATTGGGTTAGCGCTTAACTGCTCGATTGCGCCATTTTCAAGATTTGCTAGAAAAAATTACTTTTATCCAGATATGCCAAAGAATTTTCAGACCTCTCAATACGATGAACCTATCTGTGTTAATGGCTTCTTAGATGTTGAAATCGAGGCAGATGATGGTGTGAAGAGTTTTAGAATTGAAATTGAACGTGTACACATGGAGGAGGACACTGGTAAATCACTTCATGTTGGTGGTTCAACTGGGCGCATTCACGGCGCTGAGTACTCACTCTTAGATTACAACCGAGCTGGCATTCCATTGGTTGAAATTGTTACCAAAATAGTTCCTAATACTGGTAAGTATGCACCGCAAGTTGCCCGTGCTTATGTGGCTGCCCTACGCGATATTTTGCGCAGCCTTAATGTCTCTGATGTAAAGATGGAGCAAGGCTCACTTCGTTGTGATGTTAATTTATCTTTATCAAAGATTGGTAGCGGAAAACTTGGTACAAGGAGTGAGACTAAAAATGTTAACTCACTGCGCTCCGTAGAACGNGCAGCAACTGGTGAGGTAATNAGGCAGGCAAATCGGTTAGAGNCTGGTGAGCGAATTGTTCAAGAGACTCGTCACTTCTTAGAGGAGAGTGGACAAACTCGCCCTGGCAGATCAAAGGAGCAGGCAGAGGATTACCGATATTTTCCAGAGCCAGATTTAGTTCCAGTTGCACCAGATGCTAAATGGATTGAAGAGCTTAGAAAAACATTGCCAGAAAAGCCAGCAGAGCGGCGCAAGCGATTACAAACTGCTTGGTCAGTTCCTGATAAGGAGATGGCGGCGATGGTTAATGCTGAGTTACTAGACACAGTTGAAGAGACGGTAAAACTTGGCGCAGATCCAACTAAGGCACGAAGTTGGTGGCTGGGAGAGGTATCTAGAGTTGCAAATGATCGAGGTGTTTTGCCTACCGAATTAATTTCAGTTAAAGATATTGCTCAAGTGATTGCATTAATAACAAGTGGTGAGTTGACCGATAAGTTAGCTCGGCAAGTAGTTGAAGGAGTTATCGCTGGGGAGGGTTCACCAAGTGATGTGATTAGTAAGCGTGGATTAAAGGTTGTCTCAGATGACTCTGCATTAATGAAGGCAATTGAAGATGCGATCACCGCGCAGCCAGATACTGCCGAGCGGGTGCGGGGTGGAAATATTCCAGCAGCCGGAGCGTTAATCGGCGCTGTGATGAAAGCAACTGGTGGGCAAGCTGATGCGGCTAAGGTGCGTGAACTATTACTAAAACACTTAGGGCAATAAACTAATCTTATGAGCGATAAAAATCCGCCAAATAAAATGAAGCCAAGATCTGGCTTAGTAACTGATGGTATGGAGCGTGCTCCTGCTCGGGGAATGCTTCGCGCAGTTGGTATGAAGGATGAAGATTTTGCTAAACCACAGATTGGTATTGCATCCTCTTGGAATGAAATTACTCCATGTAATTTATCTTTAGATCGCCTAGCTAAAGCATCTAAAAAAGGTGTGATTGATGCTGGCGGCTTTCCAATGCAATTTGGAACTATCTCTGTCTCTGATGGCATCTCAATGGGTCATGAAGGAATGCATTTTTCTTTAGTATCTCGTGAGGTAATTGCTGACTCAGTTGAAACTGTTATGCAAGCAGAGCGGTTTGATGGCATGGTTACATTTGCAGGTTGTGATAAATCATTGCCAGCGATGATGATGGCAGCAGCACGCATGGATGTGGCAAGTGTCTTTGTTTACGCCGGCTCTACTATGCCTGGAAAAGTTGATGGCAGAGATGTAACAATCATTGATGCATTTGAAGCGGTTGGTGCGTGCGCGCGTGGATTAATAACGCAGGATGAGGTAGATAAAATTGAACGAGCAATCTGTCCAGGTGAGGGTGCCTGTGGTGGTATGTACACCGCAAACACTATGGCTGCAGTTGGTGAAGCAATTGGTTTATCACTTCCTGGCTCAGCTTCTCCTCCCTCTATTGATAGGCGCCGTGATGATTACGCGGTTAAATCAGGGGCAGCAGTTGTTGAGTTAATTAGAAAAGGAATTACAACTAGACAAATTTTGACTAAAAAAGCATTTGAAAATGCGATCACAGTTGTTATGGCACTAGGTGGTTCCACAAATGCTGTTCTGCATTTGCTTGCAATTGCGCACGAAGCTGAGGTTGATTTAACACTTGAAGATTTTCATCGAGTCGGATCTAAGGTACCGCTGCTTGGCGACCTAAAACCATTTGGTAAGTATGTAATGACAGATGTAGATAAAGTTGGTGGAATTCCAGTAATTCTTCGCGCCTTATTAGATGCCGGCTTATTACATGGTGATTGTTTAACTGTTACGGGCAAAACAATGGCGGAGAATCTAAAGGATATAACACCACCAGATCCAGATGGTGAAATTCTTAAAGCGGTAAGTAATCCACTCTCTCTAGGTGGTGGTATCACAATTCTTAATGGCTCATTTGCTCCAGATGGCGCAGTTTGTAAGACAGCTGGAGTTGGTGTTGATCTATTTGAAGGCCCAGCCAAAGTATTTGAACGTGAACAATCTGCAATGGATGCACTTGAGAATGGATCAATTGTTTCAGGTGATGTAGTTGTTATTCGCTATGAAGGACCAAAGGGTGGTCCAGGCATGAGAGAGATGTTAATGATTACTGGCGCAATTAAAGGCGCCGGTCTTGGTAAATCTGTTTTATTAATTACCGATGGCAGATTCTCTGGTGGTACAACCGGTCTTTGTGTTGGCCATGTTGCTCCTGAAGCTGTTGATGGCGGGCCAATTGCATTTGTTAAAAATGGTGACCGAGTAAGAATTGACACAAAAAATCGAACTTTAGATTTATTAGTTGATGAAAAAGAGATGAGTGAGCGAAAGAAAAGTTTTAAACCAGTCCCACATAAATATCGCCGTGGGGTATTAGCTAAGTATTCAAAGTTAGTCGGTAGTGCTGCAAAGGGTGCGGTCTGCGATTAATTGCAGTTTTGTTATAGTTACGCTCAAATATTGAGACCTAAATCTGCCAGGTTGACTAGACCCAACTACACCTGAGAAACTACCGTCATGAAGAACACTTCGCTAATCTCACAAATCGCGATCACATCTGTGGTCGTGGTGATTATCGAGCGTGCGCGCTAACAGCAAAAGTTAGTTCGCACCCCTCAGATAAAACTGGGGGGTTTTGTTTTAGATAAGTGACTAGTTAAGAGAGGAAGCAATGAGCAAGATGAATGGTGCGCAAAGTTTAATCAACGCACTTGAGGCTGCCGGTGTTGATGTCATGTTTGGCATCCCAGGGGGCGCAATTCTTCCTGCCTATGATCCAATTTTTGATTCAAAGATTCGCCATATTTTAGTTCGCCATGAACAAGGTGCAGGTCATGCTGCAACTGGTTATGCCCAAGCAACTGGTCGAGTTGGTGTTTGTATTGCCACCTCAGGTCCTGGTGCCACAAATTTAGTAACACCACTTGCTGATGCCCAGATGGACTCTGTTCCAATTGTGGCAATTACTGGGCAGGTTCCATCTGCTGCAATTGGTACCGATGCTTTTCAAGAGGCAGATATTCGCGGCGTTACCATGCCAGTGACTAAACATAATTATTTAATAACTGATCCAGCAGATATCCCGCGGGCAATTGCAGAGGCATTTCATATTGCAAGTACCGGTCGCCCAGGAGCTGTTCTAGTTGATATCGCNAAGGATGCNNTGCANAAAGAGACTACTTTTAATTATCCAAAAACTGTCTCACTAGCTGGTTATAACCCAGTAGTTGAACCAAAACAATCTGCCGTACTAGATGCAGCAGCGTTAATTGCCCAATCTAAAAAGCCTGTTCTCTATGTTGGTGGTGGAGTAATTAAAGCCAATGCTGCAAAAGAGTTAATGCAACTTGCAGAGATTACCGGTGTGCCAGTTGTAACAACTTTAATGGCGCGGGGTGCTTTCCCAGATTCTCATAAGCAACATCTTGGTATGCCAGGTATGCATGGCACAGTTGCTGCAGTTACTGCGCTACAAAAGGCAGATTTATTAATTACCTTAGGTGCTCGATTTGATGACCGAGTTACTGGAAAACTATCTACCTTTGCACCAAAAGCAAAGATTATTCACGCCGATATTGATCCAGCAGAGATTGGTAAGAATCGCCATGCAGATGTTGCATTGGTGGGAGATCTTAAAAATATCTTGCGAGCATTAAATCCTGCTACTAAAGCAGCTCTTGCAAAATCTGCGCCAGATTTAACACCATGGCTTAATGAGGTTTATGGCTGGAGATCAAAGTTTCCACTTGGTTATGACAAACCATCTGATGGCTCTGTCTCACCACAAAATGTAATTGAGCGAATTGGCAAGATCTCAGGTCCTGACACAATATTTACGGCAGGTGTTGGCCAACATCAGATGTGGGCATCCCAATTTATTGGTTATGAAAAGCCAAGAACTTGGCTTAACTCAGGTGGATTAGGAACGATGGGTTATGCAGTACCTGCTGCAATGGGGGCAAAGGTAGGAGCTCCTGACACAACTGTTTGGGCAATTGATGGTGATGGTTGTTTTCAAATGACAAATCAGGAGTTAGTAACTTGTGCAATAAATAATATTCCAATTAAGGTTGCGGTAATTAATAATGAATCACTAGGAATGGTTCGCCAGTGGCAGACTCTGTTTTATAACCAGCGTTATTCAAATACCGATTTGCACTCAAAGCGGATTCCAGATTTTAAGTTGTTAGCAGAGGCGATGGGTTGTGTGGGACTTCGATGTGAGCGACCTGAGGATGTTGATAAGACAATTGAGGCCGCAATGGAGATTAATGATCGCCCAGTTGTAGTTGATTTTAATGTTCACCGCGATGCAATGGTTTGGCCGATGGTGGCAGCTGGCACATCAAATGATGATATTACTGTTGCCAGATCTATGGCTCCAGTATGGGATTCACAGGAGTT
>JGI25914J50564_10000599_pt1 | contig 12101 bp, 10 predicted proteins | sample LauGreSuBDMM15SN_2_FD_50564 | JGI IMG/M metagenome (IMG submission 50564) | reverse complement strand
CCTTCTCGAGCCCTTCTTCATTCCGATTCTCTCCAAAATTTCTAATACCTAACTCATGCAAAATCTGGACATCACTTACCGGATAAGTCTTTGTTACAGCGATCAGAGTGATGTCAGGACGGGTAATTTTTCCCTGAACGGCCAATAAATTCTGGGCAATCTCATCGCGACGGTTCATAGCCAGACCAACCCAGCCTGGCGTCCGGTTACTCCATCGCGCCGATACGAATAGAGCTCACTATTTTCTACCGTGCATACGCCGGCAATTTCAACTGTGATGTTCTGACCCTCTAGTAACTTCACAAGTGCCTTTGGCAGATCAAGGGCGCGGTTGCCGCGCGCACTTTTAGATGCAGCAGCAGGATGCAGCGCAGTAACTTCGGCGAAAATTTCTTCTGAGACTTCATAACACACACCGCAGATTGCTGGTCCGACTACTGCTCGGATATCACTGGCTCCCATATCGCGCATCACCTCTATTGCGCGTAGGGTCACTCCGTTCACGAGTCCCTTTCTTCCAACATGTACTGCCGCAACTGATTGCGAAGAGATGAGCAAGAGCGGAATGCAATCTGCTACTTGCACTGCCAATGTTATTCCCTGTATTCCAGTAACAAGGGCATCGGCTGTGGGATCCACATCGCTGATATCTTCAACAACTGCTACTTGATCACCGTGCACTTGTGTCATAAAAGCCACTGGGCCGAAATCTTGGACAAGCCGTGCCCGATTTTCGGCCACATGATCTGGGTTATCCCCCACATGAAAACCAAGATTTGCAGATGCAAAAGCACCGGTGCTTGCGCCTCCGGTGCGATTGGTAAAGCGGTATTTCATAGAGCCCAATTCATGGCGATGAGCCTCTGGCCTACTTCATAAAATCTGGTACATCTATCTCATCTTCCGCAATCAACTCTTCAAAAGTCACGCGCTTACGTGGTCCAGAAGAGTCGAGCTCAAGTGCTACTGATAGCGGATCGTTGGAAGGAATGGGATCGGCAACCCCACTCAAGGACGATGCATTAATAACCGGCATCTGAACTTTTGTTGGTTCTCCGCTAGCGAAACCAGCTGCAATAACGGTAATGCGAACTTCATCACCGAGGGCATCATCAATAGTGGTACCAAAGATAATGCGCGCCTCTGGATGTGCTGCGCTCTGTACCAATTCACATGCTTCGTTAATTTCAAAGAGACCGAGGTCAGAGCCACCTGCAACAGAGAGAAGTACTCCCATCGCTCCGTCGATTGATGCCTCAAGCAGTGGGCTCGAGATTGCTAACTCAGCTGCTCGTGTTGCCCGGTTTTCTCCACGCGCAGAACCGATTCCCATCAGGGCAGATCCAGCGTCAGTCATAACTGTCTTCACATCTGCAAAGTCGAGGTTGATCAGACCTGGCTGTGTGATGATCTCTGTAATTCCCTGAACACCAGAGAGCAGAACTTGATCTGCACTCTTAAATGCATCTACTGCCGTAATTGAACGATCAGAGATTGCAAGGAGGCGATCATTTGGAATAACAATAAGAGTATCCACTTGTTCGCGAAGTAGCTCGATTCCTTCATCAGCTTGACGGGAACGAATCTTTCCTTCGAATGAGAATGGTTTTGTGACAACACCGATTGTGAGCGCTCCAAGATCTCGTGCGATTTTTGCAACGATGGGTGCGCCACCAGTTCCTGTGCCACCACCTTCACCAGCGGTAACAAAGACCATATCTGCACCGCGAAGAATTTCCTCAATCTCTTCCGTGTGATCGATTGCCGCCTGCCGACCCTTTTCTGGAGCAGCTCCTGCTCCCAAACCTTTTGTTGATGTGCGACCAATATCTAATTTCACATCGGCATCACTCATTAACAAATGTTGTGCATCTGTATTAATTGCAATGAACTCAACGCCTTTTAAGCCGACATCAATCATTCGGTTAATTGCATTTACTCCGCCGCCACCGATACCGACAACTTTGATGACAGCTAAGTAATTTTGTGGTGCAGCCACGTGAGTCCCCCTTGCGAACTATAAACCTCGACTTGAGACTTACATTTCTTCTCTTTATCTTTGCGCTGAAGGTATGGCGTTAGGTACTAGTAATCAAAGACCGCCACGAACTATTTTCTCAACTACACATTGATAGATTGTAAGAAGAAATCAATGTAATAAATATTTAACACTCATAGCTATTTAACAATGGGTGCATGGGCAGCCGATAGATCTACTCTGCGAAGATTCTTATTCTCGGGAAGTTTCAGAAGAGCGTTAAATACTTGAACTTTCAAGGCACTTTTCTCGCTAGCGCCCCACTTCACCGTCAACTCTCTGCCTTGATAAGCAAGGCGCATGGAGAAGTTGGATTCATTGCGTGCAGATAGCGAAATTATCTTGCTTCGAAATGATGGTGGAAGGGAGCGAAAGAGGGCGATGGCATCGACTCCAAGGGCTGGAGTTGCGGCGGCCACATAGGGCAGATCTGCTCCCTTAAACCCAGGGAGAAGAAATATCGTGCCGGTGGAATCGATGGTTTTGCCAGCAAAGTAAGCGCTAGGTTTTCGCGGCTCGACCGTGATTCCCACATCGCCACTAATCCAGTTCCGCGAGACCGTAACGTCTTGAATCCATGTCAAGGAACTCAAACGTTGGGCAACTGATCGCGGTTCGATACGTGCCATCTTCTCTCCAACAAAAACGCCAGATGTTGAAAGAACTAACTNCTTGGACTCAACTGTTGGCGCACCAGATATCACAATGCTCTTAGCGGTAAATATTGAAGACCAGGCAAATAGATAGATGAGACCGACAAAAATCAGCAGGATTGTTCCCGTGATGACGGTGAGTCGATTAATTTTAGGCAAAGCGCTTGTTCAGCCCTTCAGCAATGATGGGAGCGAGCGAATTCACATCTCCGGCACCCAGTGTGATGATCACATCTCCAGGTTTGGCTAATTCAATCATGCGCTCTGCGGCAAGTGCAAAATTCGGAATGAAGTGCCCATGTTGCATCTTCTCGGCAATGAGTTCTGCCGAAATTCCAGGGATTGGTTTCTCACTCGCGGCATAGATTTCAAGCAGAGTCACATCATCGGCCTTATCAAGTGAGGTCGCGAATTCATTCAAGAAAGCCTGGGTACGTGAATAGCGATGTGGTTGGAAGATGACCAATACGCGTCCATCACCTGCATATCTGCGCGCCGCATCCAAGGTCACAGATATTTCAGTGGGATGGTGGCCGTAATCATCAATAATCCGAATTCCATGTTCGGTGGCTTTGAGTTCAAAGCGGCGACCGGCACCACGGAAACTGTGAAGGCCAGCTAGCAATTGGTGAATAGGTTCGCCCAGACTGAGCCCCATCGCAATACATGCAGCAGCGTTTAGAACATTGTGATGACCCGGCACCTGCAGTTCAAGTGTTCCCACGGTGCGACCATGCCAAATAACTCGAGCACTGGAGCCCATAGGTAGAAGTGCAATCTGATCAATGCGCAGGTCGGCGCCTTCATGTTCACCATAAGAGACGGTGGTGAATGGGTGTGATTGAACGCCTAGTTTCCTGGAGCCCTCATCGTCAGCGCAGTAAATGAGAAATCCGTCGAATGAAATTGTGGCGGCAAAGTTGGCGAAAGCAGCTGTTACTTCTTGCGGGGTGTGAAAGAAGTCAACATGGTCATGTTCAATATTGGTAACAATTGCCGATAGTGGTTTGTATTCAATGAATGAACCATCAGATTCATCTGCTTCGGCCACAAAATATTGACCCGTGCCTCTGTGTGCATTGGCACCGGATGCCATCAGGGTGCCACCAATAGCAAATGAAGGATCTGTTCCACAAGCCTGCAAGGCAACAGTCAACATCGATGAGGTCGTCGTCTTACCGTGTGTGCCGGCAACTGCAATGCTCTTTGTTCCAACCATAAGCTGAGCCAGTGCTTGAGCTCGGGTAAGAATTGGAATGGACCTCTCCACTGCATATGACATTTCGGGATTGGTTGATGCGATAGCTGTGGAATAGATAACCACATCAGCGCCAACAACATTTTCAGCTGCATGATGTGAATACACGGTGGCGCCCAATGCAGCAAGCGCGCTAAGAACTGTGGAATCTTTTGAATCTGAACCACTGACCGTAATTCCATCAGAGAGGGCGATCCGCGCCAGCCCACTCATGCCAGAACCACCGATTCCGATGAAGTGAATCCTCTTACCGTGTAGGGAGTGCATCTATTTTCCGCCCGAGAGTACAAATTCCATCAGTGCTGCAATCTTTGCAGTTGCTTGCATATCTTTATCTGATCCACTCCCCTGTTGCTGGGCACTCTTTTCCAGAAGTCGCTCGATATTTGCCGCAAGCCAAGTAGGTGTGAACTCTCTTTGCTCACATATTTCTGCTCGAGAGTCACTCACCAACTCTGCGGCATTGAGTCTCTGTTCACCATTACCTACAGGCAGCGGAATAAAGAGCGCATATTTTCCTAAGGTGCTGACCTCAGCACAGGTCACAGCGCCACTTCGAGAAATGATGAGGTCAGCTGCTAAATATGCGGTCGCCATATCGGAAATGTAAGGGTGAACCTGGTAATTCTCATCCGATGAGCTGAGCTCAGCTGAGCCGCCAGCGCCATGCAAAATTTGAATTCCTCGCGCTGCCAGCTCGCCTTTGGATTGCGTGATTACCTTATTGATTGCGACGGAGCCTTGAGAGCCGCCAAATACAAATATCAGAGGCTGCTGCGCGCTAAAGCCGAGTGCCGACTTTGCCTCTGCTCGCGCACCGGCCCAGTTTTTTTCAGCCCGAGAAAATGCCAGCGCAATATTTTCTTTCAAAGGCAGACCCACGATAAGTGAATGCGCCAGCGAGCCGGTAGTGACAGGGTAGGAAAGCGCAGTGTTCTTGGTAAAAAGGGCGCCTAAGCGATTTGCGATACCAGGCTTGGCATTTGCTTCATGAATAACGATTGGAACTCTGCTTAACGCCGCCGCAATATATGCCGGTGCCGAAACATAGCCACCGAATCCAACCAGAAGATCAACACCGCGCAGATGGTTCAGGCACTGCGCAATAGATTTAATCAGAGTAAATGGTGCAAGAAGTAATGAGGGCGAAAGTGAACGAGCGATACGCACTTTGGTTATTAGTAAAAGGTTAAATCCGGCCTCCGGAATAATTCTTGTCTCAAGTCCAGTAGCAGTTCCTAGGAAATCAATCCGGTCCTGGGGATGAGTTGATTTCCACTGACGAGCGGTGGCCAGAGCTGGTTCTATATGTCCTGCGGTGCCTCCCCCGGCGAAGAGAATTCGAGTCACTTCCGGCGCTTCCTTACAACTTCTTTTCGAACTTCAGGATCGCGCAGGGCTGCACCGGCCACAAAGCCCAGCGCGGCAATTGTTGCAACAAGTGCCGAACCACCGTAGGAGACTAACGGCAGCGTAACTCCAACGACAGGCAGAACGCTCGTGGCAGAACCAATATTGAGAAAAGATTGCACTGCGATCCAGACACCGATTCCAGCACATGCATATCTGGTCATGGGATCTTGTGCGCGTAAAGCGATTCGAAAGATCGAATAAATCAAGGTTGCAATCAGTATGAGAACTCCTAGCGTTCCCACAAGTCCAAGTTCTTCACCTATTACTGAGAATATGAAATCTGTATGTGCTTCCGGAAGATTTCCCCATTTCTGACGGCTGCCACCAAGGCCCACACCGAAGAGCCCGCCACTTGCTAAGCCAAGCAAACTATGGGCCGGCTGCCACCCGAGGTCTTTGTAATCTTCAGGTGCGAATGGATCGAGAAAGACTAAGAATCTCTGCATGCGATAGGTCGATGTCACTACGAGTGCTGCAAATATCAGTGCACCTACGGCGCAGAGTGTGCCAAAGACCCGCAATCTAATTCCTGAGACAAAGAGTAATCCAGCCATAATAACCGCAATCACTGAGGCGGTTCCCAAGTCCCTACCCAACATCACTAAAAAGAGAATGAAGCAGAAGGCGGGAGCAATCAACCTAAGAACGTGGGTATCAAACTTGCCACTTACTTCACGGCGAGCGAGTTGATGGCTGGCCCATAAAATCATGAAGAATTTCGCAAATTCACTTGGCTGAACATCAAAGTATTTGAAATCAATCCAGTTTGTATTTCCATTGACTGTCTTTCCCACACCAGGAATCAGCAGAATCATCAAGACCAGGATTGAGATGATGAATCCCAATTTGCCAATGGCATTCCATTTCTTACCGCTTAATCTTGCGAGAAAGGCTGCCAATGGAAGTGCCAATAGCAAGAATAGAAATTGCCGTAAAACGATAGCAAGGGCGGTTCCACGCGTATCAAGTGCGTGGATTGATGAGGCAGAGAAAACCATCACCAAGCCCAAGAAGCTCAGGGCGCCGGCACTGACCAATAACATATACAAATGATTGACAGGTTTTGCTAGGAAAGTCTCACGGGTCTTAATTGCCATTTTCAACTACCTTCTTTATAGCGTCTCTAAATCTATCTCCACGATCGGCGTAAGAGAGAAACTGATCCATGGACGCGCAGGCAGGTGCAAGCAGAACCGTGTCCCCCGGCAATGCTTTCTCTNGGGCACACGTGATAACCATTTCCATCAACTTGTTATCAGGTGCACCGATCTGAAAGTGAGCAGGAGCATCAACCATGATAATTTCAATCTGAGGGGCGCGCGTACGAAGTTCCGCTGCAATTAATTCACGATCGGCGCCGATAAGAATGGCAATTCGCACCCGACTCTTTACTCGCTCGATGAGTTCTCCCATCGCAGCACCTTTAGCCAATCCACCGGCAACCCAAATCACCGAAAGCGCGGACATGATTGATGCAGCTGCAGCATGCGGATTGGTTGCCTTTGAATCATTAATCCAGGTGATGCGATCTTTTTCCAGAACCGTTTCAATGCGATGTCGTCCAGGCCTAAATGCCTTTATTGCCGCGCGAATCTGCTCGTGGTCAATACCAGCAGTTCTTGCCAGCCCTGCAGCCGCGAGGGCATTTGATACGTTGTGCGGAACGGTGGGTAGTACCTCGGCGAGTTCGCAGAACATGGCAGCTTCTTGGGCATCTGCCACAAAGGCGCGATCGACAAGAAGTTCTTCCACGATACCGATTTCACCTGGCGCTGGAGTGTCGAGTGAGAAAAACACTTTTCTTCCTTGCCAATGAGAAGTTTCAGTAACTANATTCGCATCATCGGCATTAAGAATTGCGGTATCGCTCTTTTCTAGAAGAGAAAATTTAGCTGCAGCATAGGCATCAAAACTTCCATGCCAATCGACGTGATCTTCGGCAATGTTAAGAATTGCAACTGAGACAAAATGAGCATCCTCGAGCCAATGAAGTTGGAAGGATGAAAGTTCGAGAACGAGAAATTCATATTTTTCTGGGGATTCAACTGCCTCAATGACTGTCGTTCCAACATTTCCACAAGCAAGTGCGGAGACTCCCCCAGTGCGAATCATATGCGCAGTGAGTTCCACCGTTGAAGTCTTTCCATTTGTTCCGGTCAGGCCAATCCATTTTTGGGCAGGACTTTTAAGGCTCCAGGCCAGGTCAATCTCATTGATGATTGGAATGTCGTTTTTTCGGGCAGAGATCACTAGTGGATGATCTTCACGCCAGCCGGGAGATAGAAGAAGTAAGTCGAATTCAGAAATTTTTACATCAGTTGGTGGAAGAACTTCAAAGCCAGCTAGCTCCAGCACTTTCTCNTCAGTAATAGTTACCTTCGCCCCACGCTTAGTAAGTGCACGCGCTNCAGCTATGCCAGTGACACCTGCCCCAGCTACCAGGATGCGCTTGTCGGGTAACTCAGCATATAAATTCTGTGACATGGCTTCCTTGAAATTAACCAGCAACCCACTGGGTATAAAAGAGTCCAAGTCCGAGCGCCACACTGAGTCCAGCAATAATCCAGAATCGCAGCACGATTGTGACTTCTCCCCAACCCATCAATTCGAAATGGTGTTGCAAAGGAGCCATCTTAAATAAGCGTTTTCCACCAGTTGCTTTGAAGTAGATAACTTGAAGTGCAACCGAAAGTGTGATGATGACAAAGATTCCGCCGAGCGGGATTAAGAGAAGTTCTACACGTAGCGATGCAGCCATGCCGGCCAACGCTCCACCTAGCGCTAGCGATCCTGTGTCACCCATAAATATCTTTGCCGGTGATGCATTCCACCAGAGGAATCCGGTGCATGCACCGGCAAATGCTGCCGCAAGAACTGCTAGGTCAAGTGGATCTCGAACGTTATAACAATTAGGTGTAACTGCTACTGCGCAACTTTGTCCGAACTCCCACACACCAATGAGTACGAAGGCAAGAAAAGTCATAACAGATGCACCGCTAGCAAGACCGTCGAGGCCATCGGTGAGATTTACTCCGTTACTTGTAGCCGTCACCATAAATGCAATCCAGACCACAACCAGAATTGGACCAAGTGCGATACTGGTATCGCGCAGTGTGGAGAGATTAAGAGATATTGGAGTCAGCCCATCTTTATCAGGGAAATGAGTTCCGAGATATCCAAAAATCGAAGCAAAAAATACTTGGCCAAAAATCTTCGCCTTACCTGATATTCCGGCTGAATTCTGTCTAGAGATTTTCATGTAGTCATCGAGAAAACCAACGAGTCCCAGTGCCACAACCAGGCCGAGAATGAGAACAGCGGAGACTGAGATAGTGCTTCCGAGCACAAGGTGGGCAATCAAGTATGAAATGAGAGCGGAGAGGATAATGATGATGCCGCCCATAGTTGGGGTGCCACGTTTTGTGTGGTGTGTAGTCGGACCGTCATCTCTGATGATTTGCCCATATCCACGTCGTGCAAGTGCTTTGATCAGTATAGGTGTACCGAATAGGGAGAAAAAGAGTGCCAGGGCTCCAGCAACCAAAATTAGTTTCACTCTGCAACCATCCTTTCACTCCATTGCACAGAAATAGTTTCTGCCAACTCTTCAAGTTTCTCGGAACGTGACGCTTTCACTAAGACCACATCACCTTCGTTGATATTGCGCGCAATCGCACCCGCCTCATCTTTGCTCGCACATAAATGGATTGTGGTTAGGGATCCATTTTCTGCTGAGCTCGCATACTCCGGTGCATTGACACAGACCAGATGGTCAATTCCAAGCTCAGAGGCAAGGGTGCCAATATCGGCATGGTCAGATTGGGATGACTCGCCGAGTTCGTGCATCTTTCCCAAGAATGCCCACGACTCTCCCCCACGTTCTTGCGCAAAGAGAGCTAGCGTGCCAAGAGCTGCAACCATGGACTCTGGGCTGGCGTTATATGCATCATTAATCAGAAGTAGTTGTGGAAGTTCAATAATCTGCATCCGCCATTTAGCACCAGACTCTGCAGTTGATAACCCACTAGCAATCTGGTCAAGTGTAAGTCCGAGTTCGGTTGCAACAGCTGCTACGGCAAGTGCATTGGCAACTTGGTGCATTCCGACGATGCGAAGTCCAACGGCGGTTCTGCCTTCAGGAGTAACTAAATCAAAATGGGCGCGACCTTCACGAAATTCAATATCCTTCGCACGGATATCACAGCTACTAGTTTCACCAAAGAAAAGACTCTTTCCACTATGTAGCGAGGCCATCTTTGGGGTGAAATCATCATATGTACCCAGAATGGCAACGGCGCTAGGTGCTAAAGCAGAAATTAATTCGGACTTGGTTCGTGCGATCGCTTCCATTGATCCAAATTCACCCTTATGGGCAGAGCCCACTTTAAGGACCACGCCAATATCAGGCGCAGCAATGGCGGTCAACCTAGCAATATCACCTGCATGGCGTGCACCCATCTCCACAACGCAGTAACGGGACTCTTCTGTGCACGCCAATAATGAGATTGGCATCCCTAAGTCATTATTGAAATTTCCAGACGGGGCAACTGTTTGCGCAATGTTAGACAGTACTGATGCAAGTAACTCCTTTGTAGTTGTTTTTCCTTGCGATCCTGTAATTCCAATGACTGTCAGGTTTGGTAATTGCTCTCGGACGTAGTGAGCCAATTTTCCCACTGCGACAATGACATCATCGACAATAATGTGAGGGCCAGGCACTGCCTTGCTTCCTAGTGTGAGCACCGCACCGTGAGCGAGTGCATCTTCGACAAAATCATGACCATCTAAATTCTCACCTTTGATTGCAAGAAAAATGGAACCAGCAACTGCTTGTCTGGAATTGATGACAGGTGCCTGCGTGACTGTGACATCGTCGCCATGGAGTTTGCCACCGATGATCTCCGCGATTTTCATCGCTTGCAGAGCAATCATTTTTTCGCCTCAATCGCCTGGGCTAGCGTGAGTCGATCATCAAAGGGCGTAATGACGCCAGAGATTTCCTGACCCATTTCGTGACCCTTACCCAGAATCAAGACTGTATCTCCAGCCCCTGCAAGGTTAACCGCATAGGAAATCGCATCGGAGCGATCTTCAATAACCTTTGATGGTTCTTTTATATCCAACTTGCCTGTCATCTGCCGCAAGATCTCTGTTGCACTTTCATTACGTGGGTTGTCGCTGGTAAATATTGCAATATCACTACCGTCTACAAGTGCCTGACCCATGAGAGGGCGCTTAGAGGCATCTCTATCTCCCCCACAGCCCAATACCGCAATCACTCTCCCAGATGTAAATTCACGTGCTGCGGCAAGTACATTCTCAACCGCATCAGGTGAATGCGCATAATCCACCAGCGCCGTGAAATTCTGACCTAGCGAAATAGGTTCAACTCTGCCGGGCGCTCCAGTCAGAGAAGGAATAAGTGCAGCAATTTCAACCGGGTCAATTCCAGATTCATGGGCGATTGCAACTGCCATCAGCAAATTATCTAAGTTATATCCACCGAGCAAGGAAGTCTTACTTTCGATAAGAATTCCGCCATTACCCCTGATGCTGATCTCCGCACCTGATGAAATAGGGTGAATCTGAGTGAAGTGCCACTGGGCTGCAGTGTTGCTGCGCGAAAGTGTGGCAACTGGAATTTCGCAATTAGTAGCAAGCCTTGCGCCATACTCATTGTCAATATTGATAAAACCAAAATCGGCATACTCAAAGCTAAATAACTTCGCCTTAGCCTTGAAATAAGATTCCATATCTTTGTGATAATCAAGATGGTCTTGTGAGAGGTTAGTAAAACCAACCATCGCAAAATGGGAAGCTTTCACGCGATTCATTGATAGCGCGTGGCTTGAAACTTCTATTACTAGATGGCGCATATGTCGCTCGCGCATCACCGCAGCTAGTGCTTGCAATTCAGGTGCTTCCGGAGTGGTTCGAGTGCTTGTGAACGCCTCAGATCCAATTCTGGTTTCGATGGTGCCAATTAGCCCTGTGTCGCGCCCGGCACCCTGAAAGATTTGATAGAGCAAGGTAGAAACCGTGGTCTTACCGTTTGTGCCGGTGATGCCAATCGCACCTAGGTCGCGAGTGGGGTCTTTATATAAAGCTGAGGCAATGATGGCGCCCGCGGTGCGAACATCTTTGACTACCAGTGTTGGTAGCGCACTAGTCAAAGCGGCTCCGGCGGAATCGGTAACAACAGCGACTGCTCCGCGAGCAACTGCGGCAGCCATGAAGCTACCACCATGCACCTTCGCCCCAGGAATAGCCAAGAAGATATCTCCGGGCTCAACATCAGAATCACGGTGTACTACTCCTGTGATTTGGATATCTGCAGATGAATTACTAATCGCCTCACTATTTTCTGCGCTTACAAGTTGCGCTACCTCAGATAGGTTGAGGGAGAAATTTGCAAGCGGGCGAATCATTGCTTCTTCGTCGCAACCTGTGTGACGCGAGCTCGTGCCAGCTCTGATTTAGTCAGTGCGACAGGCAGGACCTTTGTTCCAGTAGGTGCAACATGGCCTGATTGCAAATTTTTTGGCTCTTGCAAAGTAACGCTAATGACATAACGAGGGGCATCTGCTGGTGCGAATCCGATAAATGATGCTGTGTAACCACTATAGCGACCGGTATTTTGGTCATAGCGCATTGCAGTTCCTGTCTTACCAGCAACTCGATACCCAGGAATTGCCGCACTCGGCGCCGTTCCTTGAGCCGATACAACGCTCTCCATCAT
>JGI25914J50564_10000593_pt1 | contig 12187 bp, 10 predicted proteins | sample LauGreSuBDMM15SN_2_FD_50564 | JGI IMG/M metagenome (IMG submission 50564) | reverse complement strand
TTTTTTCGCGGGGTGGGCGTGTGTCTTCCAACTCTTCACCGGTTTCCTGGTCAACGACGCGCATCGACAGGCGAACCTTGCCGCGCGGATCGATTTCCAGAACCTTAACCTTAACGTCCATGCCTTCACTGACAACGTCCGTGACCTTCTCAACGCGCTCGTTGCGCATTTCGCTGACATGGACGAGACCGTCCTTGCCGCCCATGAAGTTCACGAATGCCCCGAAATCAACAAGGTTCACGACCTTACCGTCATAGACCTTGCCGACTTCTGCTTCTTCAACGATGCCGGAAATCCACTTACGTGCAGCTTCGATCTGCGCAATATCGGACGACGAAATCTTGATAAGACCTTCATCATCAATATCGACCTTTGCACCGGTAGTCGCAACGATTTCGCGAATGACCTTGCCGCCGGTACCGATGATGTCGCGGATCTTCGCTTTGTCGATCTGCATTGTTTCGATACGTGGAGCGTGCGCGGACAATTCACCGCGGGCTTCGCCCAGCGCCTTGGCCATTTCACCAAGGATATGCGCGCGGCCTTCCTTGGCTTGGTTCAATGCAGCTTCAAAGATTTCGCGGGTAATACCGGCGATTTTGATGTCCATCTGCATCGTGGTGATGCCTTCTGATGTACCCGCTACCTTGAAATCCATGTCACCAAGATGATCTTCGTCACCCAAGATGTCGGACAGAATGGCGTAATCCTTGCCTTCAAGAATAAGGCCCATTGCGATACCGGAAACCGGGCGCTTGATTGGCACGCCAGCGTCCATCATTGCAAGGCTTCCGCCGCAAACCGACGCCATCGACGATGAACCATTGGATTCGGTAATGTCGCTAGTAATACGGATTGTGTAAGGAAACTCATCCTTGGTTGGCAACACGGCGTGCAGCGCGCGCCATGCAAGCTTACCATGGCCGATGTCGCGGCGGCTTGGTGCGCCGAAGCGTCCCACTTCACCAACGCTGTAAGGCGGGAAGTTGTAATGCAGCATGAAGTTTTCATAATGCAGGCCACCAAGACCGTCGATCATCTGCTCTGCGTCCTTGGTACCCAAGGTGCAGGTCGCGATGGTCTGCGTTTCACCACGTGTGAACAGCGCCGAACCGTGTGAACGTGGCAAGAAATGCGTTTCTGCCAAGATTGGACGGATTTGCGAAGTTGTGCGTCCGTCGATGCGTGTACCGTCCTTAAGGATTGCCCCGCGCACGATTTCAGCTTCAAGCTTCTTCATCAGTTTACCAGCGGCCATTTGGTCCTGCGGGCTTGCATCGGTGAACGCTACCTTCGCAGCAGCGCGCGCCGCATTTAGTGCGTTTGAACGTGCCGACTTGTCCGTCAGCTTATACGCTGCGGCAATATCCTTACCGATAAGTTTCTTGAGCTTGTCCTTAGCAGCTGACAGATCAGCCTGCTCAGCCATTGCCCAAGGCTCCTTCGCAGCTTGCTCTGCAAGCTTGATGATTGCCTTAACGACTTCCTTACATGCGTCATGCGCAAACAGGACGGCACCAAGCATGATTTCTTCCGAAAGCTCATTGGCTTCGGATTCCACCATCATCACTGCGTCATAAGTCGCCGCAACGACCAGATCGAGGTCGCCTTCGGCTACCTGTTCGTCGGTTGGGTTCAGAATATATTCGCCGTTCAGGTAACCAACGCGTGCTGCGCCGATTGGGCCCATGAAAGGAACGCCCGAAATGGTCATTGCGGCCGACGCGGCGACGAGCGCCAGAATGTCAGGCTCATTCTCGCCATCATAGCTAAGAACTTGCGCAATCGCATTGATTTCGTTGTAGAAACCTTCTGGGAACAACGGACGAAGCGGACGGTCGATCAGACGCGAAACCAGCGTTTCCTTTTCGGTCGCACCACGTTCACGCTTGAAAAAGCCACCGGGAATACGGCCAGCTGCGGAATATTTTTCTTGGTAGTGAACGGTTAGCGGGAAGAAATCCTGACCATCCTTCACTGACTTTGCGGCGGTAACCGCGCAAAGCACAACAGTTTCACCAAGCGACGCCATAACAGCGCCGTCAGCTTGACGAGCAACTTTGCCCGTTTCGAGTGTCAGGGTTTGTCCGCCCCACTCGATTGATACAGTTTTCGTATTAAACATAGATTTTCCTCTGACCCGCATGCCCAATGCGATGCGGGGCCTCTTGAGTTGCGGACACACCGATCCGCCGCGGATGGGGCATTTTCGAGCCCCGATGGCAGTCCAGCCTCATTGCTGGAATGCCCTGTTCATGCTCCCCCAAAACATATTCAGGAGACGCAATACGCAAACGGCCCGCCAAAGCGGGCCGAGAGTGAATTTACTTACGAAGACCAAGCTTCGCGATAAGGGCGGCATAACGCGCGCCGTCGATTTTTTTGAGATAATCGAGAAGCGAACGACGCTTGTTGACCATCTGGAGAAGACCACGACGCGAATGATTGTCCTTGTGGTGATCTTTAAAATGGGAAGTCAGGCCATTGATACGGTCAGTCAGGATTGCAACCTGCACTTCTGGTGATCCGGTATCGTTAGGCTCGCGTGCGTGCTCTTTGATGACCTGGGCTTTACGTTCTGCAGTAATCGTCATATTTTTCCTTCGAACATCATGGAGTAAGGTTAAAGCCACGGACGGTTTTCAATGTTCCGTCGATGTTCTCCACCAGTGCGATAGGACGCAAATCTGCGCCCCTCGCCCAATGTAGCCCATCTTTCATGGCAATCCCGGTCAAGACGCGGCCCTGTTGAACCGCCCTTACCTGTTCCGGGGAGAGATCCAGAGCCGGGATGTCGTCCAGCCCTGCCTCTATCGGCAAGATAATGTCTTCTTGGACGGCTTCTTGGCCGAATGCATTCAGTTTGTCTAGCGAAATCGCGCTTTCTAGGGCGAACGGCCCGGCACGCGTGCGGCGCAGCATCGAAACATGCCCAACCGTCCCAAGCGCATGCGCGATGTCACGCGCTAGGCTGCGGATATATGTGCCTTTGGAAACGTCGGCGGTGAGTGTGACCGTATTCAACAGGTCGTCATGCTGAATGAAAGATTCTGGAACGCCAGTCACCGCAGTTGAAACACGTTCAGCATGACTGACGGAAATGTCGTGGACCGTCACTACGCGCGACTTCATTTCAATGACCTCACCTGCCCGAGCAAGGTCATAGGCGCGCTTTCCATTTATTTTAATGGCGGAATAAGCAGGTGGAATTTGCTCTATCTGGCCAGTGAACTTTGGAAGAACAGCCTCAAGCTCTCTCATCGTCGGACGATGGTCAGACGTAGCGACAATCTGCCCTTCGGCGTCCAAGCCGCTGGTTTCAATCCCAAAACTTATGGTGAAATCATAGGTCTTGGATGCATCAAGCATGCACCCGCATAATTTGGTCGCTTCGCCCAACGCGATGGGCAGTACGCCAGTTGCTAGCGGATCAAGTGTCCCGCCGTGCCCGACCTTAACTTTGCCAAAGCCAGCGCTACGCAAATTGCGCTTTACGGCTGCAACCGCCTGCGTTGAGCCGAGCCCGAGCGGTTTATAAAGGATGATCCAGCCATGCATGCTGATCTATCGTCCTGCCCGCGCCTCATTAAAATGTTTGCGGCACATCGCAACATAGCGATCGTCGCCACCGATTTCAGTTTGCGCGCCATCGACTACAGCTTTGCCAAATTCATCCACGCGTAAGTTCATTGTCGCTTTACGACCGCAATCACAAACGCCTTTCAACTCGATCAAATTGTCTGCGATCCCAAGAAGTGCAGCTGAACCAGGAAACAGCTCACCCTGAAAATCGGTGCGCAGGCCATAGCATACCACCGGAATGCACGCCTTGTCCGCAAGGCTGGCCGCCTGCCATACCTGCTCCTTTGTTAGAAACTGCGCTTCATCGATCAGCACGCAAGCCAAAGGTGTTTCCTGCTGCTGGGCAAGCACTGCCTTTTCAATATCTATGTTGGGTTCAAACCGGCTTGCATCACCCGCCAAACCAATACGCGAACTGATGGCGCCGAAACCGGGGCGATCATCAATTGCTGCGGTCCAAAGCATTACCGTCATGCCGCGCTCGCCATAATTGAACGCCGCCTGCAACAATGTGGACGATTTGCCGGCGTTCATCGATGCATAATAGAAATACAGCTTTGCCATTACGTAGCGTCGCCAGCTTGATCGCTCACCTCATCCTCCGTCAGGTCCTGCTGAACCTTTGGCTGCGACAATAAGCCTTCGATATGGGTTGCTTGGTCAAAACTATCGTCCGCGAGGAATTTCAGCTTCGCGGCGTATTTCATGCTCACACGGGCAGCGACTTCCTTCTGGAAAAACGCTGTGTTGGTGCGCAGAGCCTTAAGGACGACAGCTTCGTTCACCCCAAGCAACGGTTTAATGAACGCTGTCGCGTGCCGCAAATCAGGCGACATCCGCACTTCAGTTACGCTTACACTATGGCTGTTGAGGATATCGTCATGCACCTCTCCACGCGCGAGCAGTTCCGACAATATATGCCGGAATTGCTCACCCACGCGCAGAAGGCGGACCGAGCGGCCCTCAGGGCCTGTATCGTTATGCTTAGCCATAATTCACGACTCTCAGGACCGAGCTAAAATCACAACGTCCGTTCACGCTCCTCGATCTCAAAGACTTCAAGCATGTCGCCTGCCTTGACATCGTTGGTATCCGCCAAGACGACACCACATTCGAGGCCAGCACGGACTTCGTCGATATTGTCCTTGAAGCGGCGCAGCGATGCAATCGTGGTTTTGGACACAATGACGTCTTCGCGGGTAAGACGCGCGTAAAGGCCCTTTTGGATGATACCTTCTGTGACCAAAAGACCAGCAGCCTTGTCGCGCTTGCCCGATTTGAAGACATCTTTTACTTCGGCACGCCCAACGACGGTTTCGATAATTTCTGGTTGTCGCGCTTGCCCGATTTGAAGACATCTTTTACTTCGGCACGCCCAACGACGGTTTCGATAATTTCTGGTCCCAATTCGCCCGCCATTTCCTTAGCGATGTCTGCGGTCAGGTGATAGATCACGTCGAAATATTTAAGACGTACGCGGTCACGCTTGGCCAAGGCGGCTGCCTTGGCGTTTGGACGCACGTTGAAACCGATAAGTGGCGCGTTCGAAGCTGCGGCAAGCAACATATCGGATTCGGTGATGCCACCAACACCCGCCAGCAATACGCGGACCTTGATATCGTCAGTCGAGATATTGTTGAGCGCAGTGACGATCGCTTCGACCGAACCTTGCACATCGCCCTTGATAACCACCGGATATTCCATCGCACGCGTTGCGGACAGATTATCGAACAGATTTTCAAGATTTGGCGTGACCTGCGCCGTGCGGACTTTGGTCGACTGTTCCTTACGGTACAATGCAACTTCGCGGGCGCGGGCTTCGTTTTCAACCACCGTAAGAACGTCGCCTGCCGATGGAACACCGGTTAGGCCAAGCACTTCAACAGGTGTCGCGGGGCCAGCTTCCGAAACTTGCTGCCCCTTGTCGTTCACCAAAGCCCGAACCTTGCCGCTTTGTGCGCCGACAACGAAGATATCGCCGCGCTTCAGCGTGCCGCGCTTCACGAGCACGGTTGCTACAGCGCCGCGGCCCTTGTCCAATTGGGCTTCGACGACAACGGCTTCAGCCGCGCGATCGGGATTGGCCTTCAATTCCATGACTTCTGCCTGCAAAGCTAGTTTTTCAAGCAAGGTATCAAGGCCAGTTTTCTTGAGCGCCGAAACCTCGACGTCCTGAACTTCACCGCCCATAGCTTCCACGACAACTTCATGCTCAAGCAGACGCTCACGCACCTTTTGTGGATTTGCGCCTTCCTTATCGACCTTATTGATGACCACGATCATCGGCACATTGGCAGCCTTGGCATGCTTAATGGCTTCAATCGTCTGCGGCATCAGGCCGTCATCGGCTGCCACGACCAAGATCACGATATCCGTTACCGATGCACCGCGCTGACGCATTTGCGTGAACGCTTCGTGCCCTGGGGTATCGAGGAAGGTGATGACAGAGCCATCCTTTGCCTTCACCTGATACGCGCCAATATGCTGGGTAATTCCGCCAGCTTCGCCAGCTACAACATTTGCACCGCGCAAGGCGTCCAAAAGCGATGTCTTACCATGGTCGACATGCCCCATCACGGTCACGACCGGAGGACGTGACTTCATCGTTTCAGTCGCGTCTACGTCCTCATCATGAACGATATCAATGTCGGCATCCGACACGCGTGTGATGTTGTGGCCAAACTCTCCGACGAGCAATTCTGCGGTATCTTGGTCGATGGTTTCGTTGATCGTGACGGGCATGCCCATCTTGAACAGCGCCTTCACAAGATCGCTGCCCTTTTCCGCCATACGGTTAGCAAGTTCTTGCACCGAGATGGTTTCTGGCACGACCACATCGCGTGTTTGCTTGACCTGTGCCTGCCGGTTGCCTCCGCCATGCGAACGTTTTTCTTTTTCGCGCGCACGCTTCAGCGCCGCAAGCGAACGCGCGCGCGCGCCATCGTCGCCTTCAAGCGCACGCGTAACGGTTAGCTTGCCAGATTGGCGGCGGTCATCCGCTGCACCACGCGTTGGGCGCTGCGGAGCTTTTTTGACGTCTTCACGCTCACGCTCAGGGCGCTTTGGCGCTTCAACCGGCGAAAAGCGACGCGGCGCGGGGGACGCACCGTCCTTGTTTGTATCTTCAGCGAGGGGTTCGACCGGAGCAGTTACGACAGGAATAACATCTTCTGCAACGGGTGGTGGAGGCGGCGCAGCAGCGGCCTCCTGACGATTTACTTGGGCGCGTTGGGTGCGTTGTTCAGTTTCCCGGCGGCCGCTTTCTTCAAGCATTGAAAGGCGAGCTTCTTCTGCCTCGCGCAGCAACTTTGCCTGACGCTCCTGACGGCTCAGCATATCATTGCCGGTCGGACGTGGCGCAGGCGCCGCAGGCGCTGAAGCGGCTACAACAGGCGCCGGCGGTTGAGGTTCTGCGACTTCCGGCTCGGGTGCGTAACCTGGTTTGCCCACGAGACGCTTGCGCTTCACCTCAACCACAACCTTATTGGTGCGGCCATGGCTAAAGGTCTGTTTGACTTCCCCCGACTCCAGCGAGCGGCTCAAAGTGAGCGGCTTGCGCGTCAAAGTCGGCTTATTATTGGTATCATCACTCATCGAAACAGAACCCGTCCTTACTCAGTCAATTGCGGAGATGTCAGCGTCATTGCTCCGCAAGTCCACTGCCGAAGCAGCGGAATCCTGAGGTGCATTACTGCATCCTTTGAAATTTAGCCAGCGTCCAAGATGATGCATCACCCTGTCCGCCGCTTTTTGGTTAATCAACGCGACATGTACAGCATTCTGCCGCCCAAGCGCCGCCGAGAGTGCATCTCGGTCTACGGGCAGTTTCAAACCGCCCTTTCCGGAACCTTCGGCACCCTCACCGACCCGCCAGGCCTGGTCACGTTTGCCACTGCCGTCGGCACTGGCGTCGGAAGCGTGCAGCAACAGCCGGACCTGACCGCTGCGCGATGCGGAATCGATCTTCTCTGCCCCCAAAATAAGGTGCCCTGCCCTTGCTTCCAACCCCAACCGATCCAGAAATGCCTTTTCGAGCCCGCGATCAATGCGGCCAGTCAGGTCATCGATAATGTCGATTTTGTCAGTTTTGAACGCGCGACGTAGCAAGCCGGCAAGCTTGCCCTTGGTGAGCGCTTTAGACAATTCTTCGCCGGATACGCCAATCCATGCACCACGGCCGGGCGCCTTCGCGAACAAATCGGGGGCAATGCTGCCATCGGGGCCGAGCGCAAGCCGGATGAGCTGGGAACGAGTCCCATGCTCACCTGACAATATGCACTTCCTTATTGGGGAGTGTCGGTTCTCATTGAGAGTCGTCCGCTGCAATCGCGTCCTCCTCTTCGAACCAATGTGCGCGGGCAGCCATAATAATTTCGTTGCCCTGCTCTTCCGAAAGACCAAAAACCGCTAGAATGCCGGCCTTGTCTTCCGCACGATTACGGCGCATCTCACGATCGCTTCGTTCGTTCCGGCGCGGCTCGCGTGCCTTTTGAATCAGCTCGTCGGTAGCCAAGTCAGCAAGATCGTCGAGCGTCTTGATGCCAGCCTTGCCCAGAACCACCAGCATCGCTTCGGTCAGAATTGGCAATTCCGCAACGGCATCTTCCACGCCCAATTCGAGGCGTTCGGCTCGGTTAGCCTCTTCGCGACGATCCAACGCTTCTTGTGCACGGCTCTGGAGTTCTTCGGCCAGACCTTCATCAAAGCCCTCGATTGCGGCGATTTCCGACGGATCGACATAAGCGACTTCTTCGAGTTCACTAAAGCCTTCGGCGACCAGCAACTGGGCAAGTGTTTCATCAACGTCCAACTCTTGCTGGAACATTTCGGAACGCTCGACAAATTCCTTCTGCCGCTTCTCGCTCGATTCCGCTTCGGTCATGATGTCGATGCCACGACCAGTCAGCTGCGATGCGAGACGGACATTCTGTCCGCGCCGGCCAATCGCAAGGCTTAATTGATCGTCAGGAACAACAACTTCGATGCGGCCTTCTTCTTCGTCGATCACAACGCGGCTCACCGTTGCTGGCTGAAGCGCGTTTACGATGAAAGTTGCTGTATCTTCCGACCATGGAATGATGTCGATCTTTTCGCCCTGCATTTCCTGCACGACGGCCTGAACGCGACTACCTTTCATACCAACGCAAGCGCCAACGGGGTCGATGCTGCTATCGTGGCTGATCACACCGATCTTAGCGCGGCTGCCCGGGTCGCGAGCAGCGGCCTTGATTTCGATGACCCCGTCATAAATTTCGGGAACTTCCTGCGCGAACAATTTCTTCATGAAATCAGGATGCGCGCGGCTCAAAAGGATTTGCGGGCCGCGATTTTCGCGCTGCACCTTCATGATGAGCGCACGGACACGATCGCCACCGCGCACAACTTCACGAGGGATCTGCTGGTCGCGGCGGATGACGCCCTCTGCCCGGCCAAGATCGACGACAACATGACCAAATTCGACTGATTTCACCACACCTGTGATAATCTCGCCTGTGCGATCCTTGAACTCTTCAAACTGGCGCTCGCGCTCTGCATCGCGCACCTTTTGAAAGATGACCTGCTTTGCCGATTGTGCATCGATGCGACCAAGGTCAACTGCGGGCAACGGGTCGACGATGAAGTCACCGACAACGGCGCCCTTTTGCAACTTGTCGGCCTGCTTCAAGTCAACTTGTTTGAAATAATCTTCGACATTTTCAACGACTTCAACAACGCGCCACAAGCGCAGGTCGCCCGTCTGGGTATCCAGCTTCGCACGAATGTCATTTTCGGCACCATAACGCGCACGCGCGGCGCGTTGAATAGCTTCTTCAAGCGCTTCTATAACAATCGACTTGTCGATCATCTTTTCGGTGGCGACCGCATTGGCGATTGCAAGCAATTCGGCCTTGTTGGCGGCAATACTACTGGCCATGTTCTTAATCTTCCTGTGCTTCGTCGTGAATGGGTTCGGCTTCTACTTCGTCCGCCCCATCGCTGTTGATGGGGGCAGTCGACGCAATCAACCGGTCTGTCAAGAGCAGCTTGGCTTGGCCAAGTGCGGAAAATGGGAATGTCAGCCGTCCGGCCTTGCGGTCATCGACATGGATTTCTTCGCCGTCCACACCGGCAAGGTCACCACGAATATTCTTGCGGCCATCCATTGGCTCGCTCAGTTCAATCTTTGCCTCATGTCCTACCCAGTCGGCGAAATCCGCCAAGCGCGTCAGTGGCCGGTCGATGCCAGGTGAACTGACTTCAAGGCGATATGCCTCAACAATAGGGTCGAGCTCGTCAAACAGGTCAGAGATGCGGTGCGAAAGCGCCGCGCAATCATCGATGTTCAACTGCCGTGTTTCGGCACGTTCTGCCATCACCTGCAAGGTCGGCTCATCGCTACCCTGTGCTCCGTTGGAAAACCACGCCACGCGCACCAACGAAAAGCCAAGCGCTTTCGCCTCAGGGGCAATCAAACTGCTCAGTTTATCTAGATCAGGCACATTCAGTCTTTCTTATACGACATGCAATGACTTTCAGCGCCGGCCCCAGTGGCGCCAGCCCTTCCAAGTTCTCACAATGTAAGGATGCCTTTGGTATAGTGCGGAAGCCTTTCCTATGCAAGCCTCTTGCACATAGGGGTCTGAATTCCCAACTAACCCAGGCACAAATAATAGGAGCACTTATTAATGTCGAAATTGTCTTTCCTGCTTGGCGCGTCATTTCTAGCTGCAGCCTGCCAACCTTCGGTCAGTGACGCCGCCCCCACCGACACCAGCGGGAAGCCTTTTGACGTAACAGTCGTTGCGGACTTCGATCAGCCATGGGCCATGACGTTTGTGCCCAACACGCCATATGCCCTTGTGACCGAAAAGAAGGGCAATCTAAAGCTGTGGCAAAATGAAGGCCCTGTTGTGGATGTTGATGGCGTTCCTGCGGTTGCCTATGGCGGCCAAGGGGGCCTTGGTGACGTCATTCTACACCCAGACTTTGCCACAAACAAACTTGTCTATCTCAGCTTTGCCGAAGCGGGTGAAAGTGGGTTTGGCGCGGCAGTGGCAAGAGGCAAGCTTACCATTGCAGGCGGCAAAGCTGCCTTGAGCGGTGTTCAAATAATCTGGCGGCAGGAACCAAGGGTCTCGGGTCAAGGCCATTTTGGCCATCGTCTCGCTTTCGGGCCGGATGGCATGCTGTATATCAGCAGTGGCGAGCGGCAGAAATTCGACCCTGCGCAGGACCTCAACCAAAATCTTGGTAAAATTGTTCGGTTAACCGACAGCGGGGTGGTTCCATCGGACAATCCCTTTTACGATCAGGGCCGCGTAAAATCGCAAATCTGGTCTTATGGGCATCGCAATCCGCTTGGCATCGCCTTTGATACGCAAGGCAGGTTATGGAACCAAGAAATGGGGCCAGCCGGTGGTGATGAATTGAACCTTGTTAAGAAGGCAGCCAATTACGGCTATCCTTTCGTGTCCAATGGCAACCATTACGACGGTCGCGATATTCCAGACCATGCCCCGGGTGACGGCTTTGAAGCGCCCAAAGTGTTCTGGAACCCCGCCATATCTCCTGCTGGCCTTATGATTTATTCAGGCGACATGTTCAAAGAGTGGAAGGGCAGCGCATTTCTTGGCGGTCTTGGCGCAAAGGCGCTGGTGCGGGTTAAGCTGGATGGCGAAAATGCCACCAAAGCCGACCAATGGGATATGGGCGCGCGCATCCGCGAAGTAGAACAGGGCCCTGATGGCGCTATCTGGTTGCTTGAGGATGAGTACCGCGGCTCAGAAGGACGCTTGTTGAAACTGACGCCGAAGAAGTAGCAGATGCTGCGGCGACGCCTTATGGCGCCGCCGTCACCGTTCCTGTAAGATCTGCAAGGAAAGATCGTACGCGCTTCGCATTCATGCCCAAATCACTTAGCCCAACGCGGCTGACAGAGCGCATATCGACAATGCTCCCCTCCCCCGTGTCAGATGGACGTACCCGCAATACGACGTCATCTTTAAACTGAAAAAATGCGCTGGTTTCAGTCGCTTCCAGCCGGCCTTCTGCGGGCAAAGAAATCGCAATGTCCCAATTGCGTGCTTTTGCGAGGCGTTCCGCCTTGGCAATAACCATTGCCACAGGTTCATTAATACGAACCGAACGAATGTCGCCATAGCCCTTTTGGTGCACAACACCCCAACGCTGCTGTGGAGTAAGACCGCGCATTTTCAAATCATCCGCGCCAGGAACATTGTCCAGATTGTCCGCACGCAGCTGCAACGTCTGAAAGGCTGGCGGATCAGCAAGATCGGTCGATATATCATGAATGGCAGGCACCGTGAGTGCCTTGACAAGAAACGTTCCTACCCATCCCACATAGATTAACGCAACAAGCATACCAACCCAACGGCGTGCGCGCGGTGGTGGCGCAACAGACTTACGCAAGCGCCANGCTTGAAACAGGCCAATCAGAATAGCGCCAATGCCTAACAGAAATGCGAAAAAAACGCCCTTGAGACCNGAGGTATANTCCCAGAACCCCCAACCTGTTCCAACAGCGGAAACCAAGCCCCAGACAAACGCACCTATCCCGGCAATCAAAACCAAATAACCAGCATAATCTTTTTTGATACGCGCAGGC
>JGI25914J50564_10000591_pt1 | contig 12191 bp, 14 predicted proteins | sample LauGreSuBDMM15SN_2_FD_50564 | JGI IMG/M metagenome (IMG submission 50564) | reverse complement strand
CTGCATCCGCTACTCCTGCATCCGTACCCCCTCATCTGCGACAAATCAAACACATTGTTATTTCAGGTGGTTCTGCATGGGGGTTCGCTGCATTTGGTATGTTGTATGAAGCGATTTTAACCGGGTTTGTAGACATGAAAGACATACAAACCATGTATTTAACCTCTGTAGGTTCTATTATTGGAACTATGTTTTCATTAGGTATTCATCACGACATTTTAAAAGAATTTATTATAAAAAGACCATGGGAAACGGTTTGTAAAAAACATAGAAGTTCGTTTCTGGAAATCTACGAGAACAAAGGTGTAATTTGTAGGTCATTTTTTGATGATATGTTCTCACCTCTACTAAAATCAATTGATTTAGATATTGATGCAACCATGATGGATATATATACATACAATTCAATCGAAATTCATATTTATGTTACAGAAATAAATACATATACTCTGTTGGATATATCTTACAAAACCCATCCTGATTGGAACCTACTGGATGCGATTTATGCATCTTGTTCTATTCCNATCATTTTTACTCCATTAATGCGAGAACAAAAATGTTATATGGATGGTGCACTTTTATTAAATTATCCCATACAGAAATGTATCGACCACTGTATGGAAATGGATTTACCCTTGGATGAAATTCTTGGGATTGCATTGGGAATTGTAAATGATGAAGAAGAAAATAAAATTATAATACGAGAACAATCCAATATATTTGATGTTTTTAATGTGGTGATTAGTCGCTTCATGATGAACAATCATTTGTTTTCAAGTCATAAAATACAGCGAGTTCCATATGAGATTTTTTTCGTGTCACAAATCATCACACTGGAATATTCATTGAATATATTGTATAGCAAACAACAACGAGAAGAACTGGTGAATCGTGGTATAAAATGTATACAAGAACATTATGTTGATTGGGCTGCAACTACCAAAATGGAAGATTTTGTATAAGTGAATTATAGGTTGTATTATCGTGTATAAATCATTTTATGTGTTTGTTCAGTTCTCATTGATGAAAAGTAACTACACGCTATTAATAAATTTTGTAAGAGAGTCCTTTGTAATTTTGGCATCATATTCTACAACAATATCGTCCTTGGTTAATTTAATGGTTGGATAAGAATCAATTTCGTATTTTTTAATTAATTCTGAAATCTTAATGGGGGTTGGTGGTATATTTGTAGTTATCAATACATCCGAACTATTATCATACTGTATGACTTCATCTCCATTATCATCCGTGCAATTAATATCGTAACACTGTAATAAATATCCATTTACAACGGTATTATGATACTGGTTCTTAAAATTATCCCATTCTGGCTGGGCTTTCACACAATGTGGACACCATTCTACATGGAAAAAATAAATTGCCATGATTGGTTTTGCATTATTTGCATTGGCTACGTTTGAAAATTTCTTGTTGTTGTTTCCTTTTAAAAAATATTTACGGTAAACAAAGCGAGCAAGTAATACAAACAAAAATAATACAATAAATACAACAATATATTTATAATAAGGTTTTAGTAAACTGTCAACGTATGTATATAAATTCGCCATTATATATTGAAATCATATTTTTTATTGGAATAATAAACTTAGTAGTTTGTGGCGCATAATTTGCTGAAGCGTATTTTGCTAAATGACAGATTGATACGCGATATATGTTCTCATTCATTTTTTTGAGTCCATTTATTTTCAAGTGTTATTGTATAAGGGGGTATGACAATTCCAAACAAAACCCATAAACCAAAAGTATTTTCTGAACACGATTATAATAGCGGAGATGGTATGTTAACCTCTGTATGGGGACCAAGTATGTGGCACTATTTACATACCATGAGCTTCAATTATCCATCGGAACCCACATGCGATAATAAACGTCAATACCAATCTTTTATACTCAACTTACAGAATGTATTGCCTTGCGGCAAATGCCGAAGAAATCTGAAAAAGAATTTCAAAAAGCTTCCGTTGAAATGGGAGAACATGGCATCTCGAGAAACGTTCTCCAAATACATTTATGATTTACATGAACTCATAAATAACATGTTAGGAAAGAAATCCGGGTTAACCTATGCGATGGTTCGTGAAAGATACGAACACTTTCGGTCGAGATGCACAAAATCACTCAAACTATTAAAACATCGAATGAAAATAAAGAAAAACAAGACTGTCCGTCGCCGTAACGAAAAAGGATGCACNGAACCCTTGTATGGCGAAAAATCCAAATGTATCATTAAAATTGTCCCTCAAACAGAAAAAATAGAAACCTTCCAAGTAGATAAAACCTGTTTGAAACGCACCGAATCCATCGGTCTATAATACACCTGATTTTGTATTTTTTTCGAATCACGTGTATTTCTATACACACCACAAACATCACACCGAAAATAGAATTTGATGAAGTTTAGCTAAAATTTTATAATACTCATTATATATACAATGTCCCAATATAATACAGATATTTCAGGAACAGATACAAACATATATAAATCAAATGAATATCAACAGTTGGTAATACCATTTTGGTATGAAAATCCCAATATTTTCTTTCAATATCCGTATCTGTTTGAATTTTTTCCAGTAGACTGTATGACATACAATCAAAAATTAAATGCCATTTCGAGAACCATATTACTATTAACTTTAATCAGTTTTTTATTGACTCAACGTGTTCGTATTTTAATTATTGGTGCTATCATATTGGTATCCATTTATTTATTGCATTCCTACAGAACAAAAGAACAGGAAAAAACAAATGAACTCAAACACAAGATGTCGGAAACCATGGAAGGATTTGAAAATCCAGGTTTAGAAGTTTTAAAAAAATATCCGGAAAAACAGTCACACATAGTGTTTGATAGTCCCTCCTCATCCAATCCATTCTCAAATGTATTATTACCGGATTATGAATACAATACCAATAAAAAACCAGCCCCACCTTCTTTTAATACAAACATTAATGACACCATTTTAAAACAAGCCAAAGAAATGGTCATTCAATCCAATCCAGGACAACCTGATATTGCCGATAAATTGTTTAAAGATTTAGGAGAACAGTTTGTGTTTGAACAATCCTTACAACCCTTTTATTCCAATCCAGCAACCACTATTCCAAATGANCAAGCCGGATTTGCTGATTTCTGTTATGGTAGTATGGTGTCATGTAAAGAAGGCAATTTATTTGCTTGCGCACGAAATTTGGATAGATATANCAATTAATACNGTGGACAACATGGGAAACATGGACGGCTGATGTAAGGAAGTCGAATCTCGAAAGCCGAACGTAGAACATCGAAAGTCATTGTAGGCGGCTTCGCCATGGTTTCTACATAAAAAATAAAAAAGTATTTATATATTATAATATATAGTATGTCTTCTCTTAATGCATATATATTTAACAATATGGGAAGTTTAAAATCAGATGTAACAGATAAAACACAACAATCCCTACAAAACACTCGTTTTGGAAATTATATGGTGTCTAATTATTTTAGCGACAATACATCCGACAGTCAATTAAAATTTGCTATGCAACAACCTGGCTTATATGTAAACGGTTCAGGTGTTTCTGGCACAGTCATTGATGTTGAATCGGCATTGTTTAATAAAATGGAAGCATCTCGCCCTACCGAAAAACTCCAACTATTTGAACGCACTTTTCGNNNTGTTCCTTATTTAGGAAGAGGCGGAGGAGACCCTACATTGGAATCCCAGCTTCAACAAGGTGAAATGGTCCGCAATTTAAAAAGTGTTGCCACTGTTTCAGAAGTCCCTTATATTGATTATGCTGGATATCCTATGTTGGATGAATTGCGTTCTCAAATTACCAACCCCGCCAACTCTGTCGAAGAACTTGCCTTGAATGGATGGACTCGTGGAGGAGCATCTGCTCGTGAAATATCCAGCAAATAAATTATATGGTTCTCGTTACCATTATACCTTGTCTATATTATCTATTATTATTATATAGAAACATGACTCCTCTATCATCATCACCTGCTCAGGGTTATCTTACTTCTGGAGAAGGACCCCGTGTCTCATCCAATGAAACCGACCTTCAAGCGATTCCATTAAAAGGCGGAAACGGATGTTCATCATGTGGATTACATGCGTTACGTGGAGGAAAAGGTGCTCGTAAATCTTACCGAAAAAAATCCAACAGAAAAACTCGTCGTGCTGCAAGAAAAACCCGCAGAAATCGTAGACTATAATATTTATCTATTTTATAATGGTTAATATTATAATTATAAAAACAAAGCAACATGAAGAAGAACATTGTAACGACAATATAAAATGGTATAGTCAACTTACACACAAAGTCACTCTGTATGATAAGTGTGCTGAACAGAATACTTTAGACGATTCCGGTGTTTTTGCATATACTGTATTACAGCATATCATTTACAATTATTATAAATTAGATGATGTATCTGTATTTTTACGGGAAAATCCGTTTCAATCCATGTATATGGTCGCTGGTAGCACAACTGAAATAACCTGTCCATATAAAATGAATACGATTATTACCAAAATAAATAACGAACTGTCGGATAGTTCTCCTTTTTCATCCTTTTATCAAATTGCATATAATGAACCGTCTTGCAAAATAAAATGCTGCNATAACGAGATAGACACAACAGACATCTGTAATCGATATTTTCAAAACGAACAATATATATTTACTGTAGTTCCTGGGTGCCAATTCATTGTTCCAAAAGTGAATATCTTATCGAGACCTCTGGAATTCTGGCAAAACTTGTATAATGGATTGTTTGTTGAAAAAACGTTTCCTATCGAAATCATGAATCAATTATGGTATTTGGCTTATACGGGCACAATAAATAATGAGGTTCTTGGTATAGATTATGAAGTAGAACGTCTTTCTCAGAACAGTGGTATAGATTATAGATGTTCTTCCATGCCAAACCTTACAATGGACCCTAGAACATAATGCATCTGTATGACTTCGATGAAGATTCGAGATGTATAATCGAGAACATTATATAGAAATATATTATAATTATATATAATGGCATCCACACGAAATAAAAATGATAGAGGAAATTATGGACTGGAAGAATTAGCAAGGGAAGAACAACGAATATACCTGTCTTATAAAAATCAAGGAAATGGACAAGCATATTTATCCAATTTTGCAGGAGATGGATTACTCATGGGACAAATGGGTCCTTCGGTATTATCTTACAATGCAATTGATATTGAGTCTCAATTAAAAGGNATCGGGTCTACCAATTTAGTCACACCGCTTCCTGAAGTAGAACCCCATTTTAAAACATTGGAACATTTGTCGATTATGGATAAAACTCCTCTGCTATTACCCAAACAAATGACCATTGAAAAAAATCAACGTCCATTGTTGAGATAAATCGAAGAACTACAGATAATTATTTTTATGTGAAAGAAATAATTATCAATAGATGCCACCTGTTGGGTGTTTGCTCTAACTGAATTTTACAACAATTTGTACATTTTCTTTTTTAATGCATTTACATGCAGATATAGACAATTCTTCTCGTTTTTTACGTGTTTTACCGCTATCTGTCGAAGAAGTCGATGATGTTGAAGATGCCGATGTTTTTAATTTGGATGTGCTGTTTCGGGAATTCATATCACCTTCAATAAACGAATAATTTTCCTGTATGAAGTCAATGATTTTACATTCAATCGCCCATTTAAAAAAATTAAGTTGTCCAATCGTGGTTTCTATATAATTATCATTGTCATACGGAATCATAATTCGCTCCCACCTACAAAATGGGTCGAAGTTTTTTTTAGAATATGCCTTTAATTTCAATTTGTATTCATTGTATACCTTGAATCGTGTGGTTTCTGTAGGCGAAGGTTCTCCATTAATGATTTTGGGTATAGAATACACTGTATAATTCTTCTTGGAATAATTTGTTACAAACCAGTCGATGATTCTAAGCGAAATTTTTGTTTCGCCATTGATAATTTGAATCATGTTGTGCATGTTCTCCTTGGTTTTATAAAAATCCATCAAATTATTTAATAATAATTGTTTTTGTGTATTACTTGGCTGCGTAGAATACGACATTTGTATGTATGTGTCTGATTTTTTAAGTGGTTTATCGGTGTTTATTTTTTTATTTGTTGGTTACAAACAGGATAATTTGGACCCTATGGTTCTGAAAAAATGGTCGTTATACATTATATCTTTATCTAATGCTTTTGCAAGTGTTTTATCACTTATTTTGAGCTGTTTNATACAATCATATTTGCATATGAACTCACGNACCAATTCATTCTGTTGGTTATATTGTCCAACACCATCCCTATATAACAATGGTGTTCCGTATGTGTTTTCAAAATTTTGTTGAAGTGATGTATCGCAATCATCATACAGAATATAATAGTGTCCCCTACATGAAATTCTATTTTTTACTGGATAGTCTAATGTTGAACTACCAAAACCATTTTGAACTGATGCGGTTTTTCGGTCAATATACACATTGAGTATTTCTGTTTTTTCGATGTTTATTTTTGCAATGTATCCCAAGTTTTGTGGTCGAGTTTTCTTTGTAGGTTGAATGTTTTCAAGTATATTTGGGTCTTTATCTCGTTCTACAAATTGCCATCGAAATCCATTATATACTGTATTTTCTACAACGGCTTTATTAAGTGAGGGTCGTTTCAAAACAAAATTGGTTTCATTGATACATTCTGAAACTGATTCATACACTTTTACAAGAGTCATTGTTTCTGGATTAATTTTTTGCAATCGAGGTCCTAATGTAACCAAAGGTGTTCCAAAATTGGTGGCAACTTTTATATGCGAAGTATTTAACTTTTCTAAAATCTCTTTGTTTATTTTTTCAAGGGAATCTATTTTCAAAGTCAATTGTTTCATTTGTTGTATCAATTCTTCAATAGATGAAGAATTTGCGGTTTGACCAGTTGAAGTTGTGTTTGATGATGCAGCAATACATTCTCTTAATACTTCATTTTCTATATGTAATTTTTCGATATATTTTTCATCATGGTCATCAAAAATTTTTAAATTCAAGTGAATAATTTGTAATAAATCATCATAAGACAGCTCATTACCTATTAAAAATAATTCAACTTCTTTTTCATGTCCTTGTAAATTATTTACGCGATTATATCTAATTTTTTCATGATAATGTAAAAATTTTTCAAAATCATGACTACGTCTTACTTGAAAACAATCTAACAATAAGGCTTCGTCATATCTTGATTTATGTTCTTTGTATCTTCTGTCAATTCCTTTTCTACTTTCACCTAATTTGATAACATACTGACCATTTTCGAATGTTTTTACTTTTATAATATATATTAGAGGACCCTTGTTTGCAAATTCTCTTAATAATATTTGTTCACGTTCTAACTGATTTTTAATTTGTTGGTCTTGTTCATTTTTTATATTTATTTGATGAATATGTTGTTCAGTATATTCAATACATTCTTCTTGCATTGTTTTTTGTAATATTTCTTCAAATTTAATAAAATCACTTTGTATAATCGATGATTTTTTTGTATTTGATTTCATTGCAAACAATTTGAATGTTTTGAGATTAATAAAAATGATTTCTTTATTATGACCTCCACGTGTATGTTCTTTTTTTATAATCGATTTATCTATTTTTTTGTAATCTACATCCATTATAAAATGTTTTTTCAATAATTGAATTGCAGCTATTTTTTGACCAAATCCAACCCATTTCCATACATCATCAAAATCTACAACAAAATCTTCAGGAGTGTTTTTTACAAAACCCTGAAAATATGAAATAAACATTGGACATAATGATTGGTTCATTGTATTTTTGATTTTTTCAATAATTTTATTTTGAGCATTTTCAGGAAGAACAACAGATAACGAATTCATGGTTTATGGATATATTTATATTGTAATTCTCTTTATATCATTTTAACAAAAGCAATAATGAAAAAGCAATAAAAGCAAAAAGCAATATAAAAGCAAAAACTGAAAAAGCAATAAAAGCAAAAAGCAATATTCTATAATATAAAATATATAGTATAGAATTTTTATAAAATCTATTCAGATTATGCGTTTAGTTGGAGTATGCTACCCCGGCCATTCCACTCATCACCCTGAGAACATTGTAATTTACAGCATAGACACGAACTTTAGCAGTGGCAGTGCCGGCAACAGTTGGTGAAGAAAGGACAAGTTGAAGAACAGCGTTATCAATTCTGGAAAAGTTGCACGATCCGCTTGGCTGATGCTCTTCTGGTCTCAATGCAAAAGAGTATACGTTGATACCAGTGTCAGGTGCTCTGGTGTGATGTTGGTAAGGTTGGACAACATCGAAGTAAGAACCTTCACGTTCAGAGAATCTGTCTTGTCCATTGAGTTGGAGTTTGGCAGTGACAACAGGGTTTTCACCCCAGCAATGCATGTCAAGAGCAGTTTCAGCGAGAACGAAAGTTCCAGCATCAGAAAGACCGGAACCAGTGACGGCAGAAGAACCATCAGTAGGTTGGAATGGAGTGTTGACGGAAAGTTTGTTCCATTCTTGTTGGGAGGTAAGTCCGGTGATGTCAACAGCACCAGGCATTTGGAAGAGACCTTGTGAGGTAACGAAGGCTTGGGATCCAGCGGTTTCGGTAGGTCCTCCGAAGGCGTGGATGGCGTTAGGAAGAGCATCAATGGAGTCAGTGTAGTTGAATGGCTGAGCACCAAGGACTTTGAAAAGAAGTTGAGAAGCATCTAATGATGAGCAGTAATCAACGTTAGCATCAGGTTGAACAACCCAAACAAGTTCTTTAACAGGGTGGTTAAAGTTGAGTTTGATTTTGTTGGAGGAGGAACCAACAGATTCATCACCAGTGAATTGAACTTGTTCAATGAGGTATTCGTGAGGGTTTTGTGCCATTTTTCTGCGTTCATCAGTGTCAAGGAAGATGTAGTCAACATAGAGGGAAGCAGCAACAAGGGATTGTTGGTAGGCAGTGGTGACGGATTGGGTTCCAGCACTGGAAGAAGAAAGGGTGTTGACAGCCCATAAGCATTCTCCAATAGGTCTGAGGTCAAGGTTGATTTTGACTTCGTGGTACTGTACGACCACATATACCCCCGCTTTCGCGGTATTTATCAGCATTCTCATTACAACCTGTAACAATGAGAACATCGCTGGGGACTAGACTATATCTTAAGTCTTCATAGTATTTGATTAAAATACTTCGACCCATAACCATTTAGTCGTTGAACCTTCTCCATAGTCTTATCATAACGACGTTAGGAGCTTGGCTGCGGATTATCCGTTTCAGATACTTTTTTAGTATCATCATATGAGGGTTTTTTACCATACCCGAGTTTTATTCTCAGCCATTGTAAACTTTCATTTACAATTTGGTACCATCATCTTTGGGAACTTCCCGCAATTTGGTCATGTTGCTTCCTGATTTTAATAACAGGAAACTAGCATCTGTGATTCATGAAACATAGTTTCACGCTGAGTCAACAACAAATTTTCCCTAAAAAAGTGCTCAGATTTTTTAGGTTGGATACTTTTCTGCCCTACAGATTTTAAGGCGATTAAAGGAAGGGCAAGTCCAGGGTTTCTGCAAAACCAGAAGAGAAGAGGAATGTAAAGAGTGGTCTCAGGAAGAGCATTGCGAGGAGCACATACTTGAGTAGGGGCTCCAGAAGCAGCGCAAGGACCAGCAATACCAGCGAAGGATGGGTCAGTCATGTAGGTGAGTTGGGTGGTGTTACCAATGAGTTTGAAGTATCCTCTTTGTTGTTCAGAAGACATGGTAAGTTGGTTCCAGATGTGCATCCAGTCACCGTATTGACGGTCAATTCTTTGACCTCCAATTTCAACTTCAACTTGAGCAACAAGTTGTTCACCAATGAAATCTAACCATCTGGCATAGACACCAGAACCGGCAACTGAAGAAGCCATAGATTGGTTGATTTCAGGAAGAGTTACTTGAAGGTAAGTTCTGTAAGCAAGGTCACCATTTCTTGAGATGGTGCAAGTTACACGTCTTCCAAAATCGGCTTGTCCAGAGAATGTTTGTTCAATGGATTCCATTGCGAAGTTTGTGTGTCTGCGGTATGACACTTTCCAGAAGGTAATCTCTGGTGTTCCAGTAAGGAAAACATCTTGTGCGCCATAGGCGACTAATTGCATGAGAGCTCCACCCATATTATATATATACTTCCTAAAGAAAAAAAAATCAGAAAAATACACAAAAATACACAAATTCCAAAAATAATAAAAAAGACCCCCACTCAATGAATTATACAAATAATATTTTATATATTATATTTATACCATATATCGTGTTATTGTATAATAATATCATCGGAATGTAATATTATGTCACGAGTTTTGAATAGTCAGTTCTCCCCCTATTTCAAATGCATATTGGATTCAATAAATTTATCTAAATAGTCAGACTGAAACACTTCTTTTTTCCCCTCATGTTTTTTGGTAAAAATATAAGAGTCCTCTATTTTTTTGACAGACCATCCTTTATCAAGTGCATTCATAATAAATACCATTTTCTGAAAGTGTCCTTTTGACATATGAATTTCATCTGTTTTTTCTTTTTGAATAAATGACATCATATGTTCTCTTTTCTTTTTGAGTATACACTATTTTATTATATTGAATCGCAAATATTTACGAAAACGAAAACGAAAACGAGAACAAAAACTTAATCTGTGTGCAAAATATATAGAAAAACCAATCGAATTTATATAAAAATATATTACAGTTGTGGAATGAAAAATGCAAACACAATCGATAAAAAACACACCGAAATGTTGAATGTGTTTCATCAAAACAAGACAGTGGTGATTCCACAATTAAAAGACGATATTGAAAACCTCAAGCTGTATTTAAAAACCCTAAATATCTCTCAAATTGATGAATACATGGAAACCAAAGACAAAATCAAACAGAAAAAAAAGGACATTAAAATCTATTGTTCTCAAGAGAAGGAATATTTTCTGGAAAATTCAAAATGCATCTTTGATTATTTCGAACAAAAGAAAGATATATCTACAGGAGGAGGCAAACAGAATACAAATGTATTAAATGCATTTTTCAAAATCAATGCCAAGAACAACGAATCCTCCAACCCCATTTCCGAGAAATACAATCAATCCCGTAAAATATATCAGTCTTATTGGCGTAATGTCACAAATGACTATATTAATATCAATGATTATATGGTTGTTTCCGATGTATGTGAATATTGTAATACAGGTGAGTTGATTCCACAGGAAGAAGAAGGAATATTAATCTGTAATAATAAAGAATGCGGCAAGTTTATTACATATATCGTGGATTCCTCGAAACCTACAAATAAAGAACCACCCAATGAAGTATCTTACACAGCATATATTCGTCTGAACCATTTCAAAGAAATTTTATCACAATTTCAGGCAAAGGAAACCACCAAAATACCCGACAATGTGATTGAAGCAATTAGAGAACGGATTAAAAAAGAGNGAATCAAAAACTACAGCGAAATCAATTACAACAAAATGCGAGAAATATTGCAGAAACTGGGATTTAATAAATATTTTGAGCACATTCAATATATTAATTCGATTTTCGGTATCAAACCACCGATTATGAATGAAGAATTACACGAGACACTGTGTGTGTTGTTTATCGAAATCCAGAAACCATGGGCAATGCACTGCCCGAAAAACCGGCGGAATTTTTTCAATTATACGTATACATTATATCAGTTGTGTGTGTTATTAAATCAAACACAATATTTGCCTTATATTCCNATGATGAAAGACCGTGAAAAACAGTTGGAACAAGATATGATATGGAAGAATGTGTGTATGGAGTTGGATTGGGAATTTTTTCCTACGGTCTAGCCCGTTAGAAATACACCTATTTATGTTGGGCATGTTCTCTTTGTTGCAGTATTTCATTGTATATTTCAATGAGTTCAAACTTATCATGGTTATTCAAATCTTTAATATAATCCAACTGTCTGTCAGATAATTTTTGGTAGTTGCGTATATCGTGTTTGATTTTTTTGAAAAAGTTGATTTCAGCCATTCCCATATAATTTTTCAAACAATAAGAATAAGATATGCCATCACTATTATCTAAACCGGGTTTCTCGGGTGGTTTCCAAGTAATTTCTTGTTTTTGTTCTTCTATTATTATT
>JGI25914J50564_10000588_pt1 | contig 12205 bp, 14 predicted proteins | sample LauGreSuBDMM15SN_2_FD_50564 | JGI IMG/M metagenome (IMG submission 50564) | reverse complement strand
GCAAAGTGGGAAGTTGGGAGTGCGAAGATGGAAGTGCGAAGTTGGGAGATGAAGTTGGGAGGTGGAAGTCGAAATCAGCAAACTCTTTGTTCTGAAAAATTCCGCCATAGCCCAGGTTGCAATGAAAATACTTTTTCTTTTTTCTTTAATAAAGAAAAAGATTGTAATGGAAAGCTGGAGAGAGCTTCAGAAAATTAATATTCGAAAAAAAATGGTAGCCAAATTGACTGCCATTTTTGATAAACGATATTTAAATTTTTACAGTTTTGAATCTAACTGAAGTTGCGCTCCTGAGAGTAATTCTTGACTTGTAAAACTGCAACTTGTACTGGATTGTTCTCTCAAAAAAGCCATTTTTATAGCGGTAATAGCAGCTTCCGTGCCTTTGTTTCCGTGGATACCGCCGCTTCTATTTATTGATTGTTGCTCGTTGTTGTCTGTTAAAACACAGAATACAACCGGAACGTCGCTCAAAACATTTAAATCCTTAATTCCTTGTGTAACGCCTTCGCAAACAAATTCAAAATGCTGTGTTTCTCCCTTAATAACGCTTCCAATCGNTATTACAACATCTGGTTTTTGGGTTTCAATCATTTTTTTAGCTCCATATACGAGCTCAAAACTTCCTGGAACATTCCAACGAATAATGTTTTTATGTTGAGCACCACAGTCTGTCAAAGCAGTAATAGCGCCAATATATAAGTTTTCTGTAATATGACTGTTCCATTCTGAAACAACAATCCCAAATCGAAAGTCTCTCGCATTTGGGATTGTTGTTTTGTTGTAATTCGATAAATTTTTATTTTCTGTTGCCATTTTGTAAATCTAACATATTATCCATTCAAAGGTAACAAAAAAGTAACAACTAAATGCTATTGAGATAAACCAATTAAAGCATCAACTCCTTGTGCTTCTAGACTAGCAGCGTAATTATCTTTAATATCAGTAAAATATTTCAATGCCTCAGCTTTGTTTTTCATTCCTAAAGCAACTTTTCCTGCTTTTAACAAATACCTAGGTGTTGTAAAATCATTTTTGTCAGCTTGAGCCGCCTTTAAATAAAAATCTAATGCCGCTTTTGGCTGGTTTTTTTGAGAATGCGCATCACCAATTGCTCCTAATGCCAAAGGATTTAAAATTTTATCATCCGATTTGAATTGCTCTAAATATTCGATAGCTTTATCAAATTTACCGGTGTTTAAATAGGCCATACCTGCATAATAATTGGCTAAATTCCCTGCTTTTGAACCTGCATATTCGCTAGCGAGTTTCACGAATCCAAATTTTCCTTCTGAGCCATTCAATGCTAAATTGTACAAAGAGTCTGATTTTGTTCCTTCTGTAGCTTTTTGAAAATTCTGTTGTGCAGTAAACATTTCGTTTACAGCATCCTCTTCTTTTGGCTCAACGATAAATTTTTGGTATCCAAAATATCCTAACGCAACTACCGCAACGGCAACAACAACACCAATAATTACTTTTTGATTTTTAGCAATAAAATCTTCTGTTTTTGAAGCACTTGCATCTAAAGAGTTGAAAACTCCGGCTGTGGTGCTGTCTTTCTCATCAATTTTAATTTCTTCTACGAATGTATCTTCTGTTTTCTCCGCTTTAGGTTTCGGGTCTTTATATCCTCTTTTATTGAAAGTTGCCATTTATTTTTAAATTAGTGAGGTGCAAAATTAAAATTTTTATTCAATTCTAAAAGATGTTTTGTCGATATTTTTCAATAATTTGCACACGATTAAAAATTCAAGTTGTTTTTTGCCTTAATGCAACCTTCAACTTGTTAACAAAATAAGGCATTTTCAAATGTATTTAAAAAAAATTGCGCTTTTCAACTACAAAAACTTTTCGGAATCAACTTTTGTTTTTGATAAGAAAATTAACTGTTTTGTAGGAAAAAATGGTGTCGGAAAAACCAATGTCTTAGATTCAATCTACCATTTGTCTTATGGAAAAAGTTATTTTAATCCGCTAGCAGTTCAAAACATCAAACATGGAGAAGATTTTTTTGTGATTGACGGTGAATTTGAAAAAAATGAACGAACAGAGCAAATTGTATGCAGTTTAAAGAAAGGAAACAAAAAAATATTGAAACGAAACAGCAAACAATACGAGAAATTTTCTGATCATATAGGCTTCATTCCACTTGTTATTATTTCGCCTGCAGACCGGGATTTAATCGTAGAAGGCAGCGAAACAAGAAGAAAATTTCTCGACAGTGTAATTTCTCAAATAGATTCAAACTACCTTCAACAGCTTATTCAATATCAAAAAATTTTAAGTCAACGCAACGCTTTATTAAAATATTTTGCAATTAATCATGTTTTTGAAACTGCNACGTTGAGCATATATAACGAGCAAATGTCNCATTTAGGACANTCTATTTTCGAAAAAAGAAAAAGATTTATAGAGACATTTGTTCTTATTTTCAATGAACATCACCAGGCCATTTCGGGCGCTCAAGAAACGGTCCAATTGGTCTACGAAAGCCATTTAGAGGACAAAAATTTGTTACAACTTTTAGAGGAAAACATAAGTAAAGATAGAGCTTTGCAGTATACAAGCGTGGGTATTCACCGAGATGATTTATTATTTGAAATTGACCATTTTCCCATCAAAAAATTTGGCTCTCAAGGACAACAAAAATCGTTTTTAATCGCTTTAAAATTAGCCCAATTTGAATTTGTGAAAAAACAATCCAATGAAAATCCGATTTTATTGTTCGATGATATTTTCGATAAACTTGATGAAAGTCGGGTCGAAAAAATCATAGAAATGGTTAATAAAGATACTTTTGGACAACTTTTTATTTCTGATACCCATCCCGAACGAACGGAAAAAATTGTAAAATCTACCCATCAAAGCTACAAAATTTTTAACCTTTAGTGATTCAACTACAAGTATTTTTTTCTTAAAATTACGTCAATACTTGTCCAAAATATCGAAAATAATAATAAAAATTCCACAACATTAAATTATAAATTATAAATACTTTTACATGCACATGAAAAGTAAATCTATTGCAATCGTAGGTGGTGGTTTGGCTGGATTAACAGCAGCAATTCATTTAAGTAAATTTGGTTTTTTAGTGATTCTGATAGAAAAAAATAATTATCCGAGCCACAAAGTTTGCGGAGAATATATCTCCAACGAAGTTATTCCTTATTTGCAATATTTAGGTTTAAACATAGATGAATTAAATCCACAAAATATTTCAAAATTGGATTTTTCTACTCCGAAAGGTACCTCCATAAAAATTAATTTGCCTTTAGGAGGATTTGGAATTAGCCGATATTCTTTAGACGAATTTTTATACAAAAAAGCAATCGAAAACGGTTGCCAGTTTATTCATCAAAAAGTAGAAGGAATTGCTTTTGANAACGANATTTTTACAATTACTACTGCTGAAAATTTAATTATAAAAACAAAATTATTAATTGGTGCTTTCGGAAAACGTTCGAATATAGACCATCAATTAAACAGAAATTTTATCCTAAAACCGTCTCCTTGGCTCGCTGTAAAAGCCCATTATGTTGGGAATTTTCCAAACGATTTAGTTGGTTTACACAATTTTAAAGGTGGTTATTGCGGCGTTTCAAAAGTGGAAGGCAACAAAATAAACATTTGTTATTTGGCTGATTACGCCACTTTTAAACAATATAAAAACATTGATGANTATCAAAAAGCNATACTGTTTGAAAATNCAAAATTGAAAGAAATATTTCAAAATTCAACCTTGNATTTCAACAAACCATTAACAATAAGCCAAATTTCTTTTGACAAAAAAAAGACAGTTGAAAACCACATTTTAATGATTGGAGATACGGCTGGACTTATTCACCCTTTGTGCGGAAACGGGATGGCAATGGCCATTCACAGTGCGAAAATTGTTTCCGAATTGGTCCAAAAATTTTACAAAAATGAAATAAAAACAAGAGAAGAGTTAGAGTATCTTTACGACAGACAATGGAAAGTTAACTTTCAAAAAAGATTGAAAACTGGACGAATTTTATCCAATTTTTTGCAAAAACCTAAAATTTCTGAAATATTGATGCGTTTATTGGTTATCTTTCCCTCTTTGTTGCTATTGATAATAAAAAAAACACATGGAAAACCCATAGTTATCTTAACTCCAAAGAAATAAAATTGATCAAGATAAGTACAAAATTCCGCACTGATGAGCCCGAAATAATGGATGATTTTGCTTTAGAAGGCGAGGTTTTGCGGGACGCTTTGGATAAAATTGCAAGTATTAATCAATTGTTGGGCGGAAATGAATTGACTTTGCAAGGAATAAATCAATTATTGAGCAATGCCAATCAGCAGCTAACTTTCAAGATTGTCGATGTTGGCTGTGGAAATGGAGATATGTTGCGTAAATTAACAGATTTTGGTAATAAAAATAATCTGAACTTTGATTTATTAGGAATTGATGCCAATCATTTTACAATCAAACATGCGGAAAAATTATCTGAAAATTACACCAACATAAAATACATTTGCGAAGATATTTTTGACAAAGATTTTACTCATTTAAAATACGATATTGTTTTGTGCACGTTGACTTTGCACCATTTTAAAGATGATGAAATCATCAGTTTATTGAATGTTTTTTATCAGAATGCTCAGATTGGAATTGTTGTCAACGATTTGCAAAGAAGTGCAATTGCTTACCGTTTATTTCAAGGATTATGTATCGTTTTTAGATTGAATAAAATGTCTAAAGAAGATGGATTAACTTCCATTTTAAGAGGATTTAAAAAACAAGAATTACTAGATTTTTCTAAAAAATTAAATTTTAAGAAATACAAAATTCAGTGGAAATGGGCCTTTCGTTACCAATGGATAATTTTTAAACAGAAACTAAATTGAAAATTTTCATTCAAATTGTTATTGAAATTAAAATTAATTATGAGTGTTAAGATTATAAAAGTCGCTAAACAACTTCCAAAATATTCTAGGACAACTTCCGAAATTTTGCCTTTCTTGGACACTTGGCTTTTTGGTCAAGAGGAACGGTTTATCAGAAAAGTAAAAAAAATATTTGAAGGAGCTGCAGTTGATAAACGCTATTCTATAATGGATCCAATTGAGGTTTTTACCAAAACATCTTTTGAGGAAAGAAATGACATCTATATCCGTGAAGTTATCGATTTAGGAGAAAAAGCACTCGAAAAAGCACTTGAAAAAGCAAATTGGTTGCCTGAAGATTTAGATTATATAATAACTGTAAGTTGCACCGGAATAATGATTCCTTCATTAGACGCTTATTTGATTAATAAATTAAAATTACGCCAAGATATTGTTCGACTACCGGTAACAGAAATGGGTTGTGCTGCAGGAATCTCGGGAATAATTTATGCGAAAAATTTTCTTCAAGCCAATCCCGGAAAACGCGCTGCTGTAATAGCCGTCGAAAGTCCAACAGCAACATTTCAATTAGATGATTTTTCGATGACCAATATTGTTAGTGCTGCCATTTTTGGAGATGGAGCCGCTTGTGTTTTGCTTTCGTCACACGAAGAAGATGAGGGACCAACGATTTTGGCTGAAGAAATGTATCATTTTTACGATAATATCCAGATGATGGGATTCAAATTGACGAATTCTGGTTTGCAAATGGTTTTAGATATCGAAGTTCCTGAAACAATTGCCAATCATTTTCCAGCAATTATTCATCCATTTTTAGAAAAAAACAACTTGAAAATAGACAATATAGATCATTTGATTTTTCATCCTGGCGGAAAAAAAATAGTTCAAACGGTCGAAGATTTGTTTTCTGATTTAGGGAAAAACATTCAAGATACAAAAGAAGTTTTAAGACTTTACGGAAATATGTCGAGTGCAACGGTGCTTTACGTTTTGGAGAGAATCATGGACAATCAACCAATAAAGGGAGAATTAGGATTGATGCTGAGTTTTGGCCCAGGATTTTCGGCACAAAGGGTTTTATTAGCGTTTTAAGTCTAATTAAAATACAATTTCAATGACAAAAAATGAAATATTAGCAAAATTACCTTATTCAAAACCATTTTTGTTTGTAGACGAAATTGTGAACATTGATGAAAATGGAGTTGAAGGGAATTTTACTTTTGATGAAAATTTAGCATTTTACCAAGGTCATTTTAAAGACAATCCCATCACGCCAGGAGTCATTTTAACTGAAACAATGGCACAAATTGGATTGGTTTGTTTGGGAATATATTTAACGATTGATAATTTTAATGACAATTCGACTATTGCACTAACCTCAACAGAAATAGCATTTTTAAAACCTGTTTTTCCTAACGAAAAAGTAACCGTTTTTTCAGAAAAAATATATTTTCGATTCGGAAAGTTGAAATGTAAAGTTAGCATGATCAATTTTGAAAACGAAGAAGTTTGCACTGGATTAATTGCCGGAATAATTAAATCATAAATCATTTGAAAAGAGTTGTAATTACTGGTCTTGGCGTTGTTGCTCCAAATGGAGTTGGACTTGAGGCGTTTACCAATGCCATTAAAAATGGAATTTCAGGTATTGAACATGATAAAGAATTAGAGCGATTGCAATTTTCTTGTCAAATTGCCGGACGACCAAAAATTTCAACTGAACTTTCTTTACAATATTTTTCTGAATTAGAGCTTCGTAATTTTAATTCAACAGGCATATTATATGGCGTAATTGCGGGAATTGACGCATGGAAAGATGCTGGCTTATCGATGGAAATGCAAGAAAATCCTGATTGGGATTCAGGTACAATTTTCGGAACTGGAACATCGGGAATAGAGAAATTTCGAGAAAGTATTTATAAAATTGATGACTTTCAAACCAGAAGACTAGGAAGCACTGTTGTTGCGCAAACCATGAACAGCGGTGTGAGTGCTTATTTAGGAGGAAAACTAGGTTTAGGAAATATCGTAACAACAAATTCCTCGGCTTGCACAACGGGAACAGAAAGCATTTTGATGGCTTACGAACGCATAAAATCTGGTCAAGCCAAACGTATTTTAGCAGGAAGTACAAGCGATTCTGGACCATACATTTGGGGCGGATTTGATGCAATGAAAGTTTGTAGTTTTAAACATAATACAACGCCCGAAGAAGGTTCAAGACCAATGTCAGCAAGTGCTTCTGGATTTGTTCCTGGAAGTGGTGCCGGAGCTTTGTTGCTGGAAGATTTACCATCTGCTTTAGCCAGAGGTGCAAAAATATATGCTGAAGTTTTAGGCGGGAATGTAAATTCTGGAGGACAGCGAGGTTTAGGAACTATGACGGCTCCAAATCCGGTAGCGGTAATAAAATGTATTCAAACTGCGGTAAAAAACGCTGGGATTTCATCTTCAGAAATTGATGTAATAAACGGACATTTGACGGCAACTTCTAAAGACAGTCTGGAAATTCATAATTGGACAGAAGCCCTCAATAGAAGAGGGAATAATTTTCCGAAAATCAATTCCTTAAAATCAATGGTTGGTCATTGTTTGTCTGCCGCTGGAAGCATTGAAAGTGTAGCTGCTGTTTTGCAGATTTATCACAATTTTATATTTCCAAACATAAATTGTGAAGATTTAAATCCAGTGATAACCGCCTTAATAGATAAAAATTGCATTCCTCAAAAACTAGTCGAAACAAATGTTGACGTGCTTATCAAAGCTAGTTTTGGATTTGGAGATGTGAATGGATGCGTAGTTTTTAAAAAATTTAAACGATAGAAAATGCCTAAGAGAAATTCCCCTTCGGATATAAAGGATTTNGACGATTTAAACCGTTTGAATGAAATTGTAAACGACAAGAGAAATGCTAAACGTGCCAACGANAAAAAGACCCGTCGAGATAGACACTACGAAAAACAATTTATCAGAAATACAATAAACCTTAAAAGTCAATTTAAAATGGATAAACAAGAAACGATTGAAAAACTAAAAACAATAGTAAAACCTTATATAAAAAACGAAATTGCATTCGAAAACCTGAATGAAACGACCGATTTTATTAATGATTTAAAAATAAATTCTGCTAATTTAGTTGATGTTGTGCTAGATATTGAAGAGCAATTTGAAATAATAATTGACAACGAATCAATGGAAAAAATGCTAAACGTTCAAGCTGCTCTCACTATAATTGAAAACAAATTGTCTGCAAAATGATTGGGAATGACATTGTCGATTTGCAATTAGCAAAAAAAGAAAGTAATTGGAAAAGGAAAGGATTCTTAGATAAAATTTATACTAAAAACGAACAAAAACTCATTTTAGCAGCTGAAAATCCGGACCTATCCGTTTGGAATCTTTGGTCTAGAAAGGAAGCTGCCTATAAAATTTATAATCGTTCAGCAAGAATTCGGGTTTTCAATCCGACTAAATTAGAGTGTTTAGAAGTAAGTTTTGACGAAAATGAATCATTTGGAATCGTTCAATTAGATGATATTATTTTTCTAACGAAAACAACAGTAAATGCTGACTTCATCAATTCAATTGCTTTTGTGGATAAAAGGCAAAAATACCACAGCGAAATTTTTGAAATTGAGGCCTATTCTTCTTTTCTAAAGGAACAAAAAATAGTCAAAAATCAGTTTGGAATTCCATGCTTTCTTAATAAAAATGAGTTAGTTTCCATTTCACATCATGGCAGGTATTGTAGTTATACTGCTACCATTTGATGACAATGCTGATTCAATTATATAGAGAAAATTTTTATTCAATATCCTTTAAATCCACAGACAAAGAATTCACACAATACCGCTGACCGGTGCTGGTTGGTCCATCATTGAACACGTGTCCCAAGTGACTTCCGCAATTGGTACACAATATTTCCGTCCGAATCATCCCGTGTGTTTTATCTGAAATATAATGCACTTTCAGGAATTGACTCATCAAAAGAGGGCCAACCACAATGTGCATTAAATTTAGAATCGCTTTTAAATAATGGCTCTCCACAAGCGCCGCAACAATACGTTCCTTTGTCAAAATTCAAATTATACTTTCCCGAATGAGGCATTTCTGTTCCTTTTTGACGCAAAATTCTGTAGCGTTCTAATCCTAATTCGGCTTTCCACTGTTCTTCTGTTTTTTCTAACGGATATTTCATTTTCTATTTTTTATAAATTTAGTCAAAAATTACTCCTGTTTTAAAAAATCGATTACTTTTTCAATCACATTTTCATTTCCTAAAATCTGGCGATGACCTAAACCTTTGGTGAGCATCAGCTGCCCATTCTTTAGGTTTTTATGAATATTGATGGCGCATTTTACAGAGACTTCAGAATCATCATGGTCGTGAATTATCAAAACAGGAATGTCAATTTCTTTGGCAGATAAAAATCCGGAAAAGCTATTCATGGTTGCTCCAAATTTTAGTTCAAAATGTTTTTGAAGCAAATCGCTAAATTTTGGTTTCAATTGAAGTTTAAAAATAAAATCGTCTACAATATCTTTAATAATATCAGCGCTGCCAATCGTTATCAAGCTGTCAATCTTCAAGCCTTTTTTTGTTGCATTCAAAAGTGAAATTCCACCTAATGAATGTCCGATTGCTCCTTCAAATTTCCCAAATTTTGTTTCTAAAAACATAATTGTTGCTATAAACTCTATCATAATGGTTGAATTTCCTGAAGATTTTCCATGAGCGGGAGCATCAAAACTAATGGTAGAAAATCCATTTAATAGCAACTCATCGGCAATTTTATGCAACTGAGTGCCTCGCCCACTCCAACCATGCACCAGCAAAATCTTCTTGTCGCTATCTCCGTAGTGGTAAACCACAACTTCCTTATTTATAGTTGGAATGAGGACACATTCTTGAATGCTATTGGCATCCATTGCTAATTCTCTTTTAGGAATCTGATGCTTTATTGGTGTTGTAAACAGCTTTGCTGCAAAAAGAGTTGCCAATTTTGAAGACAGTACTGATAAAAATCTAGCGGTAAGCAAAATTACCTTTGGTATTTTTAAAGGTTTACCTTGTTTTTTAAGATTTTTTGGCATTGTAATATTTTTTTTATGCAAGTTATGGTTTTTACTAAGTTTGGTGCTGCTAAAAATAGAACAAAATGTAAAAACAAAAGCCAAACAGGAGAAATAATCTACAATATTGATTAAAAATAAAACTAAATAGTAGCGCAATAGCGCTTTTGATTTTTGCGGATAATTATCAATTGCGCTATCGGCGTGTGTTAGAAGACCTTCGGCGCATGTGAAAAGACCTCCGGCGCATGTTAAAATGCCTCCGGCGCATGTGAAAAGACCTCCGGCGCATGTTAAAATGCCTCCGGCGTGTGTGAAAAAACCTTCGGCGTGTGTGAAAAAACCTTCCGGCGCATGTAAAAATGCTTTCGGCGTATGTGAGTAGACCTCCGGAGTGACTTATTTTGTTGTTTGCTCTTGTTTGTGGGCACAGAATGCAATTCCGCGCTATCCGAAGTATATTTACTGCAAATCCGAGTTATCGGATTAGTTCAAAATTCCGCAATGTCGGGAGACAATTGCGGAGCATTTCAGAGGAACTTTTTGCTGAACCGGGGCAGACTTTTCAGAGGAACTTTTTACGGAGCAGGGGTTACCCAAATATTCGCAATTGCGAGAAACCGCTGTTAGCTGCTGGCTTTATTCAATCAGTGTTATTTTTTCGGAGTCTGATTTTACAAACCCTTTTATATTTCCGTTTTGTGTTGCTAAATTTAAGTTTATTGTAAAATGAGAAATATCTTTTACAATTTGATTTTCTGCAATATTAAATTCTACAATTCCATTTCCTTCGCCTGATGCTGTTATATTTTCACTCGGCATATTTAAAGTGATTTTTTCAGTCAAAGTAAATTCAGCAATATTTTTCGTCACACTTTTTAGAGTAAACGTTTTTGTAATCAAAACTTTTATTTGTTCTCCATTTAAAGGAATATTTGTTGGTATTTTATGTTCAAAACTATCTCCAATTTTTAATGACTTTTTTGGAAAATCAATGTCTGATTTTAATTCTTTGAAAACTGATTTCAAAGCATTTTTGGTTTGTAAGTCTAAATTTGGGTTAATAATTGTGTCTATTTTGAATTTATTATCTTTAGCGAGTAAACCTTTTAAAATTGTATTAGAAACAGGATTTAACGCTTCTTTTCCATCTCCAATGACTTTTATATTTCCAAATTTCATTGTAGCTGGAAACAATCCTTCTTGATTAGCTTTGTCTGTTGTGGTTACTCTTTTTACATTAGTTATACTTTCACTTTTCTTAGTTTCATTGTCGATTGTAGTTTCGTTAATTGATAAAATATTCATTTCAAGTGAATAAGTTTTTTCTGGATGAATTACGCATTCAAAATTGTAACTTTCTTGACAGTAAGAATTTAGAGAAATAAATAATATGTAAATTAAAATCGATTTTTTCATTGTTTTCAGGATTTTTCAGAAGCTTGCAGCTAACTCTTAAATACTCGCATAAAATTACCACTTTTTGTTCCAAATCGGCATGTTATACGCATGTTTTTATCCGTATATATTTCTCAAATATGAAAAAAATCTCCTGAAATCCAATCAATGTATTTCAATCGCCGGAAACAATCACTCCTCAAAACCAGGATAGTGGCTAATTAAAAAACCCTTTCAACTTTTAAATACTGAAAGGGTTATGAATATAAAATCTTCTCAATTATTTGGTTTAAAAATTAATTACTTTCTGCCAAAACCTTATTTGGGTCGTAGCCAAAAAGCTGGTGCTGCTTGATGAGTTCTGCAATACCGCTTGGCAACATGCCCTCCCACCCTGGTTTTCCGTTGCTGATCATTTTTAAGACTTCGCGAGAAAAAACTTCTAAAGTGTGTGGGTCAAAATCGTCTATATCTACTACTTTTCCATTGAATTTAAAGAATTTGTATAATTCTTTCATGCGTGGATGTACTTTCAGGGTTTCAGAATTGATGATTTCGCCCTTTTCATCAATCATTGGATAGAGCAATACTTTTAAATCGCGGTAGAATAATTTTCCGAACGCTTCAAGAATGCCACCGCTCAAATGACGGTAGTATTTTTCGTCAAAAATATCAACTAGATTGTTTACACCCATCGCCAAGCCCATTCTGGCTTTGGTATAATTAGAAAAATATTCAACCACTTTATAATATTCTTGAAAGTTAGAAATCATTACGGTTTGTCCCAAAGAACAAAGCAGTTCTGCCCTATCCATAAAATCTCGTTCATCAATTTCCCCATCCGAACGCAGGTTAG
>JGI25914J50564_10000585_pt1 | contig 12222 bp, 10 predicted proteins | sample LauGreSuBDMM15SN_2_FD_50564 | JGI IMG/M metagenome (IMG submission 50564) | reverse complement strand
ATATTCTGCGGTTCAAAGCGTTCATCAAGAATTTGGCTTGCCCGTGATTGCGATTGCAAACCTAAATAGTGTGATGGCCTACTTACAACAATCAAAAGATGGTGATCTTCAGCGATATTTACCAGCCGTGCAGACTTACCGAAGCCGCTACGGGGTTTAACTCAATGATATTTTTAGAGAGTCTCTAGATCAATCTCGCCCTGAAAAACAGTTTGCGTAGGACCGCTCATCATGACAGACGGTATAACTTGAGAACCAAAGCCATCCCAAGTAATCTGTAGTTCTCCACCACGCGTATGAACGCGCACTGGAGAGTCGAGTAGACCACGCTGAATTCCAGATACAACGGCAGCGCAAGCACCGGTGCCGCAGGATAAGGTTTCGCCGGCACCGCGTTCATAGACGCGCAATTTAATTTCGTGACGATTAATGATTTGCATAAATCCTGCATTAACACGCTTTGGAAATGCTAGATGTGACTCAATCAACGGCCCATCGATCTGCACGGGGGCACTCTCAAGATCCTCAACAATTTGTACCGCATGAGGATTGCCCATGGATAACACAGCAATCCAATCAGCATGAGCCCCGCTATGGTGAGAAAGGCTTAGCGCATATAAGGTCTCACGCATTTCTTGCTTGCTGGTAAGTCCTGAGGGATTAAACGGGATCAGGGTAGGATTAAAAATTGGCGGACCCATGTCAACCTCAACCCGATGTTCATCAATACGTTTTAGGGTCAGAATGGTGTGTGCTACCTCTACTCGAATCTCAGTTTTCGTGCTCAGCCCCTGATCGTGCACAAAGCGTACAAAACAACGCGAGCCGTTACCGCATTGCTCTACTTCACCGCCATCCGCGTTAAAAATACGATACTTAAAGTCCACTCCAGGCGCGCCACTTTTCTCAACTAGCAAAATTTGATCAGCACCAATCCCGAGTTGGCGATGAGCAAGTTTGCGCCATAGCGAAGGATCGAGTTGACTTAGATTCTGTGTCGTACCATCAATCACGATGAAGTCATTGCCAGCACCGTGCATTTTGGTAAAGCGTAGTTTACGCATAGTGAGATCGTTGTAATGAAAGTCTAATCATACAAGTTTGCTTCACCAGGTGGACGATATTTAAAGCGTTTATGTACCCAGTAGTATTCGGCCGGTCGTTGACGAATCTCATCCTCAAAGCAGCGATTAAGACGAGCGGTATCAGCCACAGGATCATCGCTTGGAAAGTGCTCAAGAGCACGCTGAATGTGGCAGATGTACTTATTGCGATCAGTATTTAAGGTCGTGATCATCAGGCAGACCTCTGCATTGCAGGCCCTGGCTAAGCGTGAAATTGCCGTAATGGTATTGGTCTGAATCCCAAAGAAAGGAACAAATACAGAGTCTTTGGGGCCTAGGTCAATATCGGGAGCAATCACGACAAAATTACCTTTACGAATCTCACGAATTAAGTCAAATAAACGATTTTGCCGATTAATGGATTTTGCTCCGAAGCGATTGCGCCACTTGATGATTTTTTGATTGAAGAATGGGTTCTTCATGTTTTGATAAAGACCTGCCCCAGTTTGCCAACCATTTTTTTGAGCCATAGCAGATAAGGCCATGAAGCCAGACTCAAAACCTACAAAATGAGGAAACACTAAAATACGAGCTTTATTATCCCCCAAGGGAATATCGGCTTGTAAATCAACTAATGAAAAAAATCTGCTCAGCGGAGCCAAGCCAGATTCGACTGCGCTCTAAAACGCTGCGGCCAAATAGACGCCAGTGCTCGGCCGCCAAGCGCTTAATTTCTTCTTCGCTTAATTCTGGAAAGCATAGGCTAAGATTTTTAAGGACTACCCGCTTCCGCTGATGCGGTAAGCATCCAAATAAGGAGCCTAAGGCATAACCAATTTGTACGGTCCAGGAGTATGGAACAAAGGCGAACAGCCTAAGGATACTTAGAGCAATGTAATTAAAAAAGGTGTGCAACCAGTTCATCATACAAATTAGTCTTGTGGGGGTAGCGGTGCGCCTTCAGGATGTTTGTAGCGGTTATACGACCAAATAAATTGTTCGGGCGCTTTAAGGATAGCTTCCTCGATCGCTTGATTCATTTGCACCGCAGCTACTTCAGAACTCTCTGAAAAAGGCTCCAGTAAACGAACCTCTACTAGCCAACCCTGACCGAGCGATTTGCGAATTGCAGAAAACAGGATAACCGGCGTTTGATTGCGATTGGCTAATCTAGCAGGTAAGGTAGTTGTATAGGCATTTTGGTTAAAAAAAGAGGCCCATACTCCATCGCCACTACTTGGAACTTGATCGGGAAGAAGTGCAATAGCACCCCCTTCTTTTAGGGTTCTCGTCATAGCTCTGACCCCCTGAAGATTTGCAGGAACAAAGTTCATATTAGGATATGCCCTTCCCAAAACAACAATTTCATTAAGCCATTCCTGGCGCGCAGGCCTAAACATAATCGTTGCAGGAAATTGCTGTGCAATGTAACGAGGAATAATTTCGAAGCCACCTAGGTGGGGCGACAATATAATTAGTCCCCTGCCGTGCTGCATAGTTCTTTCGACCATCTCCCAATTTATAAATTGCGTTTTAGTTAACGCTTTTTCTGGGTTGTACCAAATCCATAAACTATCCATAAACAACATGCCCGAAGCTGCAGCAGCCATTAACGGCCTTTGCTTAATGCCGTTTAAATCCATGGCGCGGCTATAGTTTTTATTAAAGATCTCTCGAAATTGTTTGGAGAAGAGGAGGGCAATAATTCCCCCACAGCCACCTAGCAGTTGCGCCAACCAAAGAGGAAGGGAACCAATCCCCATAAGCATTAGGTGCAATATGAACTTAAACATTCTCTAATGATATTCAATTAAATCAGGAAATTAACTTTTTTAGTAGATTCTGCTAAGATAGGAAAATTCGCCGAGTTAAAGACAACTTGCGGGGCGAATTAAAAAAATCTGCTAAATCGTCGCCGTTGTATTCCCCGGCACGTGAAGTTGTCAGTGCCCTAGAAATGGAGAATAGAATGGCAAACGATTATTTCTTTACCTCAGAGTCGGTTTCTGAAGGTCACCCTGATAAAGTATCAGACCAAATTTCTGATGCAATTCTTGATGCGATCTTGACTCAAGACCCTAAAGCGCGTGTTGCGGCAGAAACACTTTGCAACACCGGATTAGTAGTCTTGGCTGGCGAAATTACGACCCATGCAAATGTTGATTACATCCAGGTAGCACGTAATACCTTGCGAGAAATTGGCTATGACAATACTGATTACGGCATTGACTACAAAGGCTGCGCCGTGTTGGTGGCTTATGATAAGCAAAGCCCTGATATTGCTCAGGGTGTGGATAAAGCCCACGACGATGGCTTAGATCAAGGGGCAGGNGATCAAGGTTTAATGTTTGGTTACGCTTGCGATGAGACCCCCGAATTAATGCCTCTTCCTATTTTTCTATCGCATCGTTTGGTAGAGCGGCAATCGCAATTACGNCGTGATGGTCGTTTAAATTGGCTACGCCCTGACGCAAAGTCCCAAGTTACATTGCGCTATGTCAATGGCAAGCCCGATTCGATTGATACCGTGGTTCTCTCCACTCAGCACTCTGCTGATATTCCTTTAGAGAAATTACGCGAGTCTGTGATTGAAGAAATTATTAAGCCAGTATTGCCAAAGAACTTGATTAAGGGTGATATCAAATACTTGGTAAATCCCACGGGTCGCTTTGTCATTGGTGGTCCACAGGGCGATTGCGGCTTAACAGGGCGCAAAATTATTGTAGATACCTATGGCGGTGCTGCACCGCATGGGGGCGGCGCTTTCTCGGGCAAGGACCCTTCTAAGGTGGACCGTTCAGCAGCCTATGCAGGCCGTTATGTTGCTAAGAATGTGGTAGCCGCAGGCCTTGCCAGTAAGTGCCTAATCCAGATCTCGTATGCAATTGGTGTGGCGCGCCCCACTTCGGTGATGGTAAGCACCTTTGGAACTGGCAAGATCCCCGATGAGCAAATTGCGAAATTGGTATCAGAGCACTTTGACCTTCGGCCTAAGGGTATTGTCAAGATGCTAGATTTGTTGCGACCAATCTATAAAAAGACAGCTGCTTATGGCCATTTTGGGCGTGAGGAGCCTGAATTTACGTGGGAACGCAAAGATAAGGCTGCGGCACTTAAGGCGGCAGCAGGCATCTAGCCGAAAACTTGTTTACAATTTAAGTATTCCTTCAAGGAGCGTTGCAGGGGCCGTGATTTATATGCGCCTCCCAGGCTTGGAGGGGAGTTACTTGGTAACTTCATTGCAACCGCGCTCGCTAACCCTATTGTCAATTGGTTAGCGAGTTTCTTGAACTTGCTCCGCTTGACGATCTTTAGCTGGAGCTTGTATGAACACCATTACAGATATCAAACTCGGTAGCGATTACGCCATTGCCGATATTAATTTGGCTGACTTTGGTCGAAAAGAAATTAAGATCGCCGAAACCGAAATGCCAGGCCTCATGGCCATTCGTGAAGAGTTTGCAGCAAAACAACCGCTTCGGGGTGCTCGTATTACCGGCTCCTTGCATATGACCATTCAAACCGCTGTGTTGATTGAAACCCTTGAAGCCTTGGGCGCCGAAGTGCGTTGGGCTTCTTGTAATATTTTCTCGACCCAAGACCATGCAGCCGCAGCAATTGCGGCCAATGGCACACCCGTATTTGCAATCAAAGGTGAGACCCTAGAGCAGTACTGGGATTACACCCATAAGATTTTTGAATGGGCTGATGGTGGTTTTACCAACATGATCTTAGATGATGGCGGCGACGCTACCTTACTTTTGCATCTTGGGACCAAAGCAGAGAAAGATCAGGCTGTTCTTAATCATCCCACGAGCGAGGAAGAGCGAATTTTGTTTGCGGCCATTAAGGGTAAGATAGCTGTCGATTCTACTTGGTACTCTACCCGATTAGCTAAGGTAAATGGAGTCACAGAAGAGACAACCACGGGCGTACATCGCCTCTATCAAATGCATGCTAAGGGCGAACTTCGTTTTCCGGCAATTAATGTGAATGATTCTGTGACCAAGAGTAAGTTTGATAACTTATATGGTTGCCGCGAGTCTTTAGTAGACGCGATTAAGCGCGCGACTGATGTCATGATTGCCGGCAAGGTTGCGGTGGTCGCGGGCTATGGNGATGTCGGTAAGGGCTCTGCTCAAGCCTTGCGTGCCCTCTCTGCCCAAGTATGGGTTACAGAGGTAGACCCAATCTGTGCGTTGCAAGCTGCCATGGAGGGATATCGTGTGGTAACGATGGACTATGCAGCAGATAAGGCGGATATTTTTGTGACNGCTACGGGTAATTATCACGTGATTACGCACGATCATATGAAGAAGATGAAGGATCAAGCAATTGTTTGTAATATCGGCCACTTTGATAATGAAATCGATATTGCGGGGATTGAAAAATATACTTGGGAAGAAATTAAGCCTCAAGTAGATCATGTGATTTTCCCAGCTGCCAACGGTGCCCCTGAAAAACGCCTGATTATTTTGGCAAAAGGCCGTTTAGTTAATTTAGGTTGCGGTACGGGCCATCCGTCTTATGTGATGAGTTCATCATTTGCAAATCAAGTGATTGCGCAGATTGAGTTGTGGGGNGCAGCAGGCACCACTAAATATCCAGTGGGTGTATTCACCCTGCCAAAGCATTTGGATGAAAAGGTCGCACGTTTGCAGCTCAGGAAGCTTAATGCACAACTAACTGAACTAAATGATCAACAAGCCTCTTACATTGGTGTGAAAAAAGAGGGTCCATTTAAGCCAGAAACCTATCGTTATTAATAGGGCACGATAGTCTATGGAACTAAGCATCGAGTTCTTCCCCCCTAAAACCCCAGAGGGGGAAGTGCGCCTTATGCAAACGCGTGAGCGCTTTAGCGCTGATTTAAAGCCTGCGTTTTATTCGGTGACCTTCGGTGCAGGCGGATCTACGCAGGCGGGGACACTACAAACCGTACGAACGATCCACGAGACAGGTGAATTAGTAGCGCCGCATTTGTCATGCGTGGGGAGCTCCAAGACATTAATTGCTGATCTATTAAAGCAGTATCAGGCATTGGGCATTAAGCGCATTGTTGCGTTGCGGGGCGATTTGCCATCGGGCATGGGCCAGTACGGCGAGTTTCATCANGCCAATCAGTTGGTTGAGTTTATTCGTCAAGAAACCGGAGATTGGTTTCATATTGAGGTAGCTGCTTACCCAGAGACTCATCCCCAGGCCGAATCACCCAGTAAGGACGTCCAGTTTTTTGCTGCAAAGGTAAAAGCAGGTGCAAATTCAGCAATCACACAATACTTTTTTAATAGCGATGCTTACTTTCGTTTTGTCGATGATGTTTATCAATTAGGGGTGGATGTGCCGATTGTGGCTGGAATTATGCCGATTACGAGTAGCGCTCAATTGCTTCGCTTCTCAGATGCGTGCGGTGCCGAGATCCCGCGTTGGATTCGTTTGCGCTTGCAATCCTATGGCGATGATCTAGCATCCATTAAAGCGTTCGGGGAAGAGGTGGTTACAACNCTGTGTGAGCAATTAATTGTTACAGGCGTTCCAGGACTNCATTTTTATTCCTTGAACCAAGCGGAGCCNGTTCTACGAATTACCCAAAACTTACAACTGAGTAAAGGTTGATCCAGATACGAACTGCTCTATTTGGGATAAATCATTGAGTTTGTAACCACGTAGTCTAGAGTCTGGTCGTGGTCTTGGGGTGCCCAACGATNTACACTAAGCTTTTGCCAATCATAGGCAATCCCAATTGTTTTAAAGGTATGCCCCTCATTTTTTAGGGCGGCAATGGTGCGATCAAAATAGCCGCCCCCATAGCCTAGGCGCCATAGGCAATCTTTTTGAAGACTCCAACCCACACAGGGAATCAAAATACTATCAGGTAGCACCAACTCAACCCCTGCTGATTGAGGGTTTGGCTCCAGAATCCCATATGCATTAGCAAGTAAGGTGCTTTCATTAGNCCAGGTATAAAAATCCAAATGCTTATCAACTCGCACTTTAGGGAGTAAGAGTGTTCGATGAGGCTTAGCTTGTTGCCATTGAAGAAGTGGCTCTTTGAGATCAGGCTCATCTTTAAATGGCCAGTAAAAGGCGATGGACTGGTAGTTTGATTCTGATCTTGACAGAAATTGCCAAAGATTAGCCAAAAGGCCTAAGGACTCAACCACAAAAGCAGCGCTTTGCCTGTAATNGGCTCGATTTTGTAATAAATCACGGCGGACTTGATCAATGGGGGTATGCATAGCCTCTATTATCGAGTGAAAATAGGAGAATGTTCCAAATTTTATCCACTTCCTCTCCAGTCAGGCAATGCTTTAATTTTTTGGTGTTTGCGCTGATTCTTAATTTAGGTTTTTGGCAAGCGAGTTTTGCTAAACCACCAGCTGCTAAAGCGCCACAAAGTCAATCCACCGCCTATGAATTAAGCGCAGCCGATAAATTATTTATTGAGTTGCGTGATGCCGCGCGTAAGAATGATGTGAATCGTAGTGGGCAGCTGGCAGCGGCACTGGTGAACTATCCATATACCGACTACGTTCGGTATTTTAGAATCAAACCGCAATTATTTGACAAGGGCAATGAGGCGCGTGCCGATACGATTGTGGACGAAGAGGTCCATGCTTTTTTAAGAGCGTATGAGGGCACAGCAATCGCCGATCGTCTCCGTAATGANTGGTTACTTGTTCTTGGTAAACGAAAGGACTGGGGACAATTTGATAAAGAGTATCCACTCTTTATGCTTGATGACGACACTAATGTGAAATGCCATGCATTGCAATCGCGACTTGCAAAGCAAGAAGATCCAAAACNTATTGGGGAAGATGCTTTAAAAATAATGATCGATCNACGTAATTTCGGCTCAGCNTGTCAAGAGTTGGTTCCCATGCTTGTGCAAGCTAAAGGACTGACAATAGGGCAGGCAAAAGCGTTAGGGCGCGCTGCTGCCGAAATGAATTTAGAGACTATTGGCAAGCGGATCGGAGGCGAGGATCCAATTGCAGCGGTTGTGCGGTCTGCACGTACGGATGCCAGCAAGGCTTATCGCGAATTCATGCAATCCAATACGCGCTTTAGCAAAGAGGATCAAGCAATGGCTTGGGCAGTTATTGGTCAATNTTTAGCAAAACGTTTGGACCGTAACGCGATCGATGCTTACCGTCGACAACAGCAGCTAGGTTTTGATGCCTTTTTATCAACTGAGAGCCAAGAGTGGAAGGTGCGTACTGCCTTACGTGCCCACGATTGGCAATTAACCAAAGACACGATTGAGAAAATGAATCCCACTGTTAGGCAAAGGGATCCCGCATGGACCTATTGGTACGGTAGAGCCTATAAAGAGCTAGGCAATTCAGAATTAGCCAACCTCCAGTTTAAAGAGTTAGAGGACCAATACAACTTTTATGGNCAATTGGCCCGGGAAGAGCTTGGAAAGCCGATATTGATTCCTGCCAAAGTTAAAGTAAGCGAATCAGAAATCAAAGGAATGGCAGTACGTAATGGCTTTGTTCGGGGCGAGCGTTTTTATGCCATGAATTTACGCTTTGAAGGCAATCGCGAGTGGAATTGGGAGTTGCGTGGTATGGGCGATAAGCAATTATTGGCAGCTGCAGAGTATGCCAAGCGGATCCACCTTTATGATCGGACTGTTAATACGGCAGATCGCACAAAAGGGGAGCATGACTTTTCATTACGTTACCCCACTCCATTTAAAGAGCAATTGAGTCCGATNGCCAAGAATATTGATCTAAACCTGGCATGGGCATACGGTCTGATTCGGCAAGAGTCACGCTTTATTACAAACGCCTCCTCTTCGGTGGGAGCGTCGGGCCTCATGCAGGTTATGCCCAATACAGCCAAGTATGTTGCCAAAAAAATTGGGATGNACTCGTATACCAATGAGCGACTAAAGGATACCCAGACAAATTTAACCTTGGGTAGCCACTACCTTAATATGGTGTTACAAGATCTCGATGGTTCTTGGGTTCTAGCGTCGGCCGCATACAATGCAGGCCCATCTCGACCAAAGTCTTGGCGTGAGAAATTAACGCAATCAACGGAGGGTGCTATCTTTGTCGAATCCATTCCGTTTAATGAGACTCGCACTTATGTAAAAAATGTTTTGGCCAATGCAACTTATTATTCACTTTTAATGGATGGAAAGTCGAGCACTATGAAACAGCGTCTTGGTACTATTCAGCCTAAAACAGCCATATTAAGTGAGCTACCATGAAACATGATGTTTTACTCGTTGGCGGAAGTGGTTTTATTGGAAAAACTATTGCTCAGCAGTTGCAGCAAAAAGGATATTCGGTCTTAATACCTTCTAGACGTTATAGTGCCATGCGCGATCTACGCTTACTGCCAAGCATTACTCTTGTCGAGACCGATATCAATCAGCGCGAAGAGATTCATAAGCTCTTAGCAGAGTTAAAGCCAACTGCAACGGTNATTAATTTAGTTGGAATTTTGCATGACAGAACAGGGCAACCTTACGGCCCAAGCTTTCAGAAGGCACACGTTGATCTTCCTAAAGCGCTCATGGGTGAGATGAAACTATTTGGCTTAAAACGGCATATACATATGAGCGCCCTAGGGGCGCATTCTCAAGGCCCATCGATGTATCAGAGAAGTAAGGGCGATGGTGAGCGGTGTGTAGAGGACAGTGGCCTAGATTGGACTATCTTTAGACCATCGGTTATTTTTGGAGCGCAGGATCAATTTATCAACACCTTTGTGAGTTTAGCTAAATTATTTCCAGTAATTCCATTAGCCAATACCAAGGCCCTTTTCCAACCTGTGAGTGTCAATGATGTAGCCAAAGCTTTTGTAATGGCTATAGAGGATCCGAGCACTATTCATAGAATTTATGATTTGGTTGGACCCGAGGTATTTAGTATGGAAGACTTAGTGCGATTTGCAATCCGCAAAGCGGGTAAAAAGAATCCAGTTATTTCTTTGCCAAATTGGGTCGGATACCTTCAGGCAGTTGCCTTTGAGTTTGGTCCTGGACCCACGCTAATGTCCCGAGATAATATTGCCTCAATGAGTGTTCCTAATATATTGCCGCCTGGTGGCCGCGATGCCTTAAGCGAAGACTTTGGAATTGCTAAACAACGCTTAGAAAGTTTAATTGCTTGAAGACTTATCAGGTTGGTGGCGCGGTCCGTGATCGCCTACTTGGTTTACCAGTTCACGATATCGATTATGTGGTGGTTGGATCATCAGTAAAGGAAATGCTTGGAAACGGATTCCGCCCTGTAGGTAGCCATTTTCCAGTCTTTCTNCATCCACAAACTCAGCATGAGTATGCCCTTGCCAGAACAGAGCGTAAAACTGCTCCAGGGCATCAAGGCTTTGTTTTCCATGCAGATCCAAGTATTCAGCTTGAGGATGATCTCAAACGACGTGACTTGACAATTAATGCGATGGCTCAAGAAGTAAATGCCAGCGGTGAACTANTTGGCCATCTCATTGACCCCTATCAGGGCACAGTAGATTTAGAGCAAGGTATATTTCGACATCTCTCCGATGCTTTTTCAGAAGACCCTCTACGAGTATTACGAGTCGCTCGATTTGCTGCGCGTTTCCCAACATTTACGATAGCGCCAGAGACCCTCGCCATCATGAAGCACATGGTGAGCAAGGATGAGCTAAAGACTTTATCTAAAGAGAGAATTTGGCAAGAGCTTGCAAGAGCACTTAGATCCCAGGCGCCCCAACGCTTTATCGATGTTCTTGAGGAATGTGGTGCACTAGAGGAAATTTGGCCAACGGCATTTACCGTTCAGTGGCGGAACATGAGTAGCAGAAAAGAAATGCTTGCGCAATTAAAACAGGTTGTTGCTATCCACCCTGAGATAGATAAACGTCTAGCAATTCTCTTAAAGAAACTGAAGCCGGGAGATATTAGTACTTGGGGCGGTGAGCTAAGAGTGCCAAATGAGATTACTGAGTATTGTTTTGCTGTTGCTGAATTTGAAGCATGCCACGAGTTCGTTCTGAGCCCTCAAATTGTGCTCGATTTATTTAATCGTACCGATGTATGGCGTAAACCAGCCCGCTTTACCGAAGTAATGAAATTATTCGAAAGCATAGGAGTCGGAGTTGCCAATTGGTCAAAATTAGTAAATGCTGCGCTACAGGTCGATGGTGGTCAAATTGCAGCAAAGATTAGTCAGCTAGGCTCAAGCAGTAATCTTGGTGAACAGATCCATCAAGCGGTAGTGCATGCACGCTTAATGGCTATTTCACAGGCTTTAGATTAGTAAACACGATTACGACCAGATAGGCCAGGTAACTGATTTAATCGAAGTTTAAGTTGCTCAAGATTTTTTCCAAAAGCAATCACCTTAAAAAGTTCGCCCATTTCTGCTTCAGATAGTAACTTCTGTAGCGCATTCGAAATCGGAATAAAGTGTTCGAAATTTTGAGGGTTTGATTTTTCTAGAACCAGCTCAGTAATTCCTGCGTCAAGAAGATAAGATGCCTGGCTTGAGTAAAAAAGCTCACCGTGGATACTCTTTTCTAATAGTCGTAATAGGCTAGAACATTCAATATGGCTTGTGATGTCGCAAATGCCCGGAAGTTGTAATACATTACTTAAAGTCTGATGTTGATAATGAGCCATTAAGGTCCCGTCTTGACGTTGGGGATGATAGTATTCTTGCTCAGGAAAGCCATAGTCAATGATTAATAATAGGCCACATGCCAATCGGTCAGTCAGCGTTCTAAGCCAAGCTTGTGCTTGTGGATGAAATTCTGTGGTGTAGCCATCAAAAAATGCCTGCGTATTTCGTAATACTAAAGACAGGTCATTTAGCTCAGTGGTACTCAAGGCTGGGCCCACAGAATCTTCTAGTAAAAATGGTGAAGCATTCGGAGTGACTGCAATACCAAGACGATGCCAAGTATTGCGATGCAGGCAAATCCGCTCACATGGAATGGCATCGAGTACCTCATTGGCCAAGATCACCCCAGCAATATGATCGGGGAATGAGCTTAACCAGTTGCATTGCGTATGGATTGCATTTTGATAGCAGACATCCTGTAAAAGAGACTGTTGACGCTTTACAAGATCAGGGGAGATCTCAATGATTTGGTATTCATCGAGATCAAATCCGCGTAGATGTAACTCAATTAAAATTGATTTTGCAAGGCTACC
>JGI25914J50564_10000582_pt1 | contig 12235 bp, 10 predicted proteins | sample LauGreSuBDMM15SN_2_FD_50564 | JGI IMG/M metagenome (IMG submission 50564) | reverse complement strand
AGTTTCTCAAACTTATCACCATAAGAATCTATACTGAAAGACAAAACAATACCTCTGAATTTTTTCCAGATATCAATCTCTTTTCTAGTTGGTCTTTGTGTTCCATTCGTATTGTATTGCAATATTGTTTTTTCTGGATTAGATAATTGATCCAACCACTCAAAATGTGTCTTGTTCATTAGTGGTTCGCCGCCTGCAATATCAATTCTAAAATATCCATCATCACCTGGATTAAGTTTTTTATACTGTTCTAAATCATAAGACCAAGCGATTTCTTCGTTCAGACGATCATATGTTGCTCTGTCTAATTTTCCTGCGCGTAAGAGTTCGGTTGCAATTGCAGTTGAACATGCAGGAGTGCAAATGGTGCAGCGGAGATTACATAATCTTCCAGTTTTTAACTGTAAATATTCAAGAGAAACTTTTTCTGGTGGTGTTTGCATTGTTCCATTATGCAACATCCACATATCTTGTTGACGTTTACTGTCTCGTCCTTCTTCTTCTGCGAATTTACATTGGTTGCAACCACTCGGCCAAACACCTTGCGATAGTTGGTCACGATATTCCTGGAATTCTTCTTGAAGAATAGTCTCTGCATTTTCTATATCCACAAGTTTGCTTTTTTTGTCTTCTCTATGGATAAAAAGACAGCAGGGTGTTAAGTAACCATCGGTATCAACATGCACCGATTTCCACATAGACGGACAATAAATTTTAGTTTCGCTCATATTGACAAATACCAATCTCTCACCTCTGGGTCTATAATTGCAGTTAGACTTTCAAAGGTGTGTTTTCCTAGTAGAAACTTTTCTCGATATTCCCAATTTTCCTTCATCATTTGTAGTATTTCTGTATCAGAATACAGCGGGTCTGTAGCTTTATCTAATTTATAAGATTTTAATACTGCAATCGTTCTGTCTTTTCCCCGCAAGGAACATTCTTCAAATCTTTTAATAGCGTGATCGACAATTCTATCAAAAATTTGTTGTGGATATATTCTAATATCTAAAAATCCTTGAGGAGATGCGGGCCCAATATTACCAAATAATTTATGTGAGTGAAGTTCTGGATCATACGGTTCATAAAATTCAAACCATCTATCAATATCCATAAGAACGGGAGCAGACATAATACTAGAAAGACCGAATTGACCATTATCATTTAATTTAGAGTGGTATTCTTTCCAGTTAGTAGATACAGCATCCCATGAGGCACCATCACGACAAAATTCAAACGTTTCATGTGTACCATCCAAACTTGCTTGAATACTTGGTTGATAAAACTTCAGCAAATCCGGGATAAGTTTGCCCTTCCAAAAAAGGCGAGTTAAATTGGTGTTGTAATGAATGAATATTTTTTGTATATATTCAGGATCAACCAATTCAATCTCTAATAGTTTTTCAACCACTTTCCAATGCACATGCGACATCATGGGTTCACCGCCAGCCCAATAAATTTTTGTCAGCCGTCGTTTATCAAGGCATTCAATAATTTCTTCTGTCATAGAATCTTCGAACTCATAATCTATGACAAATTCTTTACCAGAAGGCCACATTTTAGGAGATTCATTCCACATGTGATTATATAATGAGATGTGTTTTGAACTATAGATACAGCCACAACTTATGCACTGCAAATTGCAATGAATAGTTCTGTAATCGAAGTAAACCGGAAGTTCGGTTACGGAACCATCTTCACATGTTTTATCAATCTTATCGATTATATCGGCAATCGAAGCTGGCGAGTCATTCCAACTTTGTTGACGTAAAGATGTGATGTTCTGTTCTTCGTTCTTATAGCATACAGAACATGCATCAATCTTTTCTCCTGCAATCATCTTTTTTCTGATATCTTTCATCATGGAAGAATTCCAGAAATCCTTGGTTTCTTTTTTTTCTTCCGAAACAAGATCCTGTGATATGCAGCAAATTTTTCGCTCATACTGTGATCCGATGTAACTATGTAACCACGGATATCCACAGATACTTTTATTATTTTCAGTATCGATAGTCATAATTGAATATATCTTTCCACGGGCCCATTTTTCGGCTTAACTGCACTACGTCAAGGTATTTATTACCATTATTCCATTGTTCGGACGAATCAGGAGAAAATCTAAGATACGATTTCATTGTTTCAGTCAGGATATAATTACTGTATGAAGATTGTTCGTAGATATCGGACAAGCCTTGTTTAAATTCTTTAGATGCACAATTTAACGATAAGTAATCAGGAAATACTATAAAATTCTGATTGATTGTAGTGTGTGGTTTCAGTTTGGTCAAGGGCACTGCCCACTCATAAAATTCGGGCAAAAAGGGTGCATTTAACCACTGAATACTGCAAGTAATATTCATGCCATGAATATATGGATTCTCTAACAATTTGCGAATATTTTCATTTGCGACATCCCACTTTGATGGATATCGAATAAAAGAATTCTTATCTCCTGTGGCGTCTACACTGCATCCTAACGTAACCACTTTAAAATGTTTCCAATATTCGCTAAAAGAATCACTATAGGTTGTGCAATTTGTATTATAGCTAATGTGAATATTTTTAGCAACATCCCACTCAATTAATTTCTCTAACATTTTCCATTGCATTGGCATAATGAAGGGTTCACCGCCATTGATATAAAGATATTTCAAAGTATCTTTATGTTCTTTCAATTGATCGATGATGTCTTCGTTAAACCACTGGAAATTATCAAAATCTGTATTATTCTTCGACACAAACGGAAGACTGTCTGCCCATTCGTTATAATCTGATACCAAAGCCGAACTGGAATCTGGATAGCACATTAGACATTTTAGATTGCATAGATTACTCAATCGCAAATCGATAAATTCTAATCCCGGTGTTTCGCGCTTTGGCCAACGAGTATTCTCTGTGGTTCTTCGAGATTTTCCACCATACTGTTCTATTTTATAGCAGCCCTCACACGCAGAAGGAAATTCCCCATCTAACATCTGTTGACGGATCTTGTTGACAGATGGTGCATCAAAAATTTCATTTATCGTATGTGTTCGTAGATTTAATAGCCTACCATTTTCATCTTTGGCAAAACCGCTATCTGGTCCTCCCATTTTAGATACACAACATATAGAAACGTTTCCATTTGGATGCAAATTCATATGATTAAACGGCAGCGCACAATAACCATCATTTCTCATAGTGTGTTGTACCATTCTAACAATTCTCCAGGAAATACATCTAGCGTTTTATTTCTACGATGACTGTATTGGGAATAAAAGCTCTTAAAATCTTTACGATTTAATTCTAAGTCGTCATCATATGCATGAGGAGTTTCAATTACGTTAACATAGGATATTAATCTTTCCACATCACTCTTTTCATTACCTATTAATTCGTTTTTATTTTTTTCATACCATGCAAGCAACTTTTCATGTGCTGTAGTTCTAATGTTATCAGGAAGAACTGTCAAACTCTGAAACGCAGGGAATCTAAGAAAATTTATGCTCATTGAAATTCTGTTATTATATTTGCGCTTCCATTGCTGCACCTGATCCATGAAGTCGGTGATATCGAACATACACAATGCATTGATAGTCATCATCACCACAATACGCTTAACATTTGATTCTTCCAAAATGCGTTCTACATTGTTACACCATGCGTCATAATCTAACCCATCTCTAATATATTCCGCTTGAGCACCTGTTGTTTCCATACTGGTAAAGAGACACAGCTTTTCGATATCGAATGACTTTTTGATGAGTCTATCAATAATTGATTTTTTGGCACCCAGATTTGTATTGATACCCAACTCGAAAGTATATTTGTTTTCGGCAAACATATCAATCAACTTCCAAACATCGTTATTCATTAATGGTTCTCCGCCTGTTATGCGAAGAACTCGAAGTTTCTGACTAAGCTCTGGCCACCATTCCCAGAAGGCCGAGATATATGGATTAGCAGTTTTTTCATGGGTATTGCTATATGTACCGTCGTGCTTAAAAGCACCACCACCTCTAGTTTCCAGCTCATAATTTCCATGTGTCTTGATATCGCGTTCCCATGCGGTACTAAAATTCGCATTGCAATAACTACATGCAAAATTGCAGGTGCGATCAAACATTACTTCAAGAGTAGGAGGAACGATTCTAGTATCTGCGGGAAGTTCGAACCATTCCTGCATTTCATCATTTGTAAATTGCAGGGACTTAAAGACGCGGTCAGAAATAAAAGTATCTCCCATGCTTTCTATCTTCCAACAGTAATCACATTCAGAAGGCTGAATGCCGTCCTGCATTAACTTGCGCATTTTAAATTTATGATCTGTATTGTGCAACTTTGAAGGATCGATTGCAATTTGATCTACATCAATCTTATGAACAGGAGGCAGGTGACAACTACTAGTTTCGCCACTATTTAACCAAAGGGTACTATTTCCCCATTTGGCACCACAGAAGGATTTCGATTTAGAATCCAAAACGGCGTTTCTAAAATTTAACATGGGATCATCCATAGTAATCATCGTCCATTAAATATGCAAGTTCCGGAAACGTCTCAACAAATGATGTTTTTCTACGTTTATCCAAACTGCGAGTATAGTTTCTAAAATCTTTATATAAAGATTGCGGTTCTTTAGTTGATCTCATATAGTCAACCAATCTTCTTACCTGATCAACTTCTTCTAAATAAAATATTTCTTGGTCAGATTTCAGTGGTGTCAGTTTATGTGCATCGACATATTCAATCCATAAATCCCCAAACTTCTGTTTATCTTCATCTGACAATAACGTCAAACATAACATTCTAGGCCAACGAAGATATGAAAGATGGGTTCTTACTCTAAATTCATGCAACTTGCTAGAATACTTCAATCGCATTTCTCTAATATACTGCAAATATTCTAGAAGGGTTGGCGCACTTGTTAAGTTTATGGTTGTCATATAATGTAGTCTGGTAGTGTTCGGGGTATTATCTAATACATATTCACAGTTTTTCTTAAACTCATCAAATTGCATACCAAACCTAGAATACTCGGCCTGTTTACCTGTGCTTTCGAGAGAAGTATACACATCAAATAATTTAATATTACCCGAGATTCTATTGATATATTCTACCAATTTCTCTACCAACTTATCAGGAACATTAAGATTGGTGTTAATCGCGAGTGTCAAATTTGGATTTGGGTTCTCTGCGATGTAATCAAGAACTCGCCACGTATGCTTACTCAGCAACGGTTCGCCACCTGTAATCCGAAACGTGTGTAAGTTTGGATATAATTCAGGCCACCATTCCCAGAATGCATCGATGTATGGATTTTTTTCTTTTCTATGAATAGGTAATTTACCCGATTCCTTCAACCAATCAAGATCATGTAGCTTGAAATCTTCCAGTTCTATTGGACCATGTGTCTCAATTTCTTCCTGCCATCTCGAGGAACTTTCCGGACTGCAATATACGCATTTAAAGTTGCAAGTAGATTCAAATGCAACTTCTAAATACGAAGGATCAATATTCGCCCCGTCACCAGATTTTACAATTTCATCAATATGTGGAAGCGCCCACGAATACGTAGATTTGTATATTCGGTCGCTCATCCAATCTTTGTTTAGATTCTCGATTTTCCAACAATAATCACATTCTTTAGTTTGTATACCATTAAGCATGTCAATGCGTGCTGCTTTTTTAACCGCAGTATTATGAATGCCTCTTGGATTATCCTTAATATCTTCAAGTGTAATTTTGTGTCTTGATGGATGGTGACAACTATGTGTCTCGCCGCTATAAAGCAAAATAGTCGATTGCTTCCACTTTGCTGCACAAAATGACGGGCTAACAGCATTAATCTGTTCCCGTTTTTCTTTTAAAAAATTCCAATAAGAATCTACCGCGTGAACATCCAACTTATGCTCTTCGTGTGCTCCATCGCTCATAATGTTTTGCACCAATCTAAAAAGTCTCTAAATTCAGGAAATATATCTGTCAAATTACTGTTACTTCTACGATCATATTCGGGAAAGAACTTAGCAAAGTCCTTTCTACCATTCAATCGATATTCTTCGGTAATATTGTGCGTATCGTTATAGAAATATTCTCTGACACGTTCCATCTTGCCTATTTCAATATCGCTGAAACCGTTTTGCTTCATGTATTGAACATCATTATCTATATATATTCCAAACTCCGCAGGTAAAATATTCATCGTCCAATGAGGCGGTTCTTTTAAGTGAGGAATGTCAATAAGAATTCTTTCGCCCCACTTTTCACGTAATTCTACAATCAACTGTAAAAAGTCCTTGAAATAAGGAACTGTTAATACGTTATAAGTTGTCATGAAACTTAGATACGCGGTAGGAACAGTTTCTAATACCGTATTAACGTTTTGTAGAAACAATTCGTAGTTGAGACCTCGACGCATATACTCTGCCTGTTTACCAGTGCATTCTAAACTAGTAAACAGACGAAGATTCTTAATATGCTTCTTCTCAATCAATTCTTGGGCCCGAACACAGAAGTCAGCGACTTTACGATTAGTTACACCAAGATTAGTATTGATTTGAAGAAACAACTCCGAATTACCATCTTCTTTTAACATGTCTAATAACTTGAATGTGTTAGCAGTCATTAGCGGCTCGCCGCCTGTGATGCGAAAAATCTTCAAGTCATTCTTTAAATCTGGCCACCATTTCCAAAATGCTTCAACATAAGGATTATATTCTTTTTCAGAGTAAATCTTATTATGTAATCCATATTGATCGTAATTTAGATCGTAATTGCCATGCTGTTTAATCTCATCTTCCCACAGAGAAGAGAATGACGGACAACAATAGCCACATTTGAAATTACAAGCATTACTAAAACTAATTTCCATGTTATAAGGATTTACGTTTTGGTCCCACGGAATATTCTTTAGTGTTTCAATTTCATCGTCCAAAACAAATAAATTGTTTATGACATCTGTATTCTTATAAACACGGTCACTAGTTTTATCTAGATCCTCGATGCTCCAGCAGTAGGAACATCCTTCAGGTCTTCCGCCCTCCAGCATTGACTTACGCTGTTGTTTTTCATGGGAAGTGTTGTGCAGTGCAGCCGGGTCCTTAGATATCTCCTCTAATGCTATATGCATAACCGGCGGGTGATGACAGCTATGCTTATGTCCTGAGTGGAGATAAAGCGCAAGCCATCTCCACTTTTGTGGGCAAAAGCCGTGTCCGACAGAATCTAGTTTTTCTTTTACTGTCAACCTCTACGCATCCTTGAGATTTCTTCCATCTGATCCTGATTGATCACTGGTACTGCATTAGATTTATGCATCGTGGCAATACCCCTAATTAAAGTGCCTGTATATTCGTTAGGCTTCTTAGCAAACGTCATGCCGCCGCTATCTATAGATTTATAACGTTCGCGATGGTCCGATTTATACACTGCTGGCATGGGAGTGCCACGCAGCTTAGGCTTATACTTACCTTGACGATATTGCACATATTCGTCAAAAGTCTTAGTTGAAGAACCGAGACGTTTCATCTGCTTATTATAGTCTACCCAGTCCTGAGCATACTTACCAGTGATACCCTTATTTGCAGTTTTTCTACTTTTGGTATTTGTTGTAGTATAGGCTGGACCCAACAGATGCATTGACATAATAATCTCCTCAAGACTTTACATTACAACATATAGCCAAGATTGTCAATAGAAAAATAATGGTTGACATTAGGTCACAAATCGTATATAACTAGAGTATAAGTTATGGAGATTGTGATGATTCTTGAAATATCTAGAAGTGAAGAGACCCTACTTAAGGAGTTGGGTGTTACATGGAACGGTTGGCAGTATGAACATGCTGAGTTTCTTGAAATTAATTTTGAACTAGAAGCGAATGGTATTCCTACCTATTCGTCTTTTGAAGAGTATCTTGAAGGCCGTGTGGCATATAAAAGGAAGGTTGCATAATGAACACCGAGGAACTAGAACAACACTTCCGTCAGATGGAGAAGGAACTATTCGAACAAGAAGTTACTTCGAAGTCGCCCGATACACGCCGTCCCAATCTTTCGGAGGTGATACTTGAAAATCTTCAATACGGCTAATCATCGTGTCGTAATAATCAGATAGATTACCTTGCCAGCACTTCTTTAAGTCGCTGGCAAATTTTTGAGCAAGTTCCCACTTACCTTCACGATAAAGTGCAAGAAACTTCTCATGTTGTTTCTCGCCTAGATGATCGAAGGTTTCCAGGATAGTGAAAATCTTAGCTGGCAGTGTCTTGCCTTTAACTGCAATCAAATCAAGTTCAACTACTTGGTATACATCCCTAACCAGTTCGGCAGTTTGCGGTCCGACGATGAGTTTGACGCCATAAGACTTGGTTTGACCTTCCAGACGAGCAGCCAGATTAACGCCATCCCCCAAGCAAGTATAGTCAAAACGCTGAGTGCTGCCCATATTACCAACAACCACAGTGGCAGTGTTAATACCAAGACCCATCCCAAAAGCGGGAATGCCTTCTCTTTGAACTTCTTCATTGAAACTCTCCAAATCTTTTAGCATCTGGAAGGCTGTTTGAGCTGCATCCAACGCATGTTTATTGTTATCAAGAGGCGCATTCCAGAATGCCATCTGTGCATCACCAATATACTTATCAAGTGTGCCGTTATTTTCAAGAATTGCTTTTGTCATGACAGTCATATAGCGATTCATGATTGAAGTCAAGCCTTGGACATCTTCACCATAATGTTCTGAGATAGTAGTGAACCCTCGAACGTCTGTAAACATAATTGAAAGTTCCCGAGATTCTCCGCCAAGTTTTAATAGTTCTGGTTGTCTTTGCAATCTAGCAACCAAATCTGGACTCAAGTAGGTACCAAACTGTTTCTTAATCTGTTGCTTCTGGAGGAATTCACTAATAAACTTTACGGTATAGATATGCATATAAATGATTGCGATTGCAAAGATATTAAATGTTACGTCAAGCAAAATGCCGTGTTGCGCAAACAAATATAATGGTAGATAGAAATATCCGCCTAGTAGAACTGCGATAAATATAATCGAAAATCTAAATCTAGAAAGAATGATTAATGCCAGAGCAAGACCCAGAAACGCCGCAAGATCCACAATTGCTGACCAGTTTGGAATCGAAACAGAATCCCCATTTATCAGAGTTTCAAGAATACTCGCCTGAAGGACATGGGGATGTTGCGCACCTGATGGAGTCGCTACAGGATTCGCAATTCCAGCAGCAGTTACGCCAAGAATTACAATTTTCCCATCAAGACGAGGAATATCATCACCTACTTCAACAGATGGAAATACGTAATTGGGATTAATGAACGTTCTTCCATATTCATCTGTTTTAATTGTTTCAAAAGAAGGAATTCGTAATGCTTCAACCCCAGTCTGATTTATCTTGGCTTGATACGAAGAGTCTCCTGCNGCTACACGCAGCATCTCTAGAGCAAATGCGGGATAGTATTCGCCTGATGATTGGGATAGAAGAGGAACTCGCCTTACAACCCCATCACTCTCAGGTAGGGTCGACGTTATCCCAACACCGCCAGCGGCTTCTTGAAGAGGTGCGATATTACTTAGAACGCACGGGTATCGAGGAAGAAATTCAGTTGCTTCTCCATCGCCGATTACGGCAACGCCTGTTCTCCGAATTGTCGCACTTGCCCGAGAACAAGAATCACTTACTGTCTGACTCAGAACGACTGGATGTGATCTAAGGGTATCGACAAGAACACCGTCAGTCCCCATACGATCAGGCTCAGGCATAAGTATAGTGCTGCCAACAAGAGCAGCCCCTCTGTTATAAATGTCATCCAAAATTTTAGCATGGACTTCCCGCGGGAAAGGCCACTGGCCATATTTCTCAATTGCTTTCTCCCCTAAATTAATGACTACAATCTGCTCAGATTGTTTTGCTTTATCGAGCATAATGTAGTCATAAAATTTAAGACGAGTCGCTTCAACTAAATACGGATCTTGTAATTTAAACGCAAGTAATAATGCAAATGTAAAGAGTGCTAACCACGGTGAAAGTAAAATTTTCTTAATCATGTTAACTCTTTCCATTCTTCAGGCGTTATTTGTGGTCTGTTCGTAATGAAATAATTATAAGTCTCTAATTCATTTTCTAAATCTTGTTTACTAAACTTACTATTGTTTATATAACAACCAGATGAAATTGGCTTTGAACTTCCAGTAATTATAGTCTTTGAAGAGACTGGAATATAGTAACCAAGATTTCTAAAATCTATTACATAAAAATTAAGATTCTTGGGTATATTAACCAGATAAGGACTGCTATGATTTTCAAAACTACTATCTTTATCTGTGAAGCCGATAGAAATCATTCTATTGTATGCAGATAACATTCTTTCAACCGGATTTCGCAACACAATGATTTTCTTAGAAATAGAGGAATTCCAAACCCACTTTCTTATATCAGTAGATATACTCCACTCATCAATACCAAAATATGAATACATTGAAGTGTGACCACATCTAGGTGATGATGCCACTAATACTTTACCATTATCATGAATAAACATATTCAATTCTTCGTATAAGAGTATCCATTACATGGTCCAGTTGTGCATGTTATTTCCATTTTCGCAGAGTCGGCGACAGTCAAGTTATTTTGTATGACAGTTACACCAATTCCAGAACTATTTAGTAAAAGTTGAAATTGTTTCGCAAAGGCACCCAATTGAGTAACAGATACCGTAGATCCACCAAATGGTGCGCTGATATCCAGAAAATGGTTGGCATTTCCCTGTTGTAAGGTACTGATATTATTAGAGTTTCCTAAAGCACTGATAAACAACGATTTTCCTCCAGCATCTTTTTGTTGTGCTGAGATTTGATTGCCTAGTCCATTGGTGATAATCTCGGTGTATTTGCCTGCATATTGTTGTGTCAGTGATACGATGTTGTTATTGCCTGTAACAGAAACTTCTGCTAAGTTCTTACCGATTGGAGTTGTTGTCGTTCCTTGGTTGATAGTAACGCTGTTACCACTACCGTTGATAATCATTGCTTGCGCACCATTCACACCACGGATTTGGTTCTGCTTAGAGAACTGTTCAATGTAAACTGAATTGTTAGATCCCGTTGCATTGATATAGATGGAGTTTTGTGTAATCGCATTTGTTTGATTAATCTTCAATGATTGATTGGCACTGATTGTTGCCAACGGAAATGTTGGTTCTGGTGGTGCGGGTGGAGGTGGTGGTGGCGCAGAAGAACCAGCATTAGGAGCAACAGGTGTAAAGGTTGCGCCATTCAGTGAAGTTGATCCTTGCATCTGATCGATAAACAGAATTGGCGACAATGCGGTATCACCAAGATTGAACGAGGCAAATCCCAGAAGATAGTTTCCGTCAGCAGGAACTGTGAAGACTGCGACTTGCCAACCTGTAGCACCGTAAGACCCTACAGAATAATTTCCGGTTCCTTGATTGGTGAATCCTAGAAGCGCGAAGTTTTGAGTTTGTCCGTTGATTGTCGGAGTACCATTACCACCAGTAACAGTGATCATCGATCCATCATTGTATGGAACATAATCGGTTGAAACATACTGCCAAGCATAAGTGTATGTTGTACCTGCTTGAAGAAAAACTGTTCTACTAATAGAAGTCGCATTGGTAGGATACATGCTACCATTAGAGTAAATAGTATTTCTAATTGATGTAATTGTAGAACCTGTCAACCCCAAAGTAGTCATGGCGCCATCAAATCCAGGAGAACCATTTCCTGCTTGTAGAGATACCATGTATGAACCATATGGAGTAACAGTCCAGCACTTGCCTCCACCTGGACAGTAGTTTGTCATACCAGTTGTAACTTGCGCACCAGAACCACTATCGCTCCACGAAGTTCTTGCTGTAGTTGAACCGTTACTCACTGTCCAACCAGTATAGTTACCATTCTCGAAACCGTGATTTGTAACTTGTGCGAATGTTGGCATCGCAAAGAATAGTAAGAATAGAGCAATTAGATTTTTCATCTTGCACCTGTTTCTTGTATCACAGTGATATTACCTTGTGGTCTACCAGTTCCCGATGTTGTCCACTTATCGTCCATAAAGTTATAGACATCCACTATTGCGTTTTGAACAGATATGACTTGTGCTTCGTTACCCTTCTCCAACCAGATAGTAACTGCCTGTTGTCTATCTTCAGATAGACGAGTATATACCCATCCGACCTGAACGTTCTTCTTGAATATTGGGGAAACATTAGTATAAACTGTTTCT
>JGI25914J50564_10000579_pt1 | contig 12245 bp, 10 predicted proteins | sample LauGreSuBDMM15SN_2_FD_50564 | JGI IMG/M metagenome (IMG submission 50564) | reverse complement strand
CTTGAATCAAATCATCAAAGGCTGGCTTGGCGGCATAGGGGCCATCTTGTCCAAAACCAAACGTACCAACATACAGCAGTCGAGGATTAATTTTTTGCACAACGTCGTAACCCAAACCTAAACGGGCCATCGCTTGCGGGCGCACGTTGTACAACAGCACATCCGCGGTTGCGAGCAACTTTTTAATCGCCTCCAGCCCAGCGGGCTGTTTCAGATCAAGCACCAAACCACGCTTACTACGATTGACGTGCAGGTACAACGCGCCCATTCGAGGGTGTTGCATCGGACCTAAATCACGCACCATATCCCCAACAGGTGCTTCGACTTTGATGACATCGGCACCCATATCGCCCAGCAACTGCGCGGCATAGGGCCCCATCAAAATCGAGGTCATGTCAACGACACGTACACCTACCAAAGGACCGGCCATCTTCACAATCCTCTTAAGCGAGCTGCGTCGCAGCAGCAATTTTCTTGGCTAAGCGAAGATGCGGTGTGTCAAGCATCTTGCCATCGAGCGTGGCAACGCCCACGCTGGTGTTCGCGGCAAACGCTGCAATCACTCGCTGCGCCCACTCTTGCGCTTGGGCGTCTGGTGTCATTGCTTGATTAATGACGGGTACTTGTCCTGGATGAATTGCAGCTTTGGCTGAAAAACCATCGCGATAGGCACGGCGCGTTTCACGCAACAGTGCCTCGGGATTATTGAGCTCGGTGGGAACGGTGTCGATTGCGGGCACGCCTGCAGCAGCCGCTGCAAACAGACAAAGGTTACGCACCAAACCAAAGGGTGAGGTCCATTGTTCGGGCGCCTCTTCATCTTTGTTAGTCAACGCGCCAATATCACCCGCCAAATCTTCAGCACCCCACATCAAGCCGGCCAAACGGGGCGAGGCACCTTTGTAACTATTCAAACCAGCAAGTGCTTCAGCAGTTTCTGTCACGATGGGCAAAATCGCAGTTTGAGCGGTTTCGCCCGCGACGGCCGGAAACATCTGCTCAAAGGCCTCAAGATAGGCCGCTAGCAAGGCGACATCAGCAGCGCCAGAAGACTTAGGCAGCGCGATCCCATCAGGGCGGCAGCGCATCACCGCTGCCAAGTCGGTCAAGGTCATCCCGGTGGTCAAGGCATTGACGCGTACATAAAGCTTGGGCGTTTTGACCCCAGAGGCCTTGGTCTGCGTCAAAAATTTAACAACCTCGATACGACCCTCTTCTTTGCGGGCCGGCGACACGGCATCCTCAAGGTCAAAAATCAAGACATCAGCACCACTTTGCAGCGATTTTTCGAGCTTACGCGGGCTATCGGCTGGTACAAATAGTAACGAACGCATGTGAGATCTCCGTTTTTTTATGCAAAGCGGCGCGTAGTTCAAACAGGCGCGCCGCGTTGAGTCAATATTTTGACTTGAGTATAACTTGGCAAATCCTATGGCTTGGGACCGTCATAAAACTGAGGCCAAAGTTTTAGCGTGACTTCGCGGTTGCTGGCGTAGGCGTAGCAGCTGTCAATTTTGACAGGGCGACCATTTGCATCTAACACCTCGGGCCGATCGCGTATCACCGGCCATAGTGCTTGATAAGCCGCAGTGGCCATAGGGCCAAGCAACTCCATCAAATGCGTACAGCTTGCGGCGCCCTTTAATTTTGACCGCACTAACTTTGCCCAGCCGCCACCAATGCGCTCGCCCTTCAACACAGAAAGCGTCGGTGGTGCTTGCTTGCAGACAGAGAATGGCGTCGAATCCGATGACGAAAATACATCATGAATTAAGAACTCATCATCAATCACTAGGCGCACCCACAAATCATGGATGGGCTGCCCTGGCGCGAGCACACGATTGGTTAGGGGAGCCACAAACTCGATGGGCTTGTTATCGACGACCTGGCCCTCGATGTCGTAGAGCCCATCGGCGCGCCGGTACGCCCGCATGGTGATCTGACGTTTATGGATTTCTTCGCGTTCGATACTGTCTGGCAAAGGCACTTTCTTTCCCTTTTTTTAATAAGACTTAAAAATCTAGTGAATCGTACAAGTGTATCTTGGATCGTAGTGGTTACCCTAGCGCCTGAACGGTCGAAACCGAACCAGTGTGCTAAATTTCGTGAATGGTGCGCTTTCGCATCGGCCATGGCACCTCACGTTTCAGTGCCAAAAAGAAATGTCTCTATTTAAACGCTCAGTTGTCTCAGAAATCGCCAATCACTTCAGCGTTGTGCTCTCGACGCTGATTGTCGTGTGGCTGAGCGTTGTGCTCGTGCGCCTACTTGGCGAGGCGGCGGCGGGCCGTATTGGCTCGGACGTGGTGGTGGGCTTGGCAACCTTTACGCTAATCGCTGCCCTACCCATCATTTTGACCGTCTCAATTTTTATTGGCGTGCTCACGACGGTCACCCGAAATTATCGTGAATCTGAAATGGTGGTCTGGTTTTCAAGCGGGCTATCCCTGGCAAACTGGGTGAACCCCGTCTTGCGCATTGCGATTCCCATTGCGGTACTGATCTCATTTTTAACGCTCTACGCAACGCCTTGGGCCAATCGCCAGATCGGTGAATATCGTGCCCGTTTCGAAATGCGCTCTGATCTTTCAAAAATCACCCCTGGCCAGTTTTTAGAAACCGAGAAAGGCGCCCGTGTCTTTTTTGTTGAAGGTACGACCAGCCTCAACGACAACCCGCTGGGGCAGATTTTCATGCGCCTGATTGACGCCGACTGGTTAACCTTGATCACGTCGGCCTCGGCCAAGATTGAAACCGAAGCAAATGGCGATCGCTTTTTGGTCTTAGGCGCCGGTCACCGCTACGACCTCAAACCGGGCACCTCTGAAATGCGTTTCGCCGAGTTTGACGCTTTTGGGGTCCGTATCGAAAGTAAAAATGCTGAAGAATCGCTTGAAAAAGCACGGGCTACCACTTTAGAAAGTCGACGATCGCGGCCGACTTCACTTTTGATTAGCGACAAAGAAAACAGTTCATACGGTCAAATCATGTGGCGAATGGCTCTTCCACTCGCCGCCCTGAATCTTGCTCTGATGGCGATTCCGTTGGGGGCCGTCAACCCGCGCATTGGCCGCTCTGGGGATTTATTGATCGCGGGCCTGGTCGCGATGCTCTACATGAACCTCATCAACGTTACGCAAGGCTGGATCATTCATGGCAAATTGCGCTTCGTCATCGGGGTATGGTTGATACACGCCATTTTTGGGGCATTTACTGTGATCTTACTTTGGCATCGCCTGCGCGTCAAAGAACCCAAGCCACCGGTTGTTACGCCGGCCTAACTTAAGTTAGCAAGATTGGTAGCTTGCGTCGCGCGTAAACTTTGCAAGGTATGTAGCCTGTTCGGCCGCTTGCGTTTGCAAGATATGGGTATCGCGTGCACGACTGGGTCATCTGAGTGCGGGTTTTTAAAATATTTTTTCTTCACACCGTGCTTTTAGCGCTATCCATCATTGATTTCTTTTACAGTTAGCGTAAGCTTATTTTTTAAAGACAATCATTCATTGCTTAACCCAATGATGGCGCAGACAATCAGTTTTTAGCGCCGGCTCATAAAAAGCGCTGACGCTGCTATTGTGCAAGCTTAATAACGTTCTTGCTTTCACGGAGAATATCGTGGCTACCCAAAACACCACTGGCATTAACGAAAAACGAGCCGACCAACCTCTGCGCGAGGCGGTCGACCGCTTTTTAAGTTATATCAAGAAAAATATCGAAACTGAAAACTATCAAAGTAATCAGTGGGATGACCACGTTGTCGACAAAATGATCAACAGTGTGCGCGTCTCTGGGCGCGATCCTTTTCTTAAAATTGAAAAAGCGAATAAGGTTTGCGGTTATATCGTCAAAGCCGATGGTAAGGACCTTAAGCGCGGCGACATTTTGGGACGTACCGCATTTTTAGGGCGCCCCGCCACCACGCGTATTTTAGGTAACGTTTTAGAAAATAAGTTTGCTTTGGCGGCCTGAGGCTAATACAACTCAAAATAAGACTGCACCACTTCGGGATCTTGCGTCACAGTCAAGGCTAGCATCAGCAAGATGCGGCATTTTTGAGCATTTAAATTATCAGAGGCGACGATGTGCTTGTCGCGCAGGTATTTTCTGCGAGCGACTCTGCCAGCACCGCCTCGGCTTGCCTGCACCACAACAACACCCTTAGCCACCGCACGTTCAAACGCAGCGCTTTGTAATGGTGGTGGGATGCCTGGTGGCAACCCAGCCGAAACTAAACCACGCGCACCCGCACCCACGTATGCCTCAATGGCCACATCGTCAGCACCAGCGTAAGCATAAGCAATGTCAACGCGNGGCAGCGCCTTTANCCCTGCAACATCAAAAACCGTATCAANCGTATGCTTGCGCACCGGATGTCGGTAGATCACGACTTGATCTCCATCGACCTGCCCCAGCACACCAAAGTCTGGTGTTCTGAAGGTATTTACGCGATAGGTTGACACCTTGGTGACTTCGCGCGCGGCTTGAATTTCGTCATTCATGACCACCAACACACCCAAGCCCTGAGCTTTAGGCTCAATCGCCGTGCGCACTGCTGCAAGCAGATTCATCGGGCCTTCTGTACTGACGGCACTGGCAGGGCGTTGCGCGCCAACCAGCACAACTGTCGGCTTGATTTTCAAGGTTAGATTCAAAAAGTATGCGGTCTCTTCGAGCGTTGAGGTGCCGTGCAAAATGACATAGCCAGCAAAGCCCCCATCTTGAGCCTCAGTGGCATGAATCAGTTGAAGTAATTCAAGCCAGTCGGCCGGGCCAATTGCGGTGCTGCCAACCTCACGAAAATTAATTGACACGATGTCAGCAAAGCGTGCCAGTTCTTGGGTGCGGTCAACGACTTCAGCAGGCTTCATTTTGCGGCTGACGTCGGGATAGTCAAGCACATCGAGGCTATCGACGGCAATGGACGAGATGGTTCCGCCAGTGCCAATGACCGCAACGCGTGGTTTAGAGTGGGTTGAGCTCATGACAAGAAACTCCGTGTGTCAGTTTAATTACAAGCGCTTAGTCTACCTGACACTTGGCTTGAAGGCTTCAATCACGAGCCTAAGGCCCCTCAAACCTGCAACGCAGCTTGGACTCTTTGTTTGAGACCAACTACACCTGGCGCATTGCCTCACCAAAATCAAGCATCGAGACTTTTTTCAGCGCCAGCTGCACAGCGCTTTGGCTTGCCGCTATTTTTTCAAGATCCGATGAATCTTCTAATTGCTTGGCGATCGCGCGCGCCGCCCGCAACTTTAAACTCCATGCTAACAAGGCCAGCTCGGGCTCCCAGTACGTGAGGTTTAGGCGCTCGCACTCCTCCAACAAAGGATCAATCAAAGGCTGCACATCTAAGTCTTTTTTCAAACCTAGCGCCAGTTCAACCAAGGCCACCCGTGCGCGAAACTGATCGCGTCCCGAACGCGTGCTAGAAAGAAAGTCTTGCAGCACTATAACGGCCCCTTCAGAGTCGCCTGAACCTACACTTTCGTTAGCCTGTCTTTTTACTTCAGAAAATTTATCGGTAACACCGCCACCCATACGCTCGGCCTGACAGGTTGCAAGCCACGCTCTGGTTGCTTCGTCGGCAAAAGGCGTGCCATCCGAAAAAGTCAGCCGTTCAACACCTGGCAAACGCTTCACAAATGCCAACACCTCGTCGATCACAGACGACCGCATGCCCGCCGCTATCGGCCCCATCGCACCATAGGCAAGTGCTGACTGTCGATCGAGGTCTAGCCAAAAGGGATACGTTGCCAGACGCCCTTCACAAAAACTCGCAACGCCTTGAGGGTTACCCGCATCACATACCGCGTTGAACGACTGCACCTCGGCCATCGGTGGCGGTGCGATCAGCGTCTCTTGCCCTTGCGCTGGTGGCAAGCTTAACAAGGCACCGCGCGCACCAACGCGATTCAAGCCGAGGGCCAGTGGCTGATAGGGATCAAGCTCAGCAAGTTTTTGGCTAGCATCTCCCAAGTATCCAAACACTGCCCCTAAAGCAGCCACTAAGTCGTCAATGTTTGCGACCTTGCTTAAGGTACCAAGCTGCGGGCCAGCGGTGGTGACCTTGTTTAAGGTACCAAGTTGTGCGCCAGCGGTGGGGGCTGCTGGCTTAGCAACGCTTGCACTCGCGGCGCCAGTCGTCGAGCTTGTCGCACTTTCGCTTGGAGCAGTGGTTGCCTGCGTAACCTCAGCGTCTTGCACAACGGACTGGACAGGCGGCTCAATCACATCGAGTCGCTTAATCAGATTCATCAGTTCGTTCAGGGAGGGCGCCTCGGGATCTACTTCCGCGAACCTGCTATCGATCTCTTGAATACGCTCGACCATCAAGGTGTGGGCCTCAAGGGGTAACGCCGCGAGTGTTGTATTGCCCAGCCAAGCGGTAACCCGATCCGTCCACCAGAGCACAGCGTTGCGACGGCCCCGCAATCTCTTAACGGTCGGAAAGCCAGTCTCCCAGTAAGTTTTTAGCAAACCTGCGAGTAGGCCCAAGCCAGCCGAGAGACCCTCAACTCCGGATTTTTCAAGCCAGGCGGCCGACAACCAAGAGGCAACCATGAAGTCTTTTGATACCGTTTTTAACAACTCAGTCGACTGGACCTCAACCTTAGGCCAATCTGGCTGGCGATCAGCGGACGGGCTCGTTAATCGCTCAATCTCGGCAAAAACTGCATCGTATTGGGGCGCCTCACGCGGCTCGACACCACCAGGGGTTTCAATAGAGACAGGCAGTAGCAGTGCCTCAAAATCAATTGCCATAAACAAGCCTCAGGGCGTACAAGTCACAGATTTTGAAGGGCGTACGAATTGCTCACCACTACAATCTGCATGGGGCATACGCAAGCTATCGACCGGCGCACCGCGTTGTTGCACTCGGCGTAAGGTCTCAGCAACTGCAGGGCCTTCAAGCCAATCTAACAAATTCTAACTCCGAGATTTCGCCGCCGGGTAATGCGCCAAACGCTAACACATCAGGCTCACCCTCTAGACGAATAAAATAACTTTGTTCTGGTGTGATCTTGTTTTGTAAGCCCCAGGCGTTAAACGCAGCACCCTCGGTATCAAACTTGAGCCCACGCAACTCATACTCGTTAACTGATTTGTCAGGCAAGCGGCCACTTANGCCTACCGCATGGAAGGTAATGTCGGCCCCAGTACCAGAGACTCCAGCGATAAAACCTTGCAACGTCTCTGTTGTACGGGGACGTAGCTCAAGCCAAACACCCAAGCGCTCTTCGGCATAAACCGAGAGCCGCAAGGGCAACGATGACTTGGCCGGTGCATGCGCTCGTGCGACGGCTCGGGCAACCCACTTATCGGTTGGTCCCACCACCATCCAATCACCTAACACCGCGGTACCAAACAGATCAGGAGACGGCTCAGCAGGGGGCGGGCCTTGCAGCAGCACGACACCGTCGACCTGTCGATTTAACAAACTTTGCAACCGCAAACGAAACAACGCCAAGGCACGTCGATTTTCGGGTTGTGCATACACCGCATGCGTCGTAACAAGAAGGATGACCGCAGTCTGCGCATCGGCCGCCTCTTTGGCCGACGCCAGCCACGCCTGCTTTTCTTTTTCAGGCCAGTGCTGCCCCTTGACGTTTAGGCCGTATTGTCGAGCCGCGCCTGCAATAAGTTGAGCGGCCGGATCAACCCCTTCACCCCAAGCAATGACCCACGCGCATTTGTCTGCCATGTCTCGTCCTTAAGAAAAAGTCGCGACGAATTCGCCAGCAGCATCAACATCTAACTTTGCTTTCGCAGGATTGGTATTTTTTGCCATACTTTCGAGCAAACTGTTTGAAAGCAGAGGCAAGACCGTACCCTTTAGAATAAAGTCGATATTACGCGCGCCCGTTTCAACCTCGGTACAACGCGCGGTAACGGCTTCGCGCGCCGGCGTTGTAATTTCAAGCGCAATCTTGTTATTTGCAGCCATACGGTTGATGACCTTTTTAAGCTTCAGATCAACAATGCCACGCAGCGCATCTTTGGGTAGGGTGTAGAACGGTATCACNGTCATACGCGCCAACAACGCAGGCTTGAAGTGATTTGACAAGATTGGGCGCACGGCCGACATCACNACCGAGGGATCAGGACGTTCGTCTCCAGAGCACAATTCAGTAATGACATCTAGGGCCAGATTTGACGTCAAAAACACCACCGTGTTTCTAAAGTTGATTTCACGCCCTTCGCCGTCAGACAAAATCCCTTTGTCAAATACTTGATAAAACAAATTCACCACATCGAGATGCGCTTTTTCAACCTCATCGAGCAGCACAACTGTATAGGGGCGCTGACGCACAGCTTCGGTGAGCACACCGCCTTCACCGTAACCGACGTAGCCTGGAGGCGAACCCACTAACCGGCTCACGGTATGCTTCTCTTGGAACTCACTCATGTTGATCGTGACAATCGACTGCTCACCACCAAACATCATGTCCGCCACTGACAACGCAGTTTCGGTTTTGCCCGTACCCGAGGGGCCAGCCAGCAAAAACACACCCATCGGCTGGTCTGGGTCACGCAGACCCGAACTTGCCGACTTCAGCACTTCAGCGATGGCTGCAATCGCGTGATCTTGGCCCTTAATTCTGGCCTCTAAAGACTGCTCAAGAGCCAAGGCGCTCGCAGCATGGTCACGCATCATCTTGCCCAGGGGTACACCAGTACGGTCTGAGACGACCTTAGCGATGGTGTCGGGCGCCACCTCGATGAAGACGAGTTTTTCTTTGCTCTGCAATTCTGCAAGGGCCGCTTCAGCCGTGCGAATCTCTTGCTCGACTTGGCCAAGCGTGCGTGGGGCGGTATTTTGCTCATTCGCTTCGGACGATGCATTCGCCGAGGCAACGTCGCCAGACGTACCCGCTGGCGCCGCGACAGTTTCAGGTGCCGTCGTGGCTGACACGGGGGTCGCGCCCGTTGCAGCGGCGTGCGCTTGCCCCTTCTTGTGCTGCGCGCGTTCTTGACGCAGCTTAACGACGGTACGAGCGGCCTGCAGCTCTTTGTCAAAACGCGCCTGCAAACCTACTAACGTCTCGGTAATGCTCTCTTGTTCTTTAGCAATCGCAGCTAAGCGTTCGAGGTCAACACCGACGCCGTTATCTTGATCACGTAATAGACCCTGCTTTTCGCGCTCGAGCATTTGCAACTTGCGCTCACGGTCTTCAATAAAATCTGGCTTTGAAGACAAGTTCACTTTAATACGCGCGCAAGCGGTGTCGAACAAGTCGATGGCTTTATCAGGTAACTGTCGGCCCGTAATATACCGATGCGACAGCTCTGCCGCTGCCTGCAAGGCATCGTCGCGCACAATCACTTGATGCACTTCTTCGTAGCGCGATTTCAAGCCACGCAAAATCTGCACAGTCATTTCGACAGACGGCTCGTCAAGTTTTACAAGCTCAAAGCGACGCGCGAGTGCGGGATCCTTTTCAAAATATTTTTTGTACTCGCTCCAGGTGGTTGCTGCAATCGTACGCAATTCACCACGTGCAAGCGCTGGCTTCAGAAGATTGGCGGCATCGTTGGTACCTGCAGCGCCCCCAGCGCCAATCAGCGTGTGTGCCTCATCAATAAACAATAAGATCGGCTTGGTCGAGGCTTTAATTTCGTTGATCACGCCACGCAAGCGATTTTCAAACTCACCTTTGACGCCCGCACCAGCCTCAAGGGCCCCCATATCCAACCCTAAAATCGTGACGTCTTTCAAAATATCAGGGACATCACCTTCAATTACCCGTACGGCCAGGCCCTCAATGACGGCGGTTTTACCAACTCCGGGGTCACCCACGCAGATCGGATTATTTTTGCGACGACGCGCCAAAATATCAACCATCTGACGGATTTCAGGGTCACGTCCAAACACGGGATCAATCTTGCCGGCACGGGCTTTGGCGGTAAAGTCTTCGCAAAATCTTTGTAGCGCACTACCAGCTTTGTCGCCTTGAGGCGCGGCGCCTGCCCCAGAGCCGGTCTCGTTACCCATTGGGCCGGACTCGCCGGCTTCACGCGATGTTGCAGCGACCTGGCCTAAGAGGCCCATCACTTTTTCCTTGTTCAGGCCGTCGAGCAGTTTGGTGTACGAGTCGATGCCGTAAAACGACAAGCGCGAGATAAAGGCCGCAAAAAGCGCACCCGAACGAATACGGTTTTCAAATAGCTCAACCGAGGCAATCAACCAGCCATCGGCAAATAGTTCAGGCAAAAGCGGTGAAAATTGGGGCTTACCACCGTTACCCGTCTTAAACGACTCGATGGTTTGATCTAACGCTCGCATCACACGCCCCGGATCGATTCCGGCTTGTTTCAGAATCAGTTGGATATCGCCCATTGGATCTTCAAGCAGACGGGCCATCAAATGCTCAACAGTGATCTCATAATGCGTACGGCTTAAACAAGTACCGGCAGCATTTTCGAGTGCGCCTCGGCAACTCGTATTCAGTCTGCTCACTAGCGGTGCAAATTCAACTACCTGCATTGCTGTCTCCTTAAAACGACTCGAAAACCAGCCAGCTCACTGTCTGTCTGGATTAATGAACAAAATATCAAAAGCGCACGCGATAGCAAGTTCGCCAACGCTCGCATAATAATTAAATCTAAGTTTGATCCGAACGATATCACCGCGCATAGGGCTGTCACGCACAAGACCGGTGTCGCTCACCAAAGGCACATCCTCAATTTCGGTAAGGCGGCTGCATAACTCTGGTCAAAGGCCATGCGCAGGTTCCACGCGGACTTGACCAGCAGAGTCGATCCGCAAAAACATTGAGAACTCTTTTGTGGCTGCGGTTGAGCCGACGCTTAGATCTATTTCTCCAGCCAGAATGAACTTGAGCGTGATGACTTCACGCTCTTCAACGACCTGTTGAATCGTAGGCTTAAGCAGCCGCTTTTCGTAACGGTCAATCTGAATCAGGATTTCTCGTTGCATGTCACTGACATAGCCAACCGCAAACGAGCCGGCTATGTTTGACATATCGGCAAGCCCATACTCAGCATCCACTGGTACCGAGCCGCGCCGCACATTAAGCAGGCGTGAAAGATAGCGTTGAATAGATACCTTGACCAAATCTTCAAGAGTTCGCCGATCGTTTAGATGTGGCGACTCCTGTCGACTCAGCCTCTCAAGCAATCTTTCTTTAACCACTCAATGACCCCGATTGCTCAAAGAATTAGGCTTTGGGTGAGCTCCATGAATCTTCTGCCTCGATGCCGTCAGGCGTCCAGGTGTCGACGATGGTCTCATAGGTAAACGCAACAGCTTCCATATGACCCATCGTTTTATTGACAGGCATCAAGCAGTTTGGCACAAAAGTACGGATATGGGTGATGATGGCATTTTTGAGCTCAGTTGTGTAATAGAGCTCTTCTTTACCTGCTGGAGAAATACGGTAGTACGAAAGCTTGACACTGCTTAATTGCTCACCAGAGGTCAACGCCTGAAAAAGTTTAGGCGAAGCTTTATCAAGCTCTTTCGTCAGCGTTAAGGCACCGTGCACGCGCTTCCCTGTCGGCAAGCCTGTTTGTGGTGACTTGGGGATTTCGATCATGTGTTCAACAGCCTGGATGAGCATGGTGTCTTCATGCCCTTTAATCGTGCAGCTTCCATCGATGGCGCCCTGCGTGTTGCCTGTAACGGTTAAAAACATCGGGGTTGGCATTCTTAGCTCCTGTTCGTTTGTCAAAAAAGTTAAGGTATAGCTGTGATTGCTTCGTGAGTTTTACTGCTTTACGTTTTACGGCTTTACGCGGACAACGTACCCCGTGAAAGCGATACGCCGCCGCAAAAACGCTTAGCTCTTGTCCAGCTTACCGACCAAGGAAAGCGTGAACGAAGCGCCCATGTACTTGAAGTGCGGGCGCACACGCATCGACACACGATACCAACCTGGATCGCCTTCGACGTCATTGACCTCGATCACTGCTGAACGCAGTGGGCGACGGCTTCGCACCTCAGGGCCAGGGGCATCCATATCTGCAACATATTGGCGAATCCAGGTGTTGAGTTCAGTTTCAAGATCGCCACGCTCTTTCCAGGTACCAATGTTTTCACGCTGCAGCACTTTGATGTAATGCGCTAAACGGTTGACCACAAAGATATATGGCAGTTGGGTGCCAAGCTTGTAATTGGTTTCGGCTTCTTTGCCTTCTTTTGAGTTACCAAAAAACTTGGGTTTCTGGCACGAGTTCGCTGAAAAGAATGCTGCATTGTCGCTATTTTTGCGCATAGCCAA
>JGI25914J50564_10000570_pt1 | contig 12312 bp, 16 predicted proteins | sample LauGreSuBDMM15SN_2_FD_50564 | JGI IMG/M metagenome (IMG submission 50564) | reverse complement strand
CCGCCGCCGATACCACTCGTTTGCAGGATTGGGTCGGCTTTGCCCCCTCCACCCCCCTGGAGCTGGGCGTGGAGCGATTTGCCCGCTGGTATTTGGACTACACCCGGGCCTGAGGCCTCAATCGAAATAACGTTTGCCGGCTTCTGTCACCCGGCGATGGCGGCGGGCTTCGCGGCGGGTGAATTCGCTCACCGTGGGGTTGGCCACGCTCGGATCCACGTGGGCCACCTGCTCCCATAGGTCCCGCGGCGCCCAGCGCACCGTGTGCTCCGTCTTGTCGAGCTTGGTGACGTGGCACCAGCGGCTGCTGCCGCAGCTGGGGCAGAACAGCTCTTCGAGCCATTCGTTGCTGAGCACCAGCACCGGGTAGGCATTCAGCACCAGCTTGGCCCGTTTTTCCGACATGCCCCGCTGCTTGAGCTGTTCAACGGTGAGCAGGTGCAGAAAGTATTTGCGGCCGTTGCCCTCGATTTGCTTATCCGGGTGGGAAGGGCAAAAAAGCTCCCGCCGCTTCGGGCGTTGCCGGCGGCGAGAGCTTTTAGAAGGCTGTTGATCGCAATCAACAGTTTGAATCGGTTGTTCGCTGGTCACTGACTTAGGGCTCTGTCCTGAAGGCTGGATCTAGTGAGTTAATCGAGATCGTTTGCAATTCAGAAAGGGAGCCTGCGATCAGGCCGAACCCACGCCCACATAGGAGCCGTAGAAGAACAGGCCGACCACAAAGATCACGGCCATGCCACCGGCAGTCGCCACCAGCCAGAGGGGCAGCACCCCTTCGGTCCAGCGGGACTTCCAGGCCACGGCGGGCCGGCCATCGGGAAGGCGATCGGGGATCCGGCCGTCAGGCAGGCTCGATTTCTTGCCGCTCATCGTGAATCCTCCCGATCAGTTGAAAAAGTAGCTGGAAAACAAGATGCCGATGGTGAACACAAACAGCAGGCCTAAATAAAGGCTGGTGCGGTTCAGTTCAACCGGCAGGTTGTTGGGGTTGGGGGTGCGTTGCATGACCTTGGGCCTTAGCGGCGGGAGAACTGCATGGCGGCCAGGGCACCCAGGAAAAACACCGTGGGAATGCCTAGGGCATGGAGCGACAACCACCGGACCGTGAAGATCGGGTAGTTGCGCGGCGTGGTGGAGGCGGGGGATTGGGTCATGGCTTATTTCAGGCGCAAATCAAGCGTGCTCTTGCCTTCAAAGCGCTGACTCACGACTGGAGCCTTGCTCTCCTGGGCCTGGAAATAGGCGTCAGGGCGAGGGGTCCCAAAGGCGTCGTAAGCAAGCCCAGTGGAAACAAACAGGAACCCGGCCAGGAAGATCGAGGGCAGGGTCACGGCATGAATCACCCAGTAGCGGATGCTCGTGATGATTTCGAAGAACGGACGTTCTCCTGTGGAGCCGGCAGCCATAGCAGCAAGCGTTCAACTGATTAATCCTAAGGGCCTGGTGGCTGCCGCCGGGTCTGGGCCGGCGGCTTGGTTACACAGGGACGCAGTTGGCCCGCTCGCCAGGCCTTAGCCGACCCAGCGCAGCAGGTGGCCCCGCTCGCCCAGCACAAAACCCTTGCCGTCCGGCAGGAAGGCGATGCGGTTGAAGTTGGTGCCCTGGGTCTCGCCCACCGGATCCTTCTGCCAGCTCTTGCCGGCNTCCGTGCTCACCAGCAGGGTGCCGCTGCCGCCGGCGGTCCAGATGGCGCCGCTGGGATCCCAGGCCATGTCCAGGTAGCCGAAGCCGTTGGTGATCGGGATCACCGGCTTGGTCCAGTCATCCAGGTTGCTGGCATCGCTGTTGAAGCGCATCTGGGCGCCCCGGGTCACCATCCAGTAGGTGCCATCGGGCTGGAAGCCCATGGCCTGTACCCGCTGGCTGCTAATCCGTTGGTGGGGCTGCCAGATCGCCTGGCCCGGCTGCCAGGTGGCAAAGAAGTTGCCCAGGCCCGACACGCTCACGTACTGGCCGTCAGCGTTGCGGCGCAGGTCGCGCACGGCGCCGGCCGCATCGCTCACGGTGGCTTGCCAGCTGGTGCCGCCATCCTCGGTTTGGTAGATGGCGCCCACGTTGGTGGCCAGCTCGGCGCTGCCGCTGCCCAGGGCCGTGATCAGGTACGGCTCGCCGGGCAGCTTGGTGTCGAGGAACAGGCGGGTCCAGCTCTGGCCGGCGTCGGTGCTGTGCAGCAGCAGGCCCGGCTGGCCGGCGATCCAGCCCTCAGAACCGCGAAAATCAATGCTGATCAGGCGGAAGTTTTCTTCAGGAGGCAGGTCCAGGGCCCGTTCCTGCCAGCTGGCGCCGCCATCGCTGGTTTCCAGGATCAGGCGGTTGCTGCCCACCAAAAAGCCGTGGGAGTCGGTATCGAAGGCCAAATCCAGCGGGTTGGCCCGGTTCTCCAGGGCCACCGGCTGCCAGGGGCTGGCGCTGGCGACCGGCAGGCCTAAGGAAACGCAACCGCTGGTCCCCAGGGCCAGGCCCAAGGTCAGCACCAGGGAAAGGACCAGGGAGGCGAGACGAGTCGCGGGCATCGGCGCAGGCATCAACGCAGGGAATAGAGGGACAGGAAAAAGGCGAAAGCCAGGGCGAAGCCGCCGAAGATCAGCACGTTCTTCTGGCCGGGCGTCAGCTGGTTCACGCCTAGGCCGAAGCGGAGGTTCTCCTCAAAGCCGCTGGGTTTGTTGCGGGGGCCGATGTCCTTGAAGGCGGCCACCTTGCTGCGGCACACCGGGCAGCGGAAGCTGAGCGGATCGAGCTCGAGAAACGGCGTGCCGGCAGCAATCGCCAGCTTTTTCACCCCCTCGGCAGGGTCGTAAACGAAACCGCAGCTGCGGCACTCGAAGCGGTGCTCGGAGAAGTCTGGGGCCAGCTCCAGCTCGGGCACCGGCTCCGGTTCCTGCTGGTCCAGGCCGGGGGGACTGGCCTCTTGATCCGTGATCTCGTCGCTCACCGACCCCTCCGCGCTTGCGCTAACTCTAATCAAGCTGGGGCGGAGGCCGTTTCGCAGGCCTGCAGGCCGGTCGGTGTCCGGCTGCCCATCGGCGCCCGGGGCGGGGGCCCAGGCCTCGCTTGCGGGTGTCAGACTGGCCTCCAGGTTGGACTGGGCTGCCTTTGTTCGTTCTTGACGGCTACGACGCCTTTTTGGGCTTCCTGCTGATCGCGGCGGCCGTGCCCGTGCTGGCGCTGGTCACCAACAAGCTGGTGGCCCCCAAGTCNCGCACNGGCGAACGGGACCTCACCTACGAATCNGGCATGGAGCCGATCGGCGGTGCCTGGATCCAGTTCAACATCCGCTACTACATGTTTGCCCTGGTCTTCGTCATCTTCGACGTGGAGACCGTTTTCCTCTATCCCTGGGCCGTGGCCTTCCATCGCCTCGGCCTGCTCGCCTTCATCGAAGCCCTGGTGTTCATCACCATCCTGGTGGTGGCCCTGGCCTACGCCTGGCGCAAGGGCGCCCTCGAGTGGAGCTGAACCCCTAGAGCCATGACCCTCACCCCCACCAGCCCCGCCGGTTCCCCCAGCTCCTTGAGCACGGCCGAACCCGCCTCGATTGCCGCCCTACGCGACCTGCGGGCCTCCACCTGCAACCCCGTCGGTGCCCCCACGGTCACGGCCGAGCTGTCCGAGAACATCATTCTCACCAGCCTCGACGACCTGCACAACTGGGCCCGGCTCAGCAGCCTCTGGCCCCTGCTCTACGGCACGGCCTGCTGCTTCATCGAGTTCGCCGCCCTGCTCGGCTCCCGCTTCGACTTCGACCGCTTCGGCCTGGTGCCCCGCTCCAGCCCGCGCCAGGCCGACCTGCTGATCGTGGCCGGCACCGTGACCATGAAGATGGCCCCGGCCATGGTGCGGCTCTATGAGCAGATGCCCGAGCCCAAGTACGTGATCGCCATGGGCGCCTGCACGATCACCGGCGGCATGTTCTCCGCCGACTCGACCACGGCCGTGCGTGGCGTTGACAAGCTGATCCCGGTGGACCTCTACATGCCCGGCTGCCCGCCCCGGCCCGAGGCGATTTTTGATGCGGTGATCAAGCTGCGCAAAAAGGTCGGTAACGAATCCCTGGCCGAACGGGGCAACCTGCTGCCCACCCACCGCTATTGCACGGTGCCCCACCAGCTCAAGGCGGTGGAGCCCGTGGTGACGGGGGCCTACCTGCGCGCTGAAACCCAGCAGGCTGCCTTTGCCGCGGCGGCGGGCCTGCCCCTAGACCTCAGCCAGCCGGCGTCCGAGCCCGTCCCCCTGCCGGCCCAAACCCTGCCCCTGCAAGCCGCCCCCCGCCAAGGTCAAGCCGATGCCTGAGCCCACCAACCCTGAAGCGGGCGCCCTTGCTGGCACCACTGCCGCCGGGCACCGCTGCTGCCGGGTCCACCGCAGAGGCCATCACTGTTGCCGAGCCTGGGCCGGTGAGCCGTTGGCTCAGCGCCCAGGGGTTTGGGCACCAAGGGCTCGAGCCCGACCACCTCGGCATCGAGACCCTGGCTGTGGAACCCCTGTTCCTACCCGTGATCGTTGCCGCCCTCAAGGCCAGTGGCTTTGATTACCTGCAATGCCAAGGCGGCTACGACGAGGGGCCCGGCGGCCGGCTGGTGAGCTTCTACGAGCTGGTGAAACTGGCCGTTCTGGCCGACCAGATCGCCCTGGCCAGTGATCCCGCCGGCACCTGCAACGCCCTGCCCGCCACGGCCCGGCCCGAGCAGGTGCGGCTCAAGGTGTTCCTCGAGCGCGATGGCGACCTCACGATCCCCAGCCTCTATGGGCTCTTCCGCGGCGCCGATTGGCAGGAGCGCGAAACCTTCGACATGTACGGCATCCACTACGCCGGCCATCCCCATCCCAAGCGCCTGCTGATGCCCGAGGACTGGAAGGGCTACCCCCTGCGCAAGGACTACGTGCAGCCCGATTTCTACGAGCTTCAGGACGCCTACTAGAACTTCTGGCGTTTGTCGCGGCAGTGGCGGCGGTAGAAGCGCATCACGGCCAGGGCGACGCTGCGGGGGTCGTGGCGCAGGGTGGCGCTGGGCCGGGCCCCCTGCAGGGGCGCCAGCATCACGTCGTAGCCATCGGCCTTGAGTTGGCGGGTGCCGCATAGCACCGGTTCAGCTCCGCGCAGGCGGTAGTTCTCGACCAGGGGGCCATGGGCCAGCACTTCCTGGGCCAGCACGGCCGTGAACAGGCGTTCGCCCACCCCCAGGCTGGCCAGCTGGGCCTCAATCGCCCGCAGGTGGCCCTGCACATCGAGGCCGTCGGTTTCGCCCGGCTGGGTCATCAGGTTGCAGATGTAGAGCCGGGGCGCCTTGCTGCGCCGGATCGCCTCCACCAGCTCGGGCACCAGCAGGTTCGGCAGTAGCGACGTGTAGAGGCTGCCCGGACCCAGCAGGATCAAATCGGCGTGGGCAATCGCTTCCAGGGCCCGGGGCAGGGCCGGCGGCCGCTCCGGGATGCAGCCGAGGCGCACGATCGGGCTCCTGGCCTGGCCGATGCGGGATTCGCCTTCGATCCGCTCGCCGTTTTCCAGTTCGGCCCAGAGGCGCACATCGGCGTTGGTGGCCGGCACCACCTGGCCCTGCACCGCCAACACCCGGCTACTGGCCGTGATCGCCGATTCCAGGCTGCCAGTGATTGCCGAGAGGGCCGAGAGGAAGAGGTTGCCGAAGCTGTGGCCCTCCAGGCCGCTGCCGGCCTTGAAGCGGTATTGGAACAGGCGCGTGAGCAGCGGTTCTTCGGTGGAGAGGGCCGCCAGGCAGTTGCGGATGTCGCCTGGGGGTTGCACGCCCAGTTCGCGCCGCAGCACGCCACTGCTGCCGCCGTCATCGGCGACCGTGACGATGGCCGTGAGGTTGCTGCTGTAGCGCTTCAGGCCCGAGAGCAGGGTCGAGAGGCCGGTGCCGCCACCGATGGCGACGATGTTGGGGCCGCGGTTGAGCTTGCCCTGGGCCAGCAGGGCATCGACGAGCACCGTGTCCTTTTCGGGCGCCAGGGCCTGCTGGATCGAACTGAAGCTGCGGCTCTGGCCCAGCCAGATCAGGCCGCCGCCCACCACCAGCACCACCGGACCGGTGATGCCGCGGGGCATCACCGTGGTGATGTTTTTGAGCAGCCAGTTGATCGATTCCAGGCTCCAGTAGATCGGCTTGAGATCGAGCCACACGGCGCCGCCGAGTAGGGCTAGCAGCAGGCCCAGGCCCGAGGTCACCACCCAGCGCTTCACCACCAGCCCGGGCTGCAGCCAGCGCACCGCCCGCCTCGANCGGCTCATCAGATCCCGTTGGCGCAGGTCGCCGCGGCCGATCCAGCCGGGCCGGCTGCTACGCCGCCGGGGCGGCCGACTGGAGGCGGGCAGGCCCATCTAGCTAGGTAAGTGTTCAAACTGTACGGATGACGGGTCAAGATGGCCCCATGGATCAGAACCGCGCTGCTGAGGTTGCTGGCGCTGGCGCAGCTCTTGGAGCCGTTGCCGCTCCACCTGTGGCCGAGCTGGTGGGGCTCTCGATGGCCTGGGGGGAGCGGCTGGTACTCGACCAAGTGGATCTCACCCTCCACCCCGGCGAGCGCCTGGCGGTGGTGGGCCCGTCTGGGGCGGGCAAATCGACGATCCTGCGCATCCTGGCCGGCCTGCAGTTGCCCACCAGCGGCAAGCTGCGCATCCATGGCGTGCCCCAGACCTATTTGCGCTTGGACCAGCGCCAGCCCCCCGATGTGCGGCTGGTGTTCCAGAACCCGGCCCTNCTGGCCTCGCTCACGGTCTGCGAAAACGTTGGCTTTTTGCTCTATCGCCACGGCCAGCTGCGCGACCGGGAGGTGCGCGACCGGGTGAGCCGTTGCTTAGAGGCCGTGGGCCTNTACGGCGTCGAAGATCTGCTGCCCGGCGAACTCAGTGGCGGCATGCAGAAACGGGTCAGTTTTGCCCGCGCCCTGATCGAAGATCCCAGCCAGCCGCCCGGCCAGGTGCCGCTGCTGCTCTTCGATGAACCCACGGCCGGCCTTGATCCGGTGGCCTGCACCCGCATCGAGGACCTGATCGTGCGCACCGGCGATGTGGTCGGTGGCTCCAGCGTGGTGGTGAGCCATGTGATGAGCACGATCCTGCGCTCCGCCCAGCGGGTGGCGCTCCTCTACGACGGCCGCTTGCAGTGGCTGGGAAGCGTCTCCCATTTCGAGCACACCGATAATCCTTATGTGACCCAGTTCCGGAGCGGTAGCCTGAGCGGCCCCATGCAGCCGGCGGAGCTCTGAAGTCATGCGCCGCAGTGTGCGAGAGGCAATTGTTGGCTTCACCCTGTTGGCGGCTGTCAGCGGCGGAGCCGGCCTGTGGTTCTGGATCAAGGGCATCTCCCTGGCCAGCCGCCAGTGGACGATCCAGGTGCGCTTCGCCGACGCCGCCGGCCTGGCCGACCGCTCGTCGGTGACCTACCGGGGCGTGCTCGTGGGCCGGGTCAGCTCGATCCGGGCCACGGCCTCGGCCGTGATCGCCGAGCTGGAGATCACCAACCCCGATTTGGTCTTGTCCCGGCCGGTGCTGGCCCAGGTGCAATCGGCCTCCCTGCTGGGCGGCGATTCCGAGGTGGCCCTACTGAGTGCCGGAGCGGCTCCGGCCGCTAGCGAACCAGGTCCCCTGGCCCAGGCCTGCGCCCCCAGCCGCATTGTCTGCAACGGCGGCAGCGTGGAGGGCAACACCGCCCCAACCATGGCCAGCGTTACATCAACGCTCCAGGCCCTGCTCGATCAGGCCAACAACGAAAAGCTGATTGCCAAGGTGGTGTCCACCACTGAAAGCTTTGAGGTGACGGCCAAGGAGGCCAACCGCTTCATGGCTAGCAGCAAGGGGCTGGTGAGCGACCTCACCGCCGCCGTGCGCAAGGCCGACCCCACCCTCACCAACCTCAACAAGGCCACGGCCGACGCCGCCAAGGCCACGGCCCACCTCACCAGCATCGTGGCCGCCCTCGATAACCCCAAAACGATCGGCGATCTCAAGGCCACAGCAGCCAACGCCAAAACGCTCACGGCCCGTTGGGATGCGGTGGTGGTGACGTCAACAAGCTGTCGTCCGATCCCAGCTTCATGGATGGGGTGCGCAGCGTGACGATCGGCCTGGGCAAGTTCTTCGATGAGCTCTATCCCGGCCAAACGGCTGCAGCCAGCAGAAAGCCGCCAAGGAGCAGGCCCCCCAGGCCAAACCGGCCCGCCCTTAACTGCCGAGAGCACGCCCCTAGAGCTCGGACACGGCCTGCATCGCAATCGCCGCGATCGCCTGGTCGCTGGCCTTGGGCAGCTGCACGTAGCGGCCGCCGGCGGCCTCGGCTAGGTCCTTGCCCATGCCGCTGCCGATGAATTGCGCTCGGTGTCGATCACCAGCAACTTGATGCCCAGGGCCCGGTAGCGCGAGGCCACCTGCTTCACCTCCTCCTTGAGGTCCACGGGCTCTTCGCCCTCGAGCACGGGCTGGCCCAGGGAGCGCGACAGGGGCACATTGCCGCGCCCATCGGTGATCGCCACCACCACCACCTGGCTGAGATCGCCCGTGGCCAGGGCGTTGGCCCCCACCCGGGCCGCCTGGCTGAGGCCGTGGGCCAGGGGCGAGCCGCCGCCGCAGGGCATGGTTTCGAGCCGCCGCCGCGCCGCCGTGATCGAGCGGGTGGGCGGTAGCAACACCTCGGCCTGCTCGCCGCGGAAGGGGATCAGGGCGACTTCGTCGCGGTTTTCGTAGGCCTCGGTGAGCAGGCGGATCACGGCGCCCTTGGCGCTTTGCATGCGGTTGAGGGCCATCGAGCCGCTGGCATCCACCAGGAAGATCACTAGGGCGCCGGCCTTGCGTTGCAGTTGCTTGGCCCGCAGGTCGCCCTCCTCCACGATCACCAAGCGATCGGGTTGGCGCAGGCGCCGGGCCTTTTGGTACGGGGCCGCCGCCCGCAGGGTGGCATCCACGGCAATGCGCTTCACCGGCCCCCGGGGCAGCATCGGCTTCACGTAGCGGCCGCGCGAATCGCTGAACACCACCGCCCGGCTGCCGCTGCCGCCGCCCTTGCTCTTGGCGGCCGAGAACAGCAGTAGGTCGGGGTCGATCGCCGTGGCCTCGGGATCGAGCAGGAATTCCTCCGGGATCGAGGGCGGCGGCGCGTCTTCGGGGTTGTCGTCCTCGTCGGGCTCCTCCTGCTCGGAGTCGTCCTCGGGCTCGTTCTGGTCGGGTTCGTCCGGTTGGTCGGGCTCCTCGGGGGCCTGGTCGCCCTGGGGGGGTGGCGGCGGTGGCGGTTCAAGCGGTTGGTCTGGATCGGGGGGCGGCAGTTGGCGGGCCCGGGGTGCGATCACCAGGCGCACGGCCACTTGCAGGTCGTCGGCTTCGACCCGGTCGCGGCCACTGAGGGCCGCATGGGCGCGGGCGACCCGCACCGCGTAGAGCTCGGAGCGGTGCCCCTCCACGCCGCCGCGCAGAGCTTCCTTCACCAAATAGCCGATTTGCTCGCGGCTGATCTGCACATCCGGCAGCCATTGGCGCGCCAGCAGCAGCTGGGTGGCCAGGCCATCGGTTTCCTCCTGCCACTGGGCCCTAAAGGCGCCACTCGATTCGCCGTGGGCCAGGGCCGAGCGGGTGATCTCCACCCGTTGGCCCAGTTCCAGCACCTGGTTGGCCGAGAGGGCCATGGCAAAGCGATCGAGCAGGTGGTCGCGCACGGCCCCCTCCTCGGGGTTGTAGGTGGCGATCAGCAGGCAGCGGCAGGGGTGGGAGAGGCTCAGCCCCTCGCGCTCGATGCGGTTGTCGCCGGAGCCCACCGCCGCCAGCAGCAGGTTGGTGATGCCGTCATCGAGCAGGTTGAGCTCGTCGACGTAAAGCACGCCCCGGTGGGCTTCGGCCAGCAGGCCCGGCTGGAAGATCGCCTGGCCGCTGGCCAGCGAGGCCGTGACATCGACCGAGCCCACCAGCCGGTCTTCGGTGATGCCCAGGGGCACCTGGATGAAGGGGGCCGGGATCACCTTGGTGGGCAGCAGGGCGCTGGCATCGGCGCCACTGGGGTCGCCGCCCAGCTCGCTGATGCGGGTCCGGGTGGCGGCGTCCCAGTCGCTGGGGCGCTGGGGATCGATGTTGAGGGCGGTGGGGTGCTGGGGGCCGCTGGTGCCAGCAGCGCCCGGCTCGCCCAGGTCGATCACATCAATGGGGGGGAGCAGGGCATGCAGACCCCGGGCCAGCACCGATTTCCCCGTGCCGCGGCCGCCGGCGATCACCACGCCGCCCAGGCCGGGATCCACGGCCGCCAGCAGCAGGGCCAATTTCAAGGTGCCGTGGCCGGTGATGGCGGCCAGCGGAAAGGCCCGGGCCGCGGCAGCCGCGGCACTGGACGCCGCCCTCGCGGCGGCGGGGGTTCCGCTTGCAACCATGGAGAAGCCCGGGCCCAGACACGTGATCGCCAGTCTCGCTGATCAGCCCTGGGCCACCAGCCTGGCGATCGCCCTAGGCGCCAACCTGGGCGATCCCCAGGCCACCCTGGAGGCCGTGCGCCCCTTACTGCAGGCGCTCCTGGAGGGGCTGCTGGAGGAGCGGGGCCCCCAGCCCGATGACCAACGCAGAGCGATCCGCCTGCGCTGGTCGCCCCTGTTTCGCACCGAGCCGGTGGGCGGCCCCCCCGGCCAGCCCGCCTATCTCAATGGGGTACTGCTGGTGGAGGGGGTGGCGGCCCTGGAGCCCCGCCCCTGGAGTTGCTGCAGGGCTTGCAGGCCCTGGAAGCCCAGTTCGGCCGCCAGCGCCTGGAGGCCTGGGGGCCCCGCACCCTCGATCTCGACCTGCTCTGGTGGGGCGATCAGGTCGTGCAGGCGCCTGAGCTGGAGTTGCCCCATCCGCGCCTGCAGCAGCGCAGTTTTGTGCTGGCGCCCCTGGCGGCGATCGATCCCCTGCTGGTGCCGCCGGGCCCTGGGGCTGCCGGTGCCCGTAGCCCAAGCCCAAGCCCAAGCCAGGACTGCGGCGCCCTGCTGGCGGCCCTGCTGCCCCGCTTGCGCGAGGCGGCGCCCCAGCGGCTCCCGGGCCGCGCTGGCTGGCCGGAGTGAGTCAAGCTGGCGGCAGTTTTGGCCTGCCCATGGCGCCCCTGCCGCCCCCCGAGCCCGCGCGCCTGCTGGAAACCACGGCCGCCCTCGATGCCCGCAAGATCCGCTTCGAGCTCAACCGGATCGTGTTGCCGATCGGCCTAGAGGCCACCTTTGGCCTGATCCGCCATCCCGGCGCCTCTCTGGCCGTGCCCGTGCTCGACGACGGCCGGGTGGTGCTGCTGCGCCAGTACCGCTTCGCCGTGGCCAGCCGCATCCTCGAGTTCCCAGCCGGCACCCTCGATGAGGGCGAGGATCCGCTCAGCACGATGAAACGGGAACTGCAGGAAGAAGCCGGCTACAGCGCCAGCCGCTGGGATCCCCTGGGGGTGATGCTGCCCTGTCCCGGCTACTCCGATGAGGTGATCCACCTTTTCCTGGCCCGGGACCTGAGCCTGCTGGCCGACCAGCCCGCCGGCGACGACGACGAGGACCTGGAGGTGCTGCTGATGACCCCCGCCGACCTCGATGCCGCCCTGGCCAGTGGCGATGAGGCCCTCGATGGCAAGAGCGTGACCGCCTGGTTCCGGGCCCGCCAACTGCTGGGGTTCTGAGCTGATGGCCCCCGACCGCTGGCTGTTCTGGCATCGCCGCGACCTGCGCCTGGGCGACAACCTGGGCCTGGCTGCCGCCGCCGCCGCCACCCCGGCCCTCACCGGCGTCTACCTGTTTGACCCGGAGTGGTTGGCATCGGCGGACCTGGCGCCGGCCCGGCTCTGGTTTCTGTGTGAAAGCCTGCGGGAGCTGCAGCAGCGCTGGCGCCAGGCGGGCAGTGAGCTGCTGCTGGTGCGGGGCCGCCCGGTGGACGTGCTGCCGAGCCTGGCCGAGGCCTGCGGCGCCGCGGTGGTGACCTGGAACCGGGACGTGGAGCCGGCGGCCCGCCAGCGGGATCGCCAGGTGGCATCCGCCCTGCAGGCCAGCGGCCGGCGGGTGCTGGTCGATTGGGACCAGTTGCTGGTGCCGCCCGAGGAGATCCGCACCGGCTCGGGCGAGCCCTACCGGGTTTATGGGCCGTTTTTGCGCAACTGGCGCGGCCAGGTCACGGCCCGAGATGCCGCTGGCCTGCTCACCCCCGCGGCGGCGCCCCAGGGGCTGGTGGGGTTAGACCGCGCCGCCCTGGGGCCAGAGGCCCAGGCCCTGTGGCAGCACCTGCCCCTGCTAGCGGCCGTACCCACGGCCGGCGAGCTCGGCCATCCCTTTGACGGCGCCGACCTCTGTCCCTGCCGCCCTGGGGAACGGGCGGCAGCCGCC
>JGI25914J50564_10000568_pt1 | contig 12362 bp, 11 predicted proteins | sample LauGreSuBDMM15SN_2_FD_50564 | JGI IMG/M metagenome (IMG submission 50564) | reverse complement strand
ACGACACCTAGTGGTGTTGTGAGGTTGGATTAATTACTTCTTAAACGCCGCCATATCAGCATCAACCATAAGTTCAGCAAGTTCTTTCCAATGTGTCTTTGCTTCCCATTTTAATTCTTTTGAGGTCTTTGATGGATCACCAATAAGGGCGTCAACTTCTGTAGGGCGAATGTACTTCTGATCAACCTCAATATGATCTTGCCAATTCAATCCCGCATGCGCAAAAGAGGCTTCTGCGAAGTCTCTAACTGTTGCTCCTACTCCAGTAGCTACAACGTAATCTGAAGGCTTGTCCTGCTGCAACATTAACCACATTGACTCTACGTACTCTTTTGCATAACCCCAGTCACGGACCGCATCCAAATTGCCCAAGAACAACTTCTTTTTAGATCCATTGGCAATCCCTGCCACAGCGCGTGTGATCTTGCGGGTCACGAAAGTTTCACCACGGCGTGGAGATTCATGGTTAAACAAGATTCCATTAGTTGCATGCATTCCGTAGCCTTCACGGTAATTGACTGTGCACCAGTACGCCATCAACTTCGCAGCTGCATAGGGGCTTCGTGGTTTGAAAACGCTGTCCTCACTTTGTGGCGGTGGCGTTGAGCCAAACAATTCAGAGGTACTTGCCTGATAGAAACGTGTATTTATTGCTGCAGAGCGAATAGATTCGAGAAGCCCAACAGCACCAACAGCATCAACTTGGCCTGTGTACTGAGGCATTGTAAATGAGACTTGAACATGTGATTGTGCGCCCAAGTTATACACCTCAGTCGGTTGAATTTCACGCACAAGGTTGGTAAGGCCAACACCATCAATCAAATCACCGTAATGTAAAAACAATTTAGGATTCGGGTCATGTGGGTCTTCATAAATATGATCAATTCTTGAAGTATTAAATGTAGATGAGCGTCGAATTAAGCCGTGTACTTCATACCCTTTACTAAGCAGCAATTCTGATAAGTAGGACCCATCTTGGCCAGTTACTCCAGTAATTAATGCAACGTTGCGACTCACTTACGAACCTCTCCTCGAGCATTCGCCTCTTTATACCAGGCAATAGTTGATGCAATTCCTTGATCAAGTGTAATTGTTGGTGCCCAACCCAACGACTGAATACGCGATACATCTAGAACCTTTCGTGGAGTGCCATCAGGTTTGGAAGGATCCCACTCGATTTTTCCCTCAAAGCCCGTGGCAATCGCCACTCGTTCGGCCAACTCTTTGATAGTGAGGTCTTTTCCGGTCCCTATATTAAGGTGGAGGTTCGAATCATATTTCTCTGCTGTTAGAACTATTGCGCGCGCGAGATCATCTACGTGCAAGAACTCTCTGAGTGGGTTGCCCGTACCCCAAAGTGTTACTTTTCCAGATTTGCACTCAGTGGCTTCGATAAATCGGCGAATTAAGGCTGGCAAAACATGTGAGACTGCTAAATTAAAGTTATCTCCAGGCCCATAAATATTGGTTGGCATCAAAGAAATCCACTTTTTTTTGTATTGTTTACGGTAAGAGTTGACTAGCTCTATCCCAGCGATCTTTGCCATCGCATATGCAGAATTTGTACTTTCCAGAGGGCCACTCATCAGATATTCCTCCTTTATGGGCTGCACCGAATCCCGAGGATAAATACAACTTGAACCTAAAAAAACAAATTTCTCAACGCTCGCAAGATGTGCTGCATTCAATAGGTTTTCTTGAATTTTCAAATTATCAGAAAGAAAGTCAACAGGATAGGCACTATTTGCGGCGATGCCACCCACTCTTGCAGCGGCATCAATAATCACCTCTGGTTTGATTCGTGCAACATATTTTTCTGTTGCCCTTGAATCCAATAGGTCAACTACTGATCTATTCAGACCGGTCACATTGTGCCCTGCAGCTACAAAAGCTCTCAAAGTCGCAGATCCAACGAGCCCAGTGCTTCCTGCAATTAGTATTTGCACAAACAAATCGTAACATTTTAACTACAAGTTTGTTGGTATCCCCACATCTGCGAGTATCCTACGTGATTGAGACGTTCTGTTACTAATTGGTTTGTGAAAGGAAACATTTTGTCCGTTGCGGTCATTGTTCCTTGTAGGAACGAAGCGGGCGAAATCGTGCCTCTTTTGACCGCAATTCTTAAACATATTAAGCCAACTGATCAACTAATTGTGGTCGAAGGTGGATCCTATGATCCAACTTGGGAAATTGTTTCAGATTTTGCCCAAAAGAACCCGAAAGTTCTAGCCATTCAACAAAGCGGCAAAGGAAAATTCGATGCAGTATTAACCGGAATTAGCTACGCCACACATGACTATGTGATGGTTTGGGATGCCGATGGAACTGTTTCATTCCAAGATAATTTAAGGATCTACAATTTCGATCAGAAAAAAGATTTCCTAATTACAGGTGATCGCCTCTTGGGGGAACGAGAACCGCATGCAATGCAATTCTTTAACCTTGTTGGGAATTATGTATTTGCGGTTTGGTGGGGATTGCTACTTAAGCGTGCGCCGTTAGATTCATTATGCGGTACTAAGAAATTTCCAAGAGACCTACTTTCGGAATCACCTAATTGGCTCATTCAAAAAGATCCTTATGGGGATTTTACTATGATAGGAACTGCAATGATGCAGGGATTATCAATCGAATCGTTTTCGGTTGATTATGCCGCGAGACGTTATGGCAAGACTAACATTCAAAGATGGTCTGGTGGCTGGTCCTTACTTAAACTGATTCTCCTGATTTCCATTCGGAAGAGGAAGAATGAAAAATAGTAAGTACACTGCAAAACTAATTGCCCAGTCAGAAAATGTAACAAAGACTGCCGGTATCGATTTTTATCTATCGGTGTTGTATCAAACACTTCAAGATGCGTGTAGGGGGAAAGGAAGAATACTAGAGCTTGGCGCGGGCGCGGGTACTTCTAAAAAGTATCTCGATTCTCAAAATATTTATCGAACGGATCTGATAATTTGTGATAAACCAGGAGTTCGAGGAAATGTTGATGCCCAAGCACTCCCATTCGAAGACGAAAGTTTCGATTTGATCATAGGAATGGACTTTATCCATCACATTCAGAAACCTGTCCTGGCGATGCGAGAGATGAAACGTGTGTTAGACAGTAAATCAGGGGGTATTCAAATTGTCTTTATTGAGCCTTATGTGTCGCTCGTTTCCTACCTGCCATACAAGATATTTCACTCAGAGCAAACTTCTTTAATAAAAAAAAGGAAACTTAAAGAACCACTAGTTGGACCAATAGCCGAAGATGGCGACCAAACAATTCCACGGTTACTTTTTTGCTCAAAAAAAGGAAGAGCCTTAGTAGAAGATGTTTTCCCTAAAGAAGTCTATGAAATATCGATTAATCACGTCAGCATCTGGTCCTTTTTTGTTACGGGTGGAATAAATCGCCCACTACCAACTCCGACATGGTTAGTGAGATTCTTTCTACAAGTCGAAAGTAAATTGCCAAAAAAGATTATGGAGTTAGCGTCTAGTCGAATGGTGATCAAAATCCAAAAAAAGTCAAGTACCACTAATGCTATTGATTATGATCAAAGGAAATCGGTTGAATAATAGGAAACTAGTCAACTTTGTCCGAAAAGAAGATATCCGTAACAAGTATTTTAGCCTGTGGGAGTTTGCTACTCACAACAAATCTAGTCTAAGAGTACTCAGTTATTTTCAAAAAAAATATGTCAGACTTTTTGCACTTTTCTTACTTTCCACAACTCTCACACTATTTTTATTTTATAGATTTGGTTTATTTAACTCACAAGATCCAAATACAAATAATTACAATGGCATAGGTTGGTTTTTACAAAATTCAGATGCTGGTGGTTGGCTCCACTGCGCAGAGAGGCTCGCTGTTGGAAACAATATTGGATTATCTAGTGATGGATTTACCCAATGGTGTTTGAGACGACCAGGATACGTGGTTTATTTAGGCACCTTGATAAAGATATTTGGTGGATATAGTCATATTGTTATCTTAACTCAGTTGTACATTGCCGTTTTTCTAATTTTGCTATTGGCAGTTAAGGTGCAAAAGTATTCCAAGTTGTATGCTCTAGTAATTCTGGTCTACATTTACAAAATATTTCAAATGTTCGGGGGAAGTACGCTTACGGAAATGCTGGGAATCCCTGCTATGACCCTTGCTATATATCTTTTAATGGTGGCTTGTGAAAGGAAAAAAATAGAACTTTTCGGTTTAGCGCTTTTTACCTTTGCATTTGCTAGCAATGCTCGTCCCTTTAATTCAGCTTTGCCTTTCCTTACCTTGATACTTATTCTAGTGTTGTTAAAGAGATTTTCTTTATTTTCGAAAAAATCACTATTTACTATGCTTTTATTTTTTTCGACTGGTATGTTCTTCTTTGAAACTTGGAGAATAATAGGATATGCAGACGCGAATCATGGATTAAACTCGTGGGTATCTATTTATTCATTTGTAAAGGGCGATCCGACTGGATGGTCAGTGGCCTATAGGGACTTTCCAAATGTCAATGGTTTAGGTGAAATCGAATACTTTAAAATGATTCAACATGAAACAGTCCAGTGGTTCGTGAATCATCCCCTCGATTGGGTGCCAATTTTTATAGAAAACACAAAAAGTTATTTTGAAGCAGGGCGAACTTACTCCTTTCTTCCCAGCTTTCAAATTGTGATTTTAGCGAGTATTACGATCTCTATTTTGATCAAATTACGACAAAAAGATCTTCAGAGCGTGAGTTTAGTCTTCTTAGCAATGATTGGTTCAAACATTGTTTTTGCTGGAATACTCTGGCCAAATGAAGGAGGACGAATTTCAGTTCCCTCAAATATTTTGTTGCTATCCCTTTTCCCGATACTTATCATGATCAAGAGAGTGGATACTAAGAAACAAAACATTGAATTTTCAAAAAGTGAAAGTTTTGGGATAATTCGCAATCACGGGCTAATCACTTATATTCTTTGCGGGCTATTAATATTGAGTTCCCTCGGATGGAAAATGCTACCTAAAGTTAACCCATCGCATACAGTCCTACATACAAGCAATTTTTGCGGCACCAACGGATTTGACCTCATATCAGCGCAAACTCTCACAATAACAGGGAGCGAAGGTGATACAACCTCTATTCCCCTAACCTTGGACGGAAATATGATTATGAGTAGAAATTCAATCTCAAATTCACTATCAGAAGGAGATTCCAGATTTTTTTTAGGCAACTTCTCGAAAACCGACTATCAAATACGAAGGATGCTGTATGTCAATAATGAAAGTGGGGGGGTGTCAGGTGCATTTGGAATAGACACACAGCCATTAATTAAGGGTTGTTGGGAGCCTATAACAAATCTCAAAGTAGAGGAAGTGGATCGAATGAAACTCTTGAACATAGGTCTAACTCACTATTCAAAAAAACCATAAAAGCTATAACTTGATTAACAAAAAGAAATTTGATCAGATTAATCCACGAGGCTGCAATAGATTCGTTTATAAGTTTGCAAAAAAACTTCTTCACTAAATTTTTTGTTAAAGTATAGTTCTGCTTCTTTGGACACCCTTTGTAGCAATTGTTTATTACCCATAATCTGTGAAATTTTATCGGCTATCTCTATTGAAGAATCGCCGACAATAAAACCATTAAGAGAGTCACTAATTAGACCTTTAATTCCTCCAACATTTCTGGTTAGGGTTGGAACACCAACCTTGCCTGCCTCGATGATAGTAAGTGGCGTACCTTCATTGTCGCTGACGAGAATCATGAGATCTATAGAAGAATAGAAGGTTGATAGATCGTCAGTCCAGGGTAAACAAATGGCAGGAAAGCCAGCTATTTGTCTTTGTAGCTCTTGGTAAAGAGACCCGCCACCACAAAATAGGAATTGAACACGATCAGCAGAGGCGCTTGTAAGCTTTACAACCTCAGCAAGAATATCGGGCCTCTTAATTTTCTCAAAGCGGCCGATGAAGCCAACCGTAAATGAGTCCCCTTGCAACCCCAATGTACCCCTAGCAGTTGTGGAATCGATTTTTTGCGGAGCATTAAATCCAGGATAGGCTATCTCAAAGTTAGACTTCACACCGATTTGATTTGAAATAAGATCTGCACGAATTGTCTCATTAACAGCGACAAGTACATCAGTCTTCGAGGCTAGGAATCTTTGAAAATTCAAAATCATAATTTGAGATAGCCCGGAAAAATACGAATGCAGTATGTGTCCGTGAAAAGTATGCACTAGCTTCGTTTTTGGAGCGACTAAAATCTTAGCTAATACTCCAAATGCCCAAGCTTTGGATAAATGAGTATGAATTATGTTGGGTCTATATTTATGAAGAATCACGCAGATTTTTATGAAAGCAACTAAATCAAAGACTGGATTGACACCCCTACGAAGGGAATCAATTTTGATTAGGTTCTTAAGGGAAGAGTAATTTACTTCCATTTCAGATGGCTCTACTTTGCCCACTATCAATGTCTGTTCAAATTCTGGGCCTTCAAATATCGAATTCAAAGTCAGAATTTGCTTGCTGGGACCACCAATATTAAGTCTCGTGATGATTCGTAAGATTTTTGTCAAGCTAGGCCTCTAAGTTGAGAAGCTCAAATTGATAAACATCATCAACAATTTCATCTATTCCTATAGTGGGCTTCCAGTTCAAAATTTGATTTGCCTTAGAAATATCTGGAACCCGTCGTAACATATCTTCAAATCCACTTCCAAAAACATCCTCGTGGCTCTTCAATTGAATTCTTGAATCAGAGCCTGTTCGTTTGATGATTTTTTGAGCCAAATTGTTGATTGATATTTCTTGGGGATTTCCCAGATTGATTACCTGACCACTAGTACCCTGAGTTTCTAGAAATTTAATTATTCCCCTAACTGCATCTTTAACGTGCATAAAACACCTAGTTTGTTTTCCATCACCATAGATTTCGATGTCCAAATTTCTTATAGCCGCTTGGACGAACCTTGGAATGACCATGCCAAAATCACCTAGCTGCCCCGGGCCGACTGTATTAAATAGTCTTACAATATTTACTTTAAGACCTTGTTCTTTGTGATATGCCAAACCGAAGGCTTCTTCCACTGCCTTTGAATCACTATACGACCACCGCGACATCTGTGGCACCCCTACCACGCGATCGGAATTCTCATTTAATGTTGATGCGCTATTCTTTCCATAGATTTCACTGGAAGAAGTAAGTAAAATAGGTTTTGAAAACTTGGAACAATTCCTTATGACTATTTCCGAACCGATCACATTTGTTTGTAAGCCTCTCAAAGGTGAATCAATTATATTTGCAACGCCAACAGCTGCAGCCAAATGAATAACTTGATCAGATTCTTCGATGAGAGAGGAAGTTAGTGATTCATCGAGTATCGAGCCATCCACATATTCAGTAGAGCCTATTTCTTCGAGGCTCAAACTTCTCGAGCTTGTTTCAAAGTTATCTAAAACTTTTACTTTGTGGCCAAGGATTAGAAGTTCTGGAATGAGGTGCGAACCAATAAAACCAGCTCCACCTGTTACAAGTATCCTCAATCGGTTTCCTTAGACATATCTACTAGGTGCGAGTCTGGGTTGTTGCACACGGGTTGATTATGCCCTATAACTGCCCTCATGGGTGATACGCAAAGCATAGATTCGGAAATGCCCCTCGAAAAGCGTTTCACATTTGGTAAGAATTGGTCAAAATTTGTTGATTCACATTTTCATCCGGAAAGATTTGAGGGATCGATAAGGGTGTTTCAAGATTTTACATCCTCACAGGATTTGAGGAGTAAGACTTTTATTGATGCTGGATATGGAAGTGGACTTCACTACCAAGCGGCCCACAAAATGGGTGCAAAGGCAATTACTTCTTTCGATTTTGATCCCAAAGTAGTTGATGCGACGGCCAAGCTGAAAACCATGGCCGGCTCGGCATCTAATTGGGCAATCCATCAAGGGTCCGTATTGGATTTAGATTTTTTCGAGTTTAGGAAAGTTTGATTTTGTTTATTCTTGGGGGGTGCTCCATCACACAGGCTCGGTATGGAAAGCTATTGAGAACACAAGCACTTTGGTTGCCGCTAAGGGACAGATGTATCTTGCTTTGTATTCACTTGATGTGCAACCAAATGCAGAATATTGGTTAAAAACAAAAGAGAAATACCTTGAATCCTCTTATTTTAGAAAAATTGTTATGGAACAAAGTTACTTATATACATACTATTGCGAGATTGGCTTGGTGGTTGGCCTATGGAATTTGTCCTGGATGATGAAGTTGTCAGTTTTGTAGATAAACTGGGCTATCAAATTACAAATATCAAAAGAGGCGAAGCTTGTACAGAATTCTTATTCCAAAAGACCACCTAGTCGCATTCGATTATCTGTAACCAATCTTGAAGAATCTTTGCTTCATTAAATTCTCTCTCGATAATTAGCTTGAAGTCCAACGCTTCTCTTCTTAATCGCAGTTTTGAATCAAGGCCATCTTGTAAGGCAGATTCAAGTGATTTGGAGTCAGTGCCAATACTGACTGAAAAAGGAGCACCTTTTTTTACAAGCGTCGGTACAAGTCCAACATTTGTAACAATAGCCGGAATTCCCTTGGCAAGACCCTCAAGTAGCACATTGCTGCTCCCCTCGTGGAAACTTGGGAGCAATAAAAAGTCAGCTTTAAACAAGCCAATCTTTATTTGCTCCTCATGCGTATAAAAAACTGCTTTTAATTTTAGGTCCGAAGATAGAGTAATCATTTCGGCTCGCGTAGGACCTTCGCCAATGAAGGTGACTTGAAATTTAGTTTCTGCATCAATCGCGCTGAGCGCCACTATTAGATTTCGGTGATTCTTGTATTCAAAGAAATTTGCTATACAAATCAAATTAGTATCTTCAGAATCATTCAATTCTAATTGGGAATCTTGGGATTCTACAAAATTATTTATGCAAATAATTTTATTTTCAGCTAAGCCGTCATGGATTGCACTTTGAAGGTTCCCGGTAGAATTACTAACAGCAAGACTTGAGAACTTATAAATGATCCTTAGTATTATTCTAGGAATGAGTTTTCGAGAGCTATCACCATACCCTTTTGGTGATCGTCTGCCTACGATAAGCCTAGGTCGTTTAACTTGCAATAAACCAGCTAATCCAACATTTAAGGTGTCATGGAAAAGGAAAGTTATAATCAGATCAGGTTTAGCATTTTTAATTTTCTTTCGTGCCTGTCTGAACATATAAAATTGATTTTTTATGTTGAGTATAAAATTGTAAACAACTAAAACTGAATTTTCATTTAGTCGCAGTGCCCTGATCAATACTCTAGCATTTCGTTTTAGCGCTCGTTTNGAAAAAAATTTATTGGAAGCAACTTGGATAAATTTATTTGATAATGAGGTAGTATTTTGAAGAGATTTTGGTTGCTCGAGACCAGCTGAATCTCCAGGACGGATATCTAATTCTTGACCATGAATTTCGATTTCAAAAATTCTTTCCCAAGAAACATTCGGGCTTAAGTCTTTTTCTCTAACCCCCCCATGGTAAGTCAAGAGTGTTACATCATGATGTTCTGAGAGTCTGTTGGCTAGCCAAACAGCTTGTTTCTCCGCGCCACCCAGCCCAAGGGTTCCAATTGAAATGAGTATTTTCATGACCACCAAAGCATAAGTCATGGGAGTTGTTTGGGTTTGCATGTTGATACTATTCAGCGGTGCAACCTACCAAGAGAATATTGATTACCGGGGGTGCTGGATTCATTGGTTCTAATCTGACCAAGAGGTTGATTAGTCAAGGTCATGCGGTCACAATTCTTGATGACTTTTCAACAGGGCTCGCTTCCAATATCTCAGCGCTACAGGTTGACGTAATTGAAGGCTCAATCACTTCGCCAGTTTTGATTGAAAGAGCTGCACAAAAAGTGGATGCCATTGTTCACTTAGCGGCACGTGGATCAGTTCCCAGATCACTGAAAAATCCTGGCGCTACATTTGACGTTAATGTTCAGGGAACTTTGAATGTTTGTGAAGTCGCAAGAGCCAAGTCCATTCCAGTTATTTTCAGTTCATCATCAAGTGTGTATGGTGCCAATATAAGAGATAAGAAAGTTGAAAACGAATGGCTTTCACCATTAAGCCCATACGCAGCATCAAAATTGAGTGGTGAAGCAACGGTAGTTGCATTTGGTCGCTCATTTGGAATTCAAACAGCCGTTTTTCGATTGTTTAATGTCTATGGCCCAGGGCAAAGACCTGAACATCAGTATTCGGCGGTGATCCCAAAATGGATTTGGGCTGCTCTTCGAGAGGAAGAGTTACGAATTTTTGGAGATGGCAAGACAAGTCGAGACTTTACTTACATAGATAACGTAGTTGAAATCTTAAGTAGATGCGTGCTGGAGGATCGATATTTTGATGGTGTTACTAATTTGGCTTTTGGAAACCCTGTAACTTTATTAGATGTAATTGAACAAATAAGTAAGATTGTTCCTAAATTAGAAATTAACCACTATGAAACCAGACCTGGAGACATTCGAAATTCAGACAATGGGTCTACAAGACTGCGTGATTTATTTCCGGAGGTACGACCCANAACCCTAAGGGATGGGATTGATTCCACCTTGAAATGGCTTAAGAGTACGCGTAACGAGATTGAAGCCCACCCTCTGATGGTTTCCGATGATTAAATCTAACTTAAGATTTGAGAATGNNTAATGTGTGGAATTGTTGGTTCCGCCTGTGCTCCACGTGAATCAAGAGAGTGGATATCTNACGCTACATTGGCTCTAAAACATAGAGGGCCTGATGACAATGGTTGGGTTCAGATTGATGACATCAGTCTTGGTATGACACGACTAGCGATTGTTGATTTGGAAGGTGGGGTTCAACCCTTCATATCCCTGGATAATCGGTATTCGCTGGTCTTTAATGGGCAGATCTATAANTTCAGAAAGTTAAGAACTCAACTTGAAAANTTNGGATATAAATTTAGATCTGCTAGTGACACTGAAGTAATTTTGCATGGCTACATTCAATATAGAGAACAGGTGGTTGAGCATTTAGAGGGGATGTTTGCATTTGCCATTTGGGATTCACTTGAAAAAACTCTATTCATTGCTAGAGACAAGTTTGGCGAAAAACCGCTTTCCTTCGCTCACCTTCCTAATGGGGGAATAGTTTTTTCCTCAGAAATCAAGGCTTTACTTTCACATCCAGATGTCTCCAAGAATCCCGACATTGAATCTATCCAACTAATGTTGAATTTCGGCTATGTACCCTCACCTAGATCGGCATTCGAAGACATCAAGAAACTTCCGCCAGCTCATTTTTTGATTTGGCGCAACAAGTCATTCACTATGACAAAATATTGGGAGCCACCGACAGAGGTAATTGAAAGAAAATCAGAGAGTGAGCTCATTAAAGAACTAGATTCTTTATTGCTTGAGTCAGTGAGTTTACGAATGAACTCAGACCGCGGGGTCGGTGCTTGGCTGTCCGGCGGCGTGGATTCTTCTTTAGTCACATTTTATATGTCACAAGTACAAGATTTGCGAGTCGAAACTTTTTCTGCTGGATTTAAGAACCAAGATTTTGATGAGTCTGAGTATTCGCTGGAGGTATCTAAACACTTAAATACCATTCACCATCCGCTAATAATTGACCAAGGTATTTCCAATACGATCCCAGGAATAATTGAACAGCTTGATGAGCCTTTTGCTGACTCCAGCTTTGTTGCAACATATTTGTTAAGTGAATTTACTAGCAATCATAAAGTAGTCGTACTTGGCGGCGATGGCGGCGATGAAGCTTTTGGAGGTTACGAACGTTATCGACTGATGAGCTTGGCCCATGGTAAAGGTTTAAGAGGGAAACAAACCCGCACATTGCTCAAGTTTTTAAACTTGGTGCCTAATTTGTCTTATCTTCCAAAGCGTTTGCTTAGAGCTAAAGAGATTCTTCACAGTAATCCGAGTCCGATTGCTCTATACCAAAGCATGATGAGTTGGATACCTCAGTCAGAGATCGACCTTCTGTTAGGTGATAAGTCAAACACAGATTTACACCATTGGTTTAGTAAGAACTTAGCAAAGTCAAGCAGCTCAAATCGAGGTTTAGAATTTTCTGGAAATCTCTGGGATGTGACTAGTTACCTACCTGGAGACCTGTTGCCAAAAGTTGATATGGCATCCATGGCTTTCGGACTAGAGGTACGTTCCCCATTTTTGGATAGTAATGTATTTTCATTTGGACTCTCTTTGCCAGATTCACTCCGAGTAAAGTCGANGGATCCAAAGTATTTACTNAAGCAATTGGCCCGTCAAAAATTGCCAAAAAATATTGTGGATAGACCTAAGCGCGGTTTTGGAATTCCAAGAGATGAGTGGCTGCGAGGACAACTGAAT
>JGI25914J50564_10000562_pt1 | contig 12387 bp, 11 predicted proteins | sample LauGreSuBDMM15SN_2_FD_50564 | JGI IMG/M metagenome (IMG submission 50564) | reverse complement strand
TACATTTTATATTTTACACATAGAAAATGTATTTAAAATTATACTGCAAATTGGGGTTGGGGTTGTTTTGGAATAGAATATACTTTAAATAAAATTAGAAGAATTAAAAAAATACCAATTGCTAATGCAATATTAGAGAACCGTTGCATTTTATACAAATCTGTTGATTCTCCAATTAACAAATCAGAACCATTTCCACTAGATGTTATTTGAGATAATTTGGATTTTAAATCCGTATTTTTTGTTTTTTCGGCATTTATTTTTGCATTTAAGTCGTCTATTAGTCCATTTAATGTGTCTATATTTTGCTGAACATCATTTGTTGCAATAAAAACATCTGCTTGAAGAGATTCTATAATTGCTTTATTATTTGCATATATGTTTGAGTGTTCATTGTATTCCGGATACATTTTGTAGTTTATGTATGAATTAGAAAAATCATCTAAAACGGAATAAAATTTATCCGTGTATGTATTTAATTTATTAATAATCTGATCTGGACTGTCCATTATATATATATTTAGAATTTATAATAATAGATAGCTAATTTCCTTTTACACATTTTACACATTTTAAATATTTTAAACACAAATTCTATAATAATAACTCTTAATAGCGGTTTTGCTCGGGCGAATAATTTCACAAACCTGGCCAGGACGAATTCCAATGATTTGTGCAACCGGGTCAAATCGGGAAATATCTGGAAATTGTGTGTCGTCCATAATGTTGTATCTATCCTTTACAACAGCAACTTCGTCGTTGTTCAAAACTCTGTGAGATGGAACCAAAATGTGGTCAAGAATATTGAACTGCAAACGTTTAATACTTTGAATAACAATTAGAATTCCATCTTGTTCCCAGATATGTTTCAACAAATTAGTCATAGTTTCATTCATATCATCTTTAATAATAATCATTAGTGTATCACTCTTGGTTAAAATTTCCTCTAAATTAAACAAATCATCAATAATTTCTTGGATATTCTGAGGTCTTAGAGTTTTTGCTAAATAGTATCTAATATAAATTTTATTCTTCCTCTTTGTGGTAGGATTTTCCTCCTTTTTTTCCAAAAGCATATCTAGTTGCTTATTTTGAAGCATAGAATTTACTTCATTTACACTAAAATTTTCATAGTCATCAACAGCATAATTTTGTTTTGACATTAAATCTAGAACTGTCTTTCTAGATTTATAAACTAATGATACTAATCCGCTTGAGTTCTGAGTCGCCATTATAATTATACTACACATTATCATTTTAATTTTAATTCAATTTTATTTATTATTAAATAATTCAAAATAATAAATAACACAAACGCATGCATATTTTTGCATTTATAATTTGATTTTTTTTGTTTCTCCAGATGTTGTCTCTTGGTCTGAACCTTTAAATGTAACTGATTTTGTTTGACTAGATGAATCACTACCATCGGAATCTTTTTCTTTTTCTTCGTCCGATTTTTTCTCTTCCGGAACCTTTAAAATGGATGTAATATCCTTTTCCGAAATTGGATTCACTGAAGGCGCCAATTTTGTTTCTCCTGCCATTTCTTCTTCACCCTTTTCGGTTTTTGCCTTCTTTTCAGCAACCATTTTCATTAACATTAGTTTATCTCTCTCGGGTAGAGAATCAAATTGAGTTTTTACTTCTGCATTTTGAATTTTTATACCAGTGACAGGTGGTTCTTCTGGAGAATGAGGGCTAAACTTTTTGGGAGAACTTTCATCAGAGCTAATAGGATGATACTGTGGGCTATTCGGGTTATATGCCGGACTGCCAGGTGCATATTCTGGGGAATTGGGATCATATTGTGGTGAATTTGGATCATATTGTGGTGAATTTGGATCATATTGTGGTGAATTAGGGTTATATTGTGGGCTATTGGGGTTATACTCTGGACTAGAATATGGGGGGACATATGCAGGACTTCCTGTAGCATAAGGAATACTGTCATCGGACGATGGTTGGCTTGGTGCAAACTCTGCGCTGGGTGTAAGAAGTCTTTGTGTTCCGGGTTGTTGTTGAAGTTTTCCAGAAATATCTTGGTTATACCGCATAAAAGTCTGGCTTATCTTTTCACTATCATCTTTTAATAATTTATTGATGTTATTAGAATACGACATATTAACTAGTTGGTCTATATTGTCTTCAGTTATAATTCTCATTTGAATATTCATAGTTTGCAATTCTTGTATTAAAAGTTTCAAAGCATAAGGAATGCGAACAATGCTAAATGAACGCCCAAATCTACTTACATTTTCAATATTTGTTTTTCCATCCAACGTCGTGTTGAACTTGATTGGACCATCTGCAAATGGACTCAAAAACAGATTCAGTGAGCTATTATAAATTGCAATGCCGCCCGTTTTATTGCATACCGCCATATAATATTCGTCTCCGCGAATCATAAAAGATTCATTCAAGAAAGCTGATGCTCCGTGCGCTAAAATTCCATCGCGTTCCATCTCGCCAATTCGCAGACCTCCATCATTTGCTCTACCTTGCACCGTTTGACGAGTAAGCATTGTTCTTGGTCCTAAAGCACGATAATTAATTTTATCCTTGACCATGTGTTTCAAACGCATATAATAAGTGGGACCAACATAAATATCAGAATAAATTTGGTCACCCGTCATTCCATTATATAAAATTTGGTTACCACTTGAGTGAAACCCGGCTTTCACCAACATGGACCCATAAACACCAACGTGAGGCCCTTTAGTTTGAAACGCAGTGCAGTCCCCAAATCCACCGTATGCGGCGCATGCTTTTCCAAATAAACTCTCAACTAGCTGACCAATTGTCATACGAGATGGCAATGCATGCGGGTTTATAATTAAATCGGGGCGAATGCCATCGCTTGTAAAAGGCATATCCTCTTCTGGAATAATTAACCCCAGCGTTCCCTTTTGCCCAGCTCTTGATGCCATTTTATCGCCGATTGCGGGAATACGTTCTTCGCGAATGCGAATTTTTGCAATACGAGTTCCTTCTTCGCCTTCAGTAATAAATGATTTATCAACGTAACCAAGCTGCCCCTTTTTGGGAAACACAGATGAATCTACAACTGCATCAGAATCAATTGAATTTGATGTGACTTTTCCTATAACTACTGTTTTATCGTCTAATGCCGTATCTTCTTTAATTATTCCCCATTTATCTAATTTACTATAATCATACCCAGGTTTAAGACCCACAACATTTTTGGTTTGAACATCTGCAAAGTAAGAATTTGATGTGGAACCAGAGATTTTGGATGTCTCTTCTCTCGCTTCATACATGGAATAATAAGTTGTTCTGAAGATTCCGCGAGCAACTGAACCCGCATTTATCAAAATTGCATCCTCCACATTATACCCTGTATAAGACATAATCGCGACAATCGCATTTACGCCATACGGCATTTCTTCTTTATTAACGTATTCCAAATATTTTGATTTTATCAATGGAGTTTGACCCGAATTCAAAATAACCCCCATCTTATCTATACGAGATTGAAAGTTGGAATGATACACTGACACGGCCTGTTTGCTTTGACCGCATGAAAATGAATTACGCGGTAATGGATTATTTTCGGGGTAAATAATCAAGTTACCCATGACACCAAATATGAGCGACGGATCTATTTCAATATTTGTATAATATTTGTTCTTTTTGAGATCATCTGGCTTTGTTGCAACCAAAAGGCCTTCTTCTTCAGATGTATCTACATATTCAATTGCCGACTTATTTTGTTCAAATGTCTTTTCAATGTGTTCAAGACTTTTAAGATCTGGGTATAATTCATCAATATCGTAAATTATATTTTTCTTGATGCTAAAATTATCAATTGCTTTTTTGTAAAATCCACAAACAGCTTGTTCCCACGTGTAGTCATTACTATTGATTTTTTCAATGATTTCTGGTCTGTCATAACTCACTTTGTTTGTAGTTTTATCAATATAATATATTGGTCTGCTCAACCTACCCGAATCTGTATATATATAAATTTCATTGCTTTCATAATTAAATGAGATGCTTGTGAATGCGGGAATTAATCCATTGCGTCTAAACATTTTAAATGTAGCGACAGTTTCTATGGGATTATCAATAGCACCAACCCATACACCATTTACAAAAATCTTGGTAGAATTGCCGAGCATTTTTGAACTACATTCTTCCAAAATTCGCATTGTTGTTTTTGCGCGTAACCATTTAACCATTGGAATGCGGGAGGCTCCGCTGGTAACAAATGTGCTTATAGCCATGTGTTTATGCAGACCAATATTNCCACCGTCCGGTGTATCTACTGGATCAATATATCCCCATTGACTAGAATGCAATAAACGAGGCCCAACAACCTTGGCACTTGCATCTAACGGTAAGTTAAATTTACGTAATTGAGAGATAAAAGTATTCCATGAAAGGCGGTTCAGATCTTGCACAACTCCAATTCTTTTTGTGTGCGTTTCAGCCCCCCAATTTCCTTTAAATGCTCGTCTAAACCCGCTTTCAAGTGTTCTCTCTTTAAAGAACTCTTTGACATTGTTTTCAACCAGTAATGGGAAATTATCATCAACATATTTCCCTTTGTGATAGTAATGCTCGGAATCAATTTTCAACGCAATCTCTCTTTTTTGTATTAAAAAATACTCTCTAAAAAGGTCATAGATGAGAGAACCCGAAAGCTCAATTCTTTTGAATCGGAAATTATCTCGGTCTGTTGGCTTATCTTCTTTTGTAAAAACNCGCAACATGCGATTCACCATATAACCAACAAAATACGCTTTTTCTAAAAAGTTTTGCTCNCCAANATGNGGTAAAAAATAATTCATTAAAATATCTAATGTTCCCGATATTGTTCTACGTTTTGTGAAAGATGCAATATATCTTAGTGCGGTTTCCTGATTGAATATTTTATTTGCATCATGAACAGATGGTATAAATAAATCAATATAAGTCTCATTTTTATCCAAATCTAACAAGCAGTATTCAATGATGCTTTTGTCCGAAATAACTCCTAATGCGCGCATTAAAATAAAGAGAGGAACGGGTTTTTTAACATTTGGAACTAAAACAACAATTTGATTATTGGATAATTTTGTGCTAGGAGACACAATTTTAACAGCAGTTGTGCGGACGGGTTTTGACGCATCCTCCGACACTGATCGTATTTCTGCAGAATGACTGTACGTGTCATCGGGTTTATTTGCGCGTATATAAAGCATATTGTCGGCGAATTTTTCCTGACAAATAATGGATTTTTCCTTTCCGTCAATAATAAAATAACCTCCATAATCATTGCGACATTCTCCCATGTTAAATCTCACATCTCTTGACAGTGATTTCAAAATGCACAATCTAGACTGAAGCATGACTGGAAAACGTCCTAGATATATTTGTTCCAGTGTTTTTGTTACTACTTTTTTCTCATCATTTAAATAATATATATAATCAACATCAACATCATAATGAATTGTAATCCCGTAAGTCATGTTGCGCAATCGTGCGTCATTTGGATACATATAATGCGAGTAATTATCATCATAAATAATTGGCTTTCCAAAATATATTTTTTTTCCGTCTTTTCCACCTAAATACATTAGACATTCATTTCGTTTGTCTTGACCTTCTTCTTCTCTTTCAATATACCGGATTGGATTATTTTCGCGAAATATACTATTAATACCATTATCAAAAAAATCATTATAAGACTCTAAATGGTGCGTGACTAAATTTTGTGGATTATCTTTAAAATATTTATCAATCAATTTCCATGATACAGCTTCCATTGATATTATATAAATAGTCATATTTTTTTATAATATTATTTGCATTAATAATATAAAATGTTATAACTCGCATAAATATCCATGTAACCGTAGTTATACTTGGTTTTTTTGCATTGTTAGTATTTTATCTGTTTCTTTGTAAATTTCTTTCCAGTCTTTTCCTTATGTTTTATTGTCATGACCTTTTTATAAGATTTTGTTATTGTAAATAATGTCCATGGTTGGGTTGGTCTATCGTGCAAATATGGTTTTAAAAATGCCCACTGTCTTCGTTTATTGCAGAATTCGTCTGCAACAAAAGGCGTGCCGCANGAGCTTCCAAATCTAGCCATAAATGACATATTTTGTATCATTTTCGTATCCGCAGCAGTTCCATCAAGCGCTCCGCGTGGTTGATAAGGTTTTGGCCTGCTAGGATCTGACATATATTCGCGCGCATCTAATTCATAATGGGAGCACACAGTTCTGGAACAAAGGACTTCTTTTTCTAGATATACATCATAATGATCCGCTATTAATTTTAATGCAAGGTTAATATTTAATTTTCCTTTATTTTCATCCATTAAATCGCCCAGACGAACGCGTCGCGCTCCTTGGTGTCTTCTAATATCATAAAATCCAGTATCGGTGCATTCTTTGTTGCGAATTAATGGGTCATATGCGGCGTTGAACCCAATAAAATATCCATTTGTGGTTCTCTCAACATTATGATATTTTAACCCTAATTCTAATCTTAAGATTTCATTTTTATTTGTATCTCCAAATAACCACGAGTTTGCATAATCACCCGAGTTTCCATCTAAAAGTATTTTAACATAATCATCCATAGTATCTCCATATTGCATAGCTTTGCGAATGCGAAATGCAATGGGGTAATTGTTTTCATATGCATTAAATCCTCCAATGGTTGTTTCTGTTCCAATTATACCAGCATCAGTTACAAAAAAATCAGTCCCACTCCAAATCCAACAAGGCGATGTTTGCATGACAAACCGATGCCCTTTGCTTGGATTCATATCTAAAATAACTCGCATGTATTGACCATCTACAAAATTTGAAAAACTGTTGTGAGCAACTACAATTTTACCGTCTTCTGTATAATCGCCAACGGCTATAAATGCGCTACAATGATCTGCTGCGCCTCCCTCTCTACCTCCTGGTCCGACAACATGTGTAGGTTTGTTACCACTTTTTTGAGACTCTTCTTCATTATGAATTAAATAATAAGCGTACCATGAATCAAGCATAGTAAAATAATTATTCCATGTTAAAATTTCAGATGTAGTTGTTTTTGTTCCGCCTGCGGTGCATCCTTCGGCAATTCCCTCAATCTCTTCGTAAAATTCTGGAAAGTTTTTTTTGATTTTTTCTTCAAAATATTTTTTGGTAGCATCAATAAAAAAATCCCATGTTTCGCCAATATCATTGTAACATATGTATTTTAACATTTCTTGGACTTTTTTAAATTCTTTGGCACAAAAATATCCGTATGCATATCCACGTTCTCTGGGATTTCCTTTTACTGAAATATACATCCATCCATTTTTTTCGTAATATACTCCATTTTTAATTATTTTATTAGTCATCTAATATAATAATTTTATTAAATTTTTATTTATTTAATTGTTATTTAATTTTATTACATTTTATAAGCATTGGATTTTTTAGTCATTCCTTCTAACATGCGGGGATTCACCATTACTAAACCCATGACAACGAATAAAAGAATAAATGGAATAAGAACTAAAAACCATGCAATTTCAGTGTGACCATCTTTGCAGATCAAGTTCAAGATCCATGTCCAGAAAAGAATGTAAATTATCTTGACAGCAAACACTAAAATCGTGCTGGGAACGCGTGCCACAAACATGCCCATTTTATAAGTATGTTTATTTCCAAAATTCTGAATAATGGAAAAAATAATGCCTATCATGGAAAGAACAAAATAAATAAATGCGGGTGTGCAAAGATCCTTTAACTTGCTGGGGAACGCCATTATGATATATTATTAGAAAATAATGTTATATCATACAATAAAATTAAAAATAGCTTAAAAATGTATAAAAAATATCTTAAAAATTACCTAAAGATTTTGACGACGCTGTATTTACAAGTTGATCTTTGTATGGCAGAGGATTAACTGGCGTTGCGTATCCATTTAAACTATTATACGCGCTTCCAACTCCATAAACCATACTCCTTCCTAAATTTACCAAATCTTGTGGTATTAACCCACCGGCTCTGCTGCGTCTAGTTCCACCATTTTGTGGTGTGTATGTTATTTGATTGCGTTCTGAAATTGTTTCTGTTTGAGGATCAACTAGGTATTTATTCATGGAGAAATAATTAGTTTGGCCATCTTTTCCTGCTACACCTGGCCAATCTGCGATTTTGGGCGTCCATGGCGCCCCAACTAACGCACCATTTGCAGAACCACCTGATTGCAAGCACGTTATACACCCACCATTTTGTGGAACTACTCCACATAAACCATAACTTTCGCAATTTCCCCCTTTTTGCTTTTTATTTTTTAAATAACAGTTTCCAGGACAGTTGTGCCCACAATCACAATTTGGTCCGCATCTGCAACCAGGTGGGCATTTATGACATACATGTTTTCCTCCCATTTTTTTCTTCCAAGATCCTCCGCGCTTTACTCTTCTAGTTTTTCCACCTAAAGTTCGTTTTGATTTAGAACATCCTTTCATATTCCATAATTTTTGTGTTTTTTTTGCCTTTGAGCGTTTAATACTTTTTCCCATATATACTAACCAAAGAAATTATTCAATATCAACGTGTGTAAGCATATGTCTGCGGCAACACATTTTATTTAGCCCCAAATCATCCAATACCTCACCCTCTGGGGTTTTTTCACTAAATTCCTTTGTTAAATAAACGACTTTATCAACGTCCATATCCTTTGCCAATTTTCTCTTCCTGACTTCTTCCAAATAGTAGCGATATTTGTCAGCAATTACTGTGCCGCATGTAAAACATTTAACTGGGATTATCATTCCTTATACTAGATTGTTATAATTTATTTATGTTCTTTTTAACAAATCAATTTTTATTTTAATATTTATTATTATTATGTTTTTTTTATTTTTATTTTATTTTTGTTTCTAGTATAAATATATGGCATCAAAAAAATCAAAAGGAAACCCTGTCCAAGGACATGGAGAAGCTTGGGAAAACGAAATTTTACAAACGGTTTATGGAGTATATCCTGGGGCGGGAATATCTTACACATCTATTCACGATGTCCCAAAAGAACTAAATCAAAGAACTGGAAAAAATGTGAGTATCAAATGCACTGGTTCAAAAACAGTATGTTTCGGAGACGCCGCTAGAATTGTTGAAACGTTAGACAAAAATTCGCCTTTAGAAGTAATTGTTGTCAATTATAAACAATCGGGTGATACCAAACAAATTCAACAGGTTGATCGGTTAGATTTCTCTTCATTGGGACCCGCGTTACTCGGGGGAAATTTAGAACAAACAAAAAGTGGAATTGAAAATTTAAAGGAAATGGTGAAAACTGGAAACCCTTTATATAAATCAGCATCAAAGGCGCTGCAAAAAGAAATGGCTAGCAACGGATCTTATTTTACAATCAATCCCAAAGTTGGTAATCCTGAGAAAAAGCGTGCAGGCAGAGTTCAAATTAGTATATCTGCAAAAAACATGGGTAAATTGGTAAAAGATCATCCAGAAATGGTGTTAGAATCTGCGAGATGTTCTGTTCATGGTTGCAATTTAACGGAATCATTGGTGTCTGGAAGACGAACTTTTGGATCAAAAAAGAAAAAATCAAGCAGCGATTCTGGTAAGGGCGTCGGTAAAAAAAGCAATAAAAAAAATACTAGGAGAAATTTAAATAAACTATCTTTATCAAAAGATACGTTATCTAAGGTGGAAGATTTATTGCACATTTAGTAAGCCCGTCTAGTTTTTATTTTATTCGCTCTGCTTCTTTTATTCATTCTCCTTTTCTTTTTTGTAGTTTTCTTTTTTGTAGTTTTCTTTTTTGTAGTTTTCTTTTTTGTAGTTTTCTTTTTTGTAGTTTTCTTATTGCCTTTTTGTTTTATTCCACCTCGGCTTGTAATAGTTAAATCTTTAATAACAACACAACCTTCACCAGAACTTAATGTTTCAACAAAACCTTTAAATTCATCCTTGTTAAAATTAATCGTCTTTAATTCTCTTGCGGGAGTTGTTAATATTGTAAATGGCTCTCCAAATTTGTCTGGTGTATAATAAGGATCATTATAATTCACTGTATCTAAAAATAAAAACATAGCAATGGCTTGTCTATTATCAACCATTTCTGGAGTTGTTGGTTCTCTCACTGAACACACCTGAACGCTATCTTCATGTACATTGTGCGAACTAAGTTGACCTTTTTTGGGTATTTTTATTTTTATAGCATTGCTTTCAACAACTTCATTTGCTTTAATGGTAGCGTGTCTTAGTAATGGGTCAGAGAATATCATTGTGTCACCATTATTATATTTTCCTCTTAATACAACAGAATTAACTCCAGAATCTTTTAATTCAGAATTAGCAGCACTTATTGTTGAGAATGCAGTGCTTAAATTTCCAACTTTTTCTGGTAAAGGCAAAATGCCAAAAAGTTCGTGGGGCAACAGTGTTTCGTCTTCTTTATATCCCAATAATACCTCAGTACCAAATACAAATGGTTTTCCAAAGTTATAATACTGTAACATTGTAAAAATAGTCTGGTCTTTATGAAAGTTAAAGAAGGAATCTGCAAAGTCTCGTTTAGATTTTGCAATTACACGCAATGCAATAGTTACTTGATTTCCCAAACGAATCAGCTCCACAATTGATGGTAATATTCCACTATTTGCTAATTGAAAAGATATATAACCTGAAAAAAACCCTGGATTATATTTATCTCTTATGTAGTTAGGTACAGAGTATGGTAATGGAGTTACTATTATATTTCCGTCGGATGCTAATTCAATTCTAAACTTAAAATAATACATACCTCCCGGAATAAGCTTTTCAAACTCGTCAAAAAATTCTTTTGTTTTATATTCTTCTGAAGTTGAAAATTTAGTAAGGATTGGGTATTCATCTAATTTAATNCAGAAATCTTCTTGAATATCATAACCTTCTACTGCCATATTTTTCACTTATAATAAAATGATATTATTATTTTATTNTATATTATTTTATTATATATTATTTTATTACTCAACTTCTATTCCATAGTCATCTCTCAATTCAACAACAAGTTTTGACCATTCATTTTGAGCCCAGTATTCACCTTGACCGTCTTTGTTTTCACGCGCGTCATTTTCCTCCAATTCGTTTTCATAATTTCTTTTTGTATATTCATACTCATCTAACAGTTCCATAACTTTACCAAATTTAACATCATTATTTATAGCTTTTTTAAGTTCTTCTGTAAGATCTTCAATGTTCCAACCAGCTTCTTCATATTGTTTTGATTGTGCATCATGTTTCATACCCTCTTCTTTATAAATTTTTTTATTTTTAATTATTCCCAAAAAGACTTCGCCTAAATGATTCATTCCTCCGCGAAGTTTTCTTCTATTTGTTCTGCGACCCATTGTGTTTCTTTTTGTTTTGTTTCTTCTTGTTTTGTTTTTTTTTGTAACTCTTTTCTTATATTTTCTACTTTTTGTAACTTTGCGCATTATATATTATGCTTAGAATAATATAATTATGCTTAGAATAATATAATTATTTTTATTATAAATTATTAATTTATTTGCTGCATCTGTTTCCATAACATTTATTCATGTAATAATAATTATCAACTGTGATTTTATTGCCATCTTTGTCCGTTTTAAAAGTTGGACCTGTTATGCCTCCTGCGGAACATTTGTTTCCATTTATAAAAACACAGCAGTTGCTTGATTTGCAATTTTTAGACGTTAAATTACCACACGCGCCTTCTAATTGACTACTATCTCCGCCAAACTTGTTGCAAAAACTAACCGATGCGTCTGTTAACAAGTCATTTTCTAAACCTTCAATACGTTTTCCTGCTCTACTTGTTGAGAAATTGTATACAAGAATAACAACAACTACAAGAATCGCCGGTAAATATTGTTTAATGTATTTTATAAAGAACATCTTCATAAAATATAGCAATATTATTTGTTTTTATTGTTTTTATTGTTTTTAATTTTTGGTTTAATGTCTGCGAGTTTTTTTATTTTTTATTCTGTGTGTTATTTTACGCCTTCTTGTTTTTCTTCCGCCCGTTGTAGGAGCTTCGGCCACCGGTGTTATTTTAACGCAAATATTTGGAGAAACTTCTGATGTAAATGGGTCTTCAATCTTTCCCTGCATAGGAAGAGGTCCTGTTATATCAAATTTAACCGCCAATGTCATGAGATTATTAAATGTTTTAGCGGTTATTCTTATATCTTCAGAAACATCTTTTGGCGTATTTAAACCAGCTCCTGTTCCGCTTTTCTTGCTACCAAACATACTAATGCCGCCACCATTTTTTAACGTTTTCCAGCCTTTTTCATCAACGTCGGCGTCTCTTGTATCTACGACAGGTTTTAATCTTGCCGCGTTAACGTCAAAGAAAACATCCCTATATTCTTTTTTA
>JGI25914J50564_10000561_pt1 | contig 12405 bp, 10 predicted proteins | sample LauGreSuBDMM15SN_2_FD_50564 | JGI IMG/M metagenome (IMG submission 50564) | reverse complement strand
CCAAGATCAGGCGTTTGAAGATATCCGTAAATTATGGTCCCAGTTGAAGGCCAGTAGCAAGGAACTGCTCAGGGACAATTGAGGTTGGGAGCAGGAGCTTGGCTCAGCCTAAATAGTTAGTCAATCGGATCTTGACTTTATTGCTTAGTTGATGGTCAGCCGAGTTGCGACCCGATAGCAGGCCAGCCGGCGGCGCGTTGATGGGCTGTGGGGCCATGGGATGGCAGCTTTAGCCAGGCTGGTGTTGGGGATTTAGGTCGCTGGTGCGCCTTCAGAGTCCGCCAGTTCCACCGGAAATGTGAGCAAGGTCACNTCGCGCTGGGANAGCCGCCGGCTCCAGGCGCCGCGCAGGGGCTCATTCCAGCGAAAGCCTGCCTCCCTGGCGCGATGGCGTTCGGCGTAGCTGAGGCAGGCCCGGTAGAGCTGGCGGGGTTGGGTTCGAGTCCCTCCTGCAGCAGGGAATCAAGATCACCACAACGTTCAAACACCTGGGCGATGTAGATGCAGTCGGTGAGGGCCCGGTGGGCTGCCCAGACCGGAACGCCATAGGCCAGGGCTAGATCGCGTACCGATGGCGTTGGCTTCAAGTGCAGGGAGGGCGGCCAGCGGATGTCCTCCATGGTGCAGAGCCAGGGTTTGCTGATCGCTGGCAGCGGCTCGCGGCCAAACCAGGCCCGATCGAATTTGACGTTGTGGGCAACCACCAAATCGGCGGCGTCGAGCATGGCCTCGAAAAAGTGGAGGCCCGCCTGCCAGGGCTGGGGCGTGCGACTGACGGCGGCGCTGATGCCATTGATCGGCTCGGCCGGATTGTCCTGGCAGGGCAGCAAGAACGACACCTGGTCCAACACGGCCCGCTCGGCCACATGAAAAAGCACGGCCCCGATTTCGATGCAGTGGTGCCGCTCGCTTTGCAGGCCGGTGGTTTCGGTATCGAGGATCAGCAGCCGTTCCGGCAGGCGGGGAGAGGCCGGCCCCGATCGAAAACTGGGCAATTGCACCAAGGAGGGAGCAGGGGACTGGTCGATCAAATCCACGGGCACGACAGCAACAAGCGCGCTCTCAAGAACGGAGGCGTTGGCCCCTGGGTGCTGCTGGCCCCGTTTCGGCTGACGCAGTTTGGGCGCGGACTCGGCGGGCTCCAGCTCCGGCCAGAAGGAGGGTTGGGCGATCAAGTCGCTACTCATCGCCTGCTTCTCCATGCCAGTTGGAGCTCCCGAACCCACCCCATGATCCCAGCTTGCCCAGATAGGCGCCAGGGAACCAGGGGCCCTTCTTAAGCTCAGAACACCGCATCCATTCCCCTTGGCCAAAGCGCTCACCACCGGAGACCGGGCCCCCCTCGTCGCCCTGAACGACCAGGACGGCAGCGAACGCCGCAGCGACCAACTTCAGGGCAAACCCCTGGTCCTGTTCTTCTATCCCAAGGACGACACCCCCGGTTGCACCATGGAGGCGTGCGCCTTCCGCGATCAATACGGGGCCTTCAGCGATCTTGGTGCCGTGGTTTGGGGGGTGAGTGGTGATGACGCGGCCAGCCACCAACGCTTTGCCCAGCGGCACGGGTTGCCATTCCCATTGCTAGTCGACCGTGGTAATCAGTTGCGTCAGGCCTTTGGCGTGCCCAACAGCCTGTTGGTGATCCCGGGGCGTGTCACCTACCTGATCGACGGGGGCGGCGTGATTCGCCATGTCTTCAACAACCTGCTCGATGGCGCCGCCCATGGCGCCGACGCCCTCAAGGCCCTGCAGCAGCTCACGGGCCCATGAGCCGTTGGCAGCAGCAGGGCAGTCTCTGGTGCCTGACGCCGCCCCAAGCGCGGGGCCTGGTGGAATTCATCGGCGGTAGCTACCTGGCCGCCTCCCCCCAGCTCAGCTATCGGCGCCTGCTCGAAGCCCTGGCCCGCCGGGACCTGGCGATCCGGGCCTTCAGCTATGTGCCTGGCTTCGACCACCAGGACCAGGCCAACGGGGCCTGGAAAGCCTTTCGTCGCGCCCGCGACGCCATGCCACTAGCTCCAGCAGGGTGTGAAGCTCAGCCGGAGTGGAAACCGTTGCGATTAGGCCACAGTTTGGGCTGCAAATTGCACCTGCTGGCGCCAGATAATGGCCGGGGCAGCAAGGCTCTGGTCTCCTTGAGCTTCAATAATTTCTCGGCCGACCGTTCGATTCCCCTATTGGCGGAGCTGGCCCCCCGGCTTGGCTTCAGCAGTGAGTTCAGTCCATCGCCCAGTGAAACCCTGCGCCTGGTGACCTGCAGCTACCGCCAGCCCAGCAATTTACTGATCCGGTTTCGTTCCGACCAGCTCGATCAAAGTCCCAGGCTGCTGGCGGCCCTGCAGCAGCGGGCCGGCGACCAAAGCCAGGTCCTCGAACTCCCCGGCGATCACCTCACCCCCGCCAGTGCCGGCTTCCGCCAGAACGTGCTCGGGGCTTGGGCCGACGACCCGAAGCGCCACCAACAAATCGAGCAGTTGGCTGATCGCATTAGCGGCTGGCCCACTAGCCCCTAGGCCCCTGGGGCTCAGACCCGCAGGGAATCGAGCACCGAGCGATCTTCGAGGGTGCTGGTGTCGCCGCTCACTTCCTCGCCGGCCGCGAGGGAACGCAGGATGCGCCGCATGATCTTGCCGCTACGCGTCTTGGGCAGGGAATCGGTGAATTGGATGGCATCGGGCCGGGCGATCGGGCCGATCTCCTTGCCGACGTGACTGCGCAATTCGGCCACTAGGGCATCATCGCCAGCGAGGCCAGCCTGCAGGGTCACAAAGGCAACAATCCCCTCCCCCTTGAGCGCATCGGGCCGGCCGACCACGGCCGCCTCGGCCACGGCGCCATGGCTCACCAGGGCCGATTCGATTTCCATCGTTCCCAGCCGGTGGCCCGACACATTGATGACGTCATCGACCCGACCCATCACCCAGAAGTAGCCATCGACGTCACGGCGGGCGCCATCGCCGGCGAAATAGAGCCAGCTGCCATCGGCGGGGCGAATCTCCTCCCAATAGCTCTTGCGGAAGCGCTCGGGATCGCCGTGGACCGTGCGCATCATCCCCGGCCAGGGGCGCCGCACAGCAAGGTACCCGCCTTGATCTGGTCCTTGGGAGTGGCCTTCGTGGTCCACCACATCGGCGCTGATGCCTGGCAAGGGCAGGGTTGCTGATCCTGGCTTGGTGGGGGTGGCGCCCGGCAGCGGGCTAATCATCACGCCACCGGTTTCGGTTTGCCACCAGGTATCAATCACCGGACAACGGCCGCCGCCAATCACATCGCGATACCACATCCAAGCCTCCGGATTGATCGGTTCGCCGACGGTGCCCAGGATGCGAATCGACTGCATGTTGTATTGGTCCGGCACGGCCCTACCACCTTTCATGAAGGCACGGATCGCCGTGGGGGCGGTGTAGAAGATCGTCACCTTGTGCTTCTCAATCACCTCCCAGAAGGCGCCTGGCTTCGAGGGCCTGGGTGCCCCCTCATACATCAAGGTGGTGGCGCCATTGGAGAGGGGGCCATAGACGATGTAGCTGTGGCCCGTAATCCAGCCCACGTCGGCCGTGCACCAGTGGATGTCATCGTCGCGGATGTCGAAGATCCACTGAAAGGTGAGGTGGGCCCAGAGGTTATAACCGGCGGTAGTGTGCACAACCCCCTTCGGCTTGCCGGTGGAGCCAGAGGTATAGAGCACAAAGAGGCGGTCTTCGCTGGCCATCGGTTCGGCCGCACAATCGCTGCTCTGGGGATCAACGAGCTCATGCCACCAATGGTCGCGGCCAGGCTCGATCACGGCCCCCTGCTTGGTGCGCTGCACCACCAACACGTGCTCCACGCTGGGACAGGCGCCACCGGCGAGGGCCCCATCCACGGCGGGCTTGAGCGCCACGGCCTTGTCCTTACGGAAGCCTCCGTCGGCGGTGATCACCAGCTTCACCTGGCCATCGATCAGGCGATCGCGCAGGGCATCGGCGGAAAAGCCCCCGAACACCACCGAGTGGGGGGCACCGATGCGGGCGCAGGCCAGCATGGCGATGGCAGCCTCCGGCACCATGGGCATGTAGAGGGCCACCAAATCCCCTTTACCAATCCCCAGGGCCTTGAGGGCATTGGCTGCCTTGCAGACCTCAGTGTGGAGCTGGCGGTAGGTGAAGCGGCGTGTGTCGCCGGGTTCACCTTCCCAAATCAGGGCCGTTTTCTCGGCCGTGGGGCCAGCCAGGTGCCGATCGAGGCAGTTGTAGGCGAGGTTGGTGCGGCCGCCTTCAAACCAGCGGGCAAAGGGGGGATTGCTCCAATCGAGCACCGTGTCAAAGGGCTCAAACCAGTGCAGGTGCTGGCGGGCCAGGTCCCCCCAGAAGCGATCGGGATCGGTCTCGGCCTGGTCTACTAGGGCCCGATAGGCCGCCATCGAGCCGATGCGGGCCGTGGCCGCCAGGGCCGCGGGCGGCTGGAACACCCGCTGCTCCTGCAGGATCGATTCAATCGTGGCGTCAGACCTCGTGGCCTCAGACCTCGTGGCGTCAGACATGGACGGCAAGGCCCCGGGCCCCTTCAGTGCTGCCATTCAAGCGAGACACGGGTCCGGGAGCTACGGCTGTAACGCCCCGTGAGGCAGGCACCCGGGGCAAAGCCCCAAGCGGCGTTTCCTTCAGGCCTCCACGTAGTAGCCGCTGCGGGCCAGGGCCTCTTCCTCGGCGCTGAAGTGGGGCGGCTCCAACACCAGGCTGGGGTCGTAGTGGTAAGTGGCCGAAAGAAACTGGGAGGCCAGCAGGGCCTGCTCGACGCTGTCGACCGAGGCCTCCGCCCGCTCCCACACCCGCTGTAACTCCTCCTTGTCGCCGCGACGCAGGGCCTGCTGGAGCTCATCGCGCAGGATCGAGAGGTGGCTGGCCTTTTTGATCACCGAATAAATGCGTTCGATCCGCTCCAGGGGCAGGCTCGGCTCCGCCAGGGCCCGGGCCCGGGCCAGTTCCGAATCGAGGCTGGGCCAGTAGCGGGTGGTGTAGTGGGCATCACTTTCCTGGTGGAACCAGGGCTCGCTGCGGGCAATCGAAGAGGACACCGTGTTGTGCAGTTTCCAGAGGAACAGGCGCAGCCCGGTGCTATCGGTAATCGAGGCCAGTTTGGAATCGATCGTCACCTCGATGTGTTCGGTGGGAGTTTGGGGGCCCAGGAGTAGGTATTCGATTGGGTACATGGTCACCTCCCGATTTTTAACCACGTAGCGATTCAAGTGGAACCGGCAATAGGGGCAGGGATACATGGTGGCTAGGGCCGGGAAGAAGCGCTTGAAGCAAGCCAAAGCTTCGTTTTGACGCTCCCCTGGGGGCATCGCCTGAATCAACTCGGCGCTGGTATGCATGAACCGCCAGGTGGCGGGGCCGAGGTAATAGGGAAAGCTCAGACGCATCTCCGATCGCTCGATGTCATCACGCCCCAGGAAGACATCAATNAAGGCAACGTATTCNGAGAGGTAACCGCTCTCGCGCCCAAACTCCTCGCGCTCCCGCCTTTTTTGGACACCATTAATATAGTGGTAGCTCAATTCCCAGGCTTGCTTGAGTTCCTGCTTCACAGGCAACGAGCAGCCCAGGAAATGGGCCTTAAGGGCCGTGGCGTAGCTATCGAAATCGCCAGCTTGGTGACGCCGTTCAAACCAGGCATCGAGATCGGCTTCAGTTTCAGCCTCGACCGCCGCCAGGTCGGATCGCGACATTACCGAGGCGGCCTTGAGCAACTTCGGCATGAAGTCCTCATACCAGTAACGGGTCGGCAGGATCGCGCCGGCATAGCGGGTATCGGAGTCGTCGACGATGACGCGATGCCAGCGCTCCAAGAAGGGTGTGACCGAGCTTCCCTCCCCCTGGTCGCCTGGGGAGACGGTATGGCGATGGAGGGAGAGTTCGCGGAAATCCTCCTGGTGCCGCAGGCGATTGAGTTCGTGCANTTGCAGNTCCTCCAGGCCAATCTCGGCNACGCGGTGGCCCTGGAGTCCGCCACTGAGCANCAGTTCCATGGCNGCAGCGAACACCTGGTGGTGGTGTTCAAGCCCATCGAGCTCNGCCTCAATCNCCTGCTCAGCCGCCGCCATCTCGGCGGTTGGCTCGAGGGTGGCCCAGTTGGCCATGCGGCTTTCCAGCTGGGCCAGCATGGCATTCACAGAACTGCGCAGATCCTCTAAGGGCTGCTGGGCCCCTACTTCAACAATGCCTAGGGATTGATAAAGATCCAGTGCCGCATTCACAAAGCCGGCAAAATTGGGGATCGTGTAAGGCAGGTCGTAGGCGCGTAGATGGGTTTCGGAGTTGGCGGAATAGTTCTCCCGAAAGCTGCGATAGGCCGCCCCCTGGAGCAGACGGAACAACCCGATACGCATCTGCAGAGGGGAGGTGCCTCCCTTGCTGGCTCCCTTGGGGCTGGCCGGAGCCGGGCTGGCGGTGGTCTGGCCACTCGCCGGCACCTGGGCCGGCGCCGTTGGCGCGGCTGGGGCATCCTGGGCAGCGGTTCCGGCCCCATGGGCCCCGGGCCGACCCCCCAGATGGGCCGCGTGATAGGCCTTGGGGTGGGCTGAAAAATCCTGGGGCAAGAAGGCAAGGAAATCGGCCAGGGTGATTTCTCCGGAGCCATCCCGGTTCAGTTCCACCACCAGCTCCTTGGCTTCCGCTTCGGGCAGTTCAAAGAGTTGGACCAACCGCTGCACCTGGGCAGGATCGACCGTTCCCCGTTGGTCGGGATCGAGCAGCCGGAAGGCGGCCTCAAGGCGCAGGCGCTGGTCGCCCAGAAGCACGGTGAGCAGTAAAAGGCGCCGGTCCCGGTTGGCATCGGGCGGGATTCGGTAGGCCACACAAACCGCCTCAACTTCGCGGCCATTGAGCGGAACCCCGGCGGCGGCGCAGGCCTGGGTTAGGAGTTGGGAGGTGGGAACACGCGGATGCTCATCTGCGAGTACTTGCCAACGCTCGGCAATCGATTCCAACGTTGGCAGAAGGGAAATTTCGGACATTATTCGTTTCTAGCGAACCTGAGGTTAGTCGCGCTGCAGCTGCTTTTTAGCGGGCGCGGGTCACACGACTGTTCCTGCACCGCGGCCAGGGCCGCTGTGCTCGAAGATGGAACCATGCCCCGGCCCGCCGCCTGCCTATTTGACCTCGATGGACTGCTGCTCGACACCGAGCCGCTCCATGCCCGGGCTTGGCAAGAAGCGGCTAGCCACTTTGGCCGCCCCCTGGCGCGGGCCGAACTGCTCTCCCTGCGGGGACGGCGGCGCCAGGACTGTGTGCGCCTGGTGTTGGGCTGGATTGCCGAGACCAGTAGCCTTCCACCCACGGCACCCGAGCTGCTGGCGGTGCGCCAGCCCGTGGCCGAGGCCCTGCTGGTGTTGGCCAAACCGATGCCTGGCGCCGAGGGGCTGGTCTCCCGTTGCAGCCAAAGGGGCATTCCGATGGCCCTGGCCACCAGCAGCTCCCGCGATGCGGTGGCCCTGAAAACAGCTCCTCACCCCTGGTTGGCGCTGATTACGGCGCGGGTGTTCGGTGATGATCCGGGCCTGGCCGCTGGCAAGCCGGCACCGGATGTGTATCTGCTGGCGGCAGAACAACTGGGGGTGAACGCGCAGGATTGCTGGGCCTTTGAGGATTCCCCGGCCGGCGCCGAAGCCGCCACTGCAGCTGGATGCCGGGTGTTTGTTCTGGCGCCCCAGGACCTGGATGCCTGCCAACGCCGGGATCTCTATCCGGCCAGCGCTGAGCTGATCAACGACTTGGCGGAGGTGCAGGTGTGACGCTTGAGCTTTTACGCGATTTAGGCTTTATGCGATTTAGGGTTTAAGAGATACAGATTAATGAGCTATTGCGGCATCAATTAATTCAGCAAAAGGCTTCTATCTAGCAATCAATAGAGCCGGCTGAGCACAAATTCCGGTAGTTGCAGCAGGGCACCACGGCACTCCGAGGGGGGCAGCCAGCTGAGGGCATCGGCCGCATCGCGGGCGAAGTCCTGGGCCAGGGCGCGGGAGCGGCCAATCGCTTCACTGCCCCGCACCAACGCCAGGGCCTGCTCCAGGTCGCCGCTTTCGCAGAACTCCCGCTCGATCAAGCCGGCCAGGGCCGGGTGTTCCTCCATCGCATAGAGGGCTGGTGCCGTGAGATAGCCCGAGGCCAGGTCGCTGGCGGCGGGTTTGCCCAGCTGTTGGTCGTTGCCGGTGAAATCGAGGATGTCATCCACCACCTGGAAGGCCAGACCCAGCTGGCGGCCGAAGCGGTATAAATCATCCAATCGCCCATCGGCCAAGCCGCTGAGCACTCCAGCCGCCCTGCAACTGTTTGCAATCAGGGAGGCCGTTTTGCAGTAGCTCTTTTCCAGGTAGGTGGCGAAGGTTTGGCCCGTGTCGTAGCGGAACAGGCCCTGGCGGATTTCACCATCGGCCAGATCCATGATTACGCGCGAGAGCAACTTCACCACCTCAAGGTTGTCGAGGTTGGCTAGGTGCCAGCTGGCCTGGGCGAAGAGGAAATCGCCGGCCAACACCGCCACCCGATGGTTGAAGCGGCTATGCACGGTGGCCACGCCGCGGCGGGTTGCGGCCTCATCGACCACGTCATCGTGGACGAGGGAGGCGGTATGGATCATTTCGGTGATCTCGGCCAGGCGCCGGTGACGCGCTCCGAGCTCGCCATCGGCGGAAAGGGCCCGGGAGATCAACAGAACNATGCCGGGACGCANGCGCTTCCCACCGGCGCTGAAAAGGTGTTCGGCAGCCGCCTGCAGGATTGGGTGACCAGCACCGATCAGGTGGCGCAGGTCGCTGAGGAGGGTTTCTAGATCCACCTCCACGGGCTGAAGAAGCTCTGCGACCGTTGCCATGACCCCCTGCGGTGCCCGGATCCTAGAAGGCCCTACTGGGCTGGTGCTGGTTGGCTGGCAGCGGATTTCCAGCGAACCGTTGGCCTGGCTGCTAGCCCTGGCGCAGGTCCACCTGCCGCACCTCGGGTCGCTCCCCTAGCCAGGCAGTGGCCGCCAGGGCAAAGGGTTGCGCCGGTCCCGTCACCCGGAAGCGACAACGCTCCAACCGTTGGGCCGGCTGATCCAGGCAGGGGGCCAGCACGCTGTCGAGGCGGGCGGCGGCGGCCACGGCCGGATCCACCAGGCGCACCTCCGGGGGGAGCAACTCCTGCAGCAACGGTTGCAGCAGGGGGTAGTGGGTGCAACCGAGCACAATCACTTCAACCCGGGCCGCCAGCAGGGGCTCCAGGTAGGTCTGGGCGGCCTGGCGCAGGGCAGCCCCTGAGAGCTGGCCTGCTTCGATCAGGGGCACAAAGGCCGGACAGCCCACTTCCAACACCTCGGCTCCGGGGTGGACGGCGCGGATGCTGTGGCCATAGGCGCCGCTGGCCGCGGTCGCTGGAGTGGCCAGCACCCCCACCCGGTCCGCTTGCAGCTGGCTAGCGGCACTGTCGATCAGGCCGAGAACGGGCACCCCGGCCAGGCTTTCGGCCAGATCAAAGGCGAGGGCGTTGGTGGTGTTGCAGGCCATCAAAATTCCATCCACCCCCTGGCGCCCCAGCCAGCGGATTACCTCGGCGGCGATGGCGCGAATCTCCTCGGGGCTGCGCTGGCCATAGGGCACCCGCGCCGTATCGCCCAGGTAGAGGCAGCGCTGGCCAGGCCGCCGGGCCAGCACCTGGCGCAACACCGTCAGACCACCGACGCCGCTATCAAACAGGCCCAGCACGCTGCTCACGGGCCCTGCCGCAACACATTGAGTAGACCCCGGCTAATGGCTAAGGCCAATCGGCGGCGATGGGCGGGGTCGGCTAGACGCGGCGCATCGAGCTCGCCGGTGAGAAAGCCCATCTCCAGCAAAGCGGAGGGCATCGTCGTGCGGCGGATCACGTAAAAACGGGCCGTGCGGGCGCCGCGATCGGGACTACCGGGTGACACGGCCAGCACCTCCTCCTGGACGGCCTGGGCAAGGGCCCGGGCCCGGGGGCTGTCGAAATAAAAGGTTTCGATGCCATTGACATCGGGGCGGGCCATGGAGAGGGCATTGGCGTGGACGCTCAAGAAGAGATCGGCGCCACTGCTGTTAGCCAGGGCCGCCCGCGGCGGCAGGTCCACGTCTACTTCCGAGGTGCGGGTCATCAACACCTGCACCCCCTTGGCCTGGAGCAACTGGGCCACCTGCAGGCTGACATCGAGCACCACATCGGTTTCGCGCAGGTTGCCAATGCCCACGGCGCCAGGATCGGGGCCCCCATGGCCGGGATCGATCACCACCTTGAAGCGGCCCGGGGTCACCTCAGGGAGCCCACTGGCCGACAGGGGGCCNAGAGCACCACCGGGGCGGGGCTGGGGGGGGGCAAGCGGCCCCTGGCGCCAGGCGGGGGTGAAGACAGGCGCCTCGATGTCGCCTTCGCCNANGGCCTGCAGGCCATAGGGGGCCAGGCCAGTGAGGTCCATGCGCCAGCGGTCCCGGGCCGTGCCCACCAGCTTCAAGCTGCTGGGGTCGAGCTGGGTGCCGGGCTGGAACTCCACCACCAGCCGGGTGGAATCGGGGGTGGGCTGGCCGACCCGGATCTGGCGCACTAGGCCGCTGCCGGGGATCGTGCGGGTCCGCAACGGCGCCCCAGGCAGGTCAAACCAGACCCGTGGTCCGATGCCACCGCGTCCGGCCTCGTAGAAGGCCCTCACGGGTAGGTCTGGGGCGGTACGCAGCTCCAGTTGACCCTCGCGGTTGATGCGCCAGGCCGACAGGGAGCTCGCCGCCAGGGCCGGCAGGGGCGCCAGGGCCAGCGCCAAGGGCACTAGGGCATGAACCAGCGCAAGAACAGTGCGCCCCCCGCTCGGACGGCGGCGCGACACCAGGCCAGCCATCGGCGCGTTCAGAAGAGGGCGGGACGACGGTGCTGCAGGCTCGGCATCTGGGCCCGCACCCGGGAGCCATGGCCGGGATCTACCGGTGCCACGGCCAGGCCCGGCGCCACACCCGCATCGGCCAGAACCGTGCCCCAAGGATCGATCACCATGGCGTGGCCATAGCTCTGGCGGCGGCCGTAGTGGAGGCCCGTTTGGGCCGGCGCCAGCACGTAGGCGGTGTTTTCGATCGCCCGGGCCTGCAGTAACACCTGCCAGTGATCCTTGCCGGTGAAGGCGGTGAAGGCGGCGGGAATCATCAATAGATCGGCCCCGCTGGCGGCCAAGTGTCGATAAAGCTCAGGAAAGCGCACGTCGTAGCAGATGGACAGACCCACCTTGCAAAGGCCGGGGATCTCCACTACGGGCGGCAAGCTGTCGCCAGGCTGCACCGTGGCCGACTCCCGGTAGGTGTTGCCGTCGGGCAGATCGACATCGAAGAGGTGAATCTTGTCGTAGCGGGCCAGCAGCTGGCCGTCCTTGCTGACCAGGTCGGCCCGGTTAAAGGTCTGGCCCTCGCCGGCTGGGGCGGGGTAGCCGCCGCCGAGCAGGGCCACCTGGTATCGACGGGCCATCGTGACCAGAAACTTCTGGCTGCGTTCGGCCAGCATCGGCGCCAGGTCCAGCCTCAGGGCGTCGGGACCCATGAAAGCGAAGTTTTCCGGCAATCCCACCAGCTCGGCGCCGCGGCGCACGGCCAGCTCGATTTGCTCCTCAGCTGCGGCCCAGTTGGCCTCGGGATCGGAGGTGCTGGTGAGCTGGATTGCTGCCGCCAGAAAGCTTGTCACCGCTGCAAAATCCCTGGTCTATCAACTTTAGGGGTGTGGCGATCCGCCCTTGGCCGGGCCTGGTTAGGACCAGCTCAGCGGGCTTCGAGCACGCCCGGGCTCGTCTGCGTCGGCACGATCGTCAGGCTGTCGACGGCGGCGCAGCAGCGGAAATCGGCGTCGTGGTCGCCCAGGCTGATGAGGCGCTGGCCATGGCTGGCGACCCGCAGGCAACCCTCTGGGTCCTGGCGCCATTGCTGCCAAAGGGCCAGGGCCGCAACCATCTCGTCGTTGCCGCTTGTGACGGCCGTACCTGCACCTAGATCCATGGCCGCAGCGGCCACGGCCCCGGCCGCCAGGCTGTCTTCCAGGGAATAGTCCCCCTCCCAGCCGCTACCCACGATCCACACCGTCTGGGCGCCGGACTCCAGCAAGCGCTGAGCCACGGCGCTGCGGTTTGGCAGACAGGCCGTCACCAGCAACTCCACGGGCCGCACCCGGTCGAGGGAGCGGGTGCCGTTCGTCGTGCTCATAAACAGGCGTTTGCCCGCCACCACCTCCGGGATCACGGCCAGGGGTGAATTGCCCAGGTCGAAGCCCTCCAGGCGCTTGCCGCCCCGTTCGCCGGCGCGGAGGCGCTTGTCCGCCGGCCAGGCGCTGGCGGCCGCCTCCAGCTCAGCCAGGTCGGCGAAGGCCTCGATCGCCTCGGCCCCGTTGGCCAGGGACCAGGCAA
>JGI25914J50564_10000559_pt1 | contig 12416 bp, 7 predicted proteins | sample LauGreSuBDMM15SN_2_FD_50564 | JGI IMG/M metagenome (IMG submission 50564) | reverse complement strand
CTTTCCAAGCGGTTGATCGTTGATCCACCAGCGGAGGTCTTTTCAACGAACCTTTTCTGGGACCGCGCGATAGTCGAGGGCCGTTGCATGGGCATAGTGCACGAAGGGTTGTGGTTTGACGTCGGCTACCCAGCCGCAATTGCCGCCACAGAAGCTCGGCTGGCGGAACATAATGGGGGATAATGCCTCTGCCCCGCGGGTTCATGTGTTCAATGTCCCGTTGGGCAACGACCTGTGCGATGTAACTGCGCAGTGGGTNTTGCAGTCGGCGGGCGCTGATCCGCTGACGATCAGCAACAACATATTGCTGCTGCCTAATAACCGCGCGATCAAGGCGATGACCGAGGCGTTTGTTCGGCAGGCAGCACCGGGCATGCTTCTGCCGCGGATGGTCGCTGTTGGTGACATGCAATTGGACGAAGCCTTGGGGCCAATGCTTGACCCTATCGACACCGACATCGAGATTTGGCCAGCCATTAGTTCTTTTGATCGGCTGATGCTTTTGGCAAGGCTCGTCAATGACAATAAACCCCGCGATGCAGCGCTTTCACCTGCAGAAGCATTGCGGTTGGCACGTAAATTGGCGGACTTGATTGACGAGCTTGAGGTTGATCTGGTCGATTTTACCCAGATACAGGACATCGCGATCGACGCAGACTTGGCGGGCCATTGGCAAAGCGCTTATGGTCGGCTTTTAAAGATTTTGCCTGCATATCATGCGGCGTTGACCGCGCGCAAACTCATGGGGCCAGCTGAACGTCGGAACCATTTGCTTGCAGCCCTGGAACGGCGACTTGCGGAAAATATGGTTGAAAGCCCGATCATAGCGGTTGGCATAAACACATCCGCCAAAGCCGTGGCGCGTGTACTGCGCCGGGTGGCGCTGATGCCGAACGGGCACGTCATCTTGCCGGGTGTCGACCTTGCCTTGTCCGACGAACGCTGGGATGACCTGTCGCCCTTGACCGATGACGCGCAAGGCTTTGGCCGCCGTCGCAATGTTGAAGTGCATCCACAGTTTCACTTGAAACATTTGCTTGAACTGATGGGCATAGACCGCAGCGAGATTGATGTCCTGCCGACAGCCCAGCCGGAGCAAAAAGGCGCGGTGATTTCGGAGATATTTCGCTTACCGGAACATAGTGTTCAATGGCAGGGCCTGCCTGCGTTACGCAAAACCTTGCCGCATGCGAAGTGCTTAGAAACAGAGGATATTGCGCAAGAAGCAAAGGCGATTGCGGTGCGTATCCGAGGCGCGCTGGAGGTTACACAAAAGCGCACCGCCCTCATCACCCCAGACCGTGAATTGGCGGTCCGCGTTGCCGGGCAGTTGCGCAGATGGGGCATACAGGTCGACGATAGTGCGGGCATACCTTTGCTGCAAACTCCGCCGGGCACGCTTGCGCTGGCGTTGGTCGACGCGATTTCAAGCAGCTTCTCCGCATCAACGATATTGGCAATAGCCAAGCATCCGTTGGCTTTTGCAGGTGCCGAACGGCTTGCGTGGTTGGACCATGTGCGGGNGCTTGATCTTACCGTGCGCGGCACCCCGNATGGCCGTGGTCTGTCGGCGATCACGACACGGTTGCAGGCTGCGCGAAAGCCNAATGAAAAGCTTATGGCTTGGTGGTCAGAAGTNGCGANGCTGTTGGCGCCACTGGAACGGGCGGATAGCAGGCCGTTTNATGATGTCCTGGCAACGCTTCGCGATGTAGCGACAAGCTTGACCGATGGCGCCATCTGGCGCGGCGCGAGCGGCCGTGAATTGGCACGCATTTGGGAGGAGGTGACGCTNGGCGATCTTACCATCCTTGGCCGCGTGGAGGCCACAGGCCTAGTCGCGACATTTAAGGAGATTTTCTCCAGTGCTGTCGTTCGTCCACCTTATGGTGGACACCCCCGCGTGGCGATATACGGATTGATCGAAGCGCGTCTACAGCAAGCGGACTTGGTCATTTGCTCTGGCCTGAACGAGGGTACATGGCCCCAAATTTCGCAGCCTGATCCATGGTTGGCGCCCGCGATCCGGCGGCATTTGAAATTGCCGACGTTGGACCGGAACATCGGCCTGTCGGCGCACGATCTTGCCATGGCCTTGGGCGCACAAGAGGTGCTGCTGACCCGCGCTCGGCGTGGTCGTGGCGGGCCAAACGTTGCTTCGCGCTTTTTGCTGCGGATTAAGGCGCTGACGGCGGAAACGCTTGAGGCGGATGAGGCGCTTTTGTTNTGGGCAAATGCGCTTGATCGGCCCGCGGAGTCGGTGCCCTTCGCTACGCGGCCCGTGCCTATGCCAGATGCGGAACAACGTTTGGTGTCCTTGTCCGTTACCGATTTNGACCAGTTGAAGTCCGATCCATATTCCTTTTACGCTAAGCGCATTCTTGGTCTTCCTGTGCTGGAAAAGGTTGATGCCGAGCCANGCTATGCNTGGCGCGGAAGCCTTGTGCACGACATATTGGAAAAATGGTTCACACAGGATGCTTGCGCGGTCGACATGCTCGCGAAGCGTGCGGACGACTTGTTGGCACAGGAAGCGACCGATCCGTTGCTGCGCGCATTGTGGCAGCCGCGTATCGCCGCTGGTCTGCGCTGGGTGGCGGATGAAACGAAGCGGTTGATGACTGAAGAAGGACGCGTGGTTTCGGTTGCCGAGCAGCCCGGTACCGTCAACATCAAAGGCATTGTCGTTAGGGGCCGCGTGGACCGGATTGACCGGGCTGCAGACGGTGACCTTGTTATCATCGACTATAAAACCGGCATGCCGCCATCGACTAAGCAGATCAACGCCGGCTTCGCACTACAATTGGGCCTGATCGGTTATATGGCAGAGGAATTGGCCATTAAAGGCGTTTCGGGCGCGGCGAGCCATTTTGAATATTGGAGCTTGGCCAAAAACAAAGCCAAGAATTTTGGTTCTATCGCGATACCCACAAGCACACGTCCTGCAGACAAAAAGCCTAAACGGGAAGACTTCATTGCTTTCGCGGTGGCGCAAGCTGAGGTCGCGATTAGCAATTGGATATTGGGCAATACGCCCTTCACCGCCAAGCTGCATCCGGAATTTGCGCTATATGGCGACTATGACCAATTGATGCGTTTGCAGGAATGGAATGGCCGTCAGGCGATTGTCGAGGATGCGACATGAGCAATGCAGCCAAAACTCTCCACCCGCTCATATCAGCACAAAGAAGCGCCGTCGTTCCGCACGACAATATCTGGCTGAGCGCATCGGCAGGGACAGGAAAAACGCAGGTGCTGACCGCCCGCGTCATCCGGTTGTTGTTGGAAAATGATGTCGAACCAGAAAACCTATTGTGCATTACGTTCACAAAGGCCGGTGCCTCCGAAATGGCGGACCGGATCAATCAGCTATTGGCGTCATGGGTCCAATTGGACGACAATATCCTGTTCCATGATCTTGAGGCTATTGGCGCAGAGGCTGGTCCCGAGGCTCGCAAAAAGGCGCGGCAACTGTTTGCAAAAGTACTGGACGCACCCGGCGGCGGTTTGCAGATATTGACCATCCATAGCTTCTGCCAATCTCTGCTCGGCAGCTTTCCCGAAGAAGCGGGATTGGTGCCTGGATTCAAACCGGTTGAAGGCCGTGAGCAAAGGGAATTGCTCGACGTGGCACTCGCAAACTTGGTTCTGGATGCGGAGGAACGCGGCGATACCAAGATAATCGACAGTTTGCAGGAACTCAGCCTGAACATGGGAGAGGAGGGGGCCCTGCGATTCTTGCACCGGACGGCAGTCGTGCCCGATGTGATGGCTTCAATCCCTGATGATGCAGGCGCTATGGTCTGGGCGCGCCGTTTGGCGGACGTCAGCTTTACAGGGTCCGTTGAGGAGATTTTGGAGGCTGCATTTGCCGACGAACATATTCCGCATGCCACGCTGCAAGCGATTATCGATGAGAATCTGTTGTGGTGTGATAACAAAGCCGACAGCCGAGGCGGCAAGCGCGCAGCGGTCTTGCAGGACTGGCTATCGCGCCCGCCCGCCGAACGTGCGATACAATTAAATGAACTCCACAGTTGTTGGTCAACCGGAAAGGGAGAGCCCCAGACATCTTCCAAGGGCCATACCCCGATGAATGACGCCTATGCCTTGCTGGCGGGTACGATGTTCGAATGGACGAACCAGCTCATAGGCGAAGTCGCGCGGGCACAATATGCCGACAGGCTCGCGCGGGCTTTGTTGGTGGGTAAGGATTTTTCTGCGCAATATGGCAAAGCCAAGCAGTCCCTTGGCGCGGTCGATTTTGACGATATGATAAGGCGCGCCGCAGCCTTGCTGAAGCATAGCCAAATGGCGAATTGGGTGCGGTTTAAGCTGGATCGGCAGATTGATCATATTCTTGTGGATGAAGCACAGGATACAAACGCGGCCCAATGGGACATAATCAGCGCGCTCAGTGACGATTTTTACAGCGGCATGGGCGTGCACCCCGACAAGACCCGCACCCTTTTCTCCGTGGGGGATTTTAAGCAAGCCATCTTCGGGTTTCAAGGTACCGCGCCCGAACGCTATGAAGCTGCAGGTGTGTATTTCGCAGAGCGTATCGGCGCATCTGGATCTGAGCTGAAGCGGCTTACCCTTTCGCAGAGTTTTCGGTCCACAGCGCCAATCCTTGATTTCGTCAATGCTGTCATTGAAGAGGCTGGCCCTGAAAGTTTCGGTGTCAGCGGGGACATCGCGGAGCATTATAGCGAGAAGCCGCAGATTGGCATTGTCGAGCTTTTTGAGCCCATTTGTGCAAAACCAAATTTGCAGGATGACGGGGCTTCAGCGGACGAGGAAGAGGATTGGTTCAGCGACGAAAAACGTGCGCTTGCCGAAAAGCTTGCGGATCATGTCAAAGCGCTGATTGACGCAAAACCGTGGCTAGTGAGCAAAGGCCGACCCCTTGAACCCGGCGATATCATGTTCCTTTTGCGCAGCCGGGGCGAGATGGCATCGATGCTGGTTGCGCAATTGCATGAGCGTAAAGTGCCCGTCGCGGGTATCGACAGGCTGCGTTTGCTGCAGCCTTTGGTGGTGCAGGATCTGCTGGCGGCGATCAAATTTGTGCTGCAGCCCAATGATGATTTCAGCCTGGCCTGTATACTTGTGTCCCCCATCATTGGTTGGTCGCAGGAAACCCTCCTCCAATATGGCTATGTCGGCGACCGCAAGGCCAGCTTGTGGCAACATATTCGTGACCGGCCCGAGCTTACCGAGCAAATGACTCCACTGCGCGATATGCTCGCTATGGCCGATTTCACGACCGTCTATCATTTCCTTGAACAGATTTTATCCGGGCCAATCGGCGCGCGGCGCAAATTCACGGCGCGTTTGGGCAGCGAGGTGCTGGTCCCAATCGAGGAAATGTTGAACGCTGCCTTGCAGTTTGAACAGCAGCACGGTGGCGGCTTGCAGAAATTCATCGCTTGGTTTGACCGCGGCGACACGGAAATCAAACGCGAAGGTAACAGCAGCAGCAGCAAGGAGGTCAGGATCATGACCGTCCATGGTGCAAAGGGCTTACAGGCACCTGTCGTCATTTTGGCGGATATAACGTCAGACCCGACCAAGAAGCCGGACCAATCGGTTGAGCTGTTGATGGATGAGGGGCATCGCACGCCATTATTGCCCATTCGCAAAGCCGAGCAGTCCGGGCGGTTGCAAGGTATCATGGACATGCAAAAGACCCGCGAGCTGCAGGAACATAAACGCTTGCTCTATGTCGCGATCACGCGCGCCGAAGAGCGGCTGATTATGACCGGATCGCTTGGCATTAGCCGCAAGAGCGAACCGCCGTCCGAAAGCTGGTGTGCGCTCCTGCAAAAAGGGATGGTCGCACTCGGCTGCGATTGGGAAGATGACGCGCGCTGGGGCCGCGTGATGCGTCATGTCGGGCTACAAGGGGTTTCTTTGGCGGCTCCAGACAGCGGTGCCAACGCGACTGCGCGGGCTGAAACACCCTTGAGCACACCGCAGTGGCTCTTTGCGCAGGCGCCAGCGGAGCAACGGCCGCCGCGTCCCTTGGTCCCCTCGCAGCTAGATGATGACGATTATGGCGATGCGCCAGCGACCTCCGCAATGCGCAAGGCGGCAACGCGGGGGAAATTGATTCATGCGTTGCTGGAACGTATTACCGATCATGCATCGCTGCAAAAGGCCGAGCAGTGGTTGAAAGCGCAGACGCCGGATCATGATATTGATCAGGCGCAGATCATCGCCGAGGTTCGCACAATATTGAATGATGCCCAATTGGAGGCGTTTTTCGGTTCTTCTGCGCGTGCCGAAATTCCCCTAGTCGCCGTTGTGGGTGAGACCGTCATTAACGGACGGATTGATAGGCTGATTGTCGAACCAGGGCTGGTGCGTGCCATTGACTTTAAGACGGGTCGTCAGGTGCCAAGGGATGAAACCGGCGTTCCGGTCCCACATTTGCGACAAATGGCGCATTACAGCGCGGCATTACAGGCAATTTTTCCAGGAGCGCGGGTGGAGGTATCCTTGCTGTTCACGCATGCACCGCGTTTCATTGCGCTTTCCGACGCTATTTTGGAACCTTATTACCCCGCCTCCTGACGGGTTAAGCAAAACTATTGCGCATGGTCCTTGTCAGCCCAAGGCGGCAAGAATACATGGGGAGCAACAATGGAGATTAACATGGCTACAAAATCCGTAGGTGATAATGATTTCGCCGCAACCGTGCTGGCATCCGGCAAGCCTGTATTGGTCGATTTTTGGGCCGAATGGTGCGGCCCATGCAAGATGATTGGCCCAAGCCTTGAAGAAATCAGCGAAGAGTTGGCCGGTCAGGTCGAGATCGTGAAGCTGAACATTGACGATCATCCCGATACGCCTGCCAAATATGGCGTGCGCGGTATTCCAACGATGATCCTGTTCAAGGGCGGCGAAATCGCTGACACCAAGGTCGGCGCGGCGCCCAAGGCGCAGTTGAAAAGCTGGCTCGAAGCTGCGCTTTAATCGCGCATACTAACTGCGATAATCGGCGTTCATGCTAATATAACCGTGGGTTAGGTCACATGTCCACACTGTGGCTTTTCCAGACCCAAGGCCGAGATCAACGCCGATTTCGATTTCCTTTTGCTGCAAATGACGTGCTACGGGCGCCTCGTCATAATCGGCAACGGCAAGTCCGTTGTGCGCGACTAAGGTCGAACCAAAGCGGATGGAGAGCGTGTCGCGGTTGGCAGGTTCGCCTGCTTTGCCGACGGCCATGACGATACGGCCCCAATTGGCATCTTCGCCTGCAATCGCGGTTTTTACCAAGGGCGAATTGGCAATCTTCAAGCCGATGCGCCGTGCGCTTTCGTCGCTGGCGGCTCCAGACACCTGAATTTCGATAAACTTCTGAGCGCCTTCGCCATCGCGAACAACAAGATGCGCCAATTGGTGGCAGACATCACTCAACGCAGCCGCAAATGCGTCGGCTCCAAGGTCATCAAACGAGGCCAACCGCGCATTGCCTGCCTTGCCGGTTGCGAAGGCGAGCACCGTATCGCTAGTTGAGGTGTCACTGTCTACGGTGATGCAGCTGAAACTTGATTGATTGGCTCCAGATAAGAGATGCTGTAGAAACGCGGCATCGATTGCGGCGTCGGTGAAGATATAGCCCAGCATGGTAGCCATGTCGGGTGCAATCATGCCCGAACCCTTTATGATGCCCACAATCTGAACCTTACGACCATCGACTATAGCGCTGGCTGTGGCGCCTTTGGCAAAGGTGTCTGTGGTTCCAATGCCATGCGTCACGTCTTCCCAACTGCACGGTGCAGCATCAAACGCAGCGCGAAGCCCGGCCTGCGCCTTGTCGCCGGGCAGGGGGACGCCAATCACACCGGTTGAAGACACGAATATTTCCGCCTCTTCGCAGTTTAATTGTGCAGCGACCTGCGCAGTGATCGCGTCGACTGCATCCTTGCCGCGCTGCCCCGTGAAGGCATTGCTGTTGCCTGCATTGACGACCAATGCCCGTGCGCGGCCATGCGGCAGATGCGCGCGGCACAGTTCAACCTCGGCCGAGCAGCACAGATTCTGTGTAGTCACGCCGGCCACGGTCGTTCCTTCATCCAAAACGACATAGGTTAGGTCGCAACGGTCCCAATCCTTATACCCAGCGCGTGCAACGCGCGGCGTTGCGCCGGCGATATCGGGCATGATCGGAAAGGGAACTGATAGTGGAGAAATTGTAGACAAGTATTTGAAACCTTGTAATAATTATAAATATAAGGCGATCGCGTGTGGGTTTAGCATGTCGTTTATCTGTTGGCCGCTTTTGGCGCAACCGACAATGCACCCAAAACACGTCGCTTCGGGATAGACGGATAGGCTTTGCCCTCCTATATGCGTCTGGCACATAAATAGGCTACATATGCGTTTACTGATATATTTACTGGCAATGATGAGCGGATTTTCCGCTGCAGAGGCAGCGCGTCCGGTATCTTCTGCGTCAGCATCGGTGGGTTCAGCAGTTGCGCAGGCTTATGTTGCTGCGGCTGCGCAGGAAACTGTTGCCGCTTGCGAACCCGTGGTCCGTGAGACCGCGAAGGCGCGGGCGTCACTTGCACCCGCCGTTGGTAAAACGAACCTGACTACCGTGAAGTCAGATACGCCGGTTGACCGGCACGATATCATCTTAGGCTAGACTTTCTGAGCCCTTTGGGGTGCGTTTCATAGCTACCTAATGCGCGCCAATCGTGCGCGTCTCCCACATATTTCAAAGGAATTATCTATGCTCGGCGGACTTGCCAAAGCCATTTTTGGGTCGTCGAACGACCGTTACGTTAAATCGATCATGAAGATCGTTGACCAGATCAACGCGCTTGAGGACGAAATATCGGCCATGGATGATGACCGGTTGAAGGGCCAAACACAGATATTCCGCGATCGGTTGGCAGCCGGCGAAACGCTCGACGATATCTTACCTGAGGCCTTCGCTACAGTGCGGGAAGCATCAAAGCGCGTTATGGGCATGCGCCATTTTGACGTGCAGATGGTCGGCGGTGTTGTTCTGCATCGCGGCGAGATTGCGGAAATGCGCACGGGTGAAGGTAAGACCCTGACGGAAACCTTGGCCTGCTACCTGAACGCCATTGAAGGCAAGGGCGTCCATGTTGTGACCGTGAACGATTATCTGGCCCGTCGCGACGCCGAATGGATGGGCCGTATATATGGCTTCCTCGGCCTCACTACGGGCGTTGTTGTGCCCAACATTCAAGAACATGAACGTCGTGCCGCTTATGAATGCGACATAACATACGCAACCAATAATGAGCTTGGCTTCGATTATTTGCGCGACAATATGAAATATGAACGCGCGCAAATGGTGCAGCGTCCATTTAACTTCGCAATTGTCGATGAGGTTGATTCTATCCTTGTTGATGAAGCACGCACGCCGTTGATTATTTCTGGTCCAACAGACGATAAATCAGAGCTTTACATGCTGGTCCAAGCCGTTGTCCTTCAACTGGACGAGGGCGATTATGATAAAGACGAAAAAAGCCGCAATGTGACGCTGACCGAAGATGGCACGGAAAAAGCCGAGCGTATGTTGGAAGGCGCTGGCTTGCTGACGGGTTCGAACCTGTATGACTATGAAAACACGCTGGTCGTGCATCATTTGGACCAAGCGCTTAAAGCCAATGTGATGTTCAAACGCGACATTGATTACATCGTGAAAGAAGGCAAAGTTATCATCATTGACGAATTTACCGGTCGTATGATGGACGGACGCCGCTGGTCGAACGGGCTGCACCAAGCCGTCGAGGCGAAAGAAGGCATGGAGATTGAGCCAGAAAACCAGACGTTGGCGACCATTACATTCCAGAATTATTTCCGCATGTATCCAAAGCTGTCGGGTATGACGGGAACCGCCGCAACTGAGGCAGGCGAATTCCACGAGATCTACAAGCTCAACGTTGTTGAAATACCAACGAACGTGCCAGTCCAGCGCATTGATGAGGACGATCAGTTCTACAAAAACACGCAAGACAAATTCGGTGCAATCGCCAAGACGATCAAAGAAGCCAATGATCGTGGCCAACCCGTTCTGGTGGGCACAGTGTCCATTGAAAAGTCCGAGCTGCTTTCAGAATTTTTGGAGAAAGAAGGCGTTCTGCACAGCGTCTTGAACGCACGCTTCCACGAAAGTGAAGCACGTATCGTCGCCCAAGCGGGGCGTTTGGATAGTGTAACAATCGCCACCAACATGGCTGGCCGTGGAACGGATATTCAGCTTGGCGGTAACTTTGAATTCCGCCTTGAAGATGAATTGCGCGACATGCCCGAGGGGCAAGAACGTGAAGCCGCTATCGACGCGCTGAAGGCCGAAATTGCGGCTGAGAAAGCCAAGGTGATAGACGCTGGCGGATTGTTCGTTCTTGCTACCGAGCGCCATGAAAGCCGCCGCATCGATAACCAGTTGCGCGGTCGTTCGGGACGACAAGGTGACCCTGGCATTTCGCGCTTCTATCTGTCGCTTGATGACGATCTGCTGCGCATTTTTGGTTCGGAGACTTTGTTCTCGCGGATGATGAACTCAAGCTTGGAAGACGGGGAAGCGATTGGCGGCAAGTGGCTATCGAAGGCAATCGAAACGGCACAGCGCAAGGTGGAAGCGCGTAACTACGACATTCGTAAGCAACTCGTTGAATATGACGATGTTATGAATGATCAACGCAAGGTTATCTATGATCAGCGCAGCGAGATCATGGATTCCGAAGGCGTCGATGATATCATTGAGGACATGCTTAACGACACCGTGAACACCATTGTCGGCGATTGCTGCCCCGAGGCTACCTATCCGGAACAATGGGACGTTGTGTCCCTCAAGCAAAAATGTGCTGAATTGCTTGGCCTTGCCCCAGATATTGATAGCTGGATACAGGAAGACGGACTTGATCCGGAAACCATTGAAAACCGTTTGTCGGAAATGGCGAATGCCAAGTTCAAAGCGAAGGGCGCTGTGCTTGACGAGGCCGTCTGGCGGCAGGTTGAAAAGAGCATATTGCTGCAGACGCTTGATCATCACTGGAAAGAACATCTATCCACGCTCGATGCCTTGCGTCAGGTTATTTATCTGCGCGCCTACGCGCAGAAGAACCCAGTAAACGAGTATAAACAAGAGGCCTTTGGTCTGTTTGAGCGGATGTTGTCCGCCATTCGTGAAGGTGTGACGAAGACGATCGCGACAAATGACTTCCGGGCTGAAGAAGAATTCGTTCCACCGGACTTGCCTGCACTGCCAGATTTTCTGACGACGCATATCGATCCGTTTACTGGTGAAGATAATAGCGACGACATTGATGCTGGTTCATCGGGGTTCGTGACGACAAAGATAGCGCGTCCGGCAATCGCTTCGGGATTAAATGACCCTTATGCTGGCGATCCAGACCTGCGGCGCAATGATCCGTGCCCATGTGGTTCGGGGCAGAAGTATAAGCACTGTCACGGCGCGTATTGATGCGGCAATAAGGGAAGGGCGCATATGCTCTGGTTAGCCGGCCTTTTTGGGGTTGTTGCTTTGGTCTACGCCTCGGTGGGCTTTGGCGGAGGCTCAACATATACTGCCTTGCTCGCCTTATGGGGCGTTGATTATCGCCTGATCCCGGTCATTGCGCTTTTCTGCAATATCATCGTCGTTACAGGCGGCAGCATCCGTTTCGTGCGGGCTGGGCTTGTGTCAAGGCTGCAGGTGCTGCCTTTGCTTTTGATATCGGCGCCACTTGCATTTGCAGGGGGGCTGGTCCCATTAAAACAAGTCGTATTCTTAACAATATTGGGCGGGGCTTTGTTGGCCTCGTCTATCGCCCTCTTCATGCAAGCGGACAAGATGGCGCCGCGCAACGTATCCAAGCCGATGTTATTGGTTATTTCAGGCGGTGTTGGACTGCTGGCGGGTCTGTCGGGCATCGGTGGCGGTATATTCATGGCACCTGTCCTGCATCTCATCCGTTGGGCAGAGGCGCGCCGGATCGCGGCATTTGCGTCGCTCTATATTCTGATAAACTCGGCCGCGGGGCTATTTGGCCAAATCATTAAATCGGGTGCGCAAGCGCTTGCCGAACCAGCGATGCAATATGGCCTGTTGCTTGGCGCGGTGTTGGTCGGAGGACAATTGGGCAGCCTGTTCGGTATGCGCTACCTATCGCCGCAGCTATTGCGCACCTTAACCGCGTTGCTGGTGGGCTATACGGCTTTGAGATTGCTGTGGCAGGCTTATGGTTCAGCCTAGTGGCGCGACGGCTTTGTGTGCATCAGTGCCAAATGTTCTGACGGGGAGCACTAGGCGCAGCCATTAGGCGCCACGGCGGGCATCTAGGCTCCAAGGCCCAGCGCCCAAGCCGGTGTAGCCTAGAAGCCCGGCCATGATGGCCAGGTTTTTCACGAAGTNTTGTAGC
>JGI25914J50564_10000548_pt1 | contig 12539 bp, 13 predicted proteins | sample LauGreSuBDMM15SN_2_FD_50564 | JGI IMG/M metagenome (IMG submission 50564) | reverse complement strand
GTTGCTGCGGAGCGGGCTGTTGCTGCGGAGAGGTTTGTTGGTGCGCAAAGAGCTGGAGCTGGCAACCAACCTGTCGCAGAAAACCGGCTTGGACTAGCCACCGCAACGCTGCGGCTTGATGGCGCCCTCTTGGCGGCAGCGGCCCTCAACCATGCCCTAGCTGGCTGCCAAGTCCATCGCCGCGGTGGCCCCGGTGGGGCGACACCAATGGCCGTAGCGGCAGCGCTTGCAAGGCAAAGCTTTTATCAATCCGCTCAAATATGAAGCCAATCTGCTCCAACAATGGGGCCGAGAAATCCCCTGTCAACAGATGCCTCGCAATGCTGAAAGATTCATGAAGACACAGACAAATTTCGCTTTTCTGTAGCAAGTTGGCTTAACTTCTATTCCCCACTCCATGACCGCCTCAGGCCCGCCCGACAGCGACGGCCCCCGCCGGCGTAGCAGTGATCCGATCAGCTGGTATCTCGGCACAATCGGGCGTGTGCCTTTGCTGACACCAGCCGAAGAGATTGAACTAGGCAATCAGGTGCAAACCATGATGCGGCTCTTGGAGGACCCCAAGGATGGGGGCTATAGCGATCAGGAAAATAAATTAATTCGGGTTGGCCGTCGCTGCAAAGAGCGCATGATGAAGGCAAACCTTCGCCTTGTTGTCAGCGTTGCCAAGAAATATCAGGGTAAAGGCCTCGAACTGCTCGACCTGATCCAGGAGGGCTCCCTGGGCCTGGAACGGGCGGTTGAAAAGTTCGATCCCACCCGGGGCTACAAGTTTTCGACCTACGCCTTCTGGTGGATTCGCCAAAGTATGACCCGGGCGATTGCCTGCCAATCACGGACAATCCGGCTGCCGGTGCACCTGTCCGAACGGCTCTCGGCGATTCGCAGGGTGAGCCTGGATCTCGCCCACAAACTCGGGGCGATGCCCAGTCGCCAGGAAATTTCCGAGGCCATGGCCATGCCAATCGAGGAGCTCGATTCGCTGCTGCGCCAGTCACTCACTACCTCCAGCCTTGATGCACCGGTCAACGGTGATGACGATCGCAGCTTCCTGGGCGACCTAATTGCCGATACCAGCCAAAGCGAACCCCTGGAGTCGGTCGAGCGGGGCATCCACCTGGAACAGCTGGGCCAATGGCTGGGCCAGCTTTCGGAGCAGGAGCGCCAGGTGCTGGAAATGCGTTTTGGCTTAGAAGGCCATGAGCGACATACCCTGGCCGAAATTGGCCGACTCCTCGAGGTCTCCCGGGAGCGGGTGCGGCAGGTGGAACTCAAGGCCCTGCGCAAACTGCGCCACTTCACCCGCCGAAGCCCCTCCCTCCAGGGTCCCTAAGGACTACTCAAGAAGCCGGGATTGATCTCTGTGGGATCTGGTCCTGGAGTGCCATCCCCCCAACCGTTCAATCGTCAGCCCAGATGTAGCGGGTCAATTCGGCCGGGTCGGGCTCGGGGGCGGCGAGGGCGAACTCAACACAATCGGCCACATGGGCGTCGATCTCCTTTTCGATCTGCTTGAGATCGGCTTCGCTAGCCAGTTGCTGAGCGAGCAGGTGGCCAGCTAGCTGCTTGATTGGATCGCGCTGGGCCCAGAACTGCTTCTCNGCCTCAGCCCGCAACTCATCNGGGTCGGCGAGGGAGTGGCCCCGGAAGCGATAGGTNAGGCACTCGAGCACGGTGGGACCCTCTCCNGCCCTGGCCCGCTCAATCGCCCGCTGGGCCGCTGCCCGCACGGCTAGCACATCCATGCCGTCCACCTCTTCGCCGGCCATGCCAAAGGCAGCAGCTTTGCGCCATATCTCTGGGTCACTGGTGGCCCGGTTGTGGTCCATGCCGATGGCCCACTTGTTGTTTTCCACCACGAAGAGGATTGGCAGCTTCCAGAGAGCCGCCATGTTTAAACATTCATAAAACTGGCCAATATTACAAGTGCCATCGCCAAAAAAGGCCGCCGTAACAGCATCGCTNCTGGCATCTCCGAGGGCATCGCGCTTATAGCGACTGGTGAAAGCAGAGCCGAGGGCCACGGGAATCCCTTCACCGATGAAGGCATAACCACCAAGCAGGTGGTGTTCTTTCGAAAAAAGATGCATGGATCCGCCCCGGCCCTTGCTACAGCCGGTTTCCTTGCCAAACAGCTCACTCATAACCTCCCGAGCCGGCACGCCGCAACTCAAGGCATGGACGTGGTCGCGATAGGTGCTGCAGAACCAATCGTGTTGCAATTTCATCGCCCGGATCACGCCGGTGCTCACCGCTTCCTGGCCGTTATAAAGATGCACGAAACCAAACATCTTGCCGCGGTAATACATCTCGGCGCACTTGTCTTCGAAGCGGCGCCCGAGGGTCATGTCGCGGTAGAGCATTAGGCCCTCCTCGCGCGTCACCGTGGCAGGGGTTGCGGGGTAGAGGGCTGAAAGCCGCTCGGCGTGGCTGCCGGCGGCGGCGGCTTGCTCACTGGCGGATTGGTCCCTGGCACCAGGGCCACCGGCCTGGGGAGCCGCAATTCCCGTTGTTAATTCAGCCGTCATCGCCGAAGGGCCTGGAGCGTTTCGCGACTGTACGGGGTCCAATGGCCCCTGGTGGCGGCAAGAGCGGCCAAAACTGACTAGCCAGCTTAAACACAGCTGCTTACAGTCAGTTGTCAGTGAAGCTCCTGGATTGGAACTGCCGATCGACCATTTCCACCTGCTTGGGGTGCAGCCGACAACCGATGCCCAGTCCGTGCTGCGCACGCTGCAGCAACGGCTCGATCGCATTCCCGACCAGGGCTTCACCCAGGGGACCTTGCAGGCCCGGGCCGAGTTGCTTCGCATTAGCGCCGACCTGCTCAGCGATGAACAGCGGCGGCGGGCCTATGAGGCCCAGCTGCTGGCGATCCCTAGCTCGGGTGGCAGCAGCCAGATCGCCGCTTTGGAGATTCCAGCCTCCCGCGACGTCGCCGGTCTCTTACTGGTGCTGGAGGCCGGCCTGGCCCAGGAAGCCTTTGAAACCGCCCGGCGCAACCTGCAGCCCCCCCAGGCACCGGCCCTGGGCAGCGGCCGTGAGGCCGATCTCACCCTCTTNGCTGGCCTGGCCTGCCAGGCGGCCGCCAAGGATTACCAAGAGCAGCGCCGCTTTGAGGCGGCCGCCACGGTCTTGCAACAGGGCCTGCAACTGCTGCAACGCATGGGCCAGCTGCCCCAGCAACGGCGCCAGCTGGAACAGCAGCTGGGCCAGCTGCTGCCCTACCGGGTCCTCGATCTAGTCAGCCGCGACCTGGGCGCCGCCCTAGAGCGCAATGAAGGTCTGAAGCTGCTCGAAGAGCTGGTTCAGCGCCGCGGCGGCCTCGATGGCGACAGCGACCGGGAGTTCGACCAGGCCAAGTTCCAGACCTTTTTCAAGCAGATCCGCCCGTTCCTGACGGTTCAAGAACAGGTTGACCTGTTCAGCCGCTGGGCCCAGGCCGGCTCCGCCACCGCCGATTTCCTGGCCAGCTACGCCCTCACGGCCTCTGGCTTTGCCCAGCGCAAGCCCGAGCGCATTCGCGAGGCCTATGGACGGCTGGCCGCCGCTGGCCAACAGGGGATCGAACCATTCCTGGCCTGCCAGCAGCTGCTGCTGGGCCAGGTGGAGCAGGCCGAAGCCCATTTCGACCAGGGCGCCAGTGCGGAGCTGCGCCAATGGGCCAGCGAGCAGGGCAGTGAATCCCTCGAGCGCCTTTGCGCCTATTGCCGCGACTGGCTGGCTCGCGAGGTATTGCCGGGCTATCGGGATATCGAGGTGGATGCCGATCTCGATGCCTGGTTCGCCGACCGGGACGTGCAGGCCTACGTGGAACAACAGGACCGCCGCAGTGGCCGCCAGGTTCCAGCCAGTGGCCGCCAACAGGTCAGCCCGCCCGGATCAGACCAGGCCGGAGCGGGTCTGGACGCCCGCCAACCAGCCCCCTGGAATGCCCCCTGGCTGGAGTCCTCCAGCCAAGGGCAGAGCGGCCTTGCTCCGGCCGCCCCAGGCGCTGACGACGCCAATGACTTCTGCCAACCCGACGGGCCCGAGGCTCCCTGGGCTAGCTGGGGCCTGCCCCAGCTGCGCTGGCCCTCGATCGGCTGGCCCCAGCTGCGCCAACGGCTGGGATCGGGATTGGCCAAGGCCAAGGCCGCCAAGGCGGACCTGTCCCGCTTGCAGCCAGGCCAGCTGGGACTAGGCGACCTTCGATTTTTTCCCGATCGCTTGCGGTCCCTGATCCCCGCCTGGAGAGGGCCTGGGGGAGCTACCGAGACGGGGGCCATGGACCCAGCCATCGGGGCCAAGAACGAGCCTGGCTACTCCCTAGCGCCCCTGTCCTGGCCAGAGCTTTCCACCCCCCANGCCGAGCCGATCCAGGCGCGGGCCAATCCGTTTGGCCCCCTTCCGGGCGGAGACGCCCTAGGGGCGCCCCATCCCCCCAGTGCTGGCGCCCAGGACCCCGACCCCCGGCCGGCACCCGCCTGGCCCTTCCCCCTGGTTGCCACGGTGGCGGGGGTGGCCCTGGCAGGCCTGGGACTGGGGGGCTGGCTGGCCCTTCGGCCGAAGCCGGAGCTGGGCATTCCCTTGCCGGTGCAGCCCCTTGCGACCCAGCCGGCCAACCTGGCCAAGCCCAAAGCCAAACCTCCCCAGCCGGAGCTGCCCCTCCAAGCCGTTGAGCCCAGCGAAGCCCAACTACAGCGGCTGCTGGAGGCCTGGTTCCAAGCCAAAGCGGCCGTGCTCACCGGCCAGGCCCCGGCCCTACCCCCTAGCCAGCTGGCCGTCGCTTCCCTAGTGGGAGCTCTGGATCAGGACCGCCAGGCCGACCTCGATCGCGGCGAAACCCAAACGGTGAGCGCCAAGGTCACCGGCCTGGAGATCGGCAGCCGTAGCCCGGAGCGGATCGAGGCCAAGGTCAGCCTCCTCTACGGCGACGAGCGNCGCAGCCAGGCCGGCAAGCTGCTNGAGCAGACCCCNGAAGGCGAACGCCAAAACACGTACGTGTTTGGCCGCAATCAGAAGACGTGGAAACTGGAACGGGTGATCTTCCAAACCAGCCAACCCTGACGACCCGGTTGGCAGCCCTGACCCCCAAGCCTGGCTGCAGAAACTTTGGCTTGGCCCACCGGTCGCTTGGCGCTTGGCTGAGGACTTCTAAGGCCCACGCCCAGCACCAGGCGAGCCCTCAGGGGATCCGCCTTTTTACGATCAGCCCATAAGGGCGTCCCGCCTCCCCGCCGCCACACCGATGTTTGACGAGCTGTCCCAGCGTTTTGAAGATGCCGTTAAAAGCCTGAGGGGGCAGGCCACCATCTCTGAATCCAACGTGGAGGCCGCCCTGCAACAGGTGCGCCGCGCCCTGCTGGAGGCCGATGTCAGCCTCAGCGTTGTCAAGGATTTTGTTGAGGACGTGCGTCGCCGGGCCGTGGGCGCCGAGGTGGTGCGCGGCGTTAGCCCCGACCAGAAGTTCATCCAGCTCGTGCATGAGCAACTGGTGGAGGTGATGGGCGGCGGCAATGCCCCCCTTATCCAGGCCGCCGTTGCCCCCACGGTGGTTCTGATGGCCGGCCTGCAGGGCGCCGGCAAGACCACCGCCACGGCCAAGCTGGGCCTACACCTCAAGGAGCAGGGCCGCCGCACCCTGCTGGTGGCCGCCGATGTCTACCGGCCCGCCGCCATCGACCAGCTGCGCACCCTGGGCAACCAAATCGGCGTGGAGGTGTTCAGCCTGGGCACCGAGGCCAAACCCGAGGACATTGCCGCCGCTGGCGTGGCCAAGGGGCGCGCCGAAGGCTTCGACACCGTGATCGTCGACACGGCTGGGCGCCTCCAGATCGACCTCTCGATGATGGAGGAGATGGTGCGGATCCGCAGCGCAGTGGCCCCGGACGAGGTGCTGCTGGTGGTGGATTCGATGATCGGCCAGGAGGCAGCCGAACTCACCCGCGCCTTCCACGACCAGATCGGCATCACTGGAGCCGTGCTGACCAAGCTCGATGGCGACAGCCGCGGCGGCGCCGCCCTCTCAATCCGCAAGGTGAGCGGCGCCCCGATCAAGTTCATCGGCACCGGCGAGAAGGTGGAGGCCCTGCAGCCCTTCCACCCCGAGCGCATGGCCAGCCGCATCCTGGGCATGGGCGATGTGCTCACCCTGGTCGAGAAGGCCCAAAAAGAAGTGGAGCTGGCCGATGTGGCCCGCATGCAGCAAAAGCTGCAGGAAGCCTCCTTCGACTTCTCCGATTTTCTGCAGCAAATGCGCCTAATCAAGCGCATGGGCTCCCTCGGCGGCCTGATCAAGATGATCCCGGGCATGAACAAGATTGATGACGGCATGCTCAAGCAGGGGGAGGAGCAGCTCAAAAAGATCGAAGCAATGATCGGCTCAATGACCACGGCCGAGCGCCGACAGCCGGAACTGCTGGCCGCCCAGCCCAGCCGCCGCCGGCGCATCGCCGCTGGCAGCGGCCACACCCCGGCCGATATGGACAAGGTGCTCGCAGATTTCCAGAAAATGCGGGGTTTCATGCAACAGATGACCCGCGGCGGCATGCCCGGGGGCATCCCCGGCATGGGCGACGGCTTCCCCGGGATGGGCGGCTTCCCGGGCATGGGAGGCATGCCTGGCATGGGTGGCGCTGGCATGCCGGGGGGCCGGGGCGCCGGGCCCCAGCGCCAGGCCAAACCGGCCAAAAAACGCAAGGGTTTCGGCCAGCTCTAGGCCTAGCCTCCCCCCAGCCCCAGAGGTGACGGCCACAGGGTATCGTTGTTGTTTGGCGAGTGAATTCACCGCCAAATTGGCCGGGGCGTTCACCGCGACCGGGCTTTCATTCACCCTCAAGTCAGTAAGGCAAGGCCACGATGATCAAGCTCCGCCTGAAGCGGTTCGGTAAAAAGCGGGAAGCGAGCTTCCGCCTCGTGGCCACCAACAGCACCTCCAGGCGGGATGGTTTGCCCCTGCAGGAGCTCGGCTTCTACAACCCCCGCACCAAGGAAACCCGCCTCGACACCGAGGCGATCCGCACCCGCCTGAGCCAGGGTGCCCAGCCCACCGACACGGTGCGGTCCCTGCTCGAAAAAGGCGGCCTCATCGAGAAAACGATTCGCCCCGCTGAAACCGTTGGCAAGGCCAAGCAGGCCACCGCCCGCGAAGCCGCCGCCAAGGCTGAAGCCAAAGCCGCTGCCGCAGCAAAGGAAGCNGAAGTTGCNGCCGCCAAGGCCGCTGCTGAGGCCGCTGCCGCCGAAGCCGCTGCTGCTGCCGAAGCCGCTGCAGCCCCCGCTGAGGACGCTCCGGCGGACGCTTGAGGGCCAGCCCCATGGCCGGGGCACCCGCACTCACAACCTTCACCATCGACCTGCCTGACCAGAGTGCCGCCCTGGCCCTGGCTGGGGAGGCGGAAGTTAACCTGCACCGCCTCGAAGCCCTCACCGGCGCNTCGGTGGTGATGCGGGGTCTTGCCTTGTCGCTGCGGGGGCTGCCGCCCCAGCTCGAACGGGCCGCCGGGGTTGTTGAGTTGCTTCGCCCCCTCTGGCAGGAGGGCCAAGCCGTGTCCAGCGGCGATCTGCAGACGGTGCTTGCCGCCCTAGACACCGGCCAGGGTGCGGCCCAGCAGCAATTGGCCAAGCAGGTCTTGGTGCGCAGCCAGGGCGGCCGCCTGCTCCGGCCCCGCACCCTCAAACAACAGGCCTACGTCGAGGCGATCGAAAGCCACGACCTCACCCTGGCCCTGGGACCTGCCGGCAGCGGCAAGACGTTTTTGGCGGCTGTGCAGGCCGTCAAGATGCTGCAGGAGCGCAAGGTTGAACGCTTGATCCTCACCCGCCCGGCGGTGGAAGCGGGCGAACGGCTCGGTTTTCTACCGGGAGATCTGCAGCAAAAGGTGGATCCCTACCTGCGTCCCCTTTACGACGCCCTGCACGCCCTGCTGGGCCAGGAGCGCACCTCCCATTTGCTCGATCGCAACGTGATCGAGGTGGCGCCCCTGGCCTACATGCGCGGCGCACCCTCAGGGATGCCTTTGTGATTCTCGATGAGGCCCAAAACACCACCCCTACCCAGATGCGCATGGTGCTCACCCGCCTTGGCGAGAACTCCCGGATGGTGGTGACCGGTGACCCCAGCCAGATCGACCTGCCCGCCCATCAGCGCAGTGGCCTAATTGAGGCGGCCCAGGTGCTCGAGGGCGTGGAAGGGGTGGCGATCTGCCGGCTCACTGCTGCCGATGTGGTGCGCCATCCTTTGGTGCAGAGACTGGTCCAGGCCTATGCCCTGCGGGACAGCACCAGCTCTTCCAACACCCACTGAGCCCCAATCGAATTACCCCCTGGGTGACTCCAGCAGCGGAACTCGAACAGCACGGTTTCGAATTCCTGCTCCAATCGCCCGTATAGCCCTGGTGGCCGGAGCTGATTGCCCTGCTCGCCGTCTAACTCTGGCCAGGCCAACCCGGCCAAACCGGTAACGGCGCCTCGGGCCGCCAGCCCTAGGAGGAGATCCACACCTGCCTGGCCGCCCCTGAAAAGGCAAACCCCGGCCAGCACTGGCAGGATGGGGGGAGTTCGTCCCATCGGTGGACCATGCCCGCACGCAGCAATTTTCAGGAGGCCATCCGCGAGGCCCAATCCAGCGCCCTAGTGGGCCCCAATGTGGTCAACAAGGCCCTGCCCTACGTGGGCGGCGGCATGGTGCTCACAGCCGGCGGCGTCATTGGGGGCCTAACCCTGATGGCCAGCAGCCCCAGCCTGTTCATGCCGCTCTTCTGGGTGGCCCTGATCGGTAACTTCGTTCTCTTCTTTGTCGCCCAAAACGTGGCGATGAAGGGCAACAACAGCACGGCCCTGCCCCTGCTGACTGCCTACAGCCTGCTCACCGGCTTCACCCTGAGCGGCATCGTCGCCATGGCGATCGGCACCGCCGGCATTGGCGCCATCGGCACGGCGGCCCTGGCCACTGGCATCACCTTTGTGATCGCCTCCTTTGTCGGCCGCCGCATGAGTGACAGCGTCGGTCAATCGCTCACCGCCGTTGTGGGCTTGGGCATCATTGGCCTGCTAATCGCCATGGTGGTGCAGGTGGTTGGCAGCATCTTCGTGCCCGGCTTTGGCGGCGGCGGTTTTGAGCTGATGATCGCCGGCTTCGGCACGGTGCTGTTTGTGGGCGCCGCCTTCGTGGACTTCTACACGATGCCCCGCACCTACAACGACGACCAGTATCTGGCCGGCGCCCTGGGCATGTATCTCACCTACATCAACCTGTTCATCTTCATCCTGCGGCTAATCATTGCCCTCAACGGCGGCAGCCGCCGCGACTGAGCAGACCCTGGGGTTTGAACGTCAAAGCGAAGCCAAGAGTTAGGCCCTTGATCCCCATCGGACCTGGGCCGATTCAAACCAAGCAGATTTCTGCAAGCGCCCCTTTAAAGGGCGCTTTTTCATGGCTGCTAGGCCTCTGCCACCGCCAACAACGCGGCAGTTATGGCCATGCGTTGCTCGGCGTCATAGCCCCAACGATCGAGGAAGGCCACGTCCTCACCCCTGCCGGCCGTGGCCTCTAGCAGGGTTTCGAGGCGCTGCTTCACCAGGGCCGGTTCCAGCAGCCGCAACAACTCAGTCGAGCGGGCCTGGACCCGCTCGGAGCCCGCCTGCATCGCCCCATCGCCAGAGCGCTTGTGCTGCAAGGCCATCGCCGTGCTCATGGCCAGGTTGCGCACCGACAGGTCCACAACCCCGTCGCCGCCGGCGCGCAATACCAGCGCCACCGAGTCCGGCAACCGGTCCATCAGGGGGCTGTCGCCAGCCAGGGACACCACGAAAAAGCCCCGGGCCCCATCGCGGCTGGCCACCAGCTCCGACACCCGATCGGCCAGCACCTCATCGCTGAGTTCACCCGCTTCCCAAAGGGCCAGCCACTGGTTGGCGATCTCCATCGCCTGGGGAAAGCTGGGTTCAAGCGGCGCGGCGTCGGAGCTGGCCATGGCAAGGGGTCGGGGAACTGTCAGTGTTGAGGCTATGAAGCCACCCCGCGACCCGGCGTTGCCCAGCGACAACCGCCCCAAACCAAAGAAGCAAAAGGGGGCTGACCAAGCACCAGAAACTGGTCCCCATGGCCCACCCTTCGCCGGCGGCAGTGAAGGCCGGCTGATCAGTCTGGACAGCCTCGGCACAAGCCCGCCCGGCTTCCGCTCGGGCTTTGTCGCCCTGATCGGCCGGCCCAACGTGGGCAAATCGACCCTGCTTAACCACCTGGTGGGCGAAAAGGTGGCGATCACCTCGCCGGTGGCCCAAACCACCCGCAATCGCCTGCGGGGGATCCTCACCACACCCACGGCCCAGCTGGTGTTTGTCGACACACCAGGGATCCACAAACCCCACCACCTCCTAGGTGAACGGCTGGTGCAGAGCGCCCGGGGCGCCATCGGCGAGGTGGATGTGGTGGTGCTGCTCGTTGATGGCAGCGAACTGGCCGGCCGCGGCGATGGCTTCATCGTCGAGCTGCTGCGCAACTGCCGGGTGCCCGTGCATGTGGCCCTGAACAAACACGACCTGGTCCCAGAGGGCAAGGCCTGGGCCCTGGAAGCCAGTTACCGGGACCTGGTCGCCTCCATAACCGGCGGCAGTTTCGGCACTGAAGGGCCTAGCCAAGACGATGGCCCGGGGGATCGGGCCGCCAAGACCTGGCCCCTCCACCCGATCAGCGCCCTTAGCGGCACCGGCACACAAGAGTTACTAACGGCCGTGGCCGCCGACCTGCCCCTCGGGCCCCACCTCTATCCCGCCGATGCGGTGAGCGACCAACCGGAACAGCTGCTGCTGGCCGAACTGATCCGCGAACAGGTGCTCACCCACACCCGCGAAGAGATTCCCCATTCGGTGGCCGTGTCGATCGACCGGATCGTGGACGACGGTCCGCGCACGGCGATCCTGGCAACGGTGCTGGTAGAGCGCAGCAGCCAGAAGGGAATCCTGATCGGCAAGGGCGGCTCCATGCTCAAGGAGATCGGCAGCGGGGCCCGCCAGCAGATGGTCAAGCTGATTGATGGGCCGGTCTATCTGGAACTGTTCGTGAAGGTGGTACCCAACTGGCGCCGCAACCCGGCCCGGCTGGCGGAACTGGGCTACCGGGGCGACTGAGAGAATGGGGCCACTGCCATGCCCAAGCCGCTGCCTTGACCGACGCAAGCATGACCACCACCGGAACCCCAGAGAGTGCGGCGGCAGCAAGCTTTCCACCCACAGATCTCGGCGCCTTCCTGCAGTTGTGCGCGGGCGACTGGATGAGCCTGCGCAGCCGCTTCCTCCTGGGATCGGACCAGGACGGACGTGCCACGCCAGCCGTCGGGAGCCCTGAAACTGGAGCAGGGGAGCCCCCGCTTGAAGCCGATGACAACAGCTGGCACGCCAGTGAGCGGGCGGATCTGACCGTGGGCCTGCTAGCCGCCAACGGCAACGGCCACGGCGGCCTAACGATGCAGGTGAAGGGGCAAATGGCCGTGCAACAGGCCTATTTCCATGCTGATGGTCGCTTCGGATCCCATCTTGATCCCGATGCGGGCCCCACCGGGACCTGGACCCTCTGGCCAGACGGCAGCCTGGATCTGGTGATTGAACAGGGGGATAGGCAGTTGCGGGAGCGGATCTGGTTCACCAAGCCCAACCTGCGGCTGCGCTCAACTGTTGAACAGCTGGCCGGCGGGAGCCCGGGACGGGCGAGCTTCAGTTCTGAAATCCGCCGGGTTCCCCGGCCTCCAGCCCCTACGCCAGGCACCCAGTCGCCGCGATCACCCAACTAAAACAGTCGATGCGTCTCGATGTAATCAGCCTGGCGCCGGAGGCCTTCGGCCCACTCCAGGGCCTGGGGGTGATTGGTCGAGCCTTTGCCGCCGGCATTGCTGAACTGCACTGCCACAATCCGCGCGATTACGCCCTTGATCGCTACAGGAAGGTGGACGATGAACCCTATGGGGGTGGCGCTGGGATGGTGCTCAAGCCTGAGCCGATCTATGCCGCCTTTGAAGCAATACCAGAAAAGGAGCAGCGGCGGGTGCTGTTAATGAGCCCCCAGGGCCAACCACTGCGCCAGGACGACCTTAAACGATGGGCCACCAACTACAACCAGCTGGTGTTTTTGTGCGGGCACTACGAGGGCTTTGATGAACGTATCCGCCGCCTAGCCGATGAGGAAGTGTCGATCGGTGATTACGTGCTTACAGGTGGCGAATTACCCGCCATGGTGATCATCAACGGCGTTGTTCGGCTGCTCAAAGGAACGGTTGGCACAGCCGCATCCCTAGAGGAGGAAAGCCACACCAGCCTGCTGCTGGAACATTCCCATTACACCCGTCCCGCCAATTTTCGGGGCCAGGAGGTGCCCGAAGTGCTGCGCTCAGGCGACCATGGGGCGATTGCTAGTTGGCGCAGCCAGCAACAACAGGCCCGCACCATGGAGCGACGGCCGGACCTCTATGCGCGCTGGCTCAAGCAAGACTCGGAGCGAGAGCCTGATCACCAATCCCAGCCATAGGCTCGCTTGCATGGACCTACGCATCGGCAACGGATACACA
>JGI25914J50564_10000546_pt1 | contig 12559 bp, 12 predicted proteins | sample LauGreSuBDMM15SN_2_FD_50564 | JGI IMG/M metagenome (IMG submission 50564) | reverse complement strand
GAGACTGAGATGGTGTGAGAGTTAATTCATTAAGGGACATTTTGTTCTCCGATTACTTCAGGGTCAATAGGTAAGCGACGAGTTTGTCGATGTCTGTTTCAGTAAGACCAAGGTTTGGCATACCGCGGTATTTGCCACCTGATATCTCCAACTTTGCTGGGTCTGCATACATCGGCTTCATTGCTGGAGCATTCCGTAACCACGCACGAAGAGCAGTTGCATTCAAACATGGCTCGGAGACACCAGAAAGATATTTCGCGCCNATGGTTTCAGAACTTGCGTCCCATACATCGCTGCGACACTTCTTGTTCAACAAGTCGAACTTTGCTCCAGCAAANGTNTTNCGNGACATGAGATGAGAAAGGTTTGGAGCTGCACCNGAATAGACGTTCTCGTCTGGTGCAGCGATAGCGGGCGTGCCATCAACCTTCTTCAAGCCATTGACTTGGTGACAACGAATGCACTGATTCAAGAAAACGCCTTCGCCCTCTTTGGCAAGTGTTCCATCTGCAGGTGCGGTGTACGCCTTCTGCTGATTGGACACCCACTTGGCAAAATCTTCCTTCGAAAGCGCGATGGCTTCCATACGCATGTTCGCGTGAGAAAGACCACAGAATTCGGTGCACTGACCTGCGAAAAGACCAGGCTTGTCGGCCTGAAGGCGCAACAAGTTGATGCGGCCTGGCACAGCATCTTTCTTGCCGTTCAACGCTGGAATCCAGTATGAGTGAATAACGTCGCGGCTTGTTTCACGCAGCAAGACTTTTGTACCAACTGGGATAACTAACTGGCCAGAAGAAATGATTGGCTGGGTGATGCCTTGGTCGTCTTGCGCCGGATAGTCATATTCCCACCACCACTGTTGACCAGTGACGTTGATAATCATTTCAGTATCTTTGGTTTCCGCTAGTTCAAAAATTCCGCGGAATGTGAAGACACCAACAACCGTCAGAATGAGAGCAGGAATGATTGTGAGAATAATTTCAACGACTGGCTTGCCATGGCTCTGTGAGGGAATTGGTTGACCGCGGTCGTTGAACTTCCAAAATGTGTAAGCGGCTAGAGCAAAAACGAGAACACCTACGACCCCGGCCATCGGGAAAACAATCCACTGAAGATTGTTAATGATCTGGGCATTGTCGCCCTTTGGCTGCCAGGTGTCTTGCGGTGCATTTGTAGCGCAACCAGCAAGAGCGCCAATGCCAAAGATTGTTGCAATTGAGTTACGAATGCGATGACTTGATGACTTCACGTTGTTCACGATATCCATAGCCTTTTCTGAAGAGTGAATCTGGGTGACTCACGGCACGACCAACTTGATTTCTCCAGTGGCGCCGGGAACTGTGAATGAATAAGGCTCAGCCTCAGTAGCTGGCTTGGGAATCTTTAGCGTCATTACTTGTTCTTGGTTCTTGCCGGTGAGTTGTGTGCATGTACCAACTTTTTCAGACACTCCGGTTTCGGCAACTTTGGCCGATCCCAAGTTGACGACCAGGCGATGCTTTTCTTCGTCAAGGTTTCGGAACATGACAGACGTTGCGTTCGAGCGAGGAATAGTAATGGTGTCGACTTTCTTCGTCATACCAATAGCTTCGGCGTACACCTTTCCATCTTTTACAAAGATGGTGGCTGTCACTGCAGAACGCAATGACACTGAGCTGTTTGCAAGGTGGTCGTAATGTTCAGATTCTTCTTCGCCGCATTCACGATGTGATGCGTCGTAATAATCTTCTTCTGCCGCAACCGCAAGTTCATGACGTTCACCTGACAGGGCAGCAAAAGTTCCGGCTCCCGCAAGTGCAATAACTGCGAGGACCGCTAGAACGACTGTGACGGCACCTTTCATAAATGGCTTGGAGGCAATGAGCACGCCAATTACAAAAATCGCACCTGCGACCACCATGAAAATAATTGGTCCTGCTTCTTTCGATACGGCAAGAACAACTCGCGAAAAGAAGAAAGCAATGACCCCAAGACCAACGGCAGCAAGTCCTGGGTATTCGATTGCGCTAATCGCACGAGCGCGAGCGAATTCATTGAATTCACGATCTGACGAGGCACCATCAGCCCAGTTCTGAATAGCCCATTCAACGCCGCCGCCAATGAGAACTGCAATGCCCAGAATAAATACAACTGACACAGTTGCAAGACCAGTAAGAACAAGGGCAGCGCCGAGTGCAAACACAATTGGCCAAAACGATGGTGGACCAGCGACGGCGTTAGCTGCAACTGCTTCTTCGTCTGTGTACACATCGCCGTCACGAGTGAACGATGCCATNACGCCAATAAGCGCNCCCGAAGTTGCAAGACCAAATANTGCGACTGCTCCGAGGTCAGTCGGATTCACCAAGACCAGGTACAAGATTGCAGCAATCAGTGACAAGCCAGTCAGACCGAAGAAGTATTTGGAACCGGGGGTAATCATCTTGACCTACTTCTGTACGTACACCACGAACCACACAACAGAAAACGCTGCGGTGAGGAAGTACCAATAAAACGCGTGGGCATTAACCACATCTGAGTCGTTATCACGACCGCCAACAGATCGAAAGAAAGCCACAAGGCTAAAAACCATGCCGCCAACAACTAGCAACAACATCGTGCCGGTGACCGCATAGAACATTGTTTGAAATTGTCCGTCGGCGAGGCCGATATCCATTTGGCTATACACCGCAACTTGCGCATTCACGATGGCAAGTCCGATGATGAAGCTGATGGCTAGTGCAAGTGAACGGTGAGATGAATCATTGCGCTTTGCTGAATACGCAGCCCACTGTGCCATTAACGCACCGACAGGGAAAGTAATGAGCATGNTATTTGCTGCAACTTCTGGAACTTTGACTCTGGCAGGCATCCAGTCTTTGATGATTTTCAATCCATCTGCTGAGTCACGTGTTGGTGCTCCGGCACGAAACTTCAACCACATTGCAATCATTCCAATGATGAGCATGAATGCAGCTGCAGAAACCATTGCCGTTGCAACAAGAATCTGTCGGCGTGGCGCCTGTGCGGGTGCTGCTGGTAATGCAATTGTCATGCCGATGCCTCCTGTGAAACTGATTCGCCATTTCGCACTGCATCAATGAGCAGTCCGACAAAGCCGAGAACCGTGAGAACAATGAGTGCATGTCCGAGACCGGTAAGAACATTCCAGAGCGCCGCAGGTCCGTCGTAATCAAAACCCATAACGGTGTTTGCTGGTTGATCTGCAAACCCAGCGATGTAAAGCGGGAAGCTAGCCAAGATTGTTCCGAGTAACCCGACCAATGCCAAACCAAGAAGTTTTGTGTTGTCAATAGCGCGTCCCCACAAGAGTGGAGCCCAATGACTGAGAGCACCCAAGGCGCTCAACAAGCCGCCATACACAAGGTACAAAACGATGCCTTCAGAAAACACAGTGCCATCAAGTGATGCTGCCTTAAACGTGTACAAGCCGTTTCCGAGCACACCAACAATGATCATGAGTGCGCCGAGCAAAGACAAAGCGAACGGTGCAGTCACTCGCGGTGTACCCACCTTCAGACACAAGAGTGAGAGAAGAACGACGATAAGCATTCCGAGCAATGGCAAACCATTGAAGAGGGAATGCAACAACGTGCTCTTCACTTTGTCNGAGTTGGTTCCGGCCCAATCAAGAATTTGCGAACTCTGCGTGACAGCACCAAGTACTGCTGTGGAAATAATTCCGAGACCAGCAAGGACTATTGGGCGAAGAGGTTGTTTTGTGCGCGCAGTAACCGGCGCAACTTCAGCAAGAACTCCGAAAGCCATGATGACAAACACAAAAGTCATTGGCTGAGACAAGGACCAACCCAAGAACGAGTCAATTCCTTTGTTGCCGCCAAAGATCAATTGTGCGTGAGTGTGGTCAATGTAGACATAGATGATTGTGCCGATCATGACCGGCAAGCTCAGCAACGTTGCAATTGAACCAACAAGAGCAGACCATGAAAAAGCAGGAATGCGATCAAGTGTCATTCCGGGGGCACGTGCGGTGAGAACTGACGTTGCAACGCAAAGGCTTCCAGCAAGAAGACCAACTGCTGCAAGCGCAACACCTAACAAATACAAATCAACAAGGTCAGTTGCTCCGCCACCGGGGCCACCGTTGCCAATGATTGAAATACCAACCATCAATGCTCCAAAGAGCCATGCCCAGAAACCAAATTGTGCGACCCGTGGGAACGCAATAGCTCGTGAACCGAGTTGTGTTGGGACAACAGCAAGTGCAATTCCTATGAAGAGTGGCGCAAGAACACCAAAGACAAGGGCGAACTGATACAAGGCAAACATCTGTGTAGTTGCATCACCGTGAAAGATTTCCATGTGAGCTGGGCTTATGCGTTCGAGACCAAAGAGCAAACCGAGCACCGCAGCAAGGACGGCGCTCAATAATGAGGTGCAGATAAATAGTCGTCCAATTTTTTTGTGATCACTGCTCGTGATCCATTGGCCGACGGAAACGACAAAAGCAGAGCCTGCGCCCTGTGCTTGTGTCGATGCGCCCACGTGAGTGTCGATAATGGTCATTTTCGGAAGGTCTCCCAGATACACACCTTCAGTTCTTGTGAACTGTCGGAGCGAGTGCGCCTAGTTGTAACGAATCAAGACTACCCATCGCCCTCCCACAGAAGGTAAATCTTCGGAGGTTCNGTACTTCGTGCGATTGCGCTTTTTAGCGAACGAACACGTCGATGGTCAACGCGATGAACAGAAGCGAGATGTACGAGATCGAAAAGGAAAAAAGTCGCATGGAAGCGCTCGGACTATCCGATTTTCCAAGTGCAATTGTGCCCCATAGGAAAGCCACGCCTAACACCAATGCAGAGACCCCGTAGACCCAACCCATGTCGGCAACGGGAACGATGATGAGAGAACTGGCCAAGAGGGCAATGGTGTAGCGGACCATCGCGGCGATGACCTTTTCGTGGGACACCACGGACGGCAGCATCGGTACGCCGGCCGCCGTGTAATCGTCATTGTGCTTGATAGCCAAGGCCCAGAAATGGGGTGGNGTCCACAANAAAATGACTAAGAAAAGCAACCATGGGGTCCAACTGAGCGAATTAGTGACCGCTGCCCAGCCCACAAGGACAGGAACAGCGCCTGCAGCCCCACCAATCACAATGTTTTGCTTGCTGGTGCGCTTCAGCCAAAGGGAATAAATGAAGACGTAGAAAAGGGTGGCTGACAGCGCCAAAATGCCCGAAAGTAGGTTAGTTCCGGCCCAGAGGACGAAAAAAGCCACGATTTCGAGTGAAATAGCGAAAATTAGCCCGTTTCGTGGCGAAATGAGGCCCGTCACCAATGGGCGATTCTTGGTGCGCTCCATCAGGGCGTCAATATCGCGATCGATGTACATGTTGATGGCATTTGCCCCGCCGGCAGCCAACGTGCCGCCCACCATCGTGACCACCATCAGCCACAGGCTTGGCCAGCCGTTATTGGCAACGACCATGGTGGGGATTGTGGTGATCAACAGCAATTCAATAATGCGCGGCTTCGTGAGCGCGATATAGCCCGCCACAACAGAAGTGGGGATACGCCCAGACTCATGGCCAGGTCGGCGCGTCAGGCGTGACGGGACAAAAGGGCGAACGTTGATAGGCACAGCACCCCATCGTATTGGTGGGTAGGCAACATCGCCTATTCACCAGCAGAATGAATGTGTGATTTTCATCGCCCCATCCGGGAGCCAGCAAACTGAAGTGGCGGAGCCCTCCGTTGACTTCGCCACGGATGAAGTCGTCGACCTCCAGGTTCCCTGGGTTGTCATCGTGTGGAATGACCCCATCAATCTGATGTCGTACGTGTCATTCGTTTTGCAAAAACTTTTTGGATATCCCAAAGCACAAGCTGACATTCTGATGATGGATGTTCATGAAAAAGGTCGCGCCGTTGTTTCAAACGGCCCGCGCGAAAAAGCAGAGATCGATGTTTTTCGACTTCACGAACATGGTTTGTGGGCAACGATGCAGCAAGACACATGAAGCGGCGTAAACGCGAAGGGCCTGTCGTTGCTCGAGAAAATGACATGTTCGAGATCACATTGTCTTCAGACGACAGGTCAACACTGTTGCGCTTCGTTGATGAATTGTCAGAGATATTGGCCATGGGTCCAGACGACGCACGGTTACGTCGACTATTTCCCACCGCGTATCACGAGAATCCTGAACACGATGCTGAGTATCAGGGCTACATGCGCGACGAACTCACTCAGTCGCGGGCATCGTCGATTGCTGTGGTGAAAGAAGTTCTTGAATCAACTGAACTCATAAGTGCCGCTCAACTTCATGCGTTTATGACTGTCCTGAATAACTTGCGCCTTGTACTTGGCACCTTGCTCGACGTGGGCGAAGACGATTTCGAGGACGACATTGATGAAAACGACCCCTCATTTGGCCAGTGGCAGCTCTACGGATATTTGGGCTGGCTCCTTGAATGGACAATCTCTGCCCTCTCAGGTGAGGACAATTGATATCGGGGGCGTATTGTTACTTGGCTCCTGATAGCGTCACATTGCTCTCAACCGGAGTCGTCCAAGCCCCCATCGTCTAGCGGCCTAGGACACCACCCTTTCAAGGTGGCGGCACGGGTTCGAATCCCGTTGGGGGTGCAATATAGACCTGTGGTTTCCACAAGGTCCCGTGGTGAAGCTGGAGTTCACGCCGGCCTGTCAAGCCGGAGGTCGCGGGTTCGAGTCCCGTCGGGACCGCCATTATTGGCGGTATTTTCCGTCAATAAGACGGTGGTGCAAGCCACCGTCTGGTTCGGCAATAGCTGGACCGCCAATGGTCGAGTAGCTCAGTTGGCAGAGCACACGCCTGAAAAGCGTGGGGTCACCGGATCGACGCCGGTCTCGACCACCATTTGAAATAGGTGTTGCGTTACAAATCGTTTCGCAAACGCACCAATGCTTCTTGGGCAACTGTTGCCACATGTGATCCGTCTTCGGCAAACACATATCCAAAACTCACTCCCCTGTTCGAGGTGTACGAGTGGCAGTTCATTTCGAACAAATGCCATTGGCTGGCATCTACATCTCGGTGAAACCAAATGGTGTGGTCAAGGCTCGCTGAGAAGAAAGCATCAAACCCGTTGAAGTGCTTTGCAAGTTCNGGAACTGCAAGAACAACAGATGCCGTTGGTAAATCATCTGACAAATAGGCAAGCGCACAACGATTNAGAAGTTGATCTCCACCGAAGTTCTCCAGTGTTCGGTACCAGGTCATAATGCGGCCAGCGCCATCACGGTGATCAGTGAACTTTGTATCGCGTGGGACTGGACGCTCTTCTACATATTCAGAAAATGCCTGCGAATACGGAATGTCAGCTGGCTTTGGAATATCAGTCGGCATAGACACCGTTGTAGCTGCTGGCGANANTTCNGGNTTTTGAAAACTGGCTTCAAGATTCAANATTGCACCGACAGATTGACGCGCGACAACACGTCGTGTCACAAAGCTTCTGCCATCACGAATGCGNTCCACTTCGTATCGCACCGTTGCAGCATTGTCGCCGCGACGAATGAAATAGGCGCGCAATGAATGTGGAAGGTATGCAGGGTCAACCGTGTGTGCAGCAGCGTGTAAGGCCTGGGTCACGATATGGCCGCCGTACAAACCACCCCATGGATATGGGTGACCTTCACCTACCAACACGTCATTGCCGTGCGGTTCTAATTCGAAAAGTTTTGCGAGCGTCACTGTTATGAACCAAACTCAAATCCAAGGTCAGGTGCGGTTAACAGTGGCTTGTACTTAATGCCGGCTTCTGCCGCCATTGCCGCACACGTTCCGCCGCGGTCAACAATGACAGTTATCAGCACAGGAACTGCGCCGAACTCCCACACAGCATCAACTGCTTCGAACAAACTTGTGCCTCGAGTGACGGTGTCTTCTGTGATGACCACTCGATCGCCCGCTTGCAATGCACCAGCAATTCGGCCNGTAATTCCATGGTCTTTTGCTTCTTTGCGCACACTGAAACTCCGTAAGTTCCGTCCCTGCGTAGCGCCAACAGCTGCAATTCCGTACGCAACAGGATCAGCACCCATTGTGAGACCACCAATTGCAGTTGCATCAGCAGGAATAATTTCGAACGCTGCGTTCGCAACGGCAATCATTCCATCAGGTCGACACATTGTTTGCTTCGTATCAAGAAACCACGTGCTCTTGCGTCCCGACTTCAATGTGAAGTCTCCAATTTTCAATGAATGCTCAAAGACATGATCGCGAAGCGCGGCCAGCACTGGAGACAACGGCGGCAAACCATCGGGTGTGTGTGGAAATTCTGCAGACATCGTATGGACCTATTTCTCTAGTAGCGAATCAATCGCGCGACCCGCATGCCGTAATACGCGAGATAGATCAAACGCAGTATCAATTTGCTTCGCACTCAGTGCCACTTTTGCATCAGCAGCTAACACTTCACGCAAGTGCGTGCCTGATGAAATTGCAGCCGCTGCAGCTGATTGCACAATGCGGTACGCATCATCGCGGGTCATACCCGACTCAACAAGGGCAAGCAACACTGACTGTGAGAACACAACTCCGTGAAGTGCATTCAAGTTTGTCTGCATACGTTCTGTGTCCACTTCAAGGTTTGAAAGCAAGCGCGCCATGCGCCGTGCCATGTACACAGCTAAAGACGCCGAATCTGGCAACACAATGCGTTCAGCAGACGAATGTGAAATGTCACGTTCGTGCCACAGCGGCACATCTTGCAAGCCAACTTGAGCATTAGCACGCAACACTCGTGATAAACCGCTAATCGTTTCTGCAGAAATCGGGTTGCGCTTGTGCGGCATTGCGCTTGAACCCTTTTGTCCAGGTGCAAACCCTTCGCGTACTTCGTTCACTTCTGTACGTTGCAAGTGTCGTAGTTCCACTGCGATGGATTCAAGAGTGGTGCCAACAGATGCACATGCGTACAAGAACTCAGCATGACGATCGCGCGCAACTACTTGTGTTGCAGGAACTGGCGTGAGTGACAAATGCTTCCCAACGCGCGCTTCCACTTCAGGCTCGATATTGGAATAGGTACCAACAGCACCAGACAACTTGCACACTGCGATTGCATCACGTGCCCGCAAGATTCGTTCACGATCACGTTTTACTTGCGCACCCCATAGTGCAACCTTTGCTCCGAACGTTGTTGGCTCTGCATGGATGCCGTGCGTGCGACCAATCATTGCTGTGTTGCGATGTGCGGTTGCCAACGTGGTGATCACATCAATCAAATCATTGAGCGAATCGTGAATCAGCGTTGAGGCATCACGCAACGCCCAGCACAAACCAGTATCAACTACGTCTGTACTTGTGAGTCCATAGTGAATCCATGATCCAGCAGGTGCACCAATGCTTTCCTGTAAAACATCAACAAAAGCAGCCACATCGTGGTTAGTAATGGCTTCGCGGGCTTCCACGCGCGCAACAAATGCAGCATCAATTACTGGGGCATTACGCCGACATTCCTCTGCGACATTCTTTGGTACAACACCTGTGGCAGCTAACGCATCGGTAACAGCAAGTTCAATCTCGAGCCAACGCGACATCTTTGCTTCTTCGGAAAACAATGCATCAGTGTCTGGTGTGGAGTACCGCTTGATCATTAACGCACCACCATGGCATCACGCGATGGGCCAGTACCCACCATCGAAACAGGGATACCCGTTTCACGTTCAACGATTTTCACAATCTGCTGAGCACTCTGTGGCAAGTCAGCAAACTTTGTAATTCCCTCTGTACTTGATTTCCACCCTGGCAATGTTTCATATACCGGTACAGCATGCTTCAACATGTCAGGACGGTCAGGGTAGTTGCGCATCACGGTTCCGTTCATGCTGTACCCAGTGCATACCTTCACTTCATCGAAGGTATCTAAAACATCAAGCTTTGTCAGGGCAATTTCCGTTAGTGAGTTCACACGTGTGGCATGGCGCAGCATCACGGTGTCTAGCCAGCCGGTGCGGCGGCGACGCCCTGTAACGGTTCCGTACTCACGGCCAATGTCTACAAGCGCTTCGCCAAGTGCATCAGTGAGTTCCGAAGGGAAAGGCCCCATGCCAACACGGGTTGTGTATGCCTTTGTTATTCCGACAATGCGATCAATGTGGCGTGGCCCTAGTCCACTACCAACAGCAGCACCACCAGAAATGGGGTTTGAAGATGTCACGTACGGGTATGTGCCGTGGTCAATATCAAGGAACGTTGCTTGTGCGCCTTCCAACAAAATGTTTTCTCCACGTTCGCGAGCGTCATGCAATAAGTTCACTGTGTCAGCAACATACGGCGTCAGGCGTTCTGCATACGCAACAAAAGCAGTTACAACTTCTTCCACGTCAAACGTGTCGCCACCAACATCGCTTACTTCGCGACGTGCGGCAACTGCACGATCGCGTACTCGCTGTTCGAAACTCTTAATATCAAGAACTTCGCCAACGCGGATACCAGCACGCTTGACCTTGTCAACATATGCAGGTCCGATGCCCTTCAATGTTGTGCCAATCTTGCCGTCACCACGAGCGGCTTCAAGCGCCGCATCCATGGCCTGATGCCACGGGAAAATCAGGTGCGCAAGGCTTGACACTTTCAATCGAGCAGTAGAGACACCGCGGGACTCAAGAGCATCAATTTCCTTGAACAAAGTTGGCAGGTCAACCACGACGCCATTACCAATAACGGGGGTCACGGTGTCGTAAAAAACGCCACTCGGGGTGAGCTGTAATGCGTACTTTTGATCACCAATTACGACGGTGTGGCCGGCATTATGGCCGCCTTGGTATCGAGCAACGATCTGATGAGAAGCGGCAAGGAGGTCAATAACTTTGGCTTTGCCCTCGTCACCCCACTGGGTACCTACAACAACGGTGACGCTCATACACGCTCCTCCTTCGGAACGTGAATTAACTCTACTTGGTGGAGGCGAAACTCATCCGCTCCCTTTCACCGCCTGCAGGTAGATTTCTCTTTGTGACTGCAATCCTTCGCCGCCAGACATGGTCGACCATGACCGATGCCGACAAGGAAGCCCTCTGCCACCGTGGCCTCGACGACATCTTCGACGCCGGCCTTCGCACNTCCATTGGTGCCCTTATTGAAGACGTCCGGGTGCGTGGCGACCNNGCTGTGTGCGATGCGCTCCAGAAATTTGATGGCATCACTCTTACTCCCAGCCAATTACGGGTTTCGGCACAAGAGATTGCAGATGCCCGCATAGACCCAGCGGTTGAAAACGCCATTATCGATGCCATATCTCACTTGCGCGCCTTCAATGAAGAACTGCGTGAACGGTCAAGTGACTGGCAAATGGAGCTGGAAAACGGACTTACGGCTGGCGAAAAGATCACACCTATCTCAAGTGTCGGGTTGTTCGTNCCAAGCGGCAAAGCCAGTTATCCATCAGTGGCATGCCAACTTGGCGTCCCTGCAGTTGTTGCTGGAGTACCAAACATCGTGCTTGTTGTTCCACCTATTCCTGGCGGCAATGGCGAAGTAGACCCCGCGGTNTTAGTGATCTGTCGCCTTCTGGGTATCACCAACGTGTTTCGNATCAATGGCCCTGCAGGAATTGCTGCTCTTGGTTTTGGTACCGAAACAATTCCACGNGTACGCAAAGTTGTTGGCCCTGGCAGCCCCGCTGTCACCTTGGCACAAGTGGAAATGCAACGTCACGGTCTGGCCACCATGATGTTGCTCGGCCCCACCGAGAGCCTCATTGTCGCTGACCACACAGCCCATGTTGGCAAGCTTGCATCTGACCTTCTTATTGAGGCCGAACACGGCACCGACTCTTCTGTTGTGTTTGTTTCAACTTCTGCGGAACTCGTTGATGCTGTTGAAGCAGAGTTACAAATTCAACTTGCAGATCTTCCAGATGTTCGCGCGCAAGCATGTCGTGCATCACTTGGCCCTAACGGCGGTGCTGTGCTCGTATCAACTCTGAACGAAGCAGTTGAAGTTGTCAACATGTACGCACCTGAACATTGCCAAGTTGCTGTTGACGCACAATATGAAGAGCGAGTTGTTGATGCAATTGTCAATGCAGGAGAAATTCTGATTGGACAACACACACCTTTTAGCGCAGGCAACTTCATTATCGGTGCACCTGCATCATTACCTACTAGTGGTTTTGCACATGTGTCATCGGGCGTCACCGTTGAAGCGTTCTTAAAGCGCACAGCAGTTGCGCGTGCGAATGAACCCGCGCTACGTCGCATGGCGAACAGCATCATTGCGTTTGCAGACCATGAAGGTTTCCCCGCTCACGGCAACGCAATTCGCCGCCGCTTTTCTCTCTAACTAGACAGGTAGCGGAAACGCGGAAACAAAAGCAACCATGTCGGCGGCTAGTTCGGCTCCGAGATCTTCTTGAATGAAGTGGCTAGCCCGATACACCTTGTGGTCAATGCCTGGTAANTGAGAGCCTGGGATGCCCTCGCGATATTGCTTACCCATTTCCATATAGGTGAAAGGACAACGGTCACCCCAGATGGTCAAGACAGGTTTCGTAAATGTGTTGAACACATCCCACGCGGCGTCACCCTTTTCGCGTTCTG
>JGI25914J50564_10000543_pt1 | contig 12584 bp, 10 predicted proteins | sample LauGreSuBDMM15SN_2_FD_50564 | JGI IMG/M metagenome (IMG submission 50564) | reverse complement strand
GCAGTTCCCCATGTGAAGTTCTCGGGAAAACCAGAGGTCATCTTAAATATCCATTCTTTTGAGTCTATGAAAGCGCTTTCAGATTTGGTACTCTAACATAGCAAATCACCATTCGCTAGGAGCGCTTAATGAGTCCAGATCCGCAGAAGGCGCTTTTGTGGTCTGAGGAATTTGCTGATCACNTAGATGGCAAACTTNCTGCCGATACTTGGAGCTTTGATATCGGTGATGGGTCAACTGCCGGCTTGATTGGTTGGGGAAATAATGAACTTGAGTATTACACCGCTGAATCAGTAAAGATCGAAGGCAATTTAAAAATTACTGCCCAGCGCGAGAAGTCAGACTCTTCGCTGCAGTGTTATTACGGACCAGCACTTTGGACCAGCGGCAAGATACATACTGCTGGAAAAGTGGGGTTTAAATTTGGCCACATTGAAATAAAGGCAAAACTGCCTAGCGGGATTGGTACATGGCCCGCGCTCTGGCTTCTTGGCGCAAACCTTTTAGATGGAATCACTTGGCCACACTGTGGCGAAATTGATATTTTAGAAAATACCGGCGCGCATCCATTTCAAGTTCAAGGAACTATCCACGGAGATGGATATTTTGGCGAAGCAGGTCTAACTAAAATTATTCAATCTCCAACGCCGCTATCCGATAACTTCCACAACTATGCAATTTCTTGGAATGAAGAATTTATCGAGTGGTTCTTTGATGGAAATAGTTACAACAAAATTACCAAGTCATCAGTTGAGCAGTTGGGTAAGCCTTGGCCTTTTAGCCAGGAATTTTACCTAGTCATGAATTTAGCGATCGGTGGTTGGTTTGCTGGCGATGTTGATCCAAAGTTAGAGCGCGCCGAATTAGAAGTTGAATCAATTAAATACTTTTCTATTGATGGTGTTGGAGAATTAATTCTTCACGAATGATTAATTACTTCGCCAAGCCCATTAATCGTTGAGAATCTAATCCAATCAAAGCTCATTCGCGCCTGATTTAGATCACTTTTGATCGGTCCACCAAGGTTTCCGCCCATAGCCAAGTTCATAACTAGGTAGAACTCGTGGTCAAAGACCCAATCACGATCCACTTTCTGTTGGCTCCCAAATAGGACTCCATCTACATACCAATCAATTTGATCTGGAAACCAATCAATCGCATAGGTGTGGTACTCATCGGCAAAGCCATTTGGCATCTCTACAGTTTGTCCGCGCCCGCCAAAACCTCCAGATAACAAACCGTGAAGGTATCCATAGTTCAATAATGGGTCTTTACCGACAAGCTCGGTCACATCGATCTCCCCACACCAAGGCCAACGTCGCTCATCTATATCAGCACCGAGCATCCAGAATGCACCCCAAGTGCCGGCACCTAATGGCCCTTTTATTCGCGCTTCCATCCGTCCATATTTAAATCCAACTTTGTCTTTAGTGATGTACTTAGAACTTATCCATTCGCAAGGAGTCTTGTAGTAACAGTTATATTCATTTGCACCCGTTGTGGTGGCATCAATATGAAGTTTTCCTTCAGAATCAGTTTTTGCAAGGGTTGGAATGTAATACTGACGTTCTCTATTTCCCCAACCAACTCCTGCCGCAGTTTTTGTACCGTCACCATTTTCTGGTGCCCAGATCTTAGGATCTGGCGCGGATCCTTCGGGGAGATTAAATTCTTCCTGCCAAACTTGTACATAATTTCGCTTAATAACTGGCACTTCAATCACATTTGAGTTCGCGCTATTTTCCTTAAAACCTTTAAATGTGTACTTTGAACTCAAATAAAGTTCTAAGCCTTGATCACCGGTTGCGGGGTTATATATTGCAGATTTCGCCCCTGGTATATCTATCGAACCTTTGTACCACTGGTAAGTAACTTTAGAACCTTTGGGTGAGACCGACCCTGGATCGGTGATTTTAAAGGTATTTGAGGCCTCTGTAAAAGAAACACTTGGAACTACATTGACGATAACCTGACCAATTTTGGCGACGACTGAAGCGGCAGTTTTCCCACCAGCAACTTCTTTAAATTGGATGCTCTGATTTTTTTGCTTCGCTGAGGCTTTAAAAGTTAATTTCTTGGCGCCCGCAACGACTTTGCCGTTAACAAGCCATTGGTAGGTAGATTTGGTCGGCGTAGGCCACTTCGCGGGAGTAGCGACAAAACTAACGCCGGAATTATCTGCATAGCTAATCGCAGGTGGTGAGACAGTTATATCCGAAATCGCTGGTGAAAGCCCCACAGAGAGCGTTAGCGCCAAAAGCGATAACGCTAGAAGACTCCTCAGGGTTTTCGCAAACACGTCTTCCTCTTTATTTAACGGTCACTTTAGAGGTGTAACTTTTTCCATCAATTTTGACGGTAACNGTCTTTGCTCCCGCCGTGACCGGAACATTNACAATCTGCATCGCCGAATTNATCTTCACCGTTGAACCTTTAGCGCCAGTGACAGCAACTGATGCAGATTTACCTGCGGCACCAGCAATTGCGACAGCGAGTGTGAACTTCGCACCGACTTTAGTGATTGAAGTAGTAAATCCTCGGTAATAATGGAATTCAACACCTTCTGCAACAGTTGGAGTGGTTCCCTCTATTGAAGGTGCGAGAGTTGTAAATGCGGAACTTGCAGTTGGCATCACCGCTGTAGCTGAACTTGGCGCTGCATTTGGTTTTGTATCTTTATTTTTCAAGTTAAATGCCGCATAACCAAAGGCATCGGTTGTTGCAGTCAAGGTAGATTTTCCACCATTTACGCTAAGCGTTACAACTTTATTCATAACCGCCGTTTTCCCATCGTCGCCAATAACCTTATAAACGACTACTAGATCACCACCAATTGGTGCGTACGCTTGTTTTGCCTTGGTAGAAGCGTTTATAACCGAGTTGCTTGCATCAAGCATTGGAGTAACCAAAGTTATTGAAGGACTTGCTGCCGCAACGACAATTGGAGCCTTTGGTACGAAATAGTGAAATTCACTGATAACCGAGTGATCGGCCGGCTCGCTATTAACTTCAGGGAGCATCTGTGAATGAAGTCGATCTAACTTATCTTCGCTGTAGATTGGTAAAGATGTGTATGAATCTGGTTGTGGCTCACCAAGAGAAGGATCATCCAGGTTTTTAACTGCAAAAGTAACATTTCCAAATGCATCGGTAAGGTGAATAACGTTTGCTTGATCAAATGGTGGGCGGTCAATTCCTTTTGTCTTTACTCCATCGACTTCAACGACTGACTGCGCTTCGCTATAGCCTTTATTAATTCTCAGATTCACCTTGGTGAAAGCTAGTGGCTTGCCGTTTTTATCTTTTACGTTGTAGGTCAAGTTAATTGTTGAGCCGACTGGAGCAAAGGAGATTTGAAATAATAGGCCTTTACCAAACCATCCCTTTGCCACCCATCCATCCGCCATCTGTTGATTTGACCTTGCATCGGAAGTATTTGTCGCATCCAAGAACGGTGATTGTAAAGTTATTACCGCATCTCTTGGACCGCCGGTTGCTGCGATTGCCGAATTAAGGGCAAGTGGAGAAATAACAATTGCTATTGCGAGAGCGACCCCAAGGGTTGTGCGGAACTTAGACATTGTGGTGCCTTTCTTTAGAGATCTAGTTATTGGGTAATTCATTAGCCTTTTACCGCTCCATCCATAACGCCGCTTACGAGGCGGCGGCCGACGAAGATAAAGAGAATTAGTAGTGGCACGGTTGCCAAAAAGGCGCCACCCATTTGAAGGGCGTAATCCAAACCGTAAAGTGGTTTTAATTGCGTTAAGGCAACTTGCAGGGTGAATTTTTCTGGTGACTGCAGAACAATGGTTGGCCATAAGTAATCATTCCAAGCAGCCAAGAAAGCGAATAGCCCAAGCACAAATGAACTCTGGCGAATGCTTGGCATCACGATATTCCAGAAGACGCGCGGAACGGATGCGCCATCAATGCTGGCAGCTTCTAAGATCTCATTTGGGATTTGCGCATCAATGATTTGACGCATCCAAAATACTCCAAATGCAGTGACCAGCGCTGGAACAATTAGCGCATATAACGTATTTACCAAATGCAATTTACCGGCCATTATAAATAGCGGAACTATTCCTAATTGGCTTGGGAGCATCATTGTTGCAACTACAAATAGAACTGCAAATCTGCGTCCTTTAAAATCCAACTTTGCAAAAGCAAAACCTGCAATCGCCGAAAAAATAACTTGTGCAACCGCGATGGCAATTCCTACAACAAAAGTATTGGTGAAGGCCTGCACGAAGTAAACACCTTCGGCGGTGAGCACTTTATTGGCAACTTCAAAGAAGCGTGGGCCAGGAACTAGCGATGGGGGGCTCTTAGAAATCTCAGCATTTGTATTTGAAGAAACGACAAACATCCAATAGAAAGGAAAAATTGATAGAAAGGTAATTAATATAAGTACTAAATAATGTCGCTTCGGTGTTTTCTGCCACTTCGGTATTTGGCGCTTCATGAAGTTCCCTCACCAGAGATCTTGCGTGTGATGAAGAAATTAATCGCAGAGATTATGAGAACGATTACAGTGATCGCGATTCCGATAGCAGCGGCGTAACCGTACTTATTATTTAGAAATGCCTGGTTGTATAGGAAGAGCGTCAAGGTTAAGAATTGCTTGCTGGAACCGCCGTCAGCAGCGAGTTGCTGAGGCTCAGCAAATACCTGCAATCCGCCGATAGTTCCGACGATGAGTACGAAGGTAATAGTATTTTTTAGCGATGGCAGAGTCACATAAATGAACTGCTGCCACTTTGTCGCTCCATCACAAGAAGCTGACTCATATAACTCATCTGGTATCGCTAGCATTGATGCCAAGAAGATTAAGGTGTTATAGCCAACCCAGCGCCAAGTGATCATGGTCGCGATTTGTATGTGGCTAGGAATGACGCCCTCAAGAAAATCAATGTTCTCTACCCCAGGAATGAGGCCTAGGAGTCCATTAATGATTCCGTATTCACGCCCGAAGAGTTGCTGGAAAACAATGGTGATTGCAATTACTGAGGTGATATTGGGGACAAGAAATATTGTTCGCCAAAATGACTTTCCTTTTAGCCGTCTATTTCGCAAGATCGCAGCCAGGCTAATTGCCATAATAATTTGCGGAAAGGTTGATAGCGCCCAAATGCTAAAGGTATTTCGCAGAGCTAGCCAAAAATCTGAATCTTGAAGTAAGAATATAAAGTTATTCAGCCCGTTGAATTCAGATTCACCAAGCGGATCCCATTTAAAGAATGAGATGTAAACGGAGTAAATAACAGGTGCAACACCAAAGACAAAGAAAATTAGAAAAAATGGTGAAATCGCCGCGTAACCCCAATTACCGTTAAGGGAAGGAACTCCCGGAGTTGGCTTGCGTTCCTGTTTTTTCCAGGGAGTAAGGGGCGCTTTGCGGCGCCCCTTACCAACCTTTATCAAAGACATTTAAAGTGCTCGTTAATTCTTAAGCAGTTTATCTATATCTGAAATAACATTTGCATAGGATTTTAGCGAAGTCTCTTTTTTAGTGGCGACACGTCCTAGACCTGAACCAAATTTTTGGTCGATTGCGCGTTGCAATTCACCCTCAAATATTGGCTTTAACTTCAGAACACCCTTTGTGTAAATCTGGCCTACCGGTGCATCGTTAAAGAACGGATCTTTGTAATCAAGAAGTGCAGCATCGTCGTATAGGACTGATGTTGATGGGAATAGCCCATAAGTTTTAAATACTTTAAGTTGTTGTGCTGGGGCTAAATACCAATTTAAAAAGTCATAAGCAGCTTGCTTGTTCTTTGAGTAAGCCGGAATCGTGAGTTCAGTACCACCCTGGTTTCCGCCACCAACAGGCAAATCTGCAATATCCCACTTACCTTTGGTGTCTGGCGCTTGTTGTTTAATGTAATCAAGCATCCAGGCCGGCGCCAAAATAGTGGCCATTGCACCCTTGCTCATACCGACATTCCAATCGGTTGAAAATTGACCAAGGCGAGCGCCGATACCAGCATCCAGTGCGGCAACTGTTGTATTCCATGCTTTTTTAATTTGTGGATTGGTCTTGTATACCAATTTTCCAGCATCAGTTCCATCTGCTTGGTAGTACTTAGAAGAACCTTGGTTCATGACTGCCGCATAAATTGAACCAGCATCGTCAATAAAACGCTTACCTGCTTTCTGCTCAGCAGGGGTTAACTTTGCGACATAATTCTTTCCAACTTGAATGAACTTTTCCCAAGTTGGCCATAACTTTCCAACTGCTACACGATCAGTAGGTAAGCCAGCTTTCTTGAAGAGGTCTGTGCGGTATGCGACTTGCAATCCACCGACATCTGTTGGAATTCCAATAACTCTGTCATTAAATGCGACGCCTTGTTCCCAGCGCCATGGAAGATAATTCTTTTTAATATCATTCGCTGATAAGCCTGCTGCGATTCCCGATGCAACGTTGGTATCAGATGTTTTCATTTCGCGAAGGTCTTGGAAGCAAGCCGGACGATTTCCGGTGCGCCAGTAGCCTGAGTAAGGAACCTCAAAAGCGATGATGTCAGCGGGTCCAGATTTTGTCTGGCAGGAGAGAGTCGTCTTTTGGTGCAGCGGATCTACATCGTTCTTAATTGGATTAATTTTAATTTCAGGGTGTAGTTTTTGATATTCGCGTTGTAGGCCCGGCTGAATAACTTGGCCGAATGTCCAAATCGTTAAATTTATCGTCTCAACTCCTTTAGCAGGTGCTGCCATAAGTCCAGCAGTAAGAGATGCACCCAAAAGCGCAGTGAGGAGAACTTTTGATTTAGCCAACTTGTTCATTTGTTCAGCCTTTCATTTGTAGTGCGGATAAATAAACGTTATAAAGTGAAAATCGGGGCAACGGCGGGGTTCTACTATTTCCGTGAAAGCGGTTTCAGAGTACTATATAAGCACCCTTTCGGTACACCCGGGGGGCGATATTTAATTAAAGTTTGATAACGATTGGAGGCGATGATGATGGGCAATGTAGGNGCTCTGCGCAAATCCAGTCTCGCCCTGGCCGCCGTCCTCGCCCTATCTTTGATNGTAAATCCCAGCGCCGATGCAGCAGCGAAGAAGAGCCTGAAACTTTTATGGTCGGAAGAGTTCAATTCTAAAAAAGGAACAAAGCCTTCCTCGAAAAATTGGGCTCACGATATTGGTGGTGGAGGCTGGGGAAATTCTGAACGCCAGTATTACACCAATAAGACTTCTAATATCGCAACCGATGGTGATGGCAAATTAGTTTTTACCGCTAGAAGAATTTCAACTGCATCCTTGGATCAGGTAGGTACCGAACCAGGTACTGAAGCAATTCTTGATCGCTGCTGGGAGTGCCAATTTACTAGTGCGCGAATAAAAACCGCTAAAAAATTAAGCTTTCAATATGGTCGCGTAGAAGCGCGAATGAAAATGCCTACAGGTGTCGGAACCTGGCCAGCATTTTGGATGTTGGGAGGCGACCTGCTTGAAGGTGGACGTTGGCCCGACTGCGGAGAGATTGACATCATGGAATACCGTGGTGATATTTCCGATCGGACAACTTCAGCGCTACATGGCCCAACTACTCCACCCGGATCCGGACTTGGATCTGCCTATTTAAGTTTTGCGCCACTATCTGATGACTATCACACGTACGCAATTGAGTGGAGAAAGAATTCTATAGATTTCATCGTCGATGGGCGCGTTACAGGTACTTACTCATCGGCCGATACCGGTACCCGTGGGTGGGTTTATAACCAAGAGTTCTTCCTTATCTTGAATTTAGCGGTAGGCGGGACATACGCTGGTGAAGAAATTGATCCAGAGATGAACCAAGCAGAGTTCAAAGTTGATTACATCAGGTATTACTCAGTAAACGGTGTTGGAAAATTAACCAGAAAATAGGAACGAAAGGGATGGAAATGAAAAAATATAGTGGAGTGCAGAAGTTCAAAGTAGGTGCTTTCGCGTTCTTGGTGGCGGCGACTTCTCTAGTTGCTATCCCAAATTCCCTTGCAGCAGATATCCCAACGGTAAAGCTGGTCTCTCCTGTCATTACTTCTACCACCAGCATAGATCGCACCAGCAATGATTTACAGATACCTGCACAAAAATGGTACCGAGAAGGATCTAAATCGCTAGTTATTACTTCTCCCGAAGGCAAAGAGTTAACCCTTAAATTCTTAGTCACCAAAGATGGAACCACTCCTTCGGCGGGACAAACTTTAATTCTCCAAGTTGGCGCTCCTTACAGCGGATCGAATGGAACTTGGGATGCAAGCGGAACTGAGATCGGGCCACAGGCAGGAACTTGGTCGGATGCAGCAGCGGGTTCAGTAAGTGCAATTACCGGTGCCGACGGCATAGCGGCATTTACCTTTAAGAATAAAAACTCTGGTGCTAAGTACACGGCATCAGATGTGTTATCCGGAACTTTCCAATTTAGTGACAATACAAATCGTCGCTACACACAATTTAAGCCAACAATTGCTGGTTTGGGAGATTACAACGAGCCGTATTTAATTAAAGACATCATCAACGTAGATATTGTTCAAGATGTGGCAGCCGTGACTCCGACACCATCGACTTCACCGTCTGCAACTCCTACACCAACAGCAACCCCTGTTGTTGTAGCGCCTAAGTTGCTACCTTCAATGCGGCTAATTTCACCAGCATATGGACCAGCTAATAGCGTTGATACAACTGGCGAAATTGCACAATTTTATTCTGCAAAGACTCGTGCGTATTACACCTACGTTGCTGCCGGCACAACGCTAACTTTAAAATATAAAGTTACAAGTGACGGAACGGCGCCTTTGGCTAACACCGAAGTTACGCTTCAAGCCAATGCGCAATACAGTGGTTCAAAAGCCAACTGGATATCAGGAACTACCAAGATCGCTCCCGGCTCTGACAATGCACCGGGTGCGCAACTGAAAGCAAAGACCAATGCTGCTGGTGAAGTTACCTTCGTTGTTAAAAATACAGACACAACGGGAACCGAAGCCAAACCAGCATCACCCAATGCCGCAGCACCAGCAATGGGACGTTTATACGGAACCTTTAAACCTGTTCTCACAGGTTATGGCGATAAGGAAGCTGACGTGGACCTAGTGACATTTGATGTCTACGCCGCGGCAAAGGCCACAACCATCACTTGTATTAAGGGAAAGTCAACAAAGAAGGTCACAGCGGTAAGCCCTAAGTGTCCTGCTGGCTACAAGAAAAAGTAGTTAAAGATTAGAGATAAAACTCCCGGCGAGATATTCGTCGGGAGTTTTATTTTATGCTGACTGCTCCAAATCCATTTACCTGGTAACTGCGTACCCAATCAATTGACATAGTCGATAATTGCAGATTTGCAGATGACCCACTGAAACCTTCACTTACCGCGTTATTTAAAATAATGAAGAAACTCTTATCAAAGCTCCAATATCCGTACTTTGATTCAAACTCTGCCCGAGTAACTTTGAAGACTAACTTGCTATCTGCATAGTATGAGATCGAATCTGGCAACCACGCTAGCGCGTAAAGGTGATAACCCTGGCTCACATCAACACCAAGATTGAGTTTATCGACTACATAGTTGTGATTACCACAACAAACATTTGGAGCAAAATAAGTTGAATAATTTATTGCAGCAGTGGTCTCGTTAGGGACATTACTATGAATTTCAGTTATATCCATCTCACCAGTGGTCGGCCAACCAACTTGATTAATATTGTCACCCAGCATCCAAAATGCTGGGTGATTTCCACTTCCGGCTGGCATCTTTATACGAGCTTCAATGTAACCATATTGAAAACTTACTTTGTTGTGGGTATCAAAACGTCCACTAACAAATTGGCAACCGCGATCACCTAAACAAGTACCGACATCCGCAGGCAAATTACCTTGCACGCGCGTTGTGGTGATTACCGCTGCACCATCTTTACTGCCATCAAGTGAGATCGCAGAAGGTGCGTAATACTGAGATTCAAGGCCAAAGCATGCACCCCCTCCGTCTGAGACAGGAACGCGATGGCAGTTTCTAGCGCTCCAGTTTTTTGAGTTTAGTTTCTCACTTGTGGTGCCAAGAAAATCCTCACTCCAAAGCAGGTTTCCGATTTGCAAGCCTGCAATTGATGGCTTTTGAGCAGCCAAGATCGCCGCTTTTTCTGCCGATTCCTTAGCCTGTGCCGCTGCTTTTTCTGCAATTTCTTTATCTGCCGCCGCCTTGGCTTCCGCCGCAATCTTGGCATCGGCTATCTCTTTATCTGCCGCCACCTTAGCTGCAATCTCTGCCCAAGATAGAACTGGTTGAACGGGTGGGACAACTTTTTTAACCTGCAAAGTCCAAAGTAATTTTTTTCCAACTAACTTACAAATAAATGTTTGTTTTGCGAACGTAGTTGTCGTTGACTTCTTTTTACAAATCTGTCCAGAAGGAGACTTTGCGGCAGCAAAAACTGGTGTGAATTGTAATAAAGAAAGTAAAAGTACAAATGCCAAACTCTGCTTCTTAAAATTTGACACTTAAACCTCAATTATATCAGCACACATCGCGCGAAAGGCTGAAGTGTGTGCATCTACATCAGCAACAGATGTAGAAGGCGACATCAGCGCCATGTTATGAAATGGCGTAATTAAAAAACCATCATTTAATAAACGCAAGTGAATGTACTGCTCTAATTCAAAGTCGCCGGATTCAGCGGCTTCGCGGCCAGTGCGTGGCGCCTTACCTTTAAAGATGTATTCACCACGCGCACCAAGCCGGTTGCAATGCCAATCTAAATCAAATTCGACAATCGCGGCATCTACGCCATCGCTCCAACGATCTCCCAGTGCGATCATCTCTTCAAATGCTGCAGAAGTTAGTACTTCACTTAGCGTTGCACGCATCGCCGCAAGTGACAGCGCATTGCCCGCTAAAGTGCTACCGATTCCCCCAGTGTCGATGATTTCAAGTTCCACAAGTTTTTTAATTGAATCGGCCACATCTTCAGTCATCCCAAATGTGCCAACTGGAATTCCACCAGCGATTGCTTTGCCAATAGTTAAGAAATCAGGCTTTAGGCCAAGATCAAGGGTCATTCCGCCAGGTCCAACAGAAATTGTGTGGGTTTCATCAATGATCAAGAGCGCGCCGTACTTCTTCGCCAAATCTTGAACTGCAAATAAATAGCCATCTTCAGGCAGCACGATTCCAACATTTGTCATTGCCGGTTCCATCAAGATCGCTGCAACGTCACCATTTGCCAGAGCAGCTTCCATTCCTGCAAGATCATTAAATTCCACAACGCGAGTTGTCACTGCTAAATCAACTGGTGCACCTAAATTACCTTCGCGCTTAACGGTATTTCCAGCTTCATCTAAAGTCGCAAATGTTTCATCAACGCTTCCGTGATAACAACGATCGATCACGATTACTTTGCTTCGTCCAGTAATCAAACGGCAGTAGCGAATAACGTGGCGATTAGCATCAGTTGCAGTCACTGTGAATTGCCACTTAGGTAGACCAAAGCGCGCAGCTAACTCCTTAGAAACAATTGCTGCATCCAAGGTTGGCAGCATTGAAGTAATTCCAATATCTGCTTGGCGCTTTATCGCAGCGATGGTGGCATCAGGTGAATGCCCCGTCATTGATCCGGTATCGCCTAGACAAAAATCGATATAAGTATTGCCATCAATATCAGTGAACTTGGCACCTTTTGCTTCCTTTACGAAGACGGGATGCGCACCTGGCCATTTAGCCATCCAAGACATCGGCACGCCTTCGTGCATAACATTTTTCGAATCAGCAAAAGCTTCGCCGCTCTTTTTATGGTTTGCTAAGAAACGCTCTTCTTCAATTTTGCGAAGTTGTGCCAAACGAGTGCGATTGATTTCTTTAGACATATCCCAATCCTATTTTCTTTTTCTTATGCCTCTGAGAAGACAAATAACGCTTCTAGGTAATGTTCGCCACTAATTCCTAAATTCTGCGCATCAGGTGGCGCAGTCTGAGGCTCAATACAAATACCCTCAGAATCTTCATTGAAGACCACCCACCACGGCGCATCAGATTCAATATCTATACGCGCAACATCTTCCCAAATGATCGCTGGCACGCCTTGAATTTCAGTGAAGGCATCATCCCAAGTGCCGCTTGTTGGTGTGATTATTTCTCCAGTTGGGATTCCTTCATCATCGCGCTTTAACATCTTCGCCGCTTTAAATTCAATCTCTGCACTTGCGCCACGATCTAAATCGCGCGCAAACCAAGGATGCATTCCTATCCACGCCGGTAATTTGCAATCACCTGGGTCGTATTCCAGTGACCAACGAATGGCATCATCTAAAACTTCTATTGTTTGTTCCATTGTTGCACCGCCATATGGTTTTGGTAGATGCAGCAGCGAACGTCCTGGACCGATTTCTTGCCAAGAAGTTGTAAAGCCTAAGCCGTGCATCGCATGCGGTGGCACGAAATTTGTTGGAAGTTGAATCTCTTCACCATCTGCACCGCGGATAATTCCATCGCGAATTCGCCCCGCCCACGGGCCCATTGCATACCAACCGCTGTGCATAGGCGTTCCGCGGTAGGGAATAGTAAATTGCAGATCGCGCCAAGTAATTGATGAAATACG
>JGI25914J50564_10000541_pt1 | contig 12612 bp, 10 predicted proteins | sample LauGreSuBDMM15SN_2_FD_50564 | JGI IMG/M metagenome (IMG submission 50564) | reverse complement strand
ATTTCCTAAAACCATTCCTACGCGCCAACCTGACATATTGTACGTTTTTGACAACGAATTGAGCTCTAAAGCAATTTCATTTGCTCCATCTATTTGAAAAATAGACGTTTGGTTTTTATTTAAAACAAAACTATAAGGATTATCATTAATAATCAAAATGTTGTGTTTTTTTCCGAATGCAATTAGTTTCTCAAAAGTTTGTAAATTTCCGGTGGATCCAGTCGGCATATTCGGATAATTTACCCACATCAGTTTTACTTTTGATAAATCGAGTTTTTCTAAAGCATCACAATCTGGTTGCCAATCATTTGCTTCCTTTAAGTCATAAAAAATAGGATTTGCTTCTACTAGTTTTGTAACAGATTCGTAAGTTGGATAGCCAGGATTTGGAATTAAAACTTCATCACCACAATTTAAAAAAGCCATCGAAATGTGCATAATTCCTTCTTTTGAACCTAATAAAGGTAGGAATTCTAATTGCAAATCACTTGAAATCTTAAAATTTGAAATGTAAAAATCCGCCATTGCTTGACGCAATTCTGGCAATCCCTGATAAGACTGGTATTCGTGCGCTTTTTCATCAAACATTGCTTTGTTTATGGCTTCAATAACAGCACAATGAGGCGGTAAATCTGGACTTCCAATTCCCATATTAATAATTGGTTTTCCGTTAGAAATGAGCTGTCGCACTTCACGTAATTTTCTTGAAAAATAGTATTCCTCCACCTGGTTTAAACGGTTTGCTACTTTTATCATATTCGTGCATTTTTGTATTCGCCAAGCACTTTAAAATGCGTAGTCATTAATGCTAAGATTTTCTTTGCCTTGTCGTAATGTTTATATTTTTCAAAAACAAAATCAACGAAAAATGAATATTGAAATGGTGTTTCAATAATTGGCATAGATTGAATTTTAGTTAAATTTAATTTGCAGTTGTTCATCACATTTAAGATTGTTGCTAAACTTCCTGCCGTATCGTCTAATTCAAATTTTATTGATGCCTTGTTAATTTCTTCTTTTGGAATTTCCTTTTGTTCATTTTTAATGATTACAAATCTGGTTTTGTTACTTTGAATGGTATGAATTCCTGCGGCTAAAATTTCTAAATCGTATAATTTTGCTGCAATTGGAGCAGCAACAGCGGCTATTCCTTTTAATTTTTTTTCTTGAATTCTCCGTGCTGTTTCGGCAGTATCTCCGCTTTCTACTAATTTAATGTGGGGATATTGGCTGAAAAAAACCGCGCATTGCAACAATGCAATTGGATGAGAATGTACTTCGCAAATGTCTTCAATTTTTTGTCCTTTCAACGCCATCAAATTCATGTGGATGTCTAAATAATATTCGCCAATTATGTGTAAATTATTGCTGTCAATCAAGGCATAGTTTGGAATTATTGAACCCGCAATTGAATTCTCTAAAGCCATAACAGCCACTTGCGATTGCTTTTTATTTAAATTTTTAACCAAATCATCAAACGTCATACATTCGTCTAAATCAAAATTAGAGTTGAAAAATGCTGCCGCCACTTGGTGATGAAACGAACCTTTTATGCCTTGAATTCCTATTCTTTGTATTAATTCCATGTTTTGTAAAATACTTTTGATGTTCTCTTCAACGTAAAAAAAAATCCTGATTTGCATCAGGATTGTATATTTAGTTTTGAGAATTTCTTTAAAATTAACTATATAACAATCCTATCCTGTTTCCAGAAATAATAAAATGAATTGTTATAATGTTTTGTTGCGTTCAAAATGCTTTATTTTTATTTTGCTAATTTATATAATTCAACTGTGGAAACAATAAAAAAAAGAATTTATTTACGATAACGTTTTCGATTCCCAAGCAATCTTCACGAAAGCACGACTGTTTTAAATGCTGCTTTATTGGGTAACTTTTTTTACGCGGGTTGGTGTGGCTTGACCGCTAATTATTGATTGAGAACTTATGGCAATCGCTTTTATGATTTCTGTCATATTATTCAAATCTAAAGTCGAAATATCATCACTCACTTGATGATAATTTGGTTCAACATCCATTTTTGATGTTGAAATTGTGTGCGCAGGAACACCAAAAGCAGCCAAAGTTGCGTTGTCCGAACGATAAAAAAGTTGTTCTTGAGGATAAGGATCTGGGTAAAAAGTAAAATTAGTATTTTTTAGATTTCTTTGTAAAATCAAGCCAAAATCAGATTTGTCGTAACCTGTAATGTAGGCCGAATTTTTTTTCCATTTGCTTTCGGTTCCAATCATCTCGATGTTGAACATGGCTACAACTTTCTTTGGATTAATGTTTTCTGAAAAATAGCCTGAGCCGAGTCCACCAATTTCTTCGCCAGTAAAAGCAACAAAAATAATTGTTCTTACGTTGTTGTCTAATGCTTTGAAATATTTTGCTAAAGCAATTACAGCTGTTGTGCCAGAGGCATCATCGTTGGCACCATTAAAGATTTTGTCTTCACCATCTCGTTTCATACCCAAATGATCGTAATGTGCAGAAAAAATTACAAATTCATCAGGTTTAGATTTTCCTAAAAGTACACCAACGACATTGTTGGCCAGACGCCTTTTATTGATAAATTCTTGTCTGTAATTTTGTAAATTTTTATAAAAATCCAATCCTATTTTTTCAAATTCATTTTCTATAAATGCAGATGCAGAATCGATTCCGGCAGAAAAAATTGCTCTTCCTTGCATTTTGTCTGATGCTAAAGTCGATTCAATTCGCACAATTTCTTGCTTGTCGATGGTTGGTTTTTCTTGTGCTTTCAGAGTAACCGCTGTTGTAAACGAGAGAAAGAAAATTATTTTTTTCATACAGTTATGCTTTTCCAATTTATTCGATAATCTATGCAAAGTTACAACTCAATCGATGTGTTTTAAAATAATTACGCAAGAAGATTCAAAAAACAATAATTCAAAAAAAAATCTGTTTACATTTGTATAAAATATTATTTATGTCAATCGAAGTCAACAATATTTCAAAAAGTTACGGAAGCCAAAAAGCCTTAGACGATATTTCTTTTTCAGTAAAAAAAGGTGAAATTGTTGGTTTTCTTGGTCCAAATGGTGCTGGAAAATCGACTTTAATGAAAATTTTAACCACTTATATTAATGCGGATGAAGGTAATGCGGTAGTAAATAATTTTGATGTTGCCAAAGACCAAAAGCAAGTGCAACAATCTGTTGGCTATTTGCCAGAACACAATCCATTGTATTTAGACTTGTACGTTAGAGAATATTTGGCATTTAATGCTGATGTTTATAAAGTTTCAAAATCGAGAATAGAAGAAGTAATAGTTTTGACAGGTTTATCATCCGAAAGCCACAAAAAAATCAGTCAATTATCTAAAGGTTATCGCCAAAGAGTGGGATTAGCCAATGCGCTTTTGCACAATCCGGCGATTTTAATTTTAGACGAGCCGACAACGGGTTTAGATCCAAATCAGTTAGTTGAAATTAGAAATGTCATAAAAAATGTCGGAAAAGACAAAACCGTTTTCCTCTCCACCCACATCATGCAAGAAGTTGAAGCCATTTGCGATCGAGTAATCATTATCAATAACGGGAAAATTGTTGTAGACAAACAATTGGATAAATTAATTTCTGCGGACAAAGAACAAATTATAGAAGTAGAATTTGATTATAAAATTGAAGAAGAAGCGGTTGCGAGAATGCCACATTTAAAATCTTATAAAAACGTACATGATTTTGTTTGGGAATTGACTTTTTTATCAGACAAAGACATGCGACCAGCTGTTTTTGACTTCGCCCATGACAATGGCTTGAAAACTTTACAGCTCAATCAAAAAAATAAAAATTTAGAAGCTGTCTTTAGAGAAATTACAAAAAAATAAGATTTAGTAAATCAATTTTTAAATTACAAGCCCTCCTCATAACTCACAAACATATTGATGTAGATACTCCTTGAAAGTCGCATAACCAAAGGATACAATACTATTATTGATAAAACAATAGTAACAAAAGCTGTTCCAATCGAGGCGTTAAAAAGCACGAAGGCAACCACAAAAGCTGCAATGCCAATAGCAACATTCAAACCATAACTCACATACATTGCGCCGTAAAAAAACGACGGTTCGATTTGGTATTTTAATCCGCAATGGCTGCAATGGTCGTTCATTTTCAAAATTTTACTCAAATGAAGCAAGTTATTGTCCAAATACATGCTTTCTTTTTGACATCGTGGACAACTTCCTGTTAAAATACTATATAATTTGGATCCTTTTTTTAACATTTGCAAAAAATTTGGTTGACCATCATTGTGGTGATACAAATTTACAACTTTAATACTGTTTAAATTTTTCTAAACCAGAAACTTTAGACAATAAACAAATATTTAACAATGCTTAATATTCATAATTTGTCGGTTTCTTTCGGAGGAACTTTTTTGTTTGAAGAAGTAACTTTTAGAATGGGGGCAGGCGATAGAGTAGGACTTGTAGGGAAAAATGGCGCTGGAAAATCGACTATGTTAAAAATATTAGCCGGAGATTTTAAACCAGATTCTGGTCAAATTGCCACTGAAAAGGAAGTCAAAATCGGATTTTTGCGACAAGATATTGATTTTGAACAAGGAAGAACAGTTTTAGAAGAAGCCTATCAAGCATTTACTGAAATCCAAGAAGTAGAACGAAAACTAGAAGAAATAAATCATCAATTGGTAACCCGAACCGATTATGAAAGTGAAGAGTATTCTCAAATAATTGAAGATTTATCAATATTTACCCATCGTTTTGAATTGCTTGGAGGTTATAATTATGCGGGAGAAACAGAAAAGATACTAATAGGATTAGGTTTTAAAAGAGAAGTTTTTAACAACCAAACCGAAACTTTTTCTGGTGGTTGGAGAATGCGAATTGAGTTGGCAAAATTGCTTTTGCAGTCCAACGATATTTTACTTTTAGACGAACCAACCAACCACTTGGATATAGAAAGTATCATTTGGTTAGAAAGTTTTTTGAGAAATTATATAGGCGTTGTGGTAATTGTTTCGCATGATAAAATGTTTTTAGATAATGTAACGAACAGAACCATTGAAATTTCATTAGGAAAAGCATATGATTTTAATAAACCTTATTCACAGTATTTAGAATTGCGTCATGAAATTCGTGAAAAACAATTGGCCACACAAAAAAACCAAGCTAAAAAAATTGAAGAAACCGAAAAGTTGATTGAGAAATTTCGAGCAAAAGCTTCAAAAGCTTCGATGGCGCAATCGTTGATTAAAAAATTGGATAAAGTAGAACGAATTGAAGTCGATGAGGATGACAATTCTGTTATGAATATCTCTTTTCCGGTAAGTAAAGTACCAGGAAAAGTAGTGATTGAAGCCGATCATGTTACTAAAAAATATGGTGACAATATGATTTTAAAAGACATTAGTTTGCTTGTAGAACGTGGAAGCAAAATTGCTTTTGTGGGTCAAAACGGACAAGGAAAATCAACTTTTATTAAGGCGATAGTCAACGAATTTGAATACCAAGGCGAAATAAAAATGGGACATAATGTGCAAGTGGGTTATTTTGCACAAAACCAAGCCGAGTATTTAGATGGCGAGATTACTTTGTTACGCACCATGGAAGATGCAGCGACGGATACCAACAGAAGTAAAGTGCGCGACATGTTGGGTTCATTTTTGTTTCGTGGCGATGATGTCGAGAAAAAAGTAAAAGTGCTTTCGGGCGGTGAACGAAATCGCTTGGCATTATGCAAATTGTTGTTGCAGCCAATCAATGTTTTGTTGATGGATGAGCCAACGAATCACTTGGATATTAAATCTAAAAATGTGTTGAAAGCGGCATTGCAAAAATTTGAAGGAACGCTACTGCTTGTNTCTCATGATCGAGATTTTNTNCAAGGAATGTCGAATTTGGTTTATGAATTTAAAGATCAAAAAATAAAAGAATATTTAGGAGACATCAACTATTTTCTTGAACAACGCAATTTAGAAAACATGCGAGAAGTAGAAAAGAAGGATGTGTTGAAAAAAGAAAATATTGCTTCAAACACAAAACTTTCTTACGAGGACCAAAAGAAAGGAAAATCGCTTCAAAATAGGTTGAGCAAAGTCGAAAGTCAAATTAAAGAATTGGAAAGAAACATTCAACAAGATGATAAAGCTTTGGCATCCAATTATGATAAGCACATTGAAGACGCTCAATTTTTCATGGCTTACAACAAGAAAAAAGCTGATTTAGACAAGCTTTTAGAAGAATGGGAAGTTGTTCAAGAAGAAATTGACAATATGTAAAATTAATTTTAAATGAAAAATATTAAAAAAAATATTTCTCTAATTTTCTCAATTTTTATTGCTGTTCCAATCGCATTCATCTATGGTTTTAAGCCCAATTTATTATTTGATATTCAGCTTCAGACCATAGACGAACAAAATGTTTTCAAGGCAATAATGGGGTTGTATTTAGGTTTTTCGTTGATTTGGATTTTAGGTATTTTCAAAAAGAATGTTTGGCAAATGGCCATTGTTTCTAACTTTATTTTTATGTTGGGTTTGGCTTTCGGACGGACAATAAGTATGATCAGCGATGGAATTCCGTCATTAATTTTTGTTACAGGAATTTTGGGCGAAGTTACTTTGGGTTTGTACAGTTTTATGATTTGGAAAAAACAATTATAAAAAAGTTACATCATTTTTCTAAAATCAGCTTTCGNGCTGNTTTTTTTTTGATTTTAAACTTCAATTTCTAAATTCACAAAAAATACACATTTCGCACTATTCTTTTTTTATATTTGCACAACCTAAACATATCGCAATAAAATGAAAGATTTATTACAAATTTTTGAAAATAAAGAGCCCGAAATAGTTTTTAATTGGAAAGATGCCGAAACAGAAGCCGAAGGTTGGACAGTCATCAACTCGCTTCGTGGAGGTGCCGCCGGTGGTGGAACTAGAATGAGAAAAGGGCTCGATATGAATGAAGTTTTATCGCTAGCNAAAACCATGGAAGTAAAATTTTCTGTGTCAGGACCAGCAATTGGTGGTGCAAAATCAGGAATCAACTTCGACCCAAACGACCCTCGCAAAAAAGGCGTTTTACAACGTTGGTACAAAGCGGTTTCTCCTCTTTTGAAAAGTTATTACGGAACGGGTGGCGATTTAAACGTCGACGAAATCCACGAAGTCATTCCAATGACCGAAGAATGCGGCGTTTGGCATCCGCAAGAAGGTGTGTTTAACGGACATTTTAAGCCAAGCGAGGCCGATAAAATCAATCGCATCGGTCAATTGCGTCAAGGCGTTGTAAAAGTGATTGAAAATCCTTCCTTTTCTCCAGATGTTGCGCGAAAATATACCGTTGCCGATATGATTACGGGTTATGGCGTTGCCCAGGCGGTGCGNCATTTTTATACTATTTATGGCGGATCTGTGAAAGGTAAAAAAGCCATTGTGCAAGGTTTCGGCAACGTGGGTTCAGCCGCTGCTTTTTATCTTGCCGATATGGGGGCGAAAATCGTCGGAATTATCGATAGAGATGGAGGATTGATTAATGAAAANGGNTTCACCTTTGATGAAATTAGAACTTTGTTTCTTAANAAAGATGGCAATAAATTGGTTGCTAGAAACATGATTCCTTTTGAAGAAATCAACGAAAAAATATGGACAGTTGGTGCGCAAATTTTCACACCTTGTGCCGCTTCGAGATTGGTCACTCAAAACCAAGTTGACAGCATGCTTGCAGCTGGTTTAGAAGTAATCTCTTGTGGAGCCAATGTTCCTTTTGCCGACAAAGAAATATTTTTTGGTTCTATTATGGAACATATTGACCAAAAAGTGAGTTTGATTCCCGATTTTATATCCAACTGCGGAATGGCGCGTGTTTTTGCCTATTTTATGGAGAAAAAAGTCCAAATGACAGACGAAGCTATTTTTTCTGACACCTCAGNAATCATTAAAAATGCCATTCAAAAAACGTATGATTTAAATAACTCAAAAACCAACATCAGCGCAACNGCATTTGAAATTGCATTAAAACAATTGGTTTAGTTTTCTTGGAAGAAGAAAATCAATTGCTTTATATTTATCTAAATCATTTGAATTCATTAGGATTGTAGATGAAATATAAGCAGTGTTTACAAAGGATACTTCCTAAATTAGTGGTCTTGTGATTTGCTTTAAAANGAAGTTATNGGTTTTTTACAGCGTTAATAATCACANTGAATTTGATTTTTGTGATTAGACGAACTGTGCCAAATTTAAAAGTAATTTTAGAGATAAATTGCTTAATTTTGCACAAGTCATTAAAATTAAAACTTAAAACACACAAAAATGAGTTCATTCGACGTAGTCATTATAGGTTCTGGTCCGGGCGGATACGTATCTGCTATCCGTTGTGCACAACTTGGATTTTCAACTGCAATCATCGAAAAATATGCTGCTTTAGGAGGCACTTGCCTGAACGTAGGTTGTATTCCTTCCAAAGCATTGCTTTCTTCTTCCCATCATTATGACGAAATTAAACATTTTGAAGAAAATGGAATTGAAATTTCGGGCGAAGTGAAAGTAAATCTAGAAAAAATGATTGCTCGAAAACAAGCTGTTGTGGACCAAACTGTTGGTGGAATCAATTTTTTGATGAACAAAAACAACATTACGGTTTTGAATGGAATTGGCTCTTTTGAAGATGCCAATCACGTAAAAGTTACCAAAGCTGACGGTACTTCAGAAACNGTTGAAGCCAAAAATATTATTATTGCTACTGGTTCAAAACCTTCNTCTTTGCCTTTTATCAAAATTGATAAAGAAAGAATTATTACTTCAACAGAGGCTTTGAAATTGAAAGAAATTCCAAAACATTTAGTAATTATTGGTGGTGGCGTAATCGGAATAGAATTGGGTCAGGTTTANCTTCGATTGGGTGCACAAGTNTCTGTTGTGGAATATTTAGATAGAATTATTCCTGGAATGGATGCTTCATTATCAAAAGAATTGACCAAAGTTTTGAAAAAACAAGGCATGAAATTCTACGTTTCTCACAAAGTGAAATCAGTTGAAAGAAAAGGAGATGCCGTTACTGTTCAAGCAGAAAACGCAAAAGGAGAAACCATTACTTTAGAAGGAGATTATTCGTTAGTTTCAGTTGGTCGACGTCCGTTTACTGATGGACTTTCAGCAGAAAAAGCCGGAGTGAAAGTGAACGAAAAAGGGCAAATAGAAGTCAATGATCATTTACAAACCAATGCTTCAAACATTTATGCCATTGGCGATGTTGTTCGTGGTGCAATGTTGGCCCACAAAGCTGAAGAAGAAGGCGTTATGGTAGCCGAAATTTTAGCTGGACAAAAACCACATATTGATTACAATTTAATTCCAGGAGTGGTTTATACTTGGCCAGAAGTGGCTGCAGTTGGACAAACAGAAGAGCAATTGAAAGCTAAAAACATCGCTTACAAAGCGGGAAGTTTTCCATTTAAAGCTTTAGGAAGAGCCAGAGCAAGTGGAGATTTAGATGGTTTTGTGAAAATTCTTGCGGATGAAAAAACTGATGAGGTTTTGGGTGTTCACATGATTGGTGCACGATGTGCTGATTTAATAGCAGAAGCAGTCACTGCAATGGAATTCAGAGCAAGTGCCGAAGATATGTCAAGAATGAGTCACGCGCATCCAACTTTTGCAGAAGCGATAAAAGAAGCGGCTTTAGCAGCAACTGAAAATCGTGCTTTGCATGTTTAAAAAATAATCTTAAAAAATGTACAGCTGCTAAAAAAAACTGTATTTTTTTAAATTGATATTAGAAAAAGTTTATTGAAATTCGTTTGCTTCGCTAAGTATGGCATTGCTTCGATTCAATAAACTTTTTTTATTTTAATAGGTTTTCGTAAAAAAAAGTTATAAAAATAATTCTAACCTCGAATCGAAGCACGAATCATCATGGCACATTTTTCGCCATCAATAGCAGCCGAAATAATTCCACCTGCGTAGCCTGCGCCTTCACCACAAGGATATAAACCTTTTATTTGTAAATGTTCCAAAGTTTCAATGTCTCTTGGAATTCTAACGGGTGATGATGTTCTACTTTCAGGTGCATGAAGAATGGCTTCGTTCGTGAGATAGCCTTTCATTGATTTTCCGAATTCAGAAAATCCTTCGCGTAATATTTGGGTTAGAAATCCTGGGAAAACTTGTCCCATTTCTACTGAAGTAGTTCCAGGAACATAAGATGTTTTTGGTATAGAAGCAGAAATTTTGTTTTGGGTAAAATCGACCATTCGCTGCGCTGGTACTTTTTGTGAATTCCCAGCCAAATGCCAAGCTTTTTGCTCAATACTTTTTTGAAATTCCATTCCTGCCAAAGCACCAAATTTTTCAAATGGCTTAAAATCCTCTAATTTTAATTCAATCACAATGCCGGAATTTGCTGTGGCTTGATCTCTTTTGGAGGGAGACCAACCATTGGTTACGACTTCACCGGGACTAGTGGCACAAGGAGCGATGACGCCACCTGGACACATACAAAAAGAATACATTCCTCTGCCATTAACTTGCTTTACAATAGAGTAGGGCGCCGGTGGTAAAAATGCTCCCCGATAATCGCAAGAATATTGAATTTTATCAATTAATTCTTGAGGATGTTCAGCGCGAACGCCCAAGGCAAATGGTTTTGCTTCGATAAAAATTTTCTTTTTGTCTAAAAGCTCAAAAATATCTCGTGCAGAATGTCCTGTGGCAAGAATAACATTATTGGCCATAATTGAATCGCCATTTTGGGTTACAACTCCTTGCATTGCATTGTTTTTTAATAGAAAATCGATTACGCGCGTTTCAAACAAAACTTTTCCACCACATTCAATTATTTTTTCTCTAATGTCTTGGATAATTTGAGGCAATTTATTGGTGCCAATGTGCGGATGAGCTTCAATTAAAATATCAGGCGTTGCTCCAAAAGCAACTAATAATTCTAGCACCCGATCAATATCACCTCGTTTTTTTGAACGCGTATAGAGTTTACCATCAGAATAAGTGCCCGCTCCGCCTTCGCCAAAGCAATAGTTGGAGTCTTCGTTAACGATGTGTTCAATATTAATGGCTTTCAAGTCTCTTCGACGACCACGAACATCCTTTCCTCTTTCGATTACGATAGGCTTTAACCCCAATTCAATTAATTTTAAAGCAGCAAAAAGTCCTGCTGGTCCTGCGCCGACTATGATAACTTCTTGGGCATTTTCTACATTTTCGTAGTGAGGTAAATTGACTTTTTTGTCAACAAATTGTTCGTCTTGAAGATAAATATTGACTTTTAAATTGATTTTTATTGCTTTTTGACGTGCATCAATCGAACGTTTTAAAATCGAAACATGTTGAATATCATTGAATGCAATTTTGGAAGTCTTTGCCAAATGCTGTTTCAATAAATGTTCGTTTGCTGCAATTTCTGGTGTAACTTGAAGTAATATTTCTTTTGGCATTTTATGGATAGTAATTTTAATTTCAATCGAAATAAAGTGCAAAAATAACATTTTATAGGCGCTATTGAATATTAACTGCAACTTTCATTTGCAAAAGTGCTACTTAACCCAAATTGATTTATAAAAAAATAGTTTTCCAACAAATGCTTTATTTTTCACTTATTTAAGAAAGGATAATTTTTCCTATTGATTTGCACGGTGAAATAATGCACGAAAAAAAAAACGTGCACAAAAAAAACGCGCAACATTGCGCGGTAAAATAATGCGCGGTAAAATAATGCGCGAAAAAAAAATCGTGCAAGAAATAAGCGCGCAGATTGAATTTGGTTTTGAAACTGAAAAAATACTTACAAACGAAAATGTTAATTGTCATTTTATAGATAAGGAAAAAATGATTGTTTTTATATTTTAAATAATCTTTTAAATATAAAAACAGGAAACCACACGAAGGGATTCGTGCGGCAGCTGGGGTTTTTTTAGAATTAATTTGAATAATTTTAGTTTGAATAAAAATAAAATTATTCAATAATAAATTATTCAAAGTTGAGTGGAAAACAGTTGAATAAAAATAAAATTATTCAAACAAAAAGTACTCAAAATAAAATTGCTCAAAATTTAAAATACAACACCCCGTTACTTGTATCAAGTCAATAATGGTACGCTGATTCCGATTGGTATCGGAACGGATTTAAACTGATAAAACGGATTTTTATCAATTAATCAGTCGAAATCAGCCAAAATCCGTCTAATCTGCGTCTTATTATAGAATATTAGTCCGCTTAGCGGACAGTCATTTTGTAAAATTTAAAAAATCACACTTTGGTTTCCAGAATAATAATTAAGAGCATAAAAAAATGAAAAATACTTTAAAAAAATTAGGTATTCGGATTTCTGAACTTGGTCAATTGTTATTTGTACCAGAGCAAACTTTACACACTTGGTGCAATAGACAAAGTACCTTTCCGCTGGAATATTCAGGTTATATTTTGGGATTAGAACACTACCAGCAGCAGCAAAAAGCAGAAGATTTAGAAATCATTTACACTAAATGGGAAAGCAACAACCGACCACTTTTAGCAACCCAAAAAACAAAAGCGTTGCAAGAGTTGCTAGTGAATGAGCAAAAAAATAATTGGTCCTTGGACCAACTCAAACAAAAAGAAACCCGATT
>JGI25914J50564_10000537_pt1 | contig 12658 bp, 9 predicted proteins | sample LauGreSuBDMM15SN_2_FD_50564 | JGI IMG/M metagenome (IMG submission 50564) | reverse complement strand
CATCCTGGCCCCGATGGTGCGCGACCGTAAGGGTAGTTTTGAGGATGAGTGCGCAAGCCTGCAGGCCCAAAGCTTATCGGCCTACGCCCGCCAGTTTTTGCAGTTAATGGATAAGCCCGATGTCGATTTAATCGAAGGCCTTTCGCCCGCCATTTCAATCGAACAAAAGGCGGCTGGACACAACCCACGCTCAACCGTGGGCACCATCACCGAAATCCATGACTATCTGCGTCTGCTGTTTGCTCGCGTCGGTACGCCGTATTGCCCGTCGCACGGCCTGCCACTGGCGGCGCAAAACGTCAGTCAAATGGTCGATAGCGTGTTGGCCTGGCCCGCCGAGCGGCGCTTAGCCATCCTGGCCCCGATGGTGCGCGACCGTAAGGGTAGTTTTGAGGATGAGTGCGCAAGCCTGCAGGCCCAAGGTTTTGTCAGAGTGCGGGTCGACGGCGCAATGGTTGACTTGGACAGCATGCCCGAGCTCAACAAAAACGAGAAACACGACATCGACGTCGTGATTGACCGCCTGCGTATCAAACCAGAAAGCAAACAGCGTTTAGCCGAAAGCTTTGAAACGGCTTTAACGCTGGCGCAAGGTCGGGTCGTCGCGCTTGATATGGACACCGATCAAGAACACTTGTTTTCAAGTCGTTATGCCTGTCCGGTGTGCAGTCACAGCTTGCCCGAGCTTGAGCCGCGTTTGTTCAGCTTTAACAACCCGGTCGGGGCCTGTGCCAGCTGCGATGGCCTGGGACATGTTGGTTTTTTTGATCCAAAACGCGTGGTAGCGTTTCCGGAGTTAAGCCTGGGCTCAGGCGCTATTCGCGGCTGGGATAAGCGCAATGCGTTTACCTTTTCAATGCTCTCGAGCCTGGCCACGCATTATGAATTTGATATCGAAACGACCTGGGAAACCCTGCCTGAACAGCTGCGCCAAATTGTGTTGTACGGTTCGGGCGAGGTTGAACTACCATTTTTTTATCTGAATGAAAAAGGTCGCAGCAGCGTCAAGCGACACGCCTTTGAAGGCGTGATCCCCAACCTCGAGCGCCGCTGGAAAGAAACCGACTCGTCAGCCGTACGCGAAGAACTAGGCAAATATCGTGCGGTGCAAACCTGTCCAGCTTGCCAAGGCTCACGCCTGCGTGCCGAAGCGCGTCATGTACGGATTGGTTCTGAGCGCATCGCGCCACCCAAAGCCTTGGAAGGCACGCCCGAGGCGCTGCAATGGCAAGAACAAGGCCTGGCCATTTATGAAGTTGAAGCGCAACCCTTGTCGCAGTGCCTGAAATGGTTTCAAGACTTAACGTTAACGGGTGCGCGCCAAGAAATCGCTCAACGCATCGTGCGCGAGATCGAAGCGCGTTTAAGTTTTTTAAATAATGTCGGCTTAAATTATTTGTCGCTTGATCGCAGCGCCGATACGATTTCAGGTGGCGAAGCCCAGCGCATCAGGCTTGCCAGCCAGATTGGCTCGGGGCTCACTGGCGTGATGTATGTGTTGGATGAACCGTCGATTGGCCTGCACCAACGCGATAACGATCGCTTAATCGCCACACTGCACCACCTGCGTGATTTAGGAAACAGTGTGATTGTGGTTGAGCACGACGAAGACATGATCCGGCAAGCCGACTGGGTGGTGGACATGGGCCCGGGCGCGGGTGAACATGGTGGGCAAATTGTGGCGCAAGGCACACCTGCACAAATTGAAACCAACCCCGCGTCGATTACCGGTCAGTACATGAGCGGCGCGCGCGCGATTGCGGTCCCCAAACGTCGGCCGCTTAGCGAAGAACAGGCATGGCTCGCCCTCACGGGTTGTAGTGGCAATAATTTAAAAGCAGTCGACCTGCGCATCCCGGCGGGTAAGTTTGTCTGTGTCAGTGGCGTTTCAGGCTCGGGTAAATCCACACTGATTAATGACACGCTAGCAGTGGTCATGTCGCGTGCCTTACACCATGCGCAAAGTGAACCGGCACCTTATTTAGGTCTGACGGGTCTTGAAAATTTTGACAAGATCATTAGCGTGGATCAAAGCCCGATTGGTCGCACTCCACGCAGCAATCCAGCCACCTATACGGGGCTATTTACACCGATTCGAGAGCTGTTTGCCGGCACACCCGAAGCGCGCACGCGAGGCTATGATCCGGGACGCTTTAGTTTTAACGTTAAGGGCGGACGCTGTGAAGCCTGTCAGGGCGACGGTGTTGTGAAAGTTGAAATGCATTTTTTGCCTGACATGTATGTACCGTGTGACGTGTGTGTCGGCAAACGCTATAACCGCGAGACGCTCGAGATTCGCTATCGTGGGCGCAATATCACCGAGGTGCTCGAGTTAACGGTTGAACAAGCACTGGTGTATTTTGACGCGGTACCGTCGATTGCCCGCAAGCTTCAAACCTTGATGGATGTGGGTCTGTCGTATCTGCGCTTAGGGCAAAGTGCCACCACCCTCTCGGGCGGTGAAGCCCAACGCGTCAAGTTGTCGCTTGAGTTGTCAAAACGCAGCACCGGTCGCACCTTCTATATTTTGGATGAACCCACGACCGGGCTGCACTTTCAGGATATCGCCTTGCTACTCGAGGTGCTCAACCAATTGGTCGAGGCGGGCAACACGGTGGTGGTGATTGAACACAATCTTGATGTCATCAAAACAGCTGACTGGGTGATTGATATGGGCCCAGAAGGCGGCGATGGTGGTGGCCAGATCGTGGCGCAAGGCACGCCTGAGTTGATTGCCGCCACTAAAGCCAGTCACACCGGGCATTACTTAGCGCCGGTGTTGAAACGGCGGCGCAAGTAATCGCGCCAATCGCGCGCTCTGACGCACGTTTCATTGCGCTATAGCGGTGTAGCGGTCTAGCGTTATCGCGTTGTAGCGTTGACTCGTTACATCGCAGGCAACGCTGCGAGCACTTAAGCTAGCAGCGACCGCGCGTTACGGCAAACCAAAAAATCTTAATTGCGAAGCTGCGTTGCTGCCGCAGCGTCCCGACTCAAACAAAGGTAACTTTGAATCGCAGCGCAGTCCGCCACTTAAGCCCGAAGCGTCAAGTGGTTTGCCTGGTTCACCGCTACCAGCGCCCGGTTGGTCTGCTGACCAACGCCCCCACAGCACATTGACCTGGCTAGATTTTCTGCAACCGCCTTGCGTGCGGCCGTCACAAATATTGAACGCAGCGGTCAAGGCGCTGTTTGCATTAGGATGGCCACACACGGCGGCGTATGCGCGTAAGGTGCCACCGCCCTGAACTGAGCCTTGTTGCGATACCACTGACGCCACCCAACCCGGTGAGCAGGTACTTTCGACGGTTGCGCGCGAGGTCGCTTCGCCTCCAGTACGGCTGAGATAGTCACGCGTGAGCGCCGCGGGATCTTGCCCGGCACGGGCCTCAATAAAAACGAGATTACAGGTATTGCCCGAACGGGTAGGGGTACACGTTTGAACAAGTGAAAGTTTGAGTTCACCGAGGTTTGCCGCGCCGCCCGTGACAATCACAGCCGAACCTGTTTGCTCGGCGGCAGGCTGCGCAACCGAACTTGAAAACGGTGCGGGTGCGTTTTCAACTAGGGGCGTGCCTGCGACTGGCGTAGTAGAAAAATCACCCGGCGCAGCAATCGGCATCGCCATCGCAACTGGACTACTGTCGGTTGAACCACCGCTTGCGTTACCAATCGGTGCGGCACGTTGCGAGCAAGCTGTTAGCCCAGTCAACGCCACCACGGCAAGCGCGAGTAGGCTTGCACGCGCACGCTGTGAGCATTGATGTAGAGCGATTGGTTTGATGTGTTTCACGGTATCCCCTCTGTACTGACGCAGCCCGGCGAATACGCCGACCCTGTAATCCTAGCATCGATCGAGGTGCGCACCCAAACTTCACGTTCAGCAAACTGCTCGGCCATGCTTGACACTAATTAAACTGATTGCCCATGCTTGACACTAATCCAACTGATCGGCCGTACCTGACGCTAATCAAACTGATCGCCCATACGAAATAAGCGATGGTGCTCACGGATTGCGTACCGATCAGTCATACCTGCAATGTAATCCGAAATCGCACGCGCTTGAACCGTTTTATCATCATGCCAGTAATCAGGCGGTAACAAACGCGGCTCTTGCACAAACGCACTAAATAATTCGCGTACGATCCGACGCGCTTTATTCGTCATACGCATCACTTTGTAGTGGCGATACAAGTTCTCAAGCAAGAATTTTTTAAGCGCATCGGCCTCGTGCCTGACATCACTTGAAAACGCGACCAGCGGGCCGCAGCGTCGTGCAGCTTGGGCGTCAGCGGGCTGAGCCTGGGCCAACTTGGCCGACGTGGTTTGGGTGACGTCGGTGATCAAGGTGTTGATCATGCTGCGAATGGTTTCTGCGACTAAACGACGCGTCGCCAAGTCGGGCCAAGCCTGTGTGACCCGCGCATAATGTCGGGCAAAAATCGGTACCGTTTGCAATTGCTCTAGCGTCAGCAAACCTGAACGCAAACCATCATCAATATCATGATTGTTATATGCGATTTCATCTGCCAGATTTGCCAGTTGCGCTTCAAGCGAGGGTTGAGTACGTTCAATAAAGCGCTGTCCAACATCGCCCAGAAGCTTGGCGTGCGCGAGCGAACAATGTTTCAAAATACCTTCGCGCGTTTCAAAGCATAGGTTCAATCCGTTAAAGGCTGCGTAACGTTCTTCAAGCTCATCGACCACCCGCAGACTTTGCAGATTATGCTCAAACCCGCCAGCCTCTGGGGCAAACTCACGCATGCAGGCGTTGAGTTCATCTTGCCCTGCATGACCAAACGGGGTGTGTCCTAAATCATGGGCCAGGGCGATCGCTTCAGTGAGGTCTTCGCTTAAGCGCAAACTGCGGGCAACGACGCGAGCAATCTGCGCCACCTCAAGAGAATGGGTCAGCCGTGTGCGAAAAAGATCGCCTTCATGGTTGATAAAAACTTGTGTCTTGTATTCGAGTCGTCTGAAGGCGCCCGCGTGCACAATACGATCGCGATCGCGTTGAAACTCGCTGCGATTAGCGGGGGCCGGCTCTTGAAAACGGCGGCCCTGGCTTTCTTCAGATTTAGACGCGTAAACAGCAAGTTCAATCATTGTGTGTGTCCTATGTTGACCGCTCAGCCGTCAATGCGAGCCACTTAAGTGTTTGCGAGTCTTCAGGCCGTATTGCGCAAAATCACCTTCGCTACTAAATCAGCGGGTGCGGCGCGACGAATCGTTTCACCAATTTTTGGCATCAAAATAAAATTGATTTCGCCGGCTTCGGTTTTTTTATCGCCGCGCATCAGTTGCATCCAATGGTCAACGCCGCCAAGCCGTGGCCCGAGGATCGGGCAACCAATCGCGCGCACCAGGGCACGCACCCGTTGCACCTCCGCCTGCGAAAAACCAAACAACTCTGCCGATAAATCAGCCGCCATCACCAATCCGCAGCCCACAGCTTCACCATGCAACCACTCGCCATAGCCCAGGCCCGCTTCAATCGCATGACCAAACGTATGACCTAGATTTAGAATCGCACGCAACCCGGTTTCGCGTTCGTCCTTTGAGACGACCCAGGCTTTAAATTCGCACGAGCGGCGGATGGCTAGCGCTAAAAGTTCGGGATCGCGCGCACGCAGACCCGCTACATTTTTTTCGCACCACTCAAAAAATTCTGGATCAAGAATCAAGCCGTACTTAATCACTTCAGCNAAGCCGGCAGACATTTCGCGGTCGGGCAGCGTGTTGAGCACCGTGGTATCAATCTCAACAGCAAGCGGTTGGTAAAACGCGCCGATCATGTTTTTACCGAGCGGATGATTCACGGCGGTTTTGCCGCCAACAGACGAATCCACTTGAGCCAACAACGTTGTGGGCACTTGCACAAAACGCACGCCGCGTTGATAGACCGCGGCAGCAAAGCCCGCCATATCGCCAATCACGCCGCCGCCCAAGGCAACAATGACCGTACGCCGATCAAGTTGCGCGCCAAGCATGGCATCAAAAATCAGGTTCAGCGTTTCTAAGGTTTTATAGGCTTCGCCATCGGGCAAAATGACCGGTATCACGCGCTTACCCGTTGTTGCCAGCACTTGCGTGACCTGCTCACCCATCAGCGCCTGCACGACAGGGTTGGTGATCAGTACGATCGAGGTCGCATCAGACGGAATCGTTTGAGCAAGGGACTCAAGGCGTCCGGGGGCGATACGAATCGGATAGTGCCCGCCTGGGGTCGCGACATCTACGGTGTGCATGGCTTGTTCTCTGGTGGATGACTGGCAGTAAAGTCTGCCCGCATATTTTCTGAAGAGTTCTCGGGCTGGCGCTGCGCGTGTTGGTCAATCGCCTTGTTCATCTCTTTGAGGCGTTCGACGAGCTGCGCCACTAATTGCGCAACCGAGGTCGAACCCGTGTCCATCACAATATCAGCCACCTCGCGGTATAAGGGCTCGCGTAATTCGAGCAAGCTGCGCAGGGTGCCGCGGGGGTCTGCCGTGGCCAACAGGGGCCGATTGCGATCGCGGCTGGTGCGACGATACAACTCATCGACGCTCGCTCTCAGATAAATCACGACACCGCGAGTACGTAAGGCGTTGCGATTTTCTGGGGCCAACACGGCACCACCGCCCGTGGCCATCACCAGACCTGGTCGTAGCGTGCAATCGTCGAGCACCTGGCACTCGCGCTTACGAAAACCTGTTTCGCCTTCGATTTCAAAAATAGTCGGAATCCGCACACCGCAGCGCGCCTCGAGCTCGTGGTCAAGGTCGAGAAACTCGCGCTGCAACGCTTTTGCCAAGCTTTTACCAATCGTCGTTTTGCCAGCGCCCATCATCCCTACCAAAAAGATCGGGATCTGGTTTGCGTAGACGCTCTGCGGCGCGGGCACAGCCGGCGCCGTGCGCGTAAGATTTAGGTCGCCACTGTCGTGCGGCTCGGGGGTCAACACGTTATTCATCACAGGATTATCCCATTGACCGCCGTACACCCCAAACGCACTCGGGCACCCCCCCAAAAATCACCGGCTTTGCCCCCCTAAATAATGAGGATTTCTGCGCATTCCGTTAAAATGAGCAGTAATGAGCAAATTCACCGACCGGCACGACCACGACGAACCCGAAGAGCCTAAGCGACGCGGTTCTTGGATCATTGGGTTTTTTCTTAAACTGACGATTTTGTCGGCAGGCCTAGCCCTGTGCGGCGCCCTGCTGTTTAGCATGGCCTTAGCGCTGGCCTGGCCCAATGTGCCTGAACTGACGGCCATGACAGACTACCGTCCGCGCGTGCCACTGCGCATTTTCACCGCCGACAAAGTCATGATCGGCGAGTTCGGCGAAGAACGCCGCAACGTCCTGCGTTTCAACGAAATCCCTGATGTGATGAAATCGGCCGTGCTGTCGGCTGAAGACGACCGCTTTTATCAACACGGCGGCGTCGACTGGGTAGGCGTTGTACGTGCTGGCCTGACCAACCTGATTTCGATGCAAAAATCGCAAGGCGCCAGCACGATCACGATGCAGGTTGCCCGTAATTTTTACCTTTCCTCTGAAAAAACCTATTCGCGCAAGTTTTATGAGCTGTTGCTCACGTTCAAGATTGAAGCCAACCTCAGCAAAGACCAGATTCTTGAGCTCTATCTCAATCAAATTTATTTAGGTAATCGGGCTTATGGGTTTGCTGCCGCCTCTCGCACTTATTTAGGCAAGTCAATTTCTGAGATCACGCCGGCAGATGCGGCTTTACTCGCCGGTATCCCCAAGGCGCCTTCGCGTTTTAACCCGATCGCCAATAAGCCCCGCGCCGTGCTGCGCCAGCGTTACGTGCTGGGTCGTATGCACTCATTGGGGTATCTCACTGATGCCGAATACAAAAAGGCACTTGATCAGCCAGTCATCATCAAGTCAGCCGAAGGCACGCCCGCCGGTGGGTTTTCAATACACGGCGAATATGTCTCCGAGCTCGCACGGCAGTTGATGATTAGTGTGTATCCCGATAACGTGTACTCGCGCGGCTTAAATGTCTACACCACGATTCAATCAAAAGATCAGCAGTGGGCATACAAGTCCTTGCGCGAGGGCGTGCTCGATTACACCCGCCGGGCACCCTATCCAGGCCCTGAAGCGCAGTTAACGATGCCTGTTGGCATTGAAAATGTTCCGGCAAAACTCGATGAGTTTTTAGATGGGGTGTTTGACAAACACCCAGATCGCACCGAAATGCTGATTGGCGTGGTGCTCTCGGTCAAGCCCGACGAGGTCAGAGTCGCCCGCAGCTCAACTGACATCATTACGATCAAAGATAAAAAAGCACTGAGTGTCATTGCGCGGGCGTTAAATCCCAAGGCGCCTAACGACTTACGCCTGCAGCGCGGCTCGGTCGTTTACCTGCACAAAACTGCCGACTACTGGGAGATCCTGAACCTCCCCACCGTGCAATCTGCTTTTGTCTCGATGATTCCGCAAGATGGCGCCATCCGCGCCATGGTTGGGGGTTTTGACTTCTATCACGGCAACTTTAACCGAGTAACACAAGCCTGGCGCCAGCCCGGGTCAGCGTTCAAACCCTTCATTTATGCAGCCTCACTCGAGCGTGGTTTAACCCCGAATACAGTGATTTCTGATCAGCCCTTTGAGCTCACCGCCGAACAAACCGGCTCTAAGGCCTGGGCACCTAAAAACTACGGCGGGCAGTACGACGACAAGCTCACCATGCGCGAGGCCATTGCTCGCTCTAAAAACATGGTGTCGATCCGAATTCTGCAGTCAATCGGGCCGAAATACGCACAAGACTACATCACCCGCTTTGGCTTTGATAAAGCGCGTCACCCGGCTTATCTGCCCATGGCACTGGGCTCTGGCGCGGTCACCCCGATGCAGCTTGCCGCGGGTTTCTCGGTCTTTGCCAACGGTGGCTACCGGATCACGCCCTTTCTAATCGACCGGGTCACGGACTCCAATGGTCAGGTCCTCATGCAAGCACGCCCAACCGTGTCCGGCGACTCTGCGGCACGCGCGATTGACGCCCGTACCGCTTATGTCATGGATGATTTACTGCGTGGAGTCGCCACCTCGGGCACTGCGGCGCGTTCGCGACAAGTGCTCAAGCGGGGCGACCTAGCGGGCAAAACGGGTACCACCAACGACTCTGTCGATGCCTGGTTTGCGGGCTATACGCCTCAGTTGGTGGGGGTGGCTTGGATGGGTTACGACCAACCAAAATCGCTTGGCTCACGCGAAACCGGCGGTGGCGCTTCGCTGCCAGTCTGGCTGGGCTACATGGAAAATGCGCTCAAGGCGTTTCCTGAGCAAAAACGCTTACCACCGCCTGAAGGCTTGGTGGTTGAGGGCGGCAACATGTATTTCAGCGAGTTTCCGCCTGGCCAAGCCATCATGAAACTTGGCACCGCCGAGAAAAATGACTCATTGGGCGACTTTTTGAACAATATTGAAACCAACCGCCCTAATCCAGCGCTGGCTAACTAAAATACGACGGTTAACGGTTTGCCAGTGGCATCTGAGCAAACCTGAGATAAAGTATCGTGCAAGTCGGCGCCACCACGGGTATCTTTCCAGTGTTGGCCGTCAAAACGATAATGAAAGCCGCCGCTTCGGGCAGCGAGCCACATTTCGTGCAGCGGTGCCTGACTATTGATCACGACTTGATGGCCGTTTTCAAAAATCAGGTTCAGTACATTGCCCTGACGTTTGGTTTCAACGTCAAGGTCGAGTTGATCAAACCAGTGGTCGGCTTGGGCTTCAACTGCATCTAACAATGCGGTCACCCGAGCATGAAATTCAGTATCGTTCATAATCCTTATCCTCACGTTTGACGGAGCGCGCAGTGATCAGCAAAACCGACAGCCACCAAAGTGCTCGCATTGTAGCGATGCTGACACTTGTCGTGTTGGTCGCAGGCTGCGGCTATAAAGGCCCGCTGTACTTGCCTCCGCAACCCGCTGAAATCAAGCCCTACACCACACCTTTTTCAATGTATGGGGTNATTCCAGACGAACAAGGCGTGGTCGTGCCATTNTTTGACGAAGATTTAATGCTGATCCCAACGCCTGTTGTCATTGATTAAGNGAACCGCTANGCTCAAAATTGTTACCTCATTTATCCTATCGTCGCGCACTTGTTGACTCTCGCAACGCAACTCTTGNTTGCATTGTTGCCTAAATCGCTTGCCAAACCTTGAATACCCATAGCCACAACATGACCGCTCACCTTGCCNCGCCAACAGGCGCACCCTTTTTTCACTATCAAGCAGGCCAATTGCAGGCTGAGGGCGTCTCGCTGACTGAGCTTGGTCATGAGCTTGGCACGCCGTTGTATGTGTATTCGCGTGGCGCGCTGGCTGCGGCTTGGGCGTCTTACCAAGAAGCCTGCGTGGGTCACAATGTCTTGGTGTGCTTTGGCATGAAAGCCAATTCAAACCTTGCGGTTCTTAAAGAGTTTGCGCGTTTAGGCAGCGGCTTTGACATCGTGTCTGGGGGCGAGCTCGCGCGCGTCTTGGCCGCCGGCGCCGATCCTGCAAAAGTGGTGTTTTCGGGCGTGGGGAAGCAAGCCTGGGAGATGCAGGCCGCGCTTGAAGTGGGCGTGAAATGTTTTAACGTTGAGTCGCTGCCTGAAATAACGCGCCTGTCAGAGGTTGCTGTGACCATGGGCAAAATCGCATCGGTTTCGCTACGCGTCAATCCTGATGTCGACGCAAAAACGCACCCCTACATTTCAACCGGCTTAAAAGAAAACAAATTTGGAATCGCCATCGAAGAGGCGCCTCACGCTTACACGCTTGCGGCTTCTTTGCCCGGCCTGTCAGTCGTGGGTGTTGACTGCCACATCGGCTCGCAGATCACTGAGGTAAGCCCTTACCTGGATGCCTTAGACAAGTTACTGAAGCTGATTGATCAGCTCAAAACCGCCGGCATTACGCTTAAACACTTGGATCTGGGAGGCGGTTTGGGGATTCGTTACGACGACGAAACACCGCTTGCGCCTAAAGTGTTATTGGATAAAGTCTTTGCGCAACTGCAAGCACGTGGTTACGGACATTTGCAATTGGTACTTGAGCCGGGCCGTTCGCTTGTCGGCAACGCAGGCGTCTTGCTGACCACTGTTCAATATCTTAAGCACACTGAGGCGCGCAATTTCGCCATTGTGGATGCCGCCATGAACGACCTGATGCGCCCGGCACTTTACGAGGCGTGGCATGGTGTTCTACCTGTTGCCCCGCGCGCAACCGAGTCGACACTCTATGATGTAGTCGGCCCCGTATGCGAAAGCGCCGACTGGCTGGCACGTGCCCGACAACTCGCCTTAGCCGAAGGCGATTTATTAGCGATTGAATCCGCCGGCGCCTACGGCTTTGTCATGGCGGGCAACTACAACAGCCGGCCGCGCCCCGCCGAGATCATGGTAGACGGCGATCAATTTCATGTGGTCCGCCAGCGCGAAACCTTTGCCGATTTGATTCGCGGCGAAAGCTGCTTGCCGGATTAATTTGTCTTAGCGTCCTAGCAATCCTTTAAAGAAGCTTTCAGTATTCACTGCGAGCGTCTCAAGGTGATAGCCGCCCTCTTGCACGACCACGGTCGGTAACTTCAGTCCCGCAATCATTTGGCCAAGTCGCCCAAAGCCTTCAGTCGTGACGGCGACCTTAGATTGGGGATCATCTTTGTACACATCAAATCCCAAAGCCAACACCAGCGCGTCGGGCTTGAAAAGCGTGCAACGCAACCAAGGCTTTTTCAACTTGCTTAAAAAAGACCTCTTCGCTTGAGCCATGGGGCATGGGTAGATTCAAGTTATAGCCTTTGCCTTGTTGCGCGCCGCCTTCGTCATCAAAGCCTGCGACTGCAGGATAAAAATTCAATGGGTCGCCGTGCGTTGAGATATAAAACACATCCTCTCGCTCGTAAAAAATTTCTTGAATACCTTGCCCGTGATGCACATCGGTATCCAAGATCACCACGCGCTGATGCTTTGCACGCAGCACCTGCGCAGCAATCGCCGCATTGTTGATGTAGCAAAAACCACCTGCAGCATCTTTGCGCGTGTGGTGTCCGGGCGGTCGACATAACGCATACGCCTGTTGGTCGCCGCCTAACACCGCCTGCGCTGCCGATACCGCTGCTTGCGCGGCCCAATAAGACGAAGTCCAGGTATCAGGGCCTACGGGGCAACTGCCATCTGCCAGATAGCGCGCCGTCTGCGCCAAAATCCCACGCAAGGCGTTAGGCGAGCGCACAAAAATATTTGAGATCACTTCGTCGCCCCAGTCAGGACCCGCTTGTTTCCAGAGGGAGTGGGCGGTTTCAAGGTACTGTAAATATCCAGCGTCGTGAATCGCCAACAGAGGTTGCATGCCGTGGTCTACCGGCTCGGTGACCGTCAACCCTAAATCGGCGATGCCTTTCAAAATCTGCACGACACGCTCTGGGATTTCTTGGGGAGTCCGCATTTGGCCGCGCGACAGGTAGGTGCGTGGATGATGCAGCTTTTGTTTTGGATGAAAATACGTTTTCATAATGAGGTCTCAAAAAGAATCCACATAGGTGTGACGTCAGCGGCAAAAACACCACGATCGCTTACGCATGCTTGTCACGAAAATATGCCAACAACATCGGAACCGTCAACGACAAACCTGCAACCACAATCAAAGCAAT
>JGI25914J50564_10000534_pt1 | contig 12694 bp, 10 predicted proteins | sample LauGreSuBDMM15SN_2_FD_50564 | JGI IMG/M metagenome (IMG submission 50564) | reverse complement strand
GTACGATTCATATTGTTTGTTCGGCTTTTCGTCATTAAATGGATTGAAATTGCCATTGAATTGAATAGTTGGCGTAGCAGCTTCTGAATTTTTCAAATGATAGGGAATGTCTAAATTTGAATCCCTGTCAAAATCTAAAACCGGCGCAATATTAAACTGTCCCAAACTGTGTTTTACAGTCGACCTTAAAATGGCATAAAGCGCATGTTCGTCGTCGAATTTGATTTCTGTTTTCGTCGGATGAATATTAATATCGATGGTGTTTGGTGGAACATCAAGGTATAAAAAATAGCTTGGTTGAGCACCAACTGGCAACAAACCTTCGTAAGCGGCCATCACCGCGTGGTGCAAATAACCACTTTTTATATAGCGGTTGTTCACAAAAAAGAACTGTTCGCCACGGTTTTTTTTAGCAAACTCGGGTTTACTCACAAAACCTTTTACCGTTACAATATCTGTGATTTCTTCAACAGGGACTAATTTCTCGTTTGTTTTACCCGAAAAAATATTGACAATGCGCTGCCGCAAATTGGATTGTGGTAAATTAAACATTTCGCTTCCATTGTGGTAAAACGTAAAATAAATGTTTGGGTGTGCTAAAGCAACACGGTGAAATTCATCTACAATATGGCGGTGTTCCACAATTTCTGATTTCAAAAAATTGCGTCTTGCTGGAATATTAAAAAACAGGTTTTTTACCGAGAAAGAAGTTCCTTTTGGCAAAACCGCGACATCTTGATTGGTAAATTTACTTCCTTCAACGATGATGTGCGTGCCTAATTCTTCTTGGTCTTGTTTAGTTTTAAGCTCAACATGCGCAATGGCTGCGATAGAAGCCAAAGCCTCTCCTCTAAAACCTTTTGTATGCAAAGAAAACAAATCTTCTGCTTGTCTGATTTTGGAAGTTGCATGTCTTTCGAAACACAACCGTGCATCGGTGACGCTCATTCCCAAACCATTATCAATCACTTGAACCAATGATTTCCCAGCATCTTTAATGATCAATTTGATGTCGGAAGCTTTGGCGTCAACGGCATTTTCTAGCAGCTCTTTAACGACAGAAGCTGGTCTTTGCACTACTTCGCCTGCAGCAATTTGATTGGCAACATGATCTGGAAGTAGTTGAATGATACTCGACATTTGAAAAGTTTTGTTTTTTTTGTTTTATTCAATTGCAACAAATTTACTGAAATTTGATTGGCTTAAAAAATTAAAAGTTTCTTAAAATAACAAAACCTACTTTTCGTAATAAAAAGTAGGTTTTGAAGAAAACTTAAATCTAAATTATTTTTTTGTCAAAAGCGAACTGATTTTTGCTCGTAGCTCATCACCACGTAAATCTCTCGCAATTATATTTCCTTGTTCATCTAAAATGAAGGTAGCAGGAATACTTTTAATATTGTATAAAACCGCAATCGGGTCTTCCCAAAATTTAAGGTTTGAAACGTGTGTCCAAGTCAAGTTGTCTTTTGCAATCGCTTCTTTCCATTTAGCACCATCTTTGTCTAAAGAAACGCTAATAATATTTAAACCTTTATCATGAAAATCGTTATAAACGCTCACCACATTTGGATTTTCTTTTCTGCAAGGTCCACACCAAGAAGCCCAAAAATCGATAATAGTCACTTTTCCTAAAGATTCTTTTAGGGAAACTACTTTACCATCAGGATTTGGTGCAGAAAAAGCTGGTGCTTCATTTCCTTGGGCCAAAGATTTGAAGTTGCCAATTTTCTTTTCAACCAATTTTGCGGCTGTAGTAGTTTTTAATGAGGCATCTAAAAGCGCATAGTTTTTTTTGATTTTTTGAATGTCCACTTCTGGCGCATTAAACATATTATCTACAATCAAAACTGACAAAAACGATTTTGGATGCGTTTCTGGAAAACCAGTTGACAAAGCAATCAATTCACTTTGAAATTTATTGAATTCCTTCATCAAACCATTAATAACAACGGTGTCTTTTTTGGTTTGGGCCTCAGTCATTTTTTCAGTATTTGCTTTTTGAAAGGCCATCATTTTAGCTTGTACTTTCAACGCTGTCGTATTGAAGTTTTGAAGTTCTATATTGTTTTGCGTTCCACCAATTTTACTTTTTTGAAGACTGTCTTTGTCTACCGCAACACTAATTTTTCCGTTTTCTAAAATCAAGGCAACCTTTCCTTGTACTTTTTCAAGTTCGATAAAATGAATAGCAGGTTCAGTGGCAGTTCCTTTGAAAGAGAATTTTCCGTCCAGCACTTTTGCACTGTCTATCGTAACAAGTCCTTTGGTTTCATCTTGTTTTTGAAGCAAAACTTTTTTTCCATTTTCGACACCAGTTGCGGTTCCAGAAATGGTGAAACTGTTATCAATTATTGTTTTGAAAGAAAACAATCCAATTGAAAGTAATAGTACCAATGATAGCTTTTTCATCTTATTCTTGATTTTTAAATTATGCACCAGCTAAAAGAGAAGCAACTTTTGCTTTCAACTCTTCACCACGCAAATCTTTAGCAATTATTTTTCCACTTGCATCTAACAAAAATGTTGCAGGAATACTTTGTACATTGTACTGCTTAGCAATAGGGTCTTGCCACCATTTTAAGTTTGATACTTCAGTCCATGTCAAGCCATCTTTTGCAATTGCTTCTTTCCACTTGTCGCCTTCACCTTCTTTATCTAAAGAAACACCAATGATATTTAATCCTTTAGCGTGAAATTCATTGTACAAAGCCACCACATTTGGATTTTCTTGACGACATGGTCCACACCAAGATGCCCAAAAATCGATGATTGTAACTTTTCCTAAGCTTTCTTTCAAAGAAACCATTTTTCCGTTTACATCTGGTGCAGTAAATGCTGGTGCAACGCTTCCTACAGTAGTTGAAGTTAACGCATCAAGACTTTTTTTGATTTTCTTAGCTGCTTTTGTAGCTTTTAAAGATGGATCTAAACTTTCGTATATTTTTTTAAGTTTAACTTGGTCAGCATTTGGCTGGCTCATAAACTGCTCTAAAAACAACAAAGACAAATAAGATTTTGGTTTTTTCTCCATGTGGTCCATAGAGATTTTTTCAAATTCTTTTTGGTAAGTACTATTTTCTTTCATCAATGCATTGATGGTTACCGTATCGCTTTTAGATTGCGCTTCTTGGTATTTTGCCATATTTGCTTTTTGGAATGCCATCATTCTGGTTTGAATTTTTTGGCTTTCTTTTGTATAATCGGACAATTGGTCGTTGCTATACGTTCCGCCAACAGTACTTTTTGCAATAGTATCTTTTCGGATTTTTACCGTAATTTCGCCGCTTTCTAAAACCAAAACCGCTTTTCCTGGCATCTTATCTAATTCAATAAAATGGATACTTGGTTCTTTGAATTTTCCTTCAAATTTAAATTTTCCGTCTTTTACTTTAACGGTGTCCACCTGAACAAGTCCTGTAGAATCTTGTTTTTGTAAATATACAGCCACGCCATTTGCGATTCCGTCTGCTTTTCCTTCGATGACAAATTCATCTTTTCCAACTTTTTTGCAAGCAACAATCGAAATCGTAACTAACAATAATAAAAGAATTTTCTTCATTTTTATTTAAGATTTAATTTTTAAAGTGCAAAAGTATTTTAAATTTATAAGTCTTTAATACTATTTAACCTAAATTTTAAGAATTGTGTTAATTTTTTTTATTTTATCGTAGATAGACATACAAAGTTTGTGGTGGGAACAGCAGTTTTTTTGATGCCGCTCATTCCTTTTTCGATATTGATAAAATGGGATAACCCTTTTGATTTCAATACTGATGCCATGATTACGGAGCGATATCCACCCGCGCAATGCAAATAAAACGTTTTGTTTTGTTCAATTTGATGATAATTGGAATGTACATTATCTAAAGGAAAGTTAAGGGCATTTTGTATATGTTCAGCTTCAAATTCGCTTGGTTTTCGTGCATCGATTACCATAGTTTCATTAGCATATTGTTGAGCAAACACTTCAGGACTAATTGATTCAATGGATTCGGTTTCAAAACCAGCATTTTCCCATGCTACAGTTTCTCCTTCTAAATAGCCCAAAACATGGTCAAAACCAACTCTCGATAGGCGCGTAATTGTCTCTTGTTCTCTACCTTGTGGCGCCACAATGATTAATTTTTGGTTTACATTGCCAATAACCGAACCAACCCAAGGCGCAAAATTTCCTTGGATACCAACAAAAATTGAGTTTGGTATATGTGCTTTAACAAAATCATCTTCGTGACGGACATCCAAAACGACAACATCATATTCTTGAGATAATTGATGAAATTCAATCGGATTTAAAGCTTTTAAAGCTTTTTCCAAAATCAAATCCAAACTTTGATAACCATCAATGTTCATCTGCACATTCTGCGGAAAGTAGGCGGGAGGCAAAGCCAAACCATCTAGTAATTCTGAGATAAATTCCTCTTTGGTCATATCTGCTCGAAGTGCATAATTGGTTTTTTTCTGATTACCCAAAGTGTCGGTAGTTTCTTTGCTCATGTTTTTTCCACAAGCACTTCCTGCGCCATGACTTGGATAAACCGTTAAATCGTCTGGCAAAACCATGATTTTATTGCGCAATGAATCGAACAAAAAACCTGCTAATTTTTCTTGTGTAAGGTCTGAGGTCATGGTTTGAGCCAAATCCGGACGACCAACATCACCAATAAAAAGTGTGTCTCCGGTTATGATTCCTTGTTGTTTTCCATTTTCGTCTATCAACAAATAACAAGTACTTTCCATCGTGTGACCTGGTGTGTGAAGTGCTTTGACAGTGCAATTCCCAACATTAAATACTTGGTTATCTGTGGCGATAATGGCTTCAAAATTCGGATTTGCGGTAGTGCCATAAACAATTTTCGCACCCGTTTTTGCTGCTAAATCCAAATGTCCCGACACAAAATCGGCATGAAAATGGGTTTCAAAAATGTATTTTATGTTAGCTTTGTCTTTTTGAGCACGATCAATATATGGTTGCACCTCGCGTAAAGGATCGAAAATAGCAGCTTCGCCATCACTTTCAATATAATAAGCTGCTTGCGCAATGCAGTTGGTATAAATTTGTTCTATTTTCATCATTAGAAATTTAAAGTGCAAAAATAAAACTATTGGAGGGAATAAAATTGCTTTTTTGTGTTTGTTTATNTNTTTGGATTGAAATGGCTTTAAATAAGATTATTAATAGAGAATTAACTGAATAAATTAAATATTAAACCGATTGAAAACAAGTACTTTATATTATTAATGCAGAACAGCACTCTATTGAGAAATCAATTTAACAAAACCAAAAAAAGCTTCCTTTTATGGAAGCTTTTTAGTTTGTAAATTATTTTATTTTTATTTAAAAGCAGGCATTCCAGTAATATCGGCACCTGTAATCAATAAATGGATATCATGCGTTCCTTCATAAGTCAATACGCTCTCTAAATTCATCATGTGACGCATAATAGAATATTCTCCTGTAATTCCCATTCCACCTAACATTTGACGTGCTTCTCTCGCAATTTCAACCGCCATGTTAACGTTGTTTCTTTTTGCCATCGAAATTTGAGCTGTAGTCGCTTTTCCTTCATTTTTCAAAACGCCTAAACGCCAAGTCAACAATTGAGCTTTGGTGATTTCGGTTATCATTTCGGCCAATTTCTTTTGTTGCAATTGGGTAGCGGCAATTGGTTTGTCAAATTGAATTCTTTCTTTGGCATAACGCAAAGCAGTATCATAACAATCCATCGCAGCGCCGATTGCACCCCAAGCAATTCCATAACGAGCAGAATCTAGACAAAGCATTGGTGCTCCAAGTCCAGATTTCCCTGGCATGAGGTTTTCTTTTGGTACTTTTACGTTGTTAAAAACCAACTCTCCGGTAGCAGATGCTCTTAGCGACCATTTGTTGTGTGTTTCTGGTGTTGTAAAACCTTCCATACCACGTTCTACAATCAATCCGTGAATTCTTCCAGTTTCATCTTTTGCCCAAACAACGGCAATATCTGCAAATGGGGCATTTGAAATCCACATTTTTGCTCCATTCAAAAGATAATGGTCTCCCTTATCTTTAAAGTTGGTTGTCATTCCACTTGGATTTGACCCAAAATCGGGTTCTGTCAATCCAAAGCAACCCATCATTTCACCAGTCGCTAATTTTGGTAAATATTTCACGCGTTGTTCTTCTGTTCCAAATTTCCAAATTGGATACATTACCAAAGATGATTGAACCGAGGACGTAGAGCGAACGCCAGAATCGCCACGTTCAATTTCTTGCATAATTAAACCATAAGATATTTGGTCTAATCCAGCACCGCCATATTCTTCAGGAATATAAGGTCCGAAACCGCCAATTTCTCCTAAACCTTTAATGATTTGTTTTGGAAATTCTGCCCGTTGAGCATAATCTTCAATAATTGGAGAAACTTCTCTTTTTACCCATGCACGAGCGGAATCGCGCACTAATTTATGTTCTTCAGTTAGCAAATCGTCTAGTAAATAGTAATCTGGTGCTTGAAATAAATCTGGTTTCATAGTATTGATGGTAAGTTTTTTATTCAATTAAATTATCTCGAAAACATTTGCAAATTTAAACAAACATATTTAACAAATAGTTGAACATTTGTTATTTTTAACGCTATTTTTTTGAGTATTTTATTTTTTGGGGCTTAAACCCAGCTGTCCATTTCAATCTTTTATTTTTTAAAGAAAAAATGAAAGGATTTCCATTACAAACGAAGTTCACTGAACACCTATGAGAAATAGAAATTAAGTGAAATAATCGGGGCTAGGGCTGTNATATTCAAATTAAATTCTTTGTTTGAAAAATCACATCTTCAAATAAAAATCTTTGGTCAGGTTGATATAATCATTAGTATATTCGTGGCGATTGATTTCGATAATCAGTTCATCAGCATCTAAAACAGAAAGTTCGAATCGTTTAAAAGCTAATAAACTTCTAACAATTGCAGTTTTATCTGAGCCTTTCACTCGAGTGATTTTAGTTGGGAAAAGTTCGACTTCGGCACACAAATCAATAAAATTTCCCTCTTCTTTAAAAGGAATAATTACCGAAAAAATGCCATTCTCAGACAACAATAAATCGGCAGCTNCAATTAAATCTTCAAAAGGCATGGCGTCTTGAAATCGCGCTAAATCTCGGCTTTCGTTTTTAGATTTAAAATCTTCAGCATAAAAAGGTGGATTACAAATAATCAAATCATATTCCTCTTCTGGTTCCTCAACAAATTCATCAAGGCCAACATGAAAACAAAATAATCGGTCCGGCCATGGCGAATTTTCGAAATTTTCTACACACTCTTCATAGGCATTTTCATCTATTTCAATGGCGTCAATTTGCTCGCTAGCGGAGCGCTGCGCAAGCATTAAAGACAAAATACCCGTACCCGTACCAATATCTAAAATCGTTTTCGGGTTGTTGTCAATAGGACACCATGCGCCAAGCAAAACGGCATCTGTGCCAATTTTCATAGCGGACTTCTCGTCTTGAACAGTAAATTGTTTGAAGTAAAACAAAAGATTTTAGATTGAAGATTAACGATTTTAGATTTCGGAATTTGAATAAAATTACGATAGTTGCCACTTAAGGGGCTAAATACATTTCCACCAAACCTTCTGGCAAATCCATAATAACTTTTTTATTAACCCTATCAATTTTGACTAAAAATTGATCAATCATGGGGATAAGAATTTCAACTTCGCCATTCAAAACCTCAAAAAGTGGTTGAGCCGAAGAGTCATTAATAGACTGAATGATACCAAAAACACCCACTCGCTTGTCTTCAATTTCAAAACCAATTACTTCGTGAAAATAGAATTTATTACCCGAAAGTTTGGGTAACATTTTTAAGGGCAAGTAAACTAAACTGCCCAAAATGCCATCAGCTTCTAGTTCAGTTTTTATGTCTTCAAAGCGAACACGCAGAAAATCATTTTTGTGCAGCGAACTATTTTCAATAAAAAATGGAACCAAGTGTTTGTTGTATTCAACAAACACTGATTCCAAATTTGCATAAATTTCGGGCTCGTCGGTATCTAAATAGATTAAGACTTCCCCTTTGAAACTAAATTTTTTTGCGATTTTACCTAAATAGAAACAATCTTCTTTACGCATTATCGCTATTTCAATTAAGCTTCTGTTGTTTCGTTATTATCTTCTGCTGCTGGAGTTTCTTCAACTTCTGCAACGACTTCTGTAGTTTCTTCAACTTCTGCTACAACTTCTGTAGTTTCTTCAACTTCCGCTACAACTTCCGTAGTTTCTTCAACTTCTGCTACAGCTTCCGTAGTTTCTTCAACTTCTGGAGTTTCTTCAACTTCTGCTACAACTTCTTCATTTTCTGTTACTTCTTCAGCAACTTCTTCTGCTGGCATGTTAGCAGCAATTAAATCCGCTTCAGCTTGTGCAGCAGCAGCTAATCTTTTAGCGTTAACAGCTTGTTCAGCTTTTAATGCTTTCGATTTTGCTTCAGCTTGGTCTTTTGTCAAACCTAATTTTTTTGCATCAACTTTACCAGCTTTTTCTTCTAACCAAGTAGCTAATTTTTCATCTGCTTGCTCTTGAGTCAAAGCCCCTTTGCGAATTCCTCCAGCAAGGTGGTGTTTAAGTAAAGCCCCTTTGTAAGACAAAATAGCTCTTGCTGTATCAGTTGGTTGAGCACCATTTTGCAACCATTGTACCGCACTATCAATGTCTAAATCGATTGTTGCAGGGTTTGTGTTTGGATTGTAAGTACCAATTTTTTCTAGGTATTTACCATCTCTTTTTGAGCGCGCATCGGCAGCTACAACCCAGTAAAAAGGTTTTCCTTTTTTTCCGTGTCTTTGTAATCTAATTTTTACAGGCATAATCTTTTGATTAAATTTGAGGTACGCGACCTCTGTTAATTAAGGGCGCAAATATACAATTTATTTTAAATTAGCGTATTTTTATTTCATAATTTATTTTGATGAATGCGTCTATATGTTAAAACAAATTTTTTTATATGATTTTTTTTAAATTTATTTAGCATATTTCGTTTAAAAAGCTATTTTTGTAACCTATTTAATGAGTTAGAAACCTTAAAAATTAATTAATGAAAAAGTTCATAATCATTTTAACCACTGCATTAGCATTAACATCATGTGGATCAGATGTAAAATTTAATGACCCTTCTTTTCAAGGGCAAAAAGACAATGTGCTTTGGCGAGCAGATGTAACCAACGCGGCAATTAATGGTTCCACTTTAACCATCAATGCTTTCAGAGGTTTAGAAATAGTTTCTCTTGTGGTACCAGCTCCAACACGTCCCGTTAGTAGTTTAGATCCGTTTGTATATGACCTAGGTACTGATGATGTTACAAGTGATGATATTTTCGCTTCTTATTCTTACACAGAAAACGGTATTTCCCTTAATTATGCTACTGCACAAGGCAAAGGAAATGGCCAAGTTGTTATCAATAAATACGATCCAATAACAAAAAAACTATCAGGATCTTTTAGATTTAATGCTGAATATGAGGGTGATAATGACTTAGCGCCTAAAAATTTAAATTTTCAAAGCGGTTTTATTTATAATATTTTAGTGAATTAGTACAATAAAATTAAAATTATCATGAACCGACTCTTTTCAGAGTCGGTTTTTTTTGTTATATGTTTTTCAAAAATTTAAAATTTTTATCGAAAGTTTGGTTTCTAGTTCTTTTATTTGAGTAGCTGTTATAAATTATTGGTCGGTGTTTTTTCTTTTCGGAAAGATTAAAAGGCATGTTTATTAAAATGCCTATAATACAGATCAGCATCAAAATAATGAGTAAACAAAGGTAAATATTGTAATTTGTTTCATTTGAAATCCTAAAATCAGCAATTAGAAAATAGGCCGATACTACAAAAACTAAAGTTGATAAAATTATTGTTAAGGTTTTCATAGCGAATTGGTTATAAATTATTTGGCTAAATTAACTTAACTTTAAGGATGCTAACTTATAGAATTAGAGTTTAGATTTATATAATTTCATCCATCTTCCAACTCCCATCTTCCATCTTTCCACTCCCAACTCTGCCCAAACATGCGAAACACGATACATTCATTTGTAATAGCGTAATTTTAAATTAGTATAACCTAATCACCTTTGCAAAGTGATAACGCTTCTGTTATTGATAAATAAATATCATGAAAACAAACAAACTTTTTTATTTCACTAGCCTTTTAATATTGCTTTCGGGATGGCTAGCAAATGCGCAGGCTCCTGTTTTGGGTACTGCATCAGATTTCGTAATTTTTTCTACTGATGGAGCGGTGACCTCCAATGTGACTAATAGTTTGATGACGCACTTAACAGGAAATGTTGGAACAAATACTTCTGGTGCAACTTCAACTGGATTTGGGAATGTAAATGGAGTAATGCAAGACAACAACATCGGTAGCAGTTTAGCAGCAGCTGATTTGTTAATCGCTTACAACCAATTGAATGCCCTAATTCCTAATTTTTTTCCGTCTGCACTTTTAGGAAATGGCAACACATTTGTACCTGGAATTTATTTCATTAATAGTACAGCAGTTTTAGACGGAAATCTTATTCTAGATGGCCAAAACAATCCTAACGCTTTATTTGTCATTCAAATTAATGGCGCATTTTCTACTAATTCATTATCCGAAGTTACCTTAACCAACGGAGCTTTGGCGTGTAATGTTTTTTGGAAAGTAGAAGGACTAGTTGACATGTCTGCAGGAACATTAATGAAAGGAACAATTGTCGTCAACAATGCTGCCATTCTGATGGGAGTGGGATCAAAAATCGAAGGTAGACTTCTTTCAACAACAGGCGCCATTACCGTAAATGGGGTAGAAGCAAAACTTCCACTAGGTTGTGGAACGCCAGTTTTAAACGGACCAACTGCTCCAAATCTTGCCTCAACTATTTGTTACGCTATATTTTCGGGAGAAAATGAAGTTACCAACGCAGGTGTCACCACAGTATTAGGTGATGTAGGAACTAATGTTGGTTTAACAACCGGATTCAACGCTTTAGATGTAACCGGAACAATTCACCCGATTCCTGATGTATCGACAGCACAATGTGCAGCAGATTTGTTGGATGTTAGGACTTACTTAAATGCCCTTACTCCAGATATCGAATGATTGTATTCAGCACAATTTGGCAACGACTTGCTTTTAACACCTCATACTTACATCATCAATGGCGCAACTGTTTTTACCGACACTTTGTTTCTTGATGCCCAAAATAATGTTAATGCAGTATTTGTTATTAAAATTTTTGGGGCACTTGCTACAACCTCTCTTGCCAAAGTAACTTTATTAAATGGAGCACAAGCCAAGAATATTTATTGGATAGTGAATGGTGCAGTATCGTTGAGTACTTTTACAGAATTCAAAGGGACGCTTATTGTAAACAACGGCGCAATTAGCGCAGGTACAGGAACAATTGTCGAGGGTAGATTAATGACCACGAGTGGAGCAGTTACAACTTTTTCAATTACTGATAACATGACCGTTGGTTGTCCACCACTTGGAGTTACTACTAACAGCAAAGTAAACGAACTAATCGTTTATCCAAATCCGTTTGCCAAAACACTTACTTTACAAGTAAATGNAAACAACATCAATAGCGANTTTATTTTATATGATGTATTAGGGAAAACAATCATNNAGAAAAAAATCAATCAAACTTCGACTTCGATAGAGGTTAACGTAATGCNAGGCATGTATTTCTACAAATTTACAAACAGCGCAGGTTTGCTTCAAACCGGTAAATTGATTGCCAAATAAAACTTAGTTAAATATCAAAGCCCTCTATTGAAATTGTTCAGTAGAGGGCTTTTTTTGTTTGGTACATATTAAAAAGTACCCTTATAATATCGCATTAACATTCAAAAACTACCCGCTAAGTTTGTCGTATTTTGTTAATTTTGCATTCGTTGAAGTAACTTTAATGCATTTGTACTGTTATGAAATTCTACGAAAATATCCGCAACTTGAAGAAAAAGAAGATAATGGAAATCAATTCTTCTCCACTCAGCCACTAATCTTAATTTGACGGGTTTTTTTCTTTCACAAGGATGCAAATAATAGTATGTAAAAACCAAGAACTGAATTTAGTTTTTTCATCTGTTTTTTAAACAAAAAAAACCGGGCACTTTCGTACCCGGTTTCTAGATAATATAAAAATTATACTATTTGTCGTTTGATTTAACAGCTAAGCTATAAATTACTAAACCAAATCCAATTTTGTTGATTGCATCAGCAATGTTGTAAGCAACGTCAACACTTCCTTTTCCTACGATTGAAGTGTACCATCCGTCAGTTCCTAACATGTATCCTAATGGATAAATTGCCCAACCAACTAATACGAACCAACATAAGATTTTGTGTGCTGCTAATACATCTCCACCAGCTGCTTTAGCCAATTTTGCTGCACTACCTAACCAAATCTCATAAGCAATTGCGAAGTAAGCTACTCCTGAGATGAATCCCCAAAATGCCGCTTGGTCTTTGAAAACTGTTTCTCCTAAGTATCCAGTTACCAACATTACTACAGAATAGAAAATCATTTTCCATAATAATCCTGTTTTTGCTCCTGCTACTTTCAAGATTAAATAAAATTCTAAACACATTAATGGAACTGTAAGAACCCAATCCACATATCTAAAGAATGTAGGTGATTCATGAAATTCGCCCCAGTATTCTTTCATGTA
>JGI25914J50564_10000529_pt1 | contig 12756 bp, 12 predicted proteins | sample LauGreSuBDMM15SN_2_FD_50564 | JGI IMG/M metagenome (IMG submission 50564) | reverse complement strand
CGGTGCTCGCCATCGGCGGCCAGCACCGTGAGGCCCAGGGATTGGTGCAGGCGGATGTCCCGGGCAAAGGTGCCGTCACTGGCAGCCACCAGCACCTCCTGCCAGTCGCGGGCGTAGCTACCGCGGCGGGCCTGCAGGTGGGCGCCTTGGCGTTCGAGCTGGTCGGTGCCCTCCAAAAGCCGGGTGGTGGCCTCGGCCAGGGTTGGACAGGCCCCGAGCCAGGGGGCCTTGCTAGCGCCAAAATCCCTCAGGCTCGCCAGGCCGTCAAAGCCACCCAGGCCTGACGCGCCCAGGCTCGGAGCGGCCAACCCGAGCATGCCCAGGGCCTGCTCGAGGGCGCGGCGCAGGCCGGCCTCGCTCAGGTCATTGGTGGAGACAAAGCCATCCCGTTCGCCCAGAAAGACGCGAATGCCGGCGCCGGTGCCAAAGGCGGGGCTGACGCTGGTGATGCGCTCCTGTTCGGCTAGCACCCCCAGGTGGTCTGTGCGTTCGAGGAACACCTCCACCAGGTCGGCGCCAGCGGCGCTGCCCAGGCCCAGCAGGCTTTCTAGGGGCGATCGCCAGGCTTGGTCGAAGCGGTCTGCCAGGCCCGAGGAACTGGCGCTAGAGGGGGACAGGGTGACGACCAACGGATGGGGAGCGGAGGGAAAGGGCCTGGTGGGGAGCTGGTCGACCGATGGCTGGTTGCTCAGCGCACCGCCGGTTGGAACTGCTCGCTGCGAATCGGTGCCATCAGGAACAACTTGGCCATCTCGGCGCCGTTGGCAAGCCAGAGGGGCAGCTTGCGCAGCAGCCGCACAGGGGCCGGGGCGCCACTGGCGTCGGCGGCGCTAAGGGCCTCATTGTTTTTAATAAGGCGCTCAAGCCGCACATAGAACTTCGGATGGTCCACGTTCAACACCACGGGGAAGACGCGCGCCGAAGTTTCATTGGTTTTAGCGATCACCATCTTGTCGTATTCGCGGGCATCTAGGCCTAGGGCCTCGTAGAACTCCTTGCGGGCCACATCGCGCACATACATGGTGGCAAACACGGCCAACAGGAAGAAGCGGCACCAGAGACGGGCCTGCAGGCCCCGCACCGTATCGGGTTGGGCCTTCATCAGGGCATCAAAGAAATCGCCGTGGCGATTTTCATCTTGACACCAGTTTTCAAAGAAGTTGAAGATCGGGAAGATCTTGCTCTCTGGGTGCTTCTCGAGGTGGCGGAAGATGGCGATGTAGCGCCAGTAGCCAATTTTCTCGGAGAGATAGGTGGCGTAGAAGATGAACTTGGGTTGGAAGAAGGTGTAGGCCTTGCTGGCGGTGAGGAAGCCCAGGTCAAGTTGCAGGCCAAAATCGCCCATGGCTTTATTGAGGAAGCCGGCGTGGCGGGCCTCATCGCGGGCCATGTGGGCAAAGCATTCTGCCAGCAGGGGATTTTTCGCCTTGATGCGGCGGCTCAGTTCCTTGTAGAGCAGGAAGCCNGAGAATTCCGAGGTGCAGCTCTGCTCGAGGAATTCAACAAAGACCCGGCGGGTATCNGGATCCAGTTTGTCTGCGGCGCCTTCGAATTCGCCCTGGCGCACGAAGTGGTGGCGGTTGTAGTCCTTGCGGAATTCTTCACAGATCGCTTCGAGCTCCACCACATTGGGCTGGAGGTCCATCGCCGCCATGGCGTCGAAGTCCGTGGTGTAAAAGCGGGGGGTCAGGATCGTGTCCTTGGCCGGCGCCTTGCTGGCGGGGGCCTCGGGGGTGCCCAGGCTCGGACCCGTGGTGGACAGGGCGGTGGCGGTGGGGGGCACCATCGGGCAGCGCAGCAGCAGGATCTGGACCCATGGTAGGGGCCGTGAGGTCGTCCCTGGTGGCGCTGTTAAGCCTGGTTGCTAAGGGCTGGTCAGCCGCCTGAGCTGGTGGAGTGTGGCCTCAATTGGCCCCCAGCCACTTCTGGCCGTTGAGCCGGGACACCACCCGGGACACCAGCAGGGCCAGGGTCATTTTCTTTTCATCGATCAGGAACGATTCCAGCAGGCTGGCCTCGGCGCCCGCTTCGGCCAGGGCAATCGTTTTGGCCGAGCCGATGTCCTCGGCGGTGAAACAGAGCCAGAAGCGACGACCGCCCGCAAAGGTTCCCTTCACCAGGGAACAGGGGCTGCCCACCACGGGCATCGGACCCTGCTCGAAGCCCAGCTCCACCGCTGCGCCGCCGTAGGCCTGGATCTCCTTGGCCAGGGCCGGCAGCAGCAGATTCGGCACAAATTGGCCGAAGGGCTGCTCCTCCGGGGCGGGCGGTTTGGGCTTGGCTGCGGCCGGAGCAGGAGCTGACCCGGCCGCAGCGGCTGGGGCCACCGGCGCCGCGGCGCTGCTGTCGATCTGGGGCGCGGGGATGGCGGAGTCAGTCACCGGCTCAGGCCTCAGGCTTAACACTGAAAGAACTGTAGGGAGGGGAGGCCTCACCAATCGGCATCCGGCCCCGCCTGCCAGCTGCGATCGACGGCCGCCGGGTCTGCGGGGCTAGGGCCTACGGAGCCATGGGCTGGCTCGGCCTGCTGGCGGTTTCCCAGGGGCCAGAGGCCTGGGCGGCGGCTTGCCTGCGGGGTGGCCTGGGGATCGGCCTGGGGATCGGGCTGGGGCCCTGGGGGGGCCGTGCCGCGGCGGATCACCCGGAAGGGCACCGAGAGGGTGGGTGGCGGTTCGGCTGGATGGCGACTCGGCCCTGCCGAGGCCTGGCCTGGCCAGGGGGCACCAGGCCCTTCGCCGCTGTCCCGGCCCCAAGCTGGAGCTGGCCCCTCGCCGGGACCGTCCCCCCAGGCTTCCGTTGGCCCGTCCGCCGGGTTCTCGCCCCGGCCCCGCGGCCAGACGCGCCTGGAGCGTCCATCGGGGATGGGTCGGCGCAGCTGGCGTTGGTTGCTGGCGCCACCAGCCTGAAGTGCCAGGGCCGTGGCCGTGGCGCTGAGGGCAGCGCCGCCCCCGGCCGCCAGGGCTATCCAGCTGCCGATCGTCCATTCCGGCGAGCGCCAGATCAAGAGCCGCAGGCCCACCCAGGGCCTGGGATTGATCGCCCCCACCAGCAGCACCGCCAGCAGGGGCGCCAGCAGGGGAAGCAGCAACAGGCGACGCAGCAGCACGGCGGGAGGCATTAGGGGGGCGGGCCTCCTGTTGACGGGATTTGGCTTGGAGAAACTTGGCTTGCTGGGAGAGCGTCGACGGGGCCCTGCCAGCGCTGCAACGCCCCCAGGTCGTAGCCCAGGCAGTCGAACACCCGGATCACTAGAAAATCAACCATCTGCTCGATCGTGGTGGGCTGGGAATACCAGGCCGGCACCGGCGGGGCGATGCGGGCGCCGGCTTCCGCCAAGGTGGTGAGATTGCGTAGGTGGATCAGGCTCCAGGGCAGTTCCCGGGGAGCGATCACCAGGGGCCGGCCTTCCTTGAGGTGCACGTCGGCAGCCCGCTCAAGCAGGTCGGTGGCTACGCCGGCGGCGATGCGGCCGACACTGCCCATGCTCGCCGGCAGGATCACCATGCCGCGGGTGCGAAAGCTGCCACTGGCGATGGCCGCCGCCTGGTCGTTCCAGCGGTGGCAACGTAGTTCGCCGCTCTGGCAGCCGGTGCGCTCGCGCCAAAAGGCTTCCTGGGCCCCGGGCTCGCTCGGCACCCGGATGCCCAATTCGGCCTGCCAGACCGTAATCGCGCCGCGGCTGGTGACCAGTTCAACCCGCTCGCCGGCCTCTAGCAGTAACTGCAGGGCCCGTTGGGCCAGGGGTTGGCCCGAGGCACCGGACACGGCCAGCACCAGGGGATCCATGGGTTAGCCCTCGCTGGAGCTGCCGGCCAGGGCGTTGTCCTCCCTGTCCGCCGTCCCGGGGGATGGCGCCTGCTCGCTGGCATCGGCTTGGTCGGAGTCAGCTTGGTTGGCGCCCGATGGGCCATCGGCAGCGAATTCCGTCCCATCGCCTTCGGGCAGGACCACGGCTAGATCGATCTGGTGGCGCAGCACATCCACCTTCTGGATCACAACCTCCACCCGGTCGCCGAGCATGTAGGTGCGGCGGTTCTTGCGGCCCACCAACCGATTTTGGCGGGAGCGGTACTCATACCAGTCATCCACCAGGGAACTGACATGGACCAGGCCCTCCACCTGGCTGGGGGGAACCTCCACAAAGAAGCCGTAGCTCTGCACCCCGCTGATCACCCCCTGCAGGGTCTGGCCGACCAGGGGTTCGGCTTCCCGGGCCTGGGCCATGGCCAGGGTGTCGAGCCGCAGCTCCTGGACAAAGCGGGAGCGGCCATTGAGGCGCTGGATCAGGGCCTCGCTGCGGGCCTCCTGGAAGGGGTTGAGCTGGCTGGGGGCCAGCAGGGGCCAGTCGATGCTGCCGTGGCAGCTGTCGGCGGCCAGGTCAACCCGGGTCTTGTGGCGCACCGAGGGGCGGTCCTTGCCTTCGACCAGGAGCAACACCAGCAGCTGCTGGTTCCAGAGGTCGGCGTAGTGAAGGGAGGGGAAACACCAGGCGGCCAGGGCGCGTGGTTCGCCGGCGAGCAGGTTCGGGCCCGGTTCGGCGGCCAGGGCCACGGGCCGCACGGTGTCACAAAGCTGCTGCTGCAGCACCCGGGCCCGGTCCGTGCCGGCAAAGGCCGTGGCCAGCTCCTGGGCGCTGGCGTTGCCATCGGCGGAGAGCTCCAGGGGAACCTCCAGGGCCAGGGCGGCCTTGGCCACCTCATTAACGTCCTCCGCCTCCGGCGCCGGGTTGACCGCGTAGAGGGCGGGCAGTTCCATGGCCTCCAGGTGCTGGCCCAGGGCCTGGTGGGCCGGCAGGGTCAGTTCCCGCAGCAGGGCCGTGGCCTGGGTGGCCTCAAAGCGGGGCAGCCATCCTTCCCGGGAGAGGTCCGGATCGGAGGCCAGCAGGTCCCCCAGGCTGGCAATCGCGGGGGTGGCCAGGTCGAGATCGAGGGAGCCGGCCGCCAGACGCCGGTCACGCAGCTGACCGGCCAGGGCGATCAGGCGCTCCAGCAGCGGGAGCTGGTCCTTAAGGCCCTTGAGGGCAGCTGGCAGGGTGCGGCTTTTGGGTTTGCGTTCGGCGAGGGCCTGCAAGGCAGCGCCATCGACCAAGCCATCCGGGCGGATGCGGCTGCGGCAGAAGCGGAAATGCTGGAGGGCGCCATCGGCGTCCAGGTCGAGGGCCACCGAGAGGGCCGCTTCGCTCTGGCCCGGGGCGAAGGTCGCCGCCTTGCTGATGGGCGCTGGGCACCAGGGGCAGCCAGGCCCGGCCCAGGCAGAGGGCTTCGGCCTGCTCCCGCAGCCAGAGATCCAGGGGACCTCCGGCGCTGAGCCGTTCGGCCAGGGCCGGGGCATGGATCCAGAGACGCACGCCCGTGTCGCTCTCCTCTAGGGAAACGGCTGGCAGGATCGGGGCATTGGTGCCAGTCCAGCCGCCCAGCAGCAGGGTGGGTAGGCCGGTGAGATCGTCCCGGTCCTTGTCGGCGATGGCCTTGGGGCTGGAGCGGGGCGCGGCCGGTCGATCGTGCAGGCCGTGTTTGGTGAGTAGCAGCTCCCGATCGGCTTCCTCGCCGGCGTGGATCGCCAGGCTGCGGGCCACGTGGCCCTGGGGCGCCAGCTGGGCCACCGGGTAGCGGTCCACCCGGACTTCCACCACCGCCTCCTCAGGCGGGTTGAGGTGCACCGCATCGGCGGCGGGCAGTTCCAGGGCGGTGAGCAGGCGATCGTCGAGGGGCACGGCCACGAGGCGATCGTTCTGCTGCTCCACCTGGGCCAGCAGGCTGGTGGTTTGGCGCTGCAGGATGCACTGGATGCTGCCCTCGGGCGAGCGGCGCCGACCGCCCTCGCGGGTGATGCGGACCAACACCCGGTCCCCATTCCAGGCGTGGTTGAGCTGGTGGTCCCGGATGTAGATGTCTTCTTCGCCGTCGTCGCGCAGGGCGAAGCAAAAGCCCTTGCTGCTGCATCGCAGGCGTGCCTCAATCAGACCAGCATCACTGCTGCGGCTGATGCCAAGCTCGCCTTCTTCGAGCACTCCAACGCGTCCGAGGCCGGTGAGGGCGATGCGCAGTAGCTCCTGGTCGCCCGTGGCGGTCAGCCCGAGCGCTTTTTCGAGCTTGGCGATGGGCAAGGGCTCCTGGCCAGGGAGCTGGTCAAGCAGGTCAGCGACCGAGAACTTCATCGGGAGACGGGGTGCAGCGGGATAGGCCCGCCCGCCGGGGCGTGTAGCGCTGCCCAGGGGGAGGTGAGATTGGACTGACTTTAGGCAGCCAAGGGGTGGGGGCCTTCCCGATCCTGTCTTGAACCCCTGCTCCTGAACCGGTTTGCTCCTAAGGCGGCCCCTTTTGGCCCTAGCCGGGCTTGGAAGCTTCGCTCTGGCCGGCCTTGATGATTAGGCGCAGGCCGATCACCAGAAAGCCCACCGAGGCGGCTAGCTGCAGGGCATTGGCGGGGATCACGCTGGAGAGGGAACCGCCGGCGCCTGCCCCTAAAAGGCTGGCGAACACCAGCGCCAGGGCACTGCCCGCAAACACGGCACCGCTGCGGTTGGAGGTGCCGCTGATCGTGACGATCGCTAGCTGGGTTTTGTCGCCCAGTTCAGCCAGGAACACCGTGGCAAAGGTGGAGACCAGCAGGGGGAATTCCAAGGTCAGATCGGCGGCAGGACTTCGGTGGGAGCTGGACAGGCTGTTAAGGCAGGGGTACCAGGGGAGTGGTGGGTAGGAAACTCAGCACCGCCTGGCGCCCCAGCCAGAGGCCTAGGGCCACCATCAAGATGCCGGCCAGCCGTTCCAGCAACTGGGCGGGGATGAAGCGGGCCAGCCAGCGGCCCAGGAGCACCCCCACCAGGCTGGAGCAAATCAGGGCCAGGGAGGCCCCAAAGAACACGATCACCGGCCGACCCGATTCGGCCGAGAGCAGCAGGGCGGCCAGCTGGGTCTTATCGCCTAGCTCCGCCAGAAAGACCGTGCTGAAGGTGGCCAGAAACACCGACGCGTAGGTGCTCTGGTCGACCTCTGCCTCCGGGGCCGGGNCTGGATCGCTGCTGGCCCCACCGGGAGGGGGNGTGGCGGCNGNCTGGGAATCCATAGCCATGGAGCGGGTTTCGGGCGGGCGAGGGACTGGAAAAGGCTCAGTTGGGGTTGGGGGAGGGCGGCTGGCGCTGGGCCCGTTCAAACCGTTTCAGCACCCTGCCACGGCCGCCGTGTTCGCTACGGATCTGTTGGCGACAGCAGGCGATCGCGAAGTCATTGGCCGCCGCCTCGGCCACCTCAAAAATGCTGGCCAGATTGGTGACGCGGCAAAATCTGGGCCGACTTTCATAGATGCGGCAGCGTTGGCCACCTGTGTCGTAGTGACGACACCAGCCATCGGCTCCCACCATCGAGAGGTAAAGCTCCTGTTCCTCAGCGCCTAGGGCCTCGAGGGCTTCTGGCCGTTCGCCCGGATCGAGCCTGCAGCAGGCGCCGCAACCGTTGATGCACTGCCAGGCCAGCCCCTTGGAAGTCTGGTGCTGGGCCGGGTGATCGGGGTGCATCCCTGGATGAGGCATTGCTTTTTGCACGCTAAACGTCGCCTTAAGCCTTTGGCAGGCCTGGCCGGAGCTTGGCCCACGCCCTTAGACCGTCCTCGGCTGNTGGGGCCAGAAATTACGCTTCAATNGGGCTTAGCTCCCATTNCCTATTTTTCAATGGCCCCTTCCGGACGCCGCCCCTGCGAGCACCTTGCCGCGATCACGGAATTGCCGGAGCCGGCCAACCACGTNTGCCAAGAGTGCGAGGCCCTCGGCGATAGCTGGGTGCATTTGCGCCTNTGCATGGAATGCGGCCATATCGGCTGCTGCGATTCCTCGAAGAATCGCCATGCCANCGCCCACTACCGCCACACGGGCCATCGGCTGATCCGGGGGATTGAACCGGGCGAGCGCTGGGTCTGGTGTTTTGAGGACGAACAGGCCATCCAGCTTTGAAAGGTGGTCTTCAGGGCGGCAGCGGGTGAATCCCAACTACCTGTGGGCACGCCTCAATACCAGGAAAGATCCCCAAGCAATCCGAATAATGTTATCTGGGGATTCGATAATCTCCGTAAATTAAAGCTGCTTCAAAGAATCGGTTTTACTCTTGAACTCGCCGAGTAGTAATTGCAGCCAGGTCACCTTGCGCAATTTAATATTGGCCGTGAGGGACATGCCGACTTGGAGGGGCAATGACGTTCCAGATTTCAGCTTTAACTGCTGGGAATTGAGAGCAATCATGGCAGGGAATCGATAGGTTTTATGTTGCTCATCCGGGGGGAGGGCATCCGAACCGAAGGATTTCACCGTTCCTTCCACCACGCCGAAGTCGTTGGAGGGGAAGGAGTCGATGCTGATGTCCACCGGCTTGCCCACGCGCACGAAGCCGATGTCCTTGCTTTCGATCTCCACTTTGGCCTGCAGGGCGTCATAGGGAACGATCTTCATCACGGGCTCACTGCCCTGGGCCACAAAGCCCACCCCCGTGGGCTTCAGATCAAACACCACCCCATCCACGGGGGAGCGGATGTCCTGGTAGCGGATGTTGACATCGAGTTCGGTGAGCTTGCTGCGTAGATCAGCCAATTCCCCATTGAGCTGCTCCACGGCTTGTTGCAGAATCGCCAGCTGGCGCAGCCGGTCTACCCGGCTCTTGGCGATCTCGCCTTCGACTTCCCGCACCTTGTTGCGCTGTTGCAGGTATTGGAGTTCGGCGGAAGCGCCTACTTTCTTGAGGATCTCGAGCCGATCGAGAATCTCTTTCTCTAAGCCGAGATTCTGTTTTAGAACGGCCTGCTCAGTTTCGTTGAGGTTGAGGTAGCGATCGAGCTCCACCTTCTTGAGGGCAAGCTGCTGTTCTTTGGCGGCGATCGATTGCCTGGTACGGGCCTGGCGATCCAGGCTGGCCTCGTTATCGAGCCGAAGCAACACCTGGCCTTTCTTGACCTTTTCACCATCCTTGACCAGCATGGTTTGCAGCACGCCACCCACGGGCATCTGCACGACCTTGACATCGCCGATCGGCTGCAGTTTGCCGGTTGCGATGAGTACCTCATCGGTTTTNGCAAAGGCCAGCCAGGCCAGGGCCGAACCGGTGGTGGCGATTAGGGCCCAGGTGATTGCCTTGGCAAGAAAGTTGGACTGCTGCAACACCATTTCTTCATGGCTGCTTTGCACCCGCCTTTCCAGGGCATTTTGGGCGGCGCGCACAATCGCACCGGGCTTATTGGATTGGGACATCAGGTCACCTCCTGTTGGCAGTAAAGGGCGTAGTAGCGGCCGCGGCGTTCGATCAGCTCATCGTGGGTGCCGGTTTCAACGATGGCACCTTCGTGCATCATCACGATCAGCTCTGCCCGGCGAATGGTGGACAGTCTGTGGGTGATGAAGAACACCGTGCAATGGTCCAGGTTGTCCAGCAGGTTGTCGCAGACCCGNCGTTCGGTGTCGTAATCNAGGGCGCTGGTGGCCTCATCGAGTATCAGNAGGCGGGGATTGCTGAGCAGGGTGCGGGCGAGGGCAAGCCGTTGGCGCTGGCCTCCGGAGAGGCCGGCGCCCCGTTCGCCTACCCCACTGCTGTAGCCACTGGGCAGTTCCATGATGAAGTCATGGGCGCAGGCCATTCGGGCCGCCTCGATGATCGCGTCGCTGCTGGCATCGGGATCGGTGAGGGCGATGTTTTCAGCCACCGAACCACTGAATAGCAGCGGTTCCTGGGGCACCATGCCGATCTGACGGCGCAGGGAATAGAGCTCCACCTTGTCGATGTCGTAACCATCGATGAGGATGCGACCACTATTGGGGGCATAGAGCCGCGGCAACATCTTGGTGAGGGTGCTCTTGCCGCTTCCGCTCTGGCCAACGACCCCCACAAAGGTGCCGGCCGGAATGATTAGGTCAATGTGCCGCAGCACCTGGGCAGCCGANGGATTGAAGGAAAAGCAGAGATCCTCAAATTTCACTTCCCCATGGATCGGGGGCAGGGGGATCTTCTGCTTGTCNCTGTCGTCGGACTCTTCGGGGGTATCCACCACATCGGCGAGCCGCTCAAAGGACACCTTCAGCTCCTGGATGTTTTGCCANATACCGGAGAGACGCAGCAGCGGCTGGGTGACATAGCCGGAAATAATCCGGAAGGCGATCAGCTGGCCCAGGCTCAACTCGCCATTGAGCACCATCGAGGCGCCCACCCAAAGAACCAGCAGCTGGGAGAGCTTCTGCAATACCTGGGAGGTTTCGGTGAGTGCCGTGCCGGTGATTGTTTTCTCGAAGGTACGCGAAATATATTTGCTGTAGAAGTCTTGCCATTTCCAGCGACTGATCATTTCCACGTTCTGGGCCTTCACCGTTTGGATGCCNGTCAGCACTTCGACNAGGTGACTTTGGGTATTGGCATTTTCCTGGGCGGCATCCCGATATTGACGCCTAAACAGGGGCGCCCCGATGATCGTGAGGCCGATTTGGATCGGCAACACACTCAGGGCAATGGCCGTGAGCAAGAAGCTATAGAACACCATCACGACGATGTAGATCACCGAGAAGGCCGTATCCAGCAAGGTGGTTAGGGCTTGGCCGGTNAGGAAGCTGCGGATCTTTTCGAGTTCGGCGATGCGGGTGCCCAGTTCCCCCACCGGCCGGCGATCGAAGTAGCTNAGCGGCAAGCGCAGCAGGTGGTCGATCACCTCAGAACCCAGCCGCAGGTCGATGCGATTGGTGGTTTCGGTAAANAGGAAGGTGCGCAGCGCGCCGATGACGCCCTCCATCAGGGTGACCACCACCAGGGCAAAGCCGAGCACCTGCAAGGTGTCGAGGCTGCGCTGGTTGATCACCTTGTCGATGATCACCTGAATCAGTAGGGGGTTGGCCAGGCTGAACAGTTGCACCACAAACGAGGCGATCAACACCTGGGTGAGCACGCCGCGATAGCGCTTCAGGGCCGGCCAAAACCAGCTGAAGTTGAAGCGTTGTTCCTGGCTGCTGTTGCTGCGCTCCAGCAGCAGCAATTCAATGCCCTCCGGGAAGGCCTCCTCAATCTCTTGGGGGGGCAGTTCGATCCAGCCCTGCCGCGGAGAGGCCAGTAACAGGCCGCGGGCATTGGAGCTGCGCACCACGGCAAATCCCCCCTGCCAGGGCATCAGGGCTGGGGTTTGCAGCCGGGTTCCCTGGTTGGCGGGCACCTTGACGCCACTGACATGCAAGCCCATCAGGGCGGCGATGTTGCCGCAGAGTTGCAGGTCGGGGGTCTGGCCACGGCGCAGGGCATCGCGCAGGATCTTGTCGATCGCATCACGCCGGAAGGGCAGCTTCAGTTCGGCGGCCAGCATCTGGAAGCAGGCCAGGGTTTCCTCCAGGGGGCCAGTGCCCCGCAGCAGGGTGAAACTGGGCCGATCCCGCTGACCCAGTTCCAGGCCGGAAGCCAGGGGCGGTAGGGCCACGGCTTCGGCGTAGGTTGCCGGCTCCTCGCTGCCAGGGGGCAGGCCGGCAACCGCGTCAAAGAGGTCGGCGGGCAGGGCGATCAGGCGGGGCGGCAGGGGCGGCAGGCTCGTGGGCACCCCACTGGCTGGATTGAGCCGGGCGCCCAACGGGTGGGATTCAATGTTGTGGCTGGCCACCAGAAGCTGCATCCCTGGGGGGAGCTCGGCCAGGCCGGCCTGGGTGGCTGGCACCAGGCGAGCCACCTCCCGGGCCCTGGCCAGCAGGCTGGGCAGGGAGGCCGAACCCTGGGGGTGGCGCTCCAGCTGGAGGGCAAGCAGGGCAACTAGTTCGGCGCTGAACAGGTGGTCGGCGCACCAGGCGGCAAATCCCTGCTCGTTCTGGAGCAGCTCCAGCACTAGGGCATCCGGCAGCGCGATCACCTCAACCCCAAGGGAGGCGCTCACCTCTTCGCAGGGCGAGGCGCGCAGCAGGGAGGCCAGGCCGATTAGCTCGCCGGGTCCCAACTTGGTGACCGTGCGCAGGCGCCCGTCGGTGCGTGCCAGCAGCCGGGCCTCGCCAGAGACGATCAGCAGCAACTCGCTGGGGATGAGGGCCCCGCTGCTGAGCAGCTGGCCAGGGCCATAGCTGCGCTGGCTGCTGCTCTCCTGCAGGCGCCGCTGGGCGGGGGCCGAGAGGGCGACAAAGGCTGGATGGTCCTTGAGCAGGGGATGGGAGGCGGCCTGGGTCATGGCATGGGTAGGGGAGCTAGCGGAGTCGCCTTCAGGGCTGGAGCTAGAAGGGAATCGCGGCAGAGCCAGGGTCGGGACAGGGTGAGCGTGGGAAGTGGGGCTGGTTCGACGCCCTAATTAGGGGCCATCAAGGCCCTGATTGGGTGCTAACGAGATTAGGGTAATATTGCGGCAAGGTAGTCACAAGAAGGGAGTAAATTCCTCTGGTGGAGCGCTAAGTGAGATGTTCTGGTGAATAGTTTTGCCTGCCCTGAATTGGGTCGATCAGATTTGGATGACGCCGATCGACAGGATTTGGGCAAAGCTCCTGCATTTTAAGGTATTTCGCATCAGTTTACTGCAGTAGTCAGGTCGTTTTTGGCCAGGTGTCAGGTTGGCCCACCCTTGGTCCATCCAAAGGTTTCGGCACCGCCCTATCGGGCAGCCAGGCTGCAGCTTCAGGGGCTGGGGGGTTTGTGCCAAAGGCCCAGCCATTCGTTGTCCCGCGGATGCTGTTGAGGGCCCGTGGCCCCGTAGGGGGCCGGTTGCCAGAGCGCCTGGAGGAGGCCCGCTTCGGCGAGCGCGCCGGCGAGCTCGCCGGGATCACTGCCGTAGGGAGGGCCG
>JGI25914J50564_10000527_pt1 | contig 12803 bp, 9 predicted proteins | sample LauGreSuBDMM15SN_2_FD_50564 | JGI IMG/M metagenome (IMG submission 50564) | reverse complement strand
AGCATGTCTGGCGAGCGAATGATGAGCAGTACCAGCATGATCGGCAAAACAGTGGCGGTATCGGATGCCCCGGCTGTCATCATGAAAGGCGGAAAGCCCGCTCAAGGCTTTATCAGCTTACCCACGGGTGCTGAAGGCGTTAAGTTTGAAGTGTTTAACGACAAAGGTGAAGGCGTTAAGTTTGAAGTGTTTAACGACAAAGGCCAGTTGGTGGCCAATCAAGTCATGGGTGCACAAAGTATTGGTGACATGCCATGGGTGTGGGATGGCACCACGGATGGTGGCGGCCAAGTGCCAGACGGCAACTACAGCTTCAAGGCCACAGTCATTAGCCAAGGCAAAACCACAAAACCTTCGGTCAATGTTTTGTCTACTGTGACAGGCGTGAACCAACAAGCTGACAAAACCATTTTGTTAGAAGTAGTTGGCGGAAAGTCCGTGAAGCTGTCAGACGTTCAACGCATTGGCAGCTAAGTCGCCAAATTAGTTTTTAAAAGTTTATTTCGCAAGAACCCAACTCAAACCTAGGAGTTATCCACCATGTCTTTTTATACCTCGCTAACCGGACTGAATGCTGCTACCGCCATGTTGGGCGTGACCAGCAATAATATTTCCAACGTGGGTACCACTGGTTTCAAACGCTCGCGCGCTGACTTCGGTGACATTTTTGCAACATCACCTTTGCAAAAAGCTTCCTCAACAGTGGGTCAGGGCGTGTCTCTGAAACAAGTGTCACAGGAATTTAGCCAGGGTAACATTTCTTTCTCATCCAACGCACTTGACTTGGCGGTAACCGGCGACGGTTTCTTCCCGATGCGTTCTGCTGACGGCTTGCAAGAGCTCTACACACGAAACGGTTCATTCTTGCTGAATGAGCAGTTCAACGTGGTGAACTCTTCAGGCCAACGTTTGATGGCGGCAACAGTTGACTCAACCGGTTCTGCGAACGTGAATGAACGCGTGGTACTCACCATTCCTCAGAAAACATCAGGCGATGCCAAACAAACTTCTTTGGTGTCTTTGGGCTTGAACTTTCCAGCGGATGCTGCCGTCATTACTGAGCCCTTCAACCGCTCTAACCCTGCAACGTACAACAAATCTACGGCCTTCACAGTTTATGACAATGGTGGTAACGGCTACTTGGCCACCATCTATTACACCAAAACATCGAATGCCAATCAAAACGTACCGTTTAACAAATGGCAAACCAACGTGTTTGTGGGCGAAGACCAGGTGAACGCTTCATTGGTTCAGGCAACTAACAAAAACAATGAAAAAATTTATGTGAATCAGTATGGTCAAACAGAGCCTTATAGCCGTGTGAAAGATGAATTGACGACAGCTAAAACTCAGCTTTTCTCATTGGATGAACTGACTGACATAAAAATTTCAACTGCTGCAACAATCTCTGGCTCCATCATTCCAGAGATTGGAGAAAACAGTTTCAATTGGGTAGATGGTATTGCTAGAGAAACTTTATTGACTACTGCCGGCACAGCACCAATGAGCTTGACTGTAGACATTGACAATAGCGGATTGCCCGTCGAAGTTGATCTTTCAACATTCATAACTTCTTTACCAGTAAATACCAAGGTAACAGGCGATATGCTGGCTACTGAAGCGACCAATCAATTGATCAAGGGCTTTGGCGTTGCTCGTAAAGCAACAGTTGACGGACCCGCAGTAAAAGATTCAGAGCGATATGGCATGAACGTTACATTTGATTCAGTCAACAAAAAGTTTTTAATTGCATCTGGCACAACTGGCGACGCTTCAAGTGCTTCTATTACCGCCATAAGTGAACCAATAGCCACCGCGATGAAATTAAAAATTGAAAGTGTAACGCCTCAGCTAATTGCAACTCGCGGTATTGCATCTTCTCCGGCAGTTACTTATGGATCTACGCCAACAGTTAATACAAATACCAATTTCAGCGTTGACGAAACGAACAACAAGTTCATCGTGACTGTTGATGGTATCAAAGCAGAAGTGAAGTTAACACCACGAGAATATTCTCTTGCAGAGTTCACACAGGCCTTGCAGGACGGCATCAACAATATGAAGGAAATACGAAAAGACACAATCACGCCGAAAGAAATTAATGGCGTGAAAGTTGAATTTGATCCTATCAAAAAAGCATTTAAGTTTACCAGCGGCACAACAGGTGCAGACTCATTCATTAAAATTTCTGGTGAGCCTGTTTGGGGTCTTTCTGATGTTGAAGCTGACCGTGGTGAAACATCTACTTGGATTAAACCAACGCAGCACGTTGATTATGCAAATGGCACACCACAGCCCAAATACATCGATGCACAAGGCAATGAAACCACAAATACCGACGGCTTTACCGGACTTCCGGCTTGGTCACCTGTCTACCTTGATAAAGGCGAGCTGACATTTGACACTGGTGGAAATTTGGTTTCACCTATTGCAGGTACTCAGCTTGAGACTGTTTACCTTGCGGGTGGTAAAGGTGCTTTGAAAATTAACATCGATTACTCTGCCTCTACACAGTTTTCATCTGCATTTGCAGTGTTATCGCAGTCTCAAGACGGCGCACCAGAAGGCGACTTGGTCGGCGTAACCATTGGTAATGACGGTTTGGTGAGTGCTTCATTTTCCAATGGCTCGCAAAAGTCATTGGCCAAAATTTTGCTGGCCAACTTTTCAAGCCCAGTGGGTTTGCGTCAGATTGGTGACTCAAGTTTCTTAGCCTCGGCAGCTTCTGGTAAACCAATTTTGGGAACACCAGGCTCTGCTGGTTTCGGTACCTTGCGTGCGGGCGCTACCGAACGAGCCAACGTCGACTTGACACAAGAATTGGTCGACTTGATTACCGCTCAACGTAACTTCCAGGCGAATGCCAAGGCGATTGAAACATCGAGCACCATGACGTCGGCCATTATTAACTTGCGCTCTTAATCGGCTCAAGCATTGACCTAATTACAGGAATTCAACATGGATCGTTTAGCCTTTAACGCCGCGGCCGCCATCAATGAAATGCGGGTTGGCCGCCAGATGACAACCAACGAATTGGCCAACGTTGCAACGCCCGGTTTCAAGCGAAGCTTTGAATCAGCCATGTTGACCCTGAAGGTTCAAGGAGCTGGTTTTGAATCACGATTGCAACCACAGTCTTTTGCCAGCGACAACATCAATATGAAACCTGGCGTGATTGTTAAAACCGGTCGTGATTTGGATGTGGCCATGGACGAGCAAACCGTTATGGGTGTGACATCAGCCAACGGTGAATTGGCCTTCACACGTCGTGGTGATTTGAAACTAAATGGCAAAGGTGTTCTAGAAATGGGTACAGGTGCTTTGGTTCGCGGCCAAAACGGCGGCCCCATCACCATCCCACCTGGATTTTTTGTCAAGATCAGTAAAGACGGTTCAGTTTTTGCTACAAACCCAGCACAAGCTGGTGTCGCAGCGCCCGTTCTAATTGACAAAATTTTGTTGCGTGACGCTAGCCAAGTTGCCTTAGAACGCCGAGAAGACTCTCTTTACAAGATTGTAGGAAAACCAGTGGGTGAAGACATTCCAGTGACCGGTAAATTAGCCACACTCTCACCCGAAACCTTAGAAGGATCCAACGTGAATGCCATGGAAGTGATGGTGAAACTGATGGATCAAAGCCGTTCATTTGAAATGCAAGTGAACGTGATCAAACAAAACAAAGACGTTGACGAGTCGGGCGGCACCATGATGCGTGCTAATGCTTGATCAACATTTTTTAAGCAATTACTGAACATTTAAAAGGAGCTCGCCATGGACGCAAGTATGTGGGTCGCCAAAACTGGCTTGGATGCGCAACAAACGCGCATGAACGTCATTTCCAATAACTTGGCCAACGTGAACACCACGGGCTTCAAGCGCGACCGCGCTGTGTTTGAAGACTTGCTGTATCAGAACATTCGCCAAGCAGGTGGCCAAACAGGCGCCAACACACAAGCTCCTACGGGCCTGATGTTGGGTACTGGTGTACGCGTGGTTGCAACTGAAAAGCAACATGCACAAGGCAACATGGTCAACACACAAAACCCTTTGGATGTGGCCATTGCGGGTGAAGGCTTTTTCCAAATTGCGCAGCCCGACGGCACCATTGCCTACACACGAGACGGTAATTTCAAACTCTCCAACACGGGTCAAATTGTGACGGCGTCTGGTGCTTTGTTGCAGCCAGCCATCACCATTCCAAACACCGCTTCATCTGTGACCTTTGGCCGTGACGGCACAGTGTCCATCGAATTGGCTGCTGGCGGCTCACAAGTAATTGGTCAAATTCAATTGGCTCGATTCGTCAATCCAAGCGGCTTAGAAGCCAAGGGCCAAAACTTGATGAAGGAAACACCAGCATCGGGCGCTCCCCAAGTTTTGCAACCTGGCGTCACAGGAGCCGGAAACTTGATGCAAGGCACTTTAGAAGCCTCCAACGTGAACGTGGTGGAAGAAATGGTCAACATGATTGAAACCCAACGCGCCTACGAAATTAACTCCAAGGCTATCTCGGCAGTGGACGGCATGTTGAAGTTCATTAACAACAACCTCTAAGGCCAGGCATCATGAAATTGCTTACAGCTTCTGCTCAAAATTATTGCTACGTAGGCGGCCGTTGTGTTGCTCTTTTAGGCTCTGTATTGATTGCAATGGGCATTACAGGCTGCGCCAACGTAATGCCACCCCAGGCAATGTCGCATTCACCTCAGTTCGAACCTGTTTACCCCGTTCAAAATACCCGGGAAACCATCGCTACCGGCGCAATTTACGTTGGCCGACAAAGCGACAGCTGGTTTGGCAAAGGTCGCAACTTTCAAGTAGGCGATGTCATTACTGTCTTGCTAAACGAGTCGACACAAGCTGAGCGAACTCAAACTGGCACCGTCAAGCGTGACTCTTCAAACACCTTAGTGCCACCCGGCTTGACAAAATATGCCACTGGTGTGGGCGGCTTCATGAATCAAATTAATCTAAAAGGCGGTTCTGTATCCAACACCGGAACGGGTGAGGCAGGCCAGCAAGCCAGCCTAAACGGTTCAGTGGCTGTGTCAGTTGTGGAAGTGATGCCCAACGGCAACTTGGTCTTGCGAGGCGAGAAACAACTGGCACTGACCGAAGGCTCAGAAATTATTCAAGTGGCAGGCATCATTCGTCCTGACGACGTGGCTCCCAACAACACTGTGCAATCTCGCCGTTTGGCCAATGCCCAGATTTCCTACCGCGGCACTGGCGATTTGGCCAATGCTACACGTGCAGGTTGGGGTACCAGTGCTTTGCTAAAGCTCTGGCCTTTCTAATTTCAAACTTTCGAATTTTTTCAGAACTCATCTCAAAATAATTGCCATGAAAACAATGAATCAACTTTGGACAGCCCCTTGGGCAGCGGTACTACTGGTACTTTCATTCAGTTCTGGCAATGTCTTTGCCGATCGNATCAAAGANCTCACNACAGTGGCCGCCATGCGGACCAACCAACTCATTGGTTACGGTTTGGTCGTAGGTTTGCAAGGCACGGGTGACGGCTCTGATGTGTCNTTTACCGCACAAAGCATGAAAACCTTGCTCAACCGTTTGGGTGTGAGCTTGGAAGGNCCTTTGTCTGACTTTGAAACTGCCACCAGTGCTGGCAAGATTGACATCAAAAACGTGGCGGCTGTCATGGTGACTGCTGAGCTGCCTGGCTTTGCCAAGCCCGGTCAAAAGATTGACATCAATGTCTCGACCATTGGTAAGGCCAGCAGCTTGCGCGGCGGAACCTTGCTGCTAAGCAGCTTGCGCGGCGTGGATGGTGAAATATATGCTTTAGCTCAAGGCTCACTCACTGCAACTGGCATTGATGCCGCTGCTGCGGGCTCTAAAGTGGCCATTGGCGTACCTACTGCTGCTCGTGTGCCATCGGGCGCGACCGTAGAGCGCATGGTTGAAAACCCCTTCGACAAAGCCGATCGCATTGTTTTGAATGTGCGTGAAAGCGACTTCACAACCACCAACGCCATTGTGAATGCCATCAACGGCCGCTTTGGCAATGACGTGGCCAGAGCCCTTGACGGCGTTACGATTACTTTGCAAGCCCCTGCCGACTTAACGCAGCGTGTGGCCTTTATGAGCATGATTGAAAACATGGATGTCATGCCAGGCGAGCCCAATGCACGTGTGGTGGTGAATGCCAAAACAGGCACCGTGGTCATTAGCCGCAACGTGCGCGTTACGGCGGCTGCCGTCACACACGGCACCATCTCAGTCTCGATTGCGGCTACCAACGAAATTTCTCAGCCTGGCGCTTTCAGCCAAGGCCAGACTGCCGCTGTTCAAAATGCCGAAGTGAATGTGAGCGAGCCCAACAAGCCCATGTTCATGTTCCAGCCTGGCGTGGACTTGCGTCAAATTGTGGACGCTGTGAATCAGGTGGGTGCATCGCCCTCCTCACTCATTGCCATTCTTGAGGCACTCAAGACTTCAGGCAGTTTAAGGGCGGAGCTGATCGTTATTTAAGCAGGCACGAGTTTTGCATATCATGCTTGCCGGTGTTGACGTTTTGACACTTTAAGAGCCTCACTTCGAGACTCAGGCACCCAAATTTGGAACCTTTTAAAGAGTCTCATCATGGAAGCCCTGAAGCCGCCTTCTACCAATTCCTACCTCGACTTTGATGGTCTAGGAAAGCTCAAGGGTCAAGCTCGCCAGGACGCCAAAGGTGCCATTCGTGAGACCGCACAGCAATTTGAGGCACTTTTCCTGCAAATGATGATGAAATCCATGCGGGAATCCATTGTGAAGAGCGAAATGTCGGAGTCGAGCACTTTAGAGACCTTTGAAGGCATGTTCGACAAAGAGGTGTCTGTTCAATTGGCCAAGAAGAACACAATGGGCTTGGCTGACATGTTGGTTAAGAACCTAGAACAACAACAAGCCAACATTGCCACCACCTCAGATATTTTGCAACAGCGGCAAGACCCTGCCGCTTTCAATGCCGCAGCCAAAGCCATACCGCTTAACCCTAAAGCCATGGGCATGAGCTTAGACAGGGCTAACCCTAAGGCCACTGGGATTGCATTGCCCAAATTGCAAACGTTTCAGCTGAACTTACCAGCCAAGCCACTTAACGGGAGTGGTTCATGACTGACTTAGTTGGCGTTGCATCGAATGCCGTAGCGTCTTACCAACGTGCCCTTGGCACGGTCAGTAACAACATTGCCAATGTGGCAACAGAAGGCTATTCGCGACAAGAAGTGGTTCTGCAAGCTAACCCTACAGCCAAAATTGGTAATGTGTATTTGGGTACAGGTGTCACAGTCGATCGCGTCAAGCGTCAATACGACAGCTTTGCAGAATTGAACTTGCGCAACAGCACCAGTGACTTGGCCAGCCAAGAACCCATGGTGAATTATGCCAATCGCGTGATCGACGTCATGGGCAGCGACTCCATGGGCTTGAACAGCGCCTTAGATAAATTTTTTAACACCACGCGCGAGTTATCTGCTGACCCCGCCTCCTCGGTAAAGCGCAGCAGTTTTATTCGCGACTCACAAGGATTGACCTCCCGCTTTAGCCAGCTGTCTTCACAGCTGGACTTAGTCCAAAACGAAACTGACGATGCGATTAACAGCTATGTCACTGAAGTGAACAACTTGGCCAAGCAAATTGCCCAAGTGAATCAACAAATGACAGGGAAACCTACTGCTGAATCTCAACCGCCAGACTTGTTAGACCAGCGTGACTTGTTGCTTAAGAACTTATCGACATTTGCTCATTTAAATACTCACTTTAATCAAAACGGCTCTGTGGACGTGAGCCTTGGTCCGTCATTCACCAGAGAGGTGATTGTGATGGCCAGCAAGTCAACCATGATTGGTGTTACTTTTGATAAAAAATCGCCTGAAAAAGTNAACCTCATTTTGGACCCCTATGGTAATTCGCAGCCCTTAACCGCTGTGACCAGCGGCAAGATCTCAGGCATGTTGGCATTTCGAGAGCAGATTTTAGGCACCAGCCGAAGCTCACTGAATTTGTTGGCAACGCAATTTGTCAAAGCAGTGAACGAGTTACATCAGAGCGGNATTGATGGNTATGGCAACCCTGGATCGGCTTTGTTCAAAATAGGCACCGCCACGAATAACGCTGCTGCAAATTTGGANACCGTTTTTGACGACCCAATGCGNGTGGCTGCAGCNAGTCAATTTAGGGTGATTGAAAATCCTGAGAACACCAGCGGAGTTGATGCCAACATTGTTTTCAAAGAACCGGTGTTCAAAGGGCCACCCAGCTTGACTTCAGTGCTTGGCAACAATGCTCTTCCTGATGCCGGTGTGCCCGTCAAAATTACGGGCACAAGTGGTATTGGTGCGGTGGCCACCATTCAAAATGGTTTGCAAGACGTTAGCATTTTGCTATCTGGCGCGGATGATTCGCAACAGCTTCAAATATTTACGCGCGATGGCCGACAAATTGGGGGCACNCTTTTAGACTCATCTATCGTTAGAGTCGAAAATGGTTTCAATNCTGACGCCACTTACAGCAGTCAATATCTCAACGGGACATACAACCCCGAGGCAAATCCCATTGGCAATCAAACAAATTACAAAGATCTGCAAGTATTTTATGGCGTTAAAGCAGAAGTAGGTCGTGAGCTTCAATGGGATATGTCAGATGCCGACCCCAGCCTGCATATCCCTTTGCCTTCCACCCCTCTTCCCGCTACCCTGACAGGCTATCGAATTCCAGCTGGGCAAACCTACCTGGCTGGTGATTTATTCAAGCTCAATGGGCAAACACTAACTGGTGACGTCACTGCCAGCAACGGTGCGCCACTGCAGGCCAGCGACTTTGCCACTTGGATAAACGGTCAGGCTATTGCTAGCCTTCAAGGAATCAGTGCAATAGCGGATAACAGTCTTGTGGTTCGATCTAGCCAAATTGACTTTAGCAAAACCCTAACTTTGGGTAGTCGAGAACCAGACAATTACGGCGGCTCTGTCTATATTACAGCGAGCAACATCACAGCATTGATTGACGAAGTCAATGCTCAAAGTGACATAACGGGCGTCATAGCAACCCTCAATGACAACGGTGATTTGATATTGAGCAATGAGTCAGGCAATGACATTGATATTCTCAACGACGACAACACACTTAATTTGAATGCAGGTACCTATACGGGCCGACTTTCCATTTCAAGAACATTAGAAACTGGTGTAGACACACCCATCGAATTGACTTTTGCAGATGGAAAGCCCTCAGATTTAGCCAAATTAGGATTTAGCACTTGCGTCTATATTAAGAGCTTACCTGACAATGACAGAACCAAAGCTAGCAAACCGTTTGGCGAAGACTTGTTGATCTTCGTCACAGGCGGCGGCAGTGCCACAGTTTCAGCAACCTACACAGGTACACCTGTCAGTGCCAAGCAATCCTTGCGTCAAGAACAATTGATTTTAACGTTTGACACTGCCACTCACTACACCATTACTGACAAATTAACAGGTACCGTCGTTGCGTCAAGAGAATTTAACCCAAGCCAATTAGAACCTGGTGTTACGTATCTCGGATTAGAAATGTCTTTCAGCAACAAACCCGCTGCTGGCGATATCTATGAAATAAACGGCAACCAAGACGGTACGGCCAATAACGAAAACATGCTGCAAATTGCTGCATTAGAAACAGCGCCCGTGTCCAGTAGTGGCAAATCTATTGGTACCGCCTACATTGATCAAGTCAATGACATGGGCAATATTGCTCGCCAAGCCAGCATTGCCAAAGCAGCCCTCACTGTGGTGCATGACCAAGCAGTCTCAACACGTGATCAAGTGTCAGGCGTGAGCTTAGACAACGAGGCGGCAGACCTCATTCGATTTCAACAAGCCTATCAAGCTGCCGCCAAAATTTTGCAGATTTCAAGTCAATTGTTTGAAAGCGTTCTACAAGTTCGCTGAATGAACATGAACAGGATTGCCCTATGAAAATTTCTACACAACTGTTGTTTGACCGCGCTGCAGAACAAATGAGCTTGGTACAAAACAAGCTGGCCGACAGCCAAGCCCACTTGGCACAAGGCAAGCAAATTCTCAAGCCCAGTGATGCACCCGACCAAGCTGCCGTCGTTCAGCGTTTAAAAACGGTTATGAGCCGGCAAGAAAGCTTTCTATCTTCCATGGTGACATTGCGCTCGCGCCTTGAAAATGAAGACACCACCTTAAAAAGTGCGAGCGATTTGCTCGTTCGCGCGAAGGAAATTGCGGTTCATGCTGCGAATGACACACTGTCGCCCATCAATCGCAGAGCACTTGGCAAGGAAATGCAAGCTGTACGCGATCAATTGCTGAGTTTAGCCAACTCAAAGGACAACAACGGTAATTTTTTGTTTGCAGGCAGCCGCTCCACAAAGCCCGCCTTCGCTGCACCAACAAATGGTGAAAGTCCGGTTTACCAAGGCGATCAGACCAAAATGACGGTCATGGTGGGTGAGCAACGTAGCATTCCCACCAATAGAACTGGAACCGACGCATTTGTTTCCTTAAATCGACCCGGACCCACAGAAGGCACAGTTCAGGGCGTGAGTTTTTTCAAAGTCATGGACGATCTAGTGGCTGGCATTAACAACTCTAATGGTGTAGCCATGCAACGAGGGGTCGATGAAATGACATCTTTGCTGAATGGCATGTCTTTGGCACATGCAGACATTGGCACCGACATGAATGTGGTGGAACAACAAACTGGCGTGATTGAAGACACCATTCTTAACCTGAAGACCAACTTGTCTACGGTAGAAGACTTGGATTACGCCGCAGCCATTACCAAAATGAATCAGCAACTGTTGAGCTTGGAAGCCGCTCAAAGCAGCTTTAGCAAGATCTCTCAACTCTCCTTGTTCAATTATTTGAAATAAAAGCTCAAGTTTATATATGTTGTGCCGAATCACTAACGTCAAACTTTATCTGGCACTTTCTTGGGGTCACTCATGACAACAACGACCACTGCCACATCCAATGCAATCAGCGCCTTAGGTGCTGGATCGGGCATGGATGTGAAAGCACTCGCTACCAGCTTGGTAGAAGCGGAGCGTGCGCCTCGTAAAGACGTCATTGATAAAAAGATCAGCAAAGCTGAGGGGGGTATTTCTGGCTACTCCGCCATTAAATTTGTACTTGATGGCCTAAAAACTTCCCTGATGGACATTAAAGATCAAAGTGATTTTGAATCTTTGACCTCCAGAAACAGCCAAACCTCGGCCATTAACATTACCGCCAGCGCCACTGCCAGTGCTGGCACCCACAGTATTACTGTGAACAGTTTGGCCAAAGCTCAGCGCAATTTATCAAGCGGCTTTGCCGATACAAGCACGGCTGTCTCTGGATCAGACCTCACCCTCACATTGACAGCAAACAATGGCACTCAAACGCCAATTACTGTGGCCGCCGACAAAACCACGCCAGGCGGCATCATTGGTGCCATCAATGGCGCCAACTTAGGCATTAAGGCACAGCTAATAAATACGGGCGAAGCCGGCACCCCCTATCGAATTTTGATTACAGGCGCAACAGGGCGCGACAGCAACTTTACTTTAAATTCAAGTGACAACACGACAGTAGACTTTAGTGTGGGTCCTCTGACGGCCACAACCGGTGGTGTTGCCAACGTGGGCTTCGATGCCATGAAAGTTTCTGCATACCAAGCGGCAGCCAATGGTGATGTCGTGGTAAACGGCGTGCCCATTCAGCCAGCCACCAACAAACTCACTGAAGTTATTCCTGGCGTGACCATCGATTTGTTCACGCCCACGGCTGGTGGCCCCGCGTCGGTAGATTTTGTGCGAAACACAAGCGCTGTTAAAACGAAAATGACGGCCTTGGTCAAAGCCTACAACGATGCCAACGCCATGTTGAACACGGTGTCTGACCCCAAATCTACGGTGGAAACCTATGGTGCCACTTTGGCTGGCAACTCCGTGGTGAACAACATTCGCACTCAAATGCGCGAAATTATGTTTCCCAATGTTTCTGCTGGATCAAACCAGCTCGGCAGCTTTCGAGACATGGGTTTGTCTTTGGACAAAGACGGCGTGATGACACTGGACAATGCCAAACTAGATGAAGTACTGACTACCAAGTTTGACGAAGCTGTGACCATGCTAACGGGCAACTCAGAGAACTTAAGTGCCTACAGCAGTGCACCCTCTGGTGCTGTGGGCAGTGCTTTTAAATCTCTGGCGGCTATGTTGGCCAGCACTGGCACCATTGCCACCCAAAGCACCAACTTAACGAAACGCATTTCGGAATACAAAGACGAACTCACCAAATTAGAGGACAGAATGACCAAGCTATTGGAACGTTACAACTCTCAATTTGGCGCCATGGAAAGCATCGTGGGCCAAAGTAAGAGCCTTAGAACCAGTCTGACAAGCACATTTGACGGCATGATGGCCTCTTACACCAAGGGTTAACCCTTGAAATGAAGCTATTGCACTCACTTTTTAAAAAAGCACTTAAGTTTTGAAAACTACTGCCGATTCCCTGTTCACTGAACTTCTCGCTGTGCATAGTGCCCAGAGAGGAACGGGCATTTGCATGAGTTTCATGCTTTTTTGAAAAAGGACGGACGACAATGACTTCCGAAGTATCAAATATCACTGCTGGTGGCGCAGTTGCGGCGATGAGTCGCATGTCTGCTTCTGCGCCTTCGGTTCAAACAGCTTCATCCCAAGCTGCACCTGCGCTTAAAAAGCCAGATGTATCTTTGCCTGATAAGCCTGCCATTTCCTTACCGAAACGACCAGAAATTCAGTTTAATGCAGCTGAAAATAGGAAAAA
>JGI25914J50564_10000522_pt1 | contig 12836 bp, 12 predicted proteins | sample LauGreSuBDMM15SN_2_FD_50564 | JGI IMG/M metagenome (IMG submission 50564) | reverse complement strand
TTTTGCATTACTCGGTTGTCAGACATGAGGCTTGTTCATCGACATAAAAAGTCAAGCCCCAAAACCATATTGCGCCCATATGCTTGCTCGGGCAAGTCATGCAAACCCCTAAGTAAGAATCTCTATGCGGGTAGCGAGCTTCTCAGGATGTAGAGCCCAAGCGCCACACACGCCAACACCACAAGGGCCAAGGCGCGGGTAGGCCATGTGTCTTTCGACTCTACGTCGGCTCGTGGCCACGCGCGTAGGCCATGCCACATGGCTTGAATCAAGGCTTGTCGCTTGACCACGGTGTAAAACAGCACTGCCACGACATGCAGTGCAATCAGGCCGGTAAGCACCCATCTGCCCACATCAGCGTGGTAGGCAGTCAGCCAAGAGACCCAGTCTGAGCTGAGCAGTGGCGCCAAAGGTCCGTTAAATCCCACATCGTCATCACTGCCCAAACCGCTGGCGACTTGCAGCAGCAAAAACAGCAACAGGGCATACACCGACCATGCACCCAAGGGGCTGTGACCAGGCTGCGCAACAAAGGACTCGGAGGACGACAGGTAGTCTCGCGTACGCCGCCATGAAGGAGCAAATGACGCAAAGCGCGACCAATGGCCGCCGACCACGCCCCACACCAACCTGAACAGGCACAGCGCCAAAATCGCATAACCAAAGCGGGCGTGCCAGACCATGTCTTGTGTCACCCAAACGCTGTAAGCTGAACCCACCACAGCCAAGAGCAAACCCCAGTGGAAAACCCGTGTGGGTAAATCCCATACCTTCAAGCTAAACTTAATTGACTTATTCACAAGGAGCCCCGCATGAAATCTTTTACCGTTGCAATGATGTTACTCATTGGCAGTTTCACCTCGGTGCCAGCGCTTGCCCAGTTTGCCAAGCCTGAAGACGCGATCAAATACCGCCAAGGCGCTTTGGCGGTAATGGGCGCACATTTTGGTCGTTTGGCCGCTATGGCCCAAGGGAAAATCCCTTACGACGCCAAAGCTGCTGCAGACAACGCGGCTGTGGTGGAGTTCATGTCTAAGTTGCCTTGGGCGGCTTTTGGTGAAGGCACTGACCAAGGCGGCAACACCAAGGCCAAGGCCGAAATCTGGTCTGACAACGCCAAATTCAAAGATGCGGCTGAAAAAATGCAAGCTGAAGTGGTCAAGCTCGGTGCTGCTGCCAAAACTGGCAAGTTAGATGATCTGAAAACCGCGGTGAGCGCAACCGGCGGCTCTTGCAAAAACTGTCACGACAACTTTCGCAACAAATAAAACAGTTTCAGCCTGGGTTTTGAATCGCCGAGCTTGATGAGAGCAATTCGGTGATCAAGCCCATGATGGCCGTGCTGTTGGCGGAGTAGGGGTCAAATTCGGGGTGCTTCATGGTCACCATGGGGTCGTCAATGCTGAGGTGGACCAAGGCCATGGACCACTCTTTGAATTGCCTAGACTCAATCTCACCAAAGTGGACGATCTCGGNATGGTCATGCCGGTTGTCGGCGACTATGCGTCTGTANAGCCCATTNATAACNCTGCGCTCGCCCTCCAGCACTTGCACATACAAGCCCCTGCCTTGGCACAGCACCCCAGTGAGGTTGTGCGCCTTGTTGTATCTTCGCGCTGTTTCCAAAATTTGGGTGGTGACGGTGGTGGTTTGTGGTCCCACTGAACGGCTGATGTAAATCAATCGGGTAAGCATAAGAATCAATCAGTGGGTTTCTTGCAAGGCTTCGCCTAGGGCTTGTACCAAACTGTCGATTTGGTTTTTTTCGATGATGAAGGGTGGAGCGAGCTGAACCGTGTCGCCGCCATAGCGCACATAAAAGCCTTTGTCCCAGCATTTCATGGCGACTTCATAGGGGCGTTTGGCCGGTTCGCCCGGCACGGCCTCTAGCGTGAAGCCTGCCGCCAAACCGTAATTGCGAATATCGGTGATGTGGCGCAAGCCTTTCAAGCTGTGCACAGCAGCTTCAAAATAAGGCGCCAAGGCGTTCACCCGACCCAGCATGTCATCTTTCACCAAAACATCTAATGCCGCCAAGCCCACCGCGCAGGCCACGGGGTGGGCCGAGTAGGTATAGCCGTGGGCGAACTCCAGCATGTATTCGGGGCCGCCGTGGGCCATGAAAGTGTTGTAGATGTCGGCGCTGGCGAGCACCGCGCCCAAGGGCTGGGTGCCGTTGGTGATTTGCTTGGCCACATTCATGATGTCGGGCGTGACGCCAAAGGCTTCGGCGCCGGTGTAACTGCCGCAGCGTCCAAAGCCGGTGATGACCTCATCGAAAATTAACAAAATGTTATGGGCGCTGCAAATCTCGCGGATGCGCTGTAAATATCCCACGGGCGGGACAACCACACCAGATGAGCCCGAAAACGGCTCGATGATGACGGCGGCAATATTGGAGGCATCGTGCAAAGCGATGAGGCGCAACAGTTCTTCGGCCAAATGCANGCCNTGGGTGGGCATGCCTTTGGAAAAAGCGTTTTCGGGNAANTGGGTGTGCGGCAAGTGGTCTGCTTCCANGCCTTGACCAAAGGTTTTGCGGTTGCCCGGCATGCCGCCTACCGAAATGCCGCCAAAGTTGACCCCGTGATAGCCTTTTTCTCGACCAATGAAGCGGGTTTTGCTGCCCATGCCTTTGGCTCGCCAGTAGGCGCGGGCCATTTTTAAAGACGTGTCGGCTGCTTCAGAACCCGAGCCGGTGAAAAATACATAGTCGAGTCCCTCGGGCGTCAGGGCTTTGAGCCGGTTGGCCAACTCGAACGACTTAAGGTGGCCGTGTTGAAATGCTGGTGAATAGTCTAGGGTGGCCATTTGCTGGGCGGCGGCTTGCACCAGTTCGGGCCGCGCATGTCCNAAGCCGCAGCACCACAGACCCGACATGCCATCCAATATTTGGCGACCATTCACATCGGTGTAGTGAACGCCTTGCGCACTGGCGATCAGGCGCGGCTTGGCTTTGAAGTTGCGGTTGCCGGTGAAAGGCATCCAGTGCGCTTCCAAAAACGCGGCGTTGTAGGGGGTGTTGACGTCTTGCAAAGGTGCATCATTAGGTTTCATGTTTATCGACGGCGTGCGCCGCCCCCCAGTAAGCCGCCCAACACACCGCGGACAATTTCACGACCAATGGCCGACCCCACGGTTCTCACCGCGCTTTTCATCACCAGTTGAGCCACGCCGTCATGGCGCCCGCCGCGTGGGCCTGAGCTGCCAAACAGCATGTCAGACACTCCGGCCATCAGGCCGCCGCCTTGTTCTGCTGTCGCCCCTTTGATTTGGTTTTGGGCTTGTTGCACCGCGGCCTCGTCCATGGGCGGTGCCCGCCCTTTGATCATCTCGTAGGCGGACTCGCGGTCCAAGGTTTTTTCATAGATGCCAGCCACCAGCGAGGTTTGCAGCAATGTCTGGCGTTGCTCAGAAGTGATGGGGCCGAGTTGGCTGCCCGGGGGCAACACAAACACGCGCTCGGTCTCGCTAGGGCGGCCCTTGGCGTCGAGCAGGCTGACCAGCGCTTCGCCCACGGCCAAATCGGTGATGGCCGCTTCTATGTCCAAGCCCTTTTTCGGGCGCATGGTTTGCGCGGTGGCGGCCACGGCTTTTTGGTCGCGTGGGGTGAAGGCACGCAGCACATGCTGCACGCGGTTGCCGAGTTGCGCCAGCACGCTGTCGGGAATATCCAGCGGGTTTTGTGTGACGAAATACACGCCCACGCCTTTGGAGCGCACCAAGCGCACCACCAACTCGATGCGCTCAATCAAGGCTTTGGGCGCTTCATTGAACAGCAAATGCGCTTCATCAAAGAAAAACACCAGTTTGGGCTTGTCGGGGTCGCCGATCTCGGGCAGTTGCTCGAACAACTCAGACAGCATCCACAGCAAAAACGTGGCGTACAAACGCGGCGAATTCATCAGCTTATCGGCCGCCAATATATTCACGATACCGTGACCATGGCCGTCGGTTTGCATGAAGTCGTGGATGTCGAGCATGGGCTCGCCAAAGAACTTGTCGCCACCTTGCTGCTCGACTTGCATCAAGCCGCGCTGTATCGCGCCTATGCTGGCNGCGCTGACGTTGCCGTACTCGGTGGTGAANTCCTTGGCGTTGTCNCCCACATACTGCAGCATGGCCCGCAGGTCTTTCAGGTCCAGCAACANCATGCCGCGGTCATCGGCGATTTTGAACACCAAATTGAGCACACCCTCTTGGGTGTCGTTCAAATTGAGCATGCGCCCCAACAGCAGGGGGCCCATGTCGCTGACGGTGGCGCGAACCGGGTGACCTTGCTCGCCAAACACATCCCACAAAGCGGTGGGGCAGGGCGCAAAAGCGGGGGTGTCCAAGCCGCGGTCTTTCAAGACAGCGGCCATTTTGTCGGAGAGTTTGCCCGTTTGGCTCATGCCGGTGAGGTCACCTTTCACATCAGCCATGAACACCGGCACACCCAAACGCGAGAGGCTTTGCGCCATGGTTTGCAAGGTGACGGTTTTGCCCGAACCCGTGGCACCGGTGATCAGGCCGTGGCGGTTGGTCAACTCGGGCAGCAAAAAGCACTGTGCCGAAGCATTGCGGGCAATCAAGAGGGGGTCAGACATGAAACAGAGCTTAGCGCAAAGAGGCGTCAGAAACGGCTTGGGTCGACTCAGTATTGACCCGACGTGCGCCATTGAAGCGCTTGGCCCAATAGCTCTCTCGCATGTCTTCAATGCGAACTTCACCGCCCGAGCGTGGCGAATGAATGAACTTGCCTTCACCAATATAAATACCCACATGGCTGAAAGCGCGCCGTAGAGTGTTGAAAAACACCAAGTCCCCGGGTTGCAGTTCGGTTTTGTCAATTTTTTCAGTGCTGGCGGCTTGTGCCTTGGCGTTATGCGGCAAGACCAAACCCAAGGTGTTTTCATACATGGCTTGGACAAAACCACTGCAATCAAAACCTTGCTGGCCTGTACCACCTCGGCGGTAAGGGGTGCCTAAATAACCCATGGCGTTGACCACCAATTCAGAGGCTTGGGTGCTGACGTTTTGACCGACCGCGCCCACCTTTTGGCCTACATCGACGACAGCTTGCACCACCCCGCGCTGTATGAGCAGCAAGTCGAGGTCGTCATGTGCGGCGTTGTTGGGGGCGGCGTTTGCCCCCAAAGCGTACAGAAAAGATAGCGATATCAAGTGTTTAAGCATCGAGGTAGATCATACCTTTGTGAGCAAAGGGACTTGCTTAAGCCAGCGGCGCTTCAACATTTCCACGGTCCCGTTGGTTAATCTGTGGGTTCATTNATTGAATATTTGCCCATACAATAAATGGAATCAGACTATTTCACTTTTGATCCTGAAAAGGACAGGCTTAATCTCCTGAAGCATGGTTTATCTTTGCTGCATGGCGTGGATGTTTATCTGTCTCCCGACAAATTGACCCTCACATCATCCCGAAAAGCGGAGGAGCGTTTGATGGATGTCGCTGACGTGGAGCAACAGGTGTGTGTATTGGTTTACGTGCTCAGAGACAAGGATGTTCGATTCATTTCTCTGCGACTTGCTTCAAAACAAGAAAGGGGGCTTTATGACAAGTGGAAAAACCGCTGTAGCTAAAAAGGATGCTGCAATTAGCTACGACCTTGAGTCAGATTTATACGACCCAAATGATCGCAAGGCGGTTGAAGCCTTTTGGCGAACGGCCACCATTAAACGCGGTCGTGGGCGCCCAGCCTCTGATGTTAAGCGCCCCACCCTCAATATGCGGGTCGACGCAGATGTGTTGGACGCGTTCAAAGCCACTGGCCCTGGATGGCAAACCCGTATCAATGCCGTTTTACTTGAAGCTGTCCGTAAAGGGCTTTGAAGGACAATGGATCGATTGACCTCTTAAACCCATTGAAGGAAAGCTATGTTTCGCGCACTTTTACTAGAAAAAGAACCTCAATTTCACGCCTCTGTTCAGTCGCTGGATGAAAGCCGCTTGCCAGATGCCGATGTGCATGTGCGCGTCGCTTATTCCACCCTGAACTACAAAGACGGCTTGGCGATCACCAACAAAAGCCCTGTGGTGCGCGCTTGGCCCATGGTGGCGGGCATTGATGGTGCGGGAACCGTCATCGCGTCCAGCCACCCCCACTGGAAAGCTGGCGACAGCTTTGTGCACAACGGCTGGGGCGTGGGCGAAACCCATTGGGGTTGTTTGGCTGAGCAGGCCAAGCTTAAAGGCGATGGGTTGGTCAAGCTTCCCCCCGCTTTCACCCCGCGCCAAGCCATGGCCATTGGCACAGCAGGTTACACCGCCATGTTGTGCGTCATGGCCTTAGAGCAGCAAGGTGTCAAGCCTGGCAGCGGCGAGGTGTTGGTCACGGGTGCCACAGGCGGGGTGGGCAGTGTCGCTATCGCCGTGCTGGCCAAATTGGGCTACCAAGTGGTGGCCGCTACGGGCAAAACCAGCGAAGAAGCTTATTTGAAAGGCTTGGGCGCACACAGTTTGATGGACCGCGCCGAGTTGTCGGCTGCTGGCAAACCGTTTCAAAAAGAACGCTGGGCGGGTGTGGTCGACGCGGTGGGCTCACACACCTTGGCCAATGTGCTGGCGCAAACCCGCTATGGCGGCGCGGTGGCGGCTTGTGGTTTGGCGCAGGGCATGGATTTGCCCACCACCGTCATGCCGTTTATTTTGCGCAATGTTCGCTTGATCGGGGTTGACTCCGTCATGGCGCCTTTGGCACTGCGCCAGCAAGCCTGGGCGCGTTTGGCCCAAGACTTGGATATCGCAAGCTGGAAAGCATGATTGAAGAAGTGGATTTAGACCACGCCGCCGAGCGTGCTCAGGCACTCATGGCGGGGCAGGTGCGCGGCCGTGTGGTGGTGAGGATTTAAGCCATGTTGATGGATGCAGATGAATCCCAGTTGGTGTTGATCGATTACCAAGACAAGTTTTTACCCGCTCTGTGGGAGGGCCAAGCCTGTTGGGACAATGCGCTGAAGCTGGCGCAAGCCGCGCATCTTTTGGGCCTGCCGGTGTGGGGCACCGAGCAAAACCCTTCTCGCTTGGGCAATCTCTCACCCGCCATGAAAGCCTTGTGCAGGCAAACCCTGTCCAAAATGCATTTCAGTGCTTGCGAGGAGGGATTGCTAGAGCTCTTGCAACCCGCTCCAGCGGCCAAGCCGGTGCAAGGTAACGCCCGCAGCTTGCCCAAGCACCTGCAAAAACCCATCTCCACCGAGCCAGAGCGGCGCAGCATCGTTTTGGCGGGCGTCGAGGCGCATGTGTGTTTGTTACAAACCGCTTTAGATTTACTGGAAGAAGAGTGGGAGGTTTGGGTGGTTACCGACGCCTGCAGTTCGCGCACCGAGCGCAACCGTGACGCCGCCTACGACCGCTTGGCTGGCGCGGGAGCCGAACTGGTGACCACTGAGATGGTGCTGTTCGAATGGTTGCGTAGCGCAGAGCATCCCCAATTTAAAGAGGTTCAGGCCTTCATCAAATAAAAATGCACCCATCAGGGGAGACAAGATGAGCAACTACCAGGCTTTTTACCGCCGGTCTTTAGACGACCGAGAGGGTTTTTGGGCTGAGCAAGCCCAACTGATTGACTGGCATGTGCCGCCCAGCCAGATCTGCGATTACAGCCAGCCGCCCTTTGCCAACTGGTTCGAGGGCGGGCAAACCAATTTGTGCCACAACGCCGTAGACCGTCACTTGGCACAACATGCCGATAAGCCCGCGCTGATTTATGTCTCTACCGAAACCGATACCGAGGTGACTTACAGCTTTGCCGAGCTAAGCGAAGAAGTGCAGCGCATGGCGGCGATTTTGCAAAGCTTGGGTGTGGTCAAAGGTGACAGGGTTCTGATTTATATGCCCATGATTGCCGAGGCCGCGTTTGCCATGTTGGCCTGTGTGCGCATAGGTGCCATTCACTCTGTGGTGTTCGGCGGTTTTGCGTCTCATGCTTTAGCTTCGCGCATTGAAGATGCCAGCCCTAAGTTGCTCATCAGCGCCGACGCGGGTTCACGCGGGGGCAAGATCGTGCCCTATAAACCTTTGCTGGATGAAGCTGTTCAACTCAGCCAGCACAAGCCCTCGGCGGTGTTGATGGTCAACCGCGGCTTGACTGCTTTCACCAGCGTGGCGGGGCGCGACCATGACTACGCCGCCCTGCGCCAAACCCATTTTCATGCCCAAGTGCCGTGTGAGTGGGTGGACAGCAAGCACATCAGTTACACGCTTTACACCTCAGGCACCACCGGCAAACCTAAAGGCGTGCAGCGCGACACCGGTGGCTATGCGGTGGCCTTGGCGGCCAGCATGCAGCATATTTTCGAAGGCCAAGCAGGGCAGGTGTATTTTTCTACCAGCGACATAGGTTGGGTTGTGGGTCACAGCTACATCATTTACGGTCCCTTGCTTGCTGGCATGGCCACGCTCATGTACGAGGGCTTGCCCACTCGCCCCGACGGCGGCATTTGGTGGCAGTTGGTTGAGAAGTACAAAGTCACCCACATGTTCAGCGCACCCACAGCGGTGCGGGTGCTGAAAAAACAAGACCCAGCGCTGCTGTCCACATACGATATTTCCAGCCTCAAGGCCCTGTATTTAGCAGGTGAACCGCTGGATGAACCCACGGCTCAGTGGATTGCCGATGGCCTGAACAAACCCATCATCGACAACTACTGGCAAACCGAAACCGGTTGGCCCATCCTCACCGTGGCTAACGGCGTGCAAAAAATGCCCAGCAAGTACGGTAGTCCTGGCGTGCCCATGTACGGTTATGACGTGAAGTTGATTGACCAAGCCACAGGCGAGACTTTGCTGGGTGCCAATCAAAAAGGCGTGGTGGTCATCGAAGGCCCGCTGCCGCCAGGTTGCTTACAAACCCTGTGGGGCGACGACCAACGTTTTGTGAAAACCTATTGGCAAAGCACTTCAGACAAATGGCATTACTCCACTTTCGACTGGGGCGTGCGCGACGAAGACGGCTATTACTTTATTTTGGGGCGTACCGATGATGTGATCAATGTGGCGGGTCACCGCTTGGGCACGCGAGAGATTGAAGAAAGCATCTCCAGCCACCCTAATGTGGCGGAAGTGGCGGTGGTGGGCGTGGCCGATCAGCTCAAAGGGCAAGTGGCCATGGCTTTTGTGGTCGCCAAAGATGCGTCTGCTTTGGGCGAGCCTGCTGCCCGTTTGAAGTTGGAAGGTGAAATCATGAAGCTGGTGGACAGCCATTTGGGCGCTATCGCCAGACCCTCAAGGGTGCTGTTTTTAAGCCTCTTGCCCAAGACCCGCAGCGGCAAGCTGCTGCGCCGCGCCATCCAAGCGGTGTGCGAAAAACGCGACCCGGGCGACCTCACNACCCTTGACGACCCAACGCCTTTGCAACAAATCAAAGAACAGCTGGCTTAAAACAATCGGGGTCAGATTCCAATTAATTCACGCGGCTTACCTAAGACAAAACAATTGGAATCTGACCCCGATTATTTGAAGCTTGTCGTGAAATAGTCAGACATCAGTGGCACAATAGGTNTACATATCTGAGGGGCAGCCCCTTGGGTCGCATCCACTATCCGGTTCAGCCGTGTCGTGGAGGGTTCTTCAACCAANCTAATGTTTCCTGCAGGGAAACGGAGGTCAGCGCCATGAGCGATTCATCGCAGACGGTTTCGTCCGTCTATCAAGCCTATGCAGGCAACACTTATCTCTTCGGGGGCAACGCCCCTTATGTCGAAGAGATGTACGAAAACTACCTCGCCAACCCCGGCAGCGTGCCCGACAGCTGGCGCCAGTATTTCGATGCCCTGCAACACGTTCCCGCTGTGGATGGCAGCAACGCCAAAGACGTGCCGCATTTGCCGGTGGTCAATGCATTTGCCGAACGCGCCAAGCAAGGCGGTACCCGCGTGGTCATGGCCAGCGCCGACGCAGAAATGGGTCGCAAGCGCACCGCTGCGCAGCAGTTGATCGCCGCCTACCGCAATGTGGGCCAACGCTGGGCCAATCTCGACCCTTTGCAGCGCACCGAGCGCCCCGCTATCCCCGAGCTAGAACCGTCTTTCTATGGTTTTGCCGACGCCGACCAAGAAACCGTGTTCGACACCAGCAACACCTTTTTTGGCAAAGACCGCATGAGCCTGCGCGAGTTGATCAACGCCTTGCGGGAAACCTATTGCGGCACCTTGGGCGCGGAGTATATGTACACCTCCGACATGACCGAAAAACGCTGGTGGCAGCAAAAATTGGAAAGCATTCGCAGCAAGCCCACCTTCAGTGTCGAAAAGAAAAAACACATCCTCGACCGCCTCACCGCTGCTGAGGGCTTGGAGCGCTATTTGCACACCAAATACGTGGGCCAAAAGCGCTTTTCTTTAGAGGGTGGAGAAAGCTTTATTGCAGCCATGGACGAGTTGATTCACATGGCCGGTATCAAAGGCGTTCAAGAGGTGGTGATTGGCATGGCCCACCGCGGCCGCTTGAATGTGCTGGTCAACACCATGGGCAAACTGCCCGCCGATATGTTTGCCGAGTTTGACCACACTGCCCCTGAAGATTTGCCTGCAGGCGACGTGAAATACCACCAAGGCTTTAGCTCGGACGTATCTACCCCCGGCGGACCGGTTCACCTGAGCTTGGCTTTCAACCCTTCGCACTTGGAGATCGTCAATCCGGTGGTCGAGGGTTCGGTGCGCTCGCGTATGGACCGTCGCGGTGACCCCAAGGGCAGCCAAGTGTTGCCCGTGTTAGTGCACGGCGACGCGGCTTTTGGGGGACAAGGCGTCAACCAAGAAACCTTGGCGCTGGCGCAAACCCGTGGCTACTCCACCGGCGGTACGGTGCACATCATCATCAACAACCAAATTGGTTTCACCACCTCCGATCCGCGCGATATGCGCTCCTCGGTGTTTTGCACCGATATCGTCAAAATGGTTGAAGCGCCTGTGCTGCACGTCAACGGCGACGACCCCGAAGCGGTGGTCTTGGCGGCCCAATTGGCGCTGGAATACCGCATGGAGTTTGGCCAAGACGTGGTGGTTGATATCACTTGTTTTCGTAAACTCGGTCACAACGAACAAGACACCCCCAGTTTGACGCAGCCCTTGATGTACAAAAAAATCGCGGCCCACCCAGGCACGCGAAAGATGTATGCCGAGCGCTTGGCTTCGCAAGGCTTGGGCGAGAGTTTGGGTGACGAGATGGTCAAGACCTACCGCGCTGCTTTGGATGCGGGTAAAAACACCTCCGACCCGGTTTTGAGCAATTTCAAAACCAAGTTCACGGTGGATTGGTCACCGTTCTTGGGCAAAAAATGGACCGATGTGGCCGATACCGCCATTCCCATGGCAGAGTGGAAGCGCTTGGCTGAACGCATCACCACCATTCCTGCCACCATTGCCCCCCATCCTTTGGTGAAAAAGGTCTATGACGACCGCGCTGCCATGGGCCGCGGCGATTTGCCGGTGGACTGGGGCATGGGCGAGCACATGGCCTTTGCTTCCTTGGTGGCCAGTGGCTTTCCCGTGCGTTTGTCGGGCGAAGATTGCGGACGCGGGACCTTCACCCACCGCCATGCAGTGATTCACGACCAAAACCGCGAGAAGTGGGATACCGGCTCTTATATTCCTTTGCAAAATGCAGGCGACAACCAATCACCCTTCAATGTGATTGACTCCATCTTGTCGGAAGAAGCGGTGCTGGGTTTCGAGTACGGCTACGCCTCCAACGACCCCAATACCTTGGTGGTGTGGGAGGCTCAATTTGGCGACTTTGCCAATGGCGCCCAAGTGGTGATCGACCAGTTCATTGCGTCTGGTGAAGTTAAGTGGGGCCGGGTCAACGGCATCACGCTGATGCTGCCCCACGGTTATGAGGGCCAAGGGCCTGAGCACAGTTCAGCCCGCGTCGAGCGCTTTATGCAGTTGGCGGCTGACACCAATATGCAGCTTGTTCAACCCACCACCGCCAGCCAAATCTTCCACGTGCTGCGTCGCCAAATGGTGCGCAACCTCAGAAAGCCTTTGATCATCTTTACCCCGAAGTCTTTGTTGCGCCACAAAGACGCCACTTCGCCTGTGGCCGAGTTCACCAAGGGCGGTTTTCAGACCATCATTCCCGAGCACAAGGACATCAAGGCCGATAAGGTTAAGCGCATCGTCATTTGCAGCGGCAAGGTGTATTACGACTTGGCCAAAAAGCGAGAAGACAACGGCCACGACGACACGGTCTTGTTGCGCTTGGAACAGCTCTATCCTTTTCCGCACAAGGTGTTTGCTGCCGAGCTGAAAAAGTACCCCCATGCCAGTGAAGTGGTGTGGTGCCAAGATGAACCGCAAAACCAAGGTGCTTGGTTTTTTGTGCAGCACTACCTGTTTGAAAACATGGCCACTGGCCAAAAGCTGGGCTACAGCGGTCGCGCTGCCTCGGCTTCACCCGCGGTGGGTTACTCGCATTTGCACCAAGAGCAGCAAAAGGCTTTGGTGGATGGCGCGTTTGCTCGCCTCAAGGGTTTCATATTGACCAAGTAGGAAAAACACATCATGAGCATCATTGAAGTCAAAGTACCGCAACTCTCAGAATCCGTGGCTGAAGCCACCTTGTTGCAATGGAAGAAAAAAGTTGGCGACGCTGTAGCTGTCGACGAAATTTTGATCGACGTTGAAACCGATAAAGTGGTGCTGGAAGTTCCCGCCCCCTCGGCTGGCGTGTTGGTTGAAATTCTCTGCGTCGACGGCGCCACCGTGTTGGCCGAGCAACTTATCGCCCGCATAGACACCACAGCCACCGCCTCTGCGGCAGTCCCAGTGGCTGCTGCCAAACCCGCTGCTGCAGTTGCCCCCGCCGCCGTTTCAGCGGCACCGACACC
>JGI25914J50564_10000521_pt1 | contig 12873 bp, 15 predicted proteins | sample LauGreSuBDMM15SN_2_FD_50564 | JGI IMG/M metagenome (IMG submission 50564) | reverse complement strand
TGAAATTCGCTTTTAAAAAAATCTAAAAAGGGATCATAGAAAAGCTGGTTTTCAAACATTCTTATGACGGCAAAAAGAGCAATCAAGAGTATAATCCAAAAGATTTTCATTTTATTTTGAAGCAGTTTTTTTATCATATCCTGAAAATTTATTGACCCAAATCAGCCACAATCCGAAAACAACGCCGTAAATAAACAACGGAAAAATAATGTCGTGCATCAAATGTTCGTAGACCTTATAATGAATTAAACCCATTGTTAATAAGGCAATTCTCAGTACATTCAACAGATGAATAATAAGAACGCCAAACATAATATATATCGTTGTTTGTAATAATTTCCCACTGAAAGCAATGATAAACGCAGTAAACAAAATCATGACGCTAACTGCATTGCATCCTTCAACAATGCGCACAATGGCTACGTTATTCAAGTACATTCTGACAGAAGATTCTGAATCGTGCGGCAGCAATGTGATTTTGTAATCAAAAAAGTTCAATACGTCGCCAGATTGATTGGCGACCATTTGTGTAATGCCATCCACTTCAAATTTTGTGGTGTCAAATTGGTTCAGGTACAGTTGGTAAAAGAAAATTAAAGTCAAATAGCTCAGTAGAAATTTTCCTAAAAAAAGTAAGAAGGGTCTGTATTTTTTAAAATAATTTTCCAAAGCAGTTTTTTTAACAAATTTATGTAATTTTAGGTAGTAACAATTAAATACTTTTGTAAAAAAACANGCAAACAATGAATTTTGAATTATTAANACCAAAGGTTACCGATATCACAACAAACGCAAGCGATTCGAGGGATGAAAAATTGTTCAAAATCTGTGCATTGCTGGAACAAAATATAGATTATTACACTTGGGTTGGATTCTATTTTGCCAACCACGCAACCCAAACTTTGCACCTTGGTCCGTATGTTGGTGCGCCAACCGATCACACCGAAATCCCCTTCGGGAAAGGCATTTGCGGACAAGTTGCCGTTTCAAACCAGAATTTTGTAGTTCCTGATGTAGCTGCGCAAGACAATTATATTGCTTGCAGTTTTACGGTAAAATCTGAAATTGTGGTTCCGCTTTTTGTAAATGGCGAAAACATTGGTCAAATCGACATTGACTCTAATGTTTTAGATCCGTTTACCACTGCTGACGAACGCTTTTTGGAATTTGTTAATGAAGAAGTTGCGAAGTTGTTTTAAATTCAATTGCAATGNCAAAAGTCAATTTCAATAGCAATTACAATGGCAAAAGTCAATTACAATAGTAATTTCAATGGCAATTACAATGGCAATTTTAATGACAAAAAGCAATTTTAAGCTGAAGAAAGAAGGCGAAGCTTATTTGTTTTTTAAAAAATTGCGACTCAGCTTAAACCGACAACTTTTCTTAAATTTGATTTGACTGCAAAATCGAAACTATTTTCAGAAATAAAAGAAATCCCATTTCAAAAATTTGAAATGGGATCTTGTATTTTTTAAAATCTGCAATCAAACTTCGTTGATCACAAATCTAAAATCACTAACCTAATGCAGCTCTTTTAAATCCTGTAACCACAAGGTTTTTATCTAAAGATTTTACATATTCAGCTACGCTTAATTTGTTGTCTTTGATGTAATCTTGGTTTACTAAAGTGTTGTCTTTAAAGAAACGTTGTAATTTTCCTTTAGCAATATTGTCTAACATTGCTTCTGGTTTACCTTCTTGACGCAATAAATCTTTAGCAATTTCGATTTCTTTTGCGATAGTTTCAGAATCAACTCCGTCTTCGTTCAAAGCAATTGGAGCCATTGCAGCAGCTTGCATTGCAATGTTTCTAGCTACTTCTTCTGCTCCTTCTACNTTAGCAGACAAAGCAACGATGGTAGCGATTTTGTTTCCAGAGTGGATGTAAGATCCAACGAAAGCACCTTCTAATTTCTCAAAAGTTCTGATTTCTAATTTTTCACCGATAACGCCAGTTTGCTCGATTAATTTATCTGCAACTGTTATTCCGTTAAAATCTGATGCTAAAAATGCTTCTTTAGAATCGAAGTTCANTGCAGAATTAGCCATTTCAGTAGCCATTTTCACAAAGTTTTCGTTCATTCCTACGAAGTCAGTTTCGCAGTTCAAAGTAATTACGATACCAGCAGTTTTATCCGCGTTCACTACTGCAATTGCAGCACCTTCTGTAGATTCTCTGTCAGATCTGTTTGCAGCTACTTTTTGTCCTTTTTTACGAAGGTTTTCAATTGCTAAATCAAAATCTCCTTCAGCTTCTACAAGTGCTTTCTTGCAGTCCATCATTCCTGCACCTGTGATTGTTCTTAATTTATTTACGTCTGCAGCAGTAATTGTTGCCATTTTATATTTAATTTAAAGATTAAAATTTGTTCAAAAAAAGAAATTCCAATTCAAAAATCCCAAATTCCAACGTTATGAAATCATCAAATTTGATAATTCTTTGGAATTTGGAATCTAAGTATTGGAACTTTAATTTATTTATTCTTCTGTTTTCGTTTCTTCAACTGCTGGAGTTTCTTCCACTTCTGCAACAGGAGCAGCTTCAACTTCTGCAGCTAGAGCAACTTCAACTTCTGCAACAACTTCTACAGCTGGAGCAACAGCTTCTGCTACTGGAGCTTCTTCTGCTTCTTCTGAAATATCAGAAAATTCACCTTCTTTTGCATCAGCACTTCTGTTTGAAGCACCATCAATTACGGCAGCAGTAACTAAAGTTAGAATTTTCTCAATAGATTTTGAAGCATCATCGTTAGCTGGAATTACATAATCAACCTCACGTGGGTCAGAATTTGTATCCACCATCGCAAAAACTGGAATGTTTAATTTTTGAGCTTCTTTTATTGCGATGTGCTCTGCTTTAATATCTACTACAAATAATGCAGCAGGAAGGCGAGACATATCAGCAATTGAACCTAAGTTTTTCTCTAACTTGGCACGAAGACGATCTACTTGCAAACGCTCTTTTTTAGAAAGTGTCATGAATGTTCCGTCTTTTTTCATTCTATCAATAGTAGCCATTTTTTTAACAGCTTTACGAATAGTTACGAAATTGGTCAACATTCCACCTGGCCATCTTTCAGTAATGTAAGGCATGTTGGCAGCTTTAGCTTTTTCAGCTACGATGTCTTTAGCTTGTTTTTTGGTAGCAACGAATAAAATTTTTCTACCTGATGCAGCAATTTTTTTCAAAGCATCATTAGCTTCTTCAATTTTTGCNGCTGTTTTATACAGGTTGATAATGTGAATTCCATTACGCTCCATATAAATATAAGGAGCCATGTTTGGATCCCATTTGCGGGTCATGTGTCCGAAGTGAACACCCGCTTCTAATAATTCTTTAACTTCTACTTTGTTTGCCATTGTGTAATAGTTTACGTTCTGTTGATTAGCAATGGATTTTTAGGTTATTGGTTAAATTTATAAGTTTAATTACTAAACTCTAAACACTCACCTTCTAAACTTTTTTTAAACCATTTAGATGCTAAACTAATTCCAATTTGTTATGGAATATCGACAACTTGTTGTTTTAAATTTAATTTTGAAATGTTGAATTTTGTTCAACACGGATTTGTAAAAATTGAATTTCGGATTTGTTATTAAAAACAAAGACAAAATTGTAATTCTTCGGCATATTAACGTTTCGAGAATTGGAATCTCTTACGTGCTTTTTTCTGTCCGAATTTTTTACGTTCTACCATTCTTGGATCTCTNGTAAGNAATCCTTCTGGNTTCAAGATAGCTCTGTTTCCTTCGCCAACTTCACACATTACTCTTGCTAATGCCATACGTACAGCTTCAGCTTGACCTGTTGAACCTCCTCCATAAACATTTACTTTTACGTCATAGTTTCCAACATTTTCTGTCATAGACATTGGTTGTAAAACTTTGTACTGTAAAGTTGCAGTTGGGAAATAAGTTGCAAATGGTTTTTTGTTAACCGTAATTGTTCCTGTTCCTTCTGAAACATAAACACGTGCAACGGCACATTTTCTTCTTCCGATTTTGTGAATAACTGCCATTATTTTAAGTCGTTAAGGTTAACAGTTCTTGGTTTTTGAGCAGCTTGTTTGTGCTCTGTTCCAACAACAACATTTAGATTTCTAAAAAGTTCAGCTCCTAATTTGTTTTTAGGCAACATTCCTTTTACTGCTTTTTCCACTAACATTGCTGGGTTTTTGCTTTGCAATACTTTAGCGGTTAAAGTTCTTTGTCCTCCTGGGTAACCTGTATGACGCATGTAAATTTTGTCATCCATTTTTTTACCTGTAAGGTTGATTTTTTCTGAGTTGATAACAATTACGTTATCTCCACAGTCCACGTGTGGTGTGTAACTTGGTTTATACTTACCTCTCAAAATCATAGCGACTTTGGATGCAAGACGGCCCAAGTTGTGCCCGTCAGCGTCTACCACAATCCATTCTTTGGATACGGTTGCTTTGCTTGCTGATACTGTTTTGTAGCTTAATGCGTTCACAATAAATTATTTTAATTAAACATTCCATTCCAAACTCGAAGTATCGAAATTCGGATTGCAAAAGTACACTTTTTTATTTTAAATACAATAGCGCACAAAAATTTTCTTTTTATTTGAAAATCAACTACAAAACTGTTGAAGTAGTCGTTTCATTTTTATCATAAAAACAGCTTATTTCTTAAAAATATAGATATGATGGGTTTTTAGGGTGTAAAAGTTAATTTTTTTTCTTTACTTTACGTCTTAAATCTATTTTTGGTACGATTTGTACTTTTTGATATCCAATTCACACAAAAAAAATGAAAGAAAAAGCCACCCTCAAACAAATAGCCAAAGATTTAGGTGTTTCAGTTTCGACTGTTTCAAAAGCATTGAACGATAGCCCGGAAATTAGCCAGCCAACAAAAGTAAAAATTCAAGAATTCGCCAAACTCAAAAATTACAAGCCAAACATAACGGCTTTAAATTTGAAGAATCGTAAGACAAAGACAATAGGAGTAATCATACCAAACATTTTAAATTCTTTTTTCGCAAAAGTGTTCAGTGGAATCGAAAAAGTAGCGGAAAAAAAAGGATACCATGTAATTACTTGTATTTCGAATGAATCCTTAGAAAAAGAAATTCATACCATGGAAATGTTAAGCAATGGTACAATTGACGGTTTTATTCTCTCTATTTCAGAGGAATCTCAAAAGGAAAATAATTTTCAACATTTTACCGATATTATCAATGACGGAACACCAATCGTAATGTTCGATAGGATTACCGACGAAGTAAATTGCGACAAAGTAGTGGTTGATGATTTGGATTCTGCAACCGATGCCACGCAACACCTTATTAATATTGGATGTAAAAAAATAGCTCTTTTTTCTACAATTGACAACTTGAGTGTTGCTAAACTTCGGGCAAAAGGATATTACAAAGCTTTAGAAAATAACAAAATACAATTGAACGAAAATTTGCTTTTGCTTTGTGATTCTCAAGATGATTTTGATGATAAAATCGATGCTTTTTTTCAAAACAACACTATCGATGCGGCTTTCGGATTAGACGAACACAGTTCTGCAAAAGCAATCAAAATGGGATTNAAATATGGCTATAAAATTCCAGAAAATCTTTCTGTAATTGGTTTTGCCGATGGAGTTTGGTCACGTCGTTTGTCCCCAAGTTTATCAACAGTAAGTCAACATGGTCCAGAAATTGGAGAAGCCGCCGCAAAAATGTTGATTGAAAAACTCGAAAGCAAAGAAGAAGAATATACCTATCGCACGCAAGTGATTAAAACGGAATTAAGGCAACGAGAATCGACTCGAAAATTGAAATGATTCTTTTTAGCGCAACCAATTAGATGATTTGCCATCAAAATATAATAATATTAATTAAAATAGTATATTTACACCATAAAATTTGATATGAAACCGATTATTACGTTTGTGCTTTTTTTCTTTTTGGCTAATTTTGCTTTTGCGCAAGAAAAGTTAGATGTTTTTGATGTAGCTAGAAAAGGAACAGTTGAACAAGCAAAAGATTTAATGAAATCCAATCCCCAAATATTTGATGTTACCAACCAAGAAGGATATTCTCCACTGATTTTGGCCTGTTATCGCAGTAATAATGAAGTTGCTAAATTCATTATCGAAAATGGAGGTGATATAAATGGCAATAGCAACATGGGAACTCCCTTAATGGCAGCGATTGTTAAAGGAAATAATGAAATTGCCCAACTTTTAATTGAAAAAAAAGCAGATTTAAATTTGGCTGATAAAAATGGAATAACTGCTTTAATTTATGCTGTTCAATTTCAGAATAAAACAGTTTTAGTAAATTTAATTCAAAATAAAGCAGACAAAAATCACAAAGACAAAGAAGGAAAAACGGCATTTGAATATGCAGTTTTTACAGGGAATGAAGAAATTATTAACTTACTTAAATAAACAAACATGAAGAAAACTACTTTATTATTATTAACTTTTTTGAGTTTTGCTGCATTTGCACAGACAAAAACAACAGGTGTCGTAAATGTTGGTCAAAATCTAACCGTAAAATTAGATTTAAATAATTCGAACTCAACCGCGACACTTACGATAACAAGCCCATCTACCAGTTGGTATGGTTTAGGATTCGCAACAAGTTTTGCTCCTGAAGGAGGCGGAATGCCCGCTGGAACAGACTGTGTGATTTTAAGAAGCGCAACAAATTTTAGTGATTCAAAAATTACAGGAAATGGCAATCCACAAGCAGACGCAACGCAAAATTGGATTATTTCTAGTAATACTGTTGCAGGATCAATAAGAACAATAGTAGCTACTCGCCCTTTTTCGACTGGAGATTCTAACGATTATACTTTTAATTACGCTCTAAATGCTATTGCTTTTTTATATGCTAGCCCAGGAAATGGAAGTTTTTCAGTATCAAATCATGGCGGTGCTAGAGGTTATCAAGATGCTGCTTTGACCGTTTTAGGAATTGAAGATTTTTCTTTAAATGCTTCTACTGTTTTTCCGAATCCATCGAATGGCAATTTTATGATAAAAACCAAAACTGGTTTAGATAAAATTGATGTATATACGCAAACTGGCGCTTTTGTAAAGACAATCGAAGTTAAAACAATAACTGAAACAGAAGTAAATGTTGAAGGTTTATCGACAGGAGTTTATTTAATTCAACTTCAAAATTCAACAGAAAAATCTTGGAAAAAAGTTTTGATTAACTAAAAAGTAAAACTTGAATAAAACAAAAAGTCCAACTTTTCAAGTTGGATTTTTTTTTCCTAGAAGTTTTTCGAAACCTTATCAATCGCTCGAATAGTAAAATCCAAATCTTCATAAGTTAAAGCGTCGGTAATGAACCAACTTTCATAAGCTGATGGAGCGATATAAATTCCTTCGTTCAAAAGGCCATGGAAGAATTTTTTGAAAGTTGCATTATCACCTTTAGCAGCCGATTTAAAATCAATAACAGGATTTTTGTCAAAATGCACAGAAATCATTGAGCCAACACGATTTACCGTAAATTCAATATTGTTTTTTGTCAAAACGCCATTGATTCCTTCGGCTAAATAAGCGGTTTTCTCTTCTAATCTTTTAAAAATAGATTCATCGTCATTTAAAGCTTGCAGCATTGTTAATCCCGCAGCCATCGCCAGTGGATTTCCAGACAAAGTTCCCGCTTGATAAACCGGGCCAAGTGGTGCAAGAAAATTCATAATTTCCGCACGAGCCGCAAAAGCTCCCACAGGCAAACCGCCACCAATTACTTTACCAAATGTAACTATATCTGCAGTAACGCCAAACAGTTCTTGAACACCACCTTTTGCTAATCTAAAACCGGTCATCACTTCGTCAAAAATCAATAAAATTTCATTTTCGTCGCACAAAGTTCTCAAGCCTTCTAAAAAGCCGTTTTGTGGTGGAATACATCCCATATTTCCCGCAACTGGCTCCACTATTATTGCAGCAATTTCACCTTTGTTGGCAGCTATTAAAGTTTGTACAGATTCTAAATTGTTATAATCTGCCAATAAAGTATCTTTAGCCGTTCCAGCCGTTACGCCAGGACTATTTGGAGAACCAAAAGTAACAGCGCCACTTCCGGCTTGAATCAAAAATGAATCTGAATGCCCGTGATAGCAACCTGCAAATTTGATGATTTTATCTTTTTTTGTAAATCCTCTAGCTAGTCGAATAGCACTCATGCACGCTTCTGTACCAGAATTCACAAAACGAATTTTATCAATTCCAGGCACCATTTCGATGGCCAATTGCGCGATTTGTGTTTCTAGTGCTGTTGGCATTCCGAATGAAGTTCCTAGTGTGGCTCGTTCTGTAATTGCTGCTACGACAGGTTCAAAAGCATGACCCAAAATCATTGGTCCCCAAGAATTGATATAATCGATTAATTTATTTCCATCTTCATCAAACAAATAAGCACCTTTTGCACTTTTAACAAAAATAGGTGTTCCACCAACGGCTTTGAAAGCGCGAACAGGAGAGTTTACGCCACCGGGAATTACTTTTTCTGCATCAGCAAACAGCTGACTACTTCTTTGGTATAACATTTTTAGTATTGTTTTTAAGATTGCATAACGTATATTGCACAATTGTAATAAGCACTGTTGTAAAAAACATCTAAATTAAAAGATGAAATTATACTTTAAACAATTTTAATTCGTAATTTTTAATTTTTAATTTTAAGTTTTTGTCCTATTGAAAGCGCATCATCGTAAAGATTATTTTTCTGCTTTAATTCTTCAACCGAAAGATTGAATTTTTTTGAAATGGAATAAAAAGTATCTCCTTTTTGAACTTCATAAAAACCAGCATCTTGACCAGCTGAACTTGCAATGATTGGTTGATTAGTTTTCGGAATGTAAGTTGTTCCTAAAACTTCTGCATCATATTGGTGCAAATTGTAACGCTCGATATACGAAATTAACTTTTGCGGATATTTTGGGTCGGTGGCATATCCGCAGGTTTTTAGGCCTTTCGCCCAAGCTGCATAGTCGCCTTTTGGCAACAAAAACAATTCGGAATAGCGCGTTCTGGAAGTCAAAAACAGAGCATGGTCTTTATAGGATTCTGAAGGGTCTTTGTATTTTCTGAAACATTCTTGTGCAGCATCATCATCATGATTGACGGATTCACCCGTCCAACCAACATGGCATTTAATTCCAAAATGATTATTTCCACTCAATGCCAAATCGCCTTTTCCTGCACCAGATTCTAAAATACCTTGCGCCAAAATTATACTTGCTGGAATGCCATAGTTTTTCATATTTCCCATCGCAATGTCTTTAAATTGCAGAATATAGGCAGCAACAACTTCAGTATAAACCACTGTTTTGGATGTTGATTCCATGGTTTCAGTCTGTTTATTTTGACCTGTGTTATTTGGTTTTTTTTCGTCGGAATTTGACGCAACAGGTTTTGAAACTTCAGGTTTTTTAGTAGTTTGCACCACTCCTTTTTTCGGTTTTGGGTAAGATTTTGGCGTAGTTCTGACCACATTTTGTGTGCTATGACAAGCCATCAGACCAAAAAACATTACTAATAAGAGTGCTTTTTTAAACATTTATTTCAATAGTTTTTATATTTTTCTTTTTCAGTTTAAGGTTCATTCCTTCAATTGCTTGCAATCCGCCAGTGTGAACCATCAAAATTTTTGAATTTTCAGGAAAATAATTTTTATTTATCAAATCCGTAACGCCAAAAACCATCTTGCTAGTATAAATAGGGTCTAAAGGAATTTTATATTTTTGATAAAATGAATTGATAAATGCTATTAAGTCTTCATCAACTTTTGCGTAACCCCCAAAATGATAATCTAAAATCAATTCCCAGTTATTATTTTTTGCAAATTTACGAATTTCATTTTGTAAAAAATCGCCTTTCAGGGCAGGAAATCCTAAAANTTTTTGGTGGGGCAAAATNCTGTTTATNATTCCAGAAATTGTTCCGCCAGTTCCTACACAAGTACAAATATAATTGAACTTTTTATCTTCANCACTCAANATTTCTTCACAACCTTTAATTGCTAAATCATTGGTTCCTCCCTCCGGAATTAGATAAAAATTGTCATGTTTTTCTTCCAACAGGTTCAAAAATGCAAATTCATTTTTAGAGCGGTATGCTTCACGAGGAATAAAATCTAATTTCATTCCGTGTTCCTCTGCAAATTTTAATGTTGGATTTTTTTCTGTTTTCGAAGCCAGCTCATCGCCACGAATAACACCGATTGTCTTGAAGCCATTTTCTTGTCCTGCAAAAGCAACTGCTGCGATATGATTAGAAAATGCGCCGCCAAACGTTAATATTGTGGTTTTGTTTTCGGTTTTTGCTTGAAGTAAATTGTATTTTAGTTTTCTGAATTTATTACCAGAAACAAATGGATGAATCAAATCTTCTCGTTTGATCCAGAGTTCAATTTTTCGGGTTTCATCAATAAAAACAAGTTGGTTTTCTGATTTCATAGAAAAGAATAATTTAAAAAGTTCCAAAATTTTCTTTTCATTAAGTAATTCAGATTTTTTTCGTTCGCATACGCTTCTTTTTCAAAACAAATGTTGCGATACGCTTTGTTTTTGTCTTTAAACTTCAAGAATTTTATGCCAAAATCANATAAGTNCCAAATGTAAAAAGGCAAAACAAGCAATTCTTTTTGTTGTTGGATGTGAATTTTTTCATGGTTCATCAATATTTCATCTTCCAAATCTGTATTTTTCGCAACAAAAACAANAGGAAACAGTGTTAAACCACGAACGCCATTTTGGATTAAATATTTTGATGTTATAATAATCATTTACAAATGTTATAAATTTGTCGTTATGAAGGAGCAAAATAACGAAAATAAATTAACTGAAGGGGAAGATTTCTATTTAACTCCCGAAGGTTACAGGTGTTTTACCGAAAAACACCATCTNAAACGGGGTTATTGCTGCAAAAGTGGTTGCCGACATTGTCCGTATGGATTTGATAAAAAAACGAACGAAATAAAAAAACAAAGTTGATTTGTTTGTTTTGATTTGTGATAGTCAATTTGTGAAGAAATTTAAGTTTTTTAAACAAAGATTAAACGAAAGCTGGTTTCAACTCCATTTAGTTTCAGAACAATCTTCATTACAAAAGTTAATAAATTTACAAACCCAAATAATAAAATTGTGGTTGTCTTAAAAATTCTTAATTTCACACACTGAAAATTTTGATAAATAAAAACATGTACAACTTTGATTGGAGAAATCTATTAGACCCACTTTATTACATTCATTTTGATATTGATGGCGTAAAAATTGGACTTTTTATTGTGTTGTTTATTGTTTTTGCCGAAACCGGACTTTTTGCTGGTTTTTTTCTTCCTGGCGATAGTTTGCTTTTTTTAGCTGGGATTTACAATCGCGAACTCGTAGAAAATGTTCTTTTTTTGGAAAGCAATTTTATAAATGTTGCACTTTTATCAACATTGGTAGCAGTAGCAGGTGTTTTGGGTAATATCGTAGGCTATTGGTTTGGTGCAAAAAGTGGTTATTATTTGTATAATAAGGAAGACAGTTTTTGGTTTAAGAAAAAATACCTGATCCAATCAAAAGACTTTTTTGAAAAATATGGTGGAAAGGCAATCATATTTGCACGTTTTGTTCCGATTTTTAGAACTTTTGCGCCAATTGTGGCTGGAATTGTTACCATGGATAAAAAGAAATTCATGTTTTATAATATTTTGAGTTCTTTTGTTTGGTCATTTACCTTGATATTTTCAGGACATTATCTGTATGGGTTTTTACTTAAAAACTATGCAATAGATTTGAAAGAGCACATTGAATTGATCGTGATTTCTTTGGTCGGAATTACAATTATACCAGTAATTTACAAATTCAGTAAAAACTTGAATACCGATAATCAAGAATAATATTGCTAATTTATTCATTCCTAAAAACAGGATTTGAATTGCTTGAAATTCTATTTAACACGAAAAAATGTTATTATTTGTAATTTTTTCACTAAAATTGAACTCTTTTTCTACTTGAAATATATTATGAAACTATACAAACTTTTTGCAATCCTTTTATTTATTGGTTTTTCGGGATATTCTCAACAAAAAATCACCATTGAAGACATTTATCGAGGCACTTTTCGAACCAAAGGAATGGACGAATTGCAATCACTCAAAAACACCAACCAATACACGGTTTTGAATTTTGACAGGACATCAAAAACTTTTCAATTTGATTTGTATGATTTTGCAACTTTAAAGAAAAGCAATACTTTAATTGATTCGAAAAATTTCAAAGAATTAGAAAATGGAATTGATAGTTACTCTTTTTCAGCAGATGAGAAATCTATTTTGATTGCCAATAACACCAATCCAATTTTTCGTCGTTCTTTCACAGCAGATTATTTTTTATACAATATCGAAACCAAAGCATTGTCTAAAATTTTGAACGAAGTGCAAGAACCTACTTTTTCGCCTGACGGAAAAAAAATTGCTTTTGCACAACAAAACAACCTTTTTATTTACGATTTGTCGACTAAAAAANCAGAACAAATCACAAATGATGGAAAGAAAAANAGCATTATAAACGGAATTACTGATTGGGTGTATGAAGAAGAATTTGCTTTTGTTCGTGCTTTCGATTGGAGTGCAGACAGCAAAAAAATTGCTTTTATTCGTTTTGATGAAAGTGAAGTGCCAGAATTCTCAATGTCTGTTTTCGAGAAAAATTTATATCCAAAAATCGAAACTTTCAAATACCCAAAAGCAGGTGAAAAAAATGCTTTGGTTTCTTTGCATATCTATAATGTTGATTCAAAATCAAAAAAAGACATTAATTTGAGCAATTACAATGATTTTTATATTGCCAGAATGAAGTGGACAAACGACGCAAATGTTTTGTGTGCGCAAGTTTT